>Ga0067045_1028261_pt1 | contig 37968 bp, 46 predicted proteins | sample TerdegcTABiofilm_FD_59184 | JGI IMG/M metagenome (GOLD analysis project Ga0067045, IMG submission 59184) | Combined Assembly of (Gp0054472, Gp0054536) Wastewater bioreactor microbial communities from Singapore -Terephthalate degrading... | reverse complement strand
CAGGGAAATTCAGAATATTAATAACCAGCGTTGGAACCAGGGGCAAAATAGTTATTTTTTCTTTTTCAACTAATTCACACATTGCCTGGGCAGCAGTCGATTGGGCCAACACAACGGTTCCGCCGTACAATAATGTACCCAAAACGCCTGGGCAGGACAGACTCATGTTATGAGCCATCGGGGCAACAGCCAGGTATTTGGAGTATTTATTCATACCTACATACATTGCATTAATTTTGCAATTATACACGTAATCGTTGTGAGTCCGCGGGATTATTTTGGGTATGCCTGTTGTCCCTCCTGACAACAGTAAAAGAGCGACTTCCGAAGGATCCGGTTTGGTTAACTCCGGCCTGGTTGTTGTCTCTATATCATCCATAACATTACCCAGCAAGGTACTGATTAAAGTTTGGCCCTCATTCGCCGTCGCACCCGCAACAAATATTTTTTCCATTGACGGCACTGCCTTCTGCACTTCCTCAGCCAATTGGGGATAATAAAACCCCCTGTATGTGTCAGGAATTATATACGCCTTGGCCTTGCTGGCTGTGGCCAAGCCGGAAATCTCACCAAATCTGTGCTGCGGAAGACTCAAAACAGGTATTATTCCGGCTTTAACCAGAGCTAAAAAACAGTAGACAAACTCAGGTGTGTTTGGCAGCTGGATAATAACAATATCCAGCGGTTTCAACCCGGCAGTCAAGAAACTCTTCGCCAGATGATCGGTAATGCTTCTTAGCCGACCATAGGAAATTCTTACATCATTACAAACCAACGCTTCCCTTTTTGGGAAAAACTCAGCAACCCTGTCAAATGCTTCACCGATGGTGACATTCTCCCAGTAACCCTTGTTGATATAAATTTCCCGGAACTCATCCGGCCATTGTTGAGCCCCTTCCAACATAAAAGCCCTCCTCCGTATAACTTGATAACCAAAGACATACTCAAAATTCTAGTCCCCGCAGGATTCCAGTAAATACCTCCTTTGCTGTAAACTAATTTACGTCAGAGAGTATATGCAATTTTTTTGCCATCAGTTACGATAACGATTTTTACTTAATTAATTAGATAGCAATGGATAGTAGGTGTTGATAAACAAGCAAAAATCTCATCCGGATTAAAAAATTATGAAATATGTTCCAATTTTAAGAGTAATAAAATCTATGTTATTAAACTTACGGAGCATAGAAGCCGAGGTGGTGGTAATATAATTACCACCACCTTTGAAAGAAAATATGGTTTAAATAATTTAAATTTATTTTTTAAAAATTTTATGATTTAAGCAGGAAAAAAGACTGTATTGATGGAACCATATAATTATTATCATGGTAATAAAATTACCGGTAATAATATTACCATAACTTGAAAGGAATCGATAAAAATGTATTGCTCTTATGACTTTGCAGACTGTGATTTTTTCTATTCCACCCTGGATACCTTGCCTCACGGCATTGTGGCAGTTGATCAGAAAAAAAAGGTTTTATTTGCCAACAAGGCGGCAGAAAACCATTTAGGGATAAATAAAGATTTAATCGCAGGAAAACCTTTACTGAATTATTTCAATAAAAAAGATATAAATAGAGCACTAAAAGGCACAATATGTACTGGTAAAAAAATCACCGCAAACAACCGGATATGGTTAACCAGTTATTACCCGGTATTTAAAGATAACCAAGTATTAGGTGCTCTTATTGTTCTTTTGCCTTTTGTTGAAGCGCAAAACAAAATTCTTTCAGTCGACCGTGAAGACCCGGAATATATACAAAAGTTAAATCTTGAATTAGAGGGGATTATTGAATCCTCTTACGATGGTATTGGGATTGTAGACGATAAGGGCTATCTGATCCAGGTCAACCACGGTTATGAGCGCGTGACTGGCTTGAAAAAAGAAGACGTTATAGGACGACGCCTTTGCGAGTTAGTGGAAGACGGGGTAATATCAGTTGCTCCATCTTTAGAAGCAATCCGGCGCAAAGAAACTGTGACGGCCCTGCAAAAGATCAAAACCGGTACGGAAGTGCTTATCACTGCCAGTCCTGTGTTTGACAAAAACGGTAAGGTGGTATGGGTAATCGGAAATATTAGAGATATGACTGAACTTAATAGTTTAAAAGATGAAAATGCCAAATATAGAAACTTAAATCTGAGGTATCAAAGTGAAATTCAGGAATTACGGACACGTACAAAATTTCAGGAAGAGCTTATAGTGCAGAGTCCGGCTATGAAAAAAGTGGTTGAGCTAGCTATCCGTGTCGCTCAAGCTTCCTGTAATGTACTTATTACCGGAGAAACGGGTGTTGGTAAAGGGGTAATAGCAAACCTTATCCATCACACCAGCAGCCGCTGCAATAACCCATTTATTAAAATAAACTGTGCCGCCATCCCGGGCACCTTATTAGAGTCGGAACTTTTTGGATATGAATCCGGGGCGTTCTCCGGAGCTCAAAAAGGTGGCAAGGTCGGCCTCTTTGAAATAGCCAACGGCGGAACCATTCTCCTTGACGAAATTGGAGATATGCCCTTGGAGTTACAACCCAAATTATTGAGAGTTATTCAAGACCAGACTCTTTACCGTGTTGGCGGCACCAGGGAGATAAAAGTTGATGTGAGGATTATTGCAGCCACTAACGAAGACTTGAGGGAAAAGATTGCCCAAAACCAGTTTCGTAAGGATCTTTTTTATCGTCTCAATGTAGTACCCATTGAAATACCACCTTTGCGGAAACGTCGGGAAGACATTCTTCCCCTGGCAATAACTTTCCTAAATAAATATAACTTAAAGTACGGGACGCAAAAGCATTTAGCTTTTGATACCCAGGACGCTCTGGAGGGATATTCCTGGCCGGGAAACGTAAGAGAACTGGAAAGCATTATTGAGCGTTTGTTGATAATAGGTGAAGAACCGCAAATTACAGCTAAAGATATTAACCAAATGCTGTTAGAAGTAAACGGAGAAATAAACAGTAAACTAGAACCAATAATTGTAAATTTCCTGATACCCCTGCCGGAAGCATATACTATTGTTGAACGTGAACTGTTACTACAAGCGTTACGTCGTTTTAAAAGCGCCCGACAGGCCGCTCGAGCCCTGAAAATAACCCATCCGACAGTATTGAAAAAAGCTACTGAATACAAGCTTGATTTTAACCGTTGGACCGACGAACAGGACTCTCCCGCATCCGGCAAAAAATTACAAAGAAAAAGTTAGAATGATACTCCGCTAAAGACCTTTAGCTCCGGTTAATCTTCCCCCATCCACGAAAAGTGTATGTCCTGTCACGAAGTCACTGGCTGCGCTAGCCAAAAATATCGCCGGTCCGATCAGGTCATCTACTACCCCTATCCGTCGCAACGGGATGGTGGAAACGATGCTGTTGTAAACACTTTCATCCTTTAAAGGTTCCTCATTCATTTCGGTAAGCACATAACCGGGACCCAGGCTGTTTACCTGAATGTTGTAACGGCCCCACTCGCGGGCCAGGCTTTTAGTAAGGGAAATCACTCCAGCCTTGCTGGCAGCGTAGGAAGCCATTTTACTTTCGCCAATGACCCCGCCCACTGAAGATATATTGATAATTTTCCCGCCACCCCCTGCTATCATTGCTTTGGCTGCCGCTTGGGACCAGAAAAATACCGCCTTTAGGTTGACATCAATAACCTTTTCCCATTCTTCTTCACTGACGCTGTTGGCCTCACGTACCGAGTTAACCCCTGCGTTGTTAACTAATACATGCAGTCCCCCAAAAGTTTTTACCGTTTCCGCTACAACCCTTTGCGCGTCAGCTACGGAAGAAACATCGGCCGCAATGCCCAGAGCCCGTTGACCCAATGCGCGTACCTCGTCCGCTACAGCATCGCATTGCTCCTGATGACGGCTGACTACGACCACATCTGCCCCGGCAGAGGCTAAACCCAGCGAAAGCGCACGCCCGATACCCTTTGTTCCACCGGTGACTATGGCCACTCGACCAGTTAAATCAAATCGTGCTAATGACAACTCTTTCACCCCTCCTGCTATGGGCCGGCTTTTTATATTCATGATAAATATTCACCCTGGCGTGGTCAACATTAGATTTCCGGCATGGCTTTCCAGGCAAAAAAGCTATTTACAAAAGTAAAAGGCCGCCGCATAATCTTGTAGCGACCTCAACCGGGTTTTTAAAACTATGTTCCACGGTCCGACGACAATACTCCTTGAGGTTTTACCTGTCAAATAATTTTTGCGCCAAAGCAAAAATCTTTTCTGATTTTTCTTTCAAATCACGGGTAGCTTCGCTGATCTTGATAGCGGTATCGGTTTGTTCTTCAGAAGCCGCAGAAATTTGGTGTGTGTTTCTTGCTATCTCTCCCATAGAATCTACGACCTTTTTCATTTCTTCATTAATTTGTTTTAGTGAATCCCTGGTTTTAGTGGCCAATTTCCTTATTTCCTCGGCGACAACATTAAATCCCCTGCCGAGATCGCCTGCCCTGGCAGCTTCAATGGCAGCATTTAAGCCCAAAAGATGGGTCTGGTCAGATATTTCTCCAATCAGTCCCAGGATTGAATCCACAACCTTCATCTTTTCTTTTATTTCTCTTGTGCTTTGTTCTAAGTTTGCAACGGTCGCGCTATATTCCTCAGACGCAGCAGCAACATTAGCAGTAGTATCTTCCAAAGTACCAATAGACTTGGTCATCTCATCGAGCTGATTGTTTATTTCCTCCTGCAATGTAAGTGGTATAGAAATAACAAGCGCGCCGATTATATTGCCTTTTTCATCCTTTAAAGGTGTGGAGACGCCCATAAAAGGAACGCCAAAGGCCTCCTTTCCGACTTTGTGGAACACCCTCCGGCCTTCTTTTATAGCCGCGTATGCAGCCCCCTTGTCGGTTAATTTATCGCCGACTTGCACCGGCATGACAACTTCGGTGCCGTTCAAATGCATAAGGCACTTTTCCTTGTCCCACACACCAATAGCACCATTGATGCCGGTTAACTCCTGAATGCGTGGAAGGCAATGAACAAAATACTCAAGGTTGTCTCCCTGCAAAGAATCTCCCCCTAGATATATTAATTTTTTATAGTTTTTTCATAGCAATTTTTTTGCCAGATGTGGGGAACCGCCCGCGGAGCGGGTGGTAATATTAGGGATAAACGGATTATTATCTAAGCAGCCTTGGCAACCACAAACTAAGTTCCGGAATATAAGTGAGAATTAATAGGCCTATAACGTACAAAGCTACATAAGGCATAACCGAGGAAGAGATTAAGGCCATTGGTCTTTTTAAGATGCTCTGGACTACAAATATATTTAACCCGAACGGCGGGGTAAACATACCTATTGATAAATTAATGGCAAAGATTATCCCTAAGTGCAGCGTATCAATCCCCAGAACGCGCGCCGTCGGCAACAAAAGCGGAGCCAGGATTAATATCGCTGCGCCAGGTTCGAAAAAGCAACCCACAATCAACAGCAGTATGTTAAGAATTATTAAGAACATAATCGGATTCAAGCCGCTGAAGCCGTTGACAATCAGTTGGGGAATCTGGGCCATCGTCGCAGCCTGGGCAAAAACAATACTGGCCGAAATTAAGAGAAAAATCTGCCCTGTGACACGGGACGCGTTCATTAAGATGGGTATGGTTTGGGCCCATTTTATATCTTTTAAAACAATAACCCCCATGACAAAGGAATACACTGCTGCTACCGCTCCGGCTTCTGTGGGAGTGAAGACTCCTGCATAAATCCCTCCCAGGATTAAAACCGGAAGTACAATCACCGGCAGGCCTTGAATAAAGGTGCGGCCAACTTCAGCAAAATCAGTTTTACCGCCAGCCAGATTACTCTTCTTATATCTGACAAACAGATAGATACTGATAATGGCTACAATGATCATGCCGGGAATAAAGCCCGCCTTAAAGAGCTGGGCAACGTTGGTATCCGTGGCAACACCGTAAATGATCATAATAATACTGGGGGGGATAATTGTGCTGAGTGCCCCCGACGAGGTGATCAGTCCCAGGGAAAGTTTATCCCCGTAAGCCTTTTCCAGCGGTTCGTGGATAACTTTCCCGAACGTGGCCGCCGCCGCCGGCGCCGAACCGGATATAGCTCCAAAAACAGCATTAGCCAACAGGCAAGATATCGGCAATCCTGCTCGTACGTTTTTCAGTAAAGAAATAAAAACATTAATCAGCCGTTTTCCCATCGTACTTGATTCGATCAGAGCCCCGGTTAAAATGAAAAAGGGAATTGCCAGCATACTTGGCTTCGTGAGGCTTTCATAGAGGCCGACGAAGACCGCCGACAGGGCAATATGGTTAACAAAGACCTGCAAGTAAATGGCTACTGTCAAAATAGCTAGATAGATTGGAACATTTATGATCAGCAAAAAAGCCAGGATTAAAACAAGCGGCAAAATTACAAAAGTCATCTATTCAATCAACTCCTTTTTCACGGATTAATTCCCGCACTAAATTTACGATACAAGTTATTATCGTAAGTATCATGCATGCAGCAACGATTGCAAAAAGCAAATACTGGGGCCATTCGAGTATAGGTGTGACGCTTTTTAGCTCATAGTTTTGTTGAATGATACCCAAACCCGCTTTCACGATCACAAAATACAGCGTGATAGTTAATGCCCAACGGATCACGCCAAAAATTCTTTTGATAACGGGATGTTTTTTTAAAAATGAATCAATCACGTCAATTGAAAGTTGATCATTATTGGCTTCGAGTTGGATCTGGATAATAAAAATAAGCAATACAATTAATAATATGCTTAGTTCATCGATCCAAGGTACTGCATGGGAAAAACCATATCTTAACAAGGCATTTATTGCGACTAAAAAGGTGCTTACGCCAATAAAAATGCCGGCGATAAAGGCAGGCGTTTTCTGTAATATCCTAAAAATCCCCATAAATATCCTCCTACTGTTTATTAACCAAATCAAGGGGTTGCTCATTGGTATGCACAAGCCCCTTGACCGGTTTTCACTGATTAATTTTTCCCTGCTTCCTATTTTGCTTTATCGATTGCAGCCTTTAGCGCATCATATATCTTTTTATTTTCTGACCCACCGCTTATATACAGCTCGTGAGCGGGCAGGGTGGCCTGCTGGAACTGGGCATTCATTTCGGCTGAAGGCTCAACGATTTGCACGCCTGCCGCTTTAAATTCTTCAATTACATCATGGTTATATTGCTTGACATAGTCGTACTCGTATTCTGTTACTGTTTCCATGGCCGTTTTATAGATTGTATCTCTAATATCTGCCGGCAGGCTGTCCAACCAGGTTTTGCTGCTCATAAAGGTGCTGAGAACAGCCCCTTTCGGTGCCAGCAGAAGATTCTGTTGTAACTGGTATAGTTTCATGGCCCGGAACAGCGAGGGATCGGCATAAATGCCGTCTATGGTGCCTTGCTGGACAGCCGCGGAAAGTTCAGCAGTATCGATAGTTGTTGCGGACGCTCCTAAGGAATTAATTGTTTTTTGGGCAATCGCATTGGGGAAAACACGGATCTTCTTACCTTTGATGTCTTCCAAACTCGTAATCGGTTTTTTACTTAAAATGGTTATGTCACAAGACTCTACCCAAGCCAACGGCACCATGCCCTTAGTGGCAAGATAAGCGGCTAGTTCTTTATCCCCGCCGCTATTTAAAATTCTGGCTGCCTGCGCGCTGCTGGAAAAGAAATAGGGCAGGTCAAGAACGCTAATGGCCGGGGCGACACTCGCGTAATAACCGCTCGGAATAATTACTCCCTGGACACTGCCGTTTTGCAGCCCCTGGATCATTTGTTGCATCGTGCCCAGTTGACTGGCCGGATATAGTTCAACCTTAACTTTGTCTCCCAACTTGGCTTCCAGACGTTTCTTAAATTCTTCCATCGTAGCATTTTGCATTTGGGGAGGAACCGTTACCGTACCAATCCGCATTATATATTGTTTTTGGGAATCACCGCCATTGTTCGTTTGGCTGGCCTGCTTTGTACCGCCGCAACCGGCAAGCCCGATAACCAGGGCTAAAGAAACTATTACGGCTACGATACACTTTAATCGAAATTGCTTTTTCATTTCCGAATACTCCCTCTCTGTTTCTGAATTTTCTTTCAATTAGTTTTAAAAACTTATAAACCCTCACCCCTTTTATAAAGCTCATAGCTTGAATAAATAAAAATATTGCTATTTGGGGATCTTTTAAATGCAATCTTCATGCCAAAAAAATTTAGCATGGCATTTTACAACTATTCGACTTTAAGCGATAACTCTCACAGTCATATTGAAAAGCTCACTATCAATAATAGAAAAAATAAAGAGGTTTCACCTGACAGCTTATAGAAATGTTAATCACCACAAAAACATCACAAGCGAGGTGAAACCTTAATTATGTATGTTCTAGATGGCGTGCTTTTTCCCTTCGAAATTTTTGCAGAAAACTTCAATGAAGAAGATAAAATTTATCAGATCCTTTGAGCATCGGGGCCGCCGGATCGGTGGTAAATAGATTACCACAAATGATCGGGTATGGTTAATAAATTACTACCCAATGTTTACTTAACCGTTGGAACGGCAAACCCAACCCCCTCCCTCCCATCTGGCAAAAAAATTGCTAAGAAAATTAGGTAGAAAATATTTAATTTCGAGGGGGAAGAACCATGTCGAAAAAAAACGATAACCTTTTGCGGCTTGAAAAAGAAAATAACATTGCGATAATAACTATTGACAACCCTCCAGTTAATGCTTTAAGCATTTACACATTAACTGCGATTAATAAAGTTCTTGATAAATTAATGGAAGATAATAAGCTAATGGCGTTAATTATTACCGGCGCAGGAGAAAAGGCCTTCATAGCCGGGATGGATATTAATTTAATACTTACTTTAGATAAAGATTCTGCACGTAGCACCATGCTTCAAAGTCAGGCTATTATTCAAAAAATTGCCGACTTTCCTGTCCCAACTATAGCAGCCATTAATGGTGTGGCCCTAGGCGGTGGATTAGAGTTAGCCTTAGCCTGTGATATTCGCTTAGCTGCTGAAAACGCCCGTTTGGGACTACCCGAACTAAGTTTAGGCGCCATGCCCGGTTTTGGAGGAACACAGCGGTTGCCCCGGATGTTATCATTAGGTATAGCCTCTGAAATGCTATATACTGGCGAAGCCATTAATGCTGAAGAAGCTTACCGTATAGGTTTGCTCAACCGAGTTGTGCCTGCCGGGCAAGTCTTGAATGAAGCGATGCAGCTAGCCAGGAAAATAGTAACCAAAGGGCCGCTTGCCTTACGCGCTGCTAAACGTGCCGTCAGCTTTGGTCTACAGCTTCCTTTACGGGACGGCTTGACTTTTGAAGCTGAATTGATAGGCCAACTTTATGGGACTAAAGATATTAAAGAAGGTGCTAAGTCGTTTTTAGAAAAACGCCCCCCCATATTTTGTGGTAAATAGTTTTTGTCAAAACGGGAAAGGAAGCCAATAATTATAATATGTTTTCCAGTCTTATGGCTTCCTTTTCCGGGATGTGTTTTATCATTAACTTTAATTCTGTTAACTGCCCCCAGGAAAGCGCGGTGTCTTTTTTAGCGACATACTCCTTGGCCTTTGCCATAGAAAATTCAATATTGTCAATTTCTTGGTGGTCCAAAACAGTGGGCCACCACTTTGCTTTTTTATCCCAGGCTTTTTCCAGTTCAGCAGTTTGTACATTGGCTTCATCCCATTGATTTCTTTCAAGCCTTTGTTCTATTTGTTCAATATTCTGCAGTAATTCGCTGGCAGACGCTTGTAATAGATGATTTGTCCAAAATCCCAATGATATAACTGCTGCAAATATGATTAGAAGGGCTGATAGTAGCTTCATAGTTAGAACTCCTTTAAAAAATTTTTTATATCGCTATTGATTTGACTTGATAAAATAATTTCCCTTCGGTGTCGAGGCTGGCGAAAAGCACTTCCTTGAAGCTTTTGACGCCAAATTTCTTCAATTCTGATTTTAACCAGTCCGCATTAAGGTTAATTTTCTCCAGATTTTTATGGAATACATAGCCGTCAATAATAAGTGTAACCGGCAAACCTTCATAAGCGGTTGGTAAATTCATATCCGCCGGAACAACGGGCCTTTTTTGTGATTTTGGAATAACGCTTAATTGGCCGCTGGTTTCTAAAATGGCAAACTCCACATCGGCAATATTCGGCATGTCTTTAGACCTGAGCTGTTCCAATAGATCATTGATGTTGTAACGTAGCCGGGATAGTTCTTTCTCAACAATTTTTCCATTTTCAATCAGCACACTGGGGGTGCCGCAGATTATCCCCCTGGCACGCTCGCTTTTTAAAGAGATATACGATAATGCAACCTGAGCCACTAACAAAGTAAAAATCGGGAAAAGGCCGCTAATAAGAGGTACTCCGGTGTTCTCCATCGGAATTGCCGCCAAAGCTGAAAGCATGATTACAATTACCAGTTCGTACGGCTGGAGCTGGCCTATCTGCCTGTTTCCCATTAACCTCAAACTGATAACTACTACAGCAAATAAAATTATTGTGCGAATAATCCCAAGCAGCATATTACCCTTCCCTTTATAAATTAATTTCTACATATTATTTCCCAGTGCTATTGATTGTATTTTGTCTGTTTATACCAATATTCCACTATGTTTTCCATTGAATATATTTTTGATTGCAGGGGATTATTATGTTTGTAAAAAATCCTTAGACAAGGAGGAAACGTAATGACAGTCGGATCCCAGGTAAAGCAGACATTGGCCAGCCTGAAAAGCGCCCAGGCCAATCTGGAATCCTTTGCTCTCCAAACACAGAACCAGCAGGCAAAACAGCTTTATACCAATGCCGCTCAGCAAACAAAATCCATTATTGACACTCTGGAGCCAAGGGTTTATGAGATCGAGAGCCAAGAACCCCAATATAAAGGATTTTAACACTGAGGGGTAAAGTAACCGCCCAGATCGGATCGGAGGACCCGGTCTGGGTTTTTGGGTATATAGTTACGTTTTGAGGCTGAAGAATGCTGAAGAATGTTGTAAAGCGGGAGAGGTGAATTAAGTATGACAATAAGTGCGCAGGTCAAGCAAACCCTTGCCAGTCTTAAAGGCGTTCAAGCTACACTAGAAACATTTGCTTCATTTGAGGAAAACCTGAAGGCAAAGACTATACTGAGCCGGAATACGCAACGAATTAACCATGTTATTAGGGATATGGAAAAAAGACTCAGTGTTTTGGAATTTGAAGAGCCGCAGTACAAAGGCTTCTAGTAATCATAAGGAGTAATCCCAATGGCTGAATGGTTGAACATTTTGCTCCGTTCTATTGGTATATTCGTTCTCACCTTAATTCTTGTTCGTCTCATAGGTAAAAGGCAAACTTCCCGGTTGACCTTTTTTGATCTGATTACCGGCATTGTAATCGGGGTTATGGCTGCCGCCGTCTCCTTAAACCTAGTCAAAGACTTGGCCAACGGACTTATCGCCTTGGCGGTTTGGACCGTATTCCCAATGTTAATCTATGTTTTGTCGATAAAATATAAAGCGGTTAGGGATATCGTTCAGGGAAAAGAAACGGTCCTAATTAACCACGGTAAAGTCCTGGAAGATAAATTGTTGGAAGCCCGTCTTACACCTGAAGATTTATTAAGCCAGCTAAGAAAGAAAAATATATTTAATTTTGCTGATGTGGAATTCGCCGTATTAGAACCTACCGGAGAGGTAAGTGCGCTTCTCAAGAAAGATAAACAACCTGTTACAGCCACGACCCTGGGCATAAACGTGGGGCAGGAGAGCGTACCGCAAACGGTCATGCTTGACGGAATTATCATGGATGAACCGCTTACGGCAATGGGATTAAACAGGCGTTGGCTGCATACAGAATTGGAAAAAGTGGGAGTTGCACCTGAAAACGTCTTTATTGGCCAGGTGGATTCCGTAGGGCAGTTATACCTTGACTTATTTGACGACACCATTCAGGTGCCTAAACCCAAAATAAAAGAACTTACCTACGCTACCATGAAAAAATGTCAGGCGGACTGTGAACTGTACGCCTTAGGTACAAAACAGCCGGAGGCCAAGAAGATGTACGAAAAATCTTCTAAGATATTGTCGGAAGCAATCCAAGAATTAGAACCTTTGCTAAAAAGGTAAGGGGACACACCTCCTTCGGAGGAATGTCCCCAATCAAGGGAATGTCCCCAATCAAGGGAATGTCCCCAATAAAAGAATGTCCCTAAATTTGGTAAGGAGTGTTTAAGAATTGTCCAATAAGAAAAAGAAGAAACTAACTTCGGTACAACAAGAGTACCATTCCTTTGCTAAAAAAAGGGAGCCTCAGCGTTCGGTACTACTTAACTGCTTAAGGGCTTTTTTAGTAGGAGGAGCAATCTGTCTTCTTGGTCAATTTATCCAAGATTTTTTTCTTTGGAATTTTAATTTTACTGAGAAGACAGCAGGGGATCCGACAGTAGCCGTTTTGATTTTGCTCTCAGTCATTCTAACTGCTTCAGGTGTATATGATCATATCGCCCAATGGGCCGGCGCCGGAACAGCGGTGCCCGTAACCGGGTTTGCCAATTCCATTGCGTCCGCAGCTATCGAGCACCGGAGTGAAGGTTTTGTACTCGGTGTCGGTGCAAGTATGTTTCAACTGGCAGGCTCGGTAATTGTTTTTGGTGTATTTGCCGCTTTTGTTATAGCCCTCATTAAAACAACATTAGCTATGTTAGGGGGTTCCTAACATGCTGCATGGGCACCAAACCTGGGTTTTTCCCAACAAGCCCGCCATTTTGTCAACAGCAACCGTTGGAGGGCCTTTTGAGGCCGAGGGACCCCTGGCTGACGATTTTGATATCCTGCATGGCGATTTATGGCTTGGACAGGACAGCTATGAAAAAGCGGAAAAAAAGATGCTGGAAGAGGCATGTGAAATAGCGATTCAAAAAGCCGGTTTGCAAAAACAGGACATCCAGTTCTTTCTCAGCGGTGACCTGATGAATCAGATTATCTCTAGCAGCTTCGCGGCCAGAACTTTGGCAATGCCTTTCCTGGGGCTTTATGGAGCATGTTCGAGTTCAATGGAGAGCCTTGCTTTGGGTTCCCTAATCGTGGATAGCCAATCAGGTAATTATGTTCTCTGCGGCGCTGTCAGTCATAACGCGGCCGTTGAAAAACAATACCGGTATCCCACAGAGTACGGATCACAGAAACCTCCAACCGCCCAGTGGACTGTGACCGGCGCCGGTGTTGCCCTACTCGGTTCTAAGGGGGAAGGCCCAAAGGTTACTTCTGCCACCATCGGCAGAGTGGTGGATATGGGATTAACCGATCCTTTTAATATGGGGAGTGCCATGGCGCCGGCGGCGGTAGACACAATTACGGCCCATTTGAGGGATCTGCGGATTTCTCCTGGAGATTACGATCTTATTGCCACCGGAGACCTGGGACGGGTAGGGCACCGGATAGCCGGTGACCTGTTGAAAAAACATGGCTTTGAAATCCCAGAAGATATATTCACAGACTGTGGCATACTTATCTACAGCGAAGATCAACCTGTCGTATTGGCCGGGGGAAGCGGTTGTGGTTGTTCGGCCACTGTTGCCTATGGACACATATTAAATAGGATGAAAAAGGGCGAATTGAAAAAAGTTTTGATTGTTGCCACCGGAGCTCTTCTGTCTCCCTTATCTTATCAGCAGAAGGAGAGCATTCCCTGCATCGCTCACGCTGTTTCCATCGAGTATAACCATTAGGAGTGATTATTTGTGGAGGGTTATTTTTGGGCCTTTGTGGTCGGCGGACTTATTTGTGTCATAGGACAATTGTTACTTGATGTAGCCAAGTTTACCCCCGCTCATACTATGAGTATTCTTGTGGTGTCAGGCGCCATTCTGGATGGTTTGGGGCTCTACGAACCCCTGATTGATTTTGCCGGTGCCGGCGCCACTGTACCGATAACAAGTTTTGGAAATGCTCTGGTGCATGGAGCAATGGCTGAGGCTGAACAAGTAGGGATTATTGGAATTCTCACCGGGATTTTTGAAGTAACCAGCGCGGGTATATCCGCTGCCATTATTTTTGGCTTTCTTGCTTCGTTGCTTTTTAAGCCTAAAGGGTAAAAGAAAGGTGATACTGTGAAAATTATTTTTAAAGTTATTGTTTTTTCTTTGCTGATATTGACAGTAGGATGTACAATACAAAACTCCTTTAAAAAGCCGCAACCAGAACAGCAGGTAAACCAGGATGAAAAACAGGTATATACCAACCTTGAGCTTGCTGAAAAAGCTAAGAAAACGGCTGAAACGGTTAAGGGTGTTGAGGAGAGTACGGCTGTAGTAATTAACAGAGACATATCTATTGCTATTAAAGTGAGCGGTTTTGACCGGTTGCGTTTGAAACTGATTAGAGAAGAGGTTCATAATAGAATTAAGGAATTGCATAAGGATTATAATATACATGTAACAACAGATAAAAAACTTTTTATGCAAGTACAACAGATAGAAAGGCAGTTAGTTGAATCAAGGGGAGAATCGCTGATAGACATACAAAATGAAGTTAATAAAATAAATAAAAGTATGTAAGATCTGCCGATATACCCTGGGTTTAAAGCCCGGGGTTCTTGTATTTGCCGCCGCCCTTATCAACCTGTCGAAATCGCCTAAACCCCAAGTAACCAAACTCAAGTCATCGCAATATTATAATCGTAATACTATGAAAAGTAAAAAAACAAGATGAGCCGGGGGGACCTGATACCTTGATGAACTATATTCACCCGCGCGCGACCATTGGCCTGAATTGCGTTATCGGCTTTTTTTCGGTGATTAGAGAAGACGCTATTATTGGTCCCGGCACGACTATTGGGAATAATGTCACCATTTACCCCGGCACGTTCGTTGGTGATAACTGCTGTGTTGGTGATAACTGCGTCCTCGGCAAGCAGCCCCATCCGGCTAAAACCAGTACGACCCGCCTGGCCGGCCCTTTGCGGCCCCTGTGGGTCGGGCCGGGCGGCGTTATTGGTAGCGGAGTGGTGCTTTATGCGGGAACCAGCCTTGGCGAGGAGGTGATGGTCGGCGATATGGCATCGGTTAGGGAGATGTGCCGGGTCGGTAGCCGGGTAATTATCGGCCGCGGCGCGGTGCTGGAAAACGACGTGTCGGTGGGTGATGATACCAAAATTCAGACCGGAGCGTACCTGACGGCGCATACCGTGGTCGGCGCCGGTGCTTTCATCGCGCCTATGGTTATTACTGCCAACGATAATTACATGGGAAGGACAGACGGGCGATTCTCAAAAATAAAAGGGCCAAGAATCGAAGAAGGCGCCAGGGTAGGAGCCGGGGCGGTAATTTTGCCGGGCGTTACGGTTGCCGCGGAAACCTTTGTTGCCGCCGGTGCGCTGGTTACCAGGGACACCCTTCCGGGAACGGTAGTGTCGGGTTGTCCCGCCAGGTTTGTAAGGGATGTTCCACAGCATGAAAAACGGTAAAGGGGTGGACCGATTATTGGATTGGAATTATAACGGCATTTCCGCGTTGATTAAAAAAAGACTGTTCCTGGTGCTGGCGACGATCATCATAGCGGTGACCTGCGGCGGGGCGGTATGCATGGTTCTGCCCGCGAAATACCAGGCTAATACGGTTTTAAGGCTCAGCCAGCCCGAAAACGGTTCATCCGGGGGTACCGGAACCTTCCGTATGGACTATAACAGCTTGATGATGTACCGCCAACTGGCAAGAACTTACTGTGAACTGGCGGTAAGTGAGCCCGTGCTGAGAAAACTGTCTGAGCGGATTGGTCAGAACTTGAGCTCCGGGGACCTGAGGCGGATGGTCGCGGTCCGGAAAGTAAAGGACTTGGAACTGCTGGAGATCCTGGTAAAAGATAACGACCCGTACCGGGCGGCGCTTATTGCCGGCAGGCTGGCCGCGCTCCTGCAGCAGGAGGAAAGAGAAGTATGGAAGATGAACAATTTGCAGGTGATTATACCGGCTTCTCCTGACGGGCGTCAATTGGGACCGAACGTATTTGTGAGCATGCTTGCCGCCGGTCTGGCCGGAATGTTGATGGCCTTCATAATGGCGGTAGCTATGGAATATCCGGGACCATGGCGAAAATAAAGTATGGCATTGCGGGCTGCGGCCGTATTGCAAGGGTGCATGCGGATGAAATACTGGTTTTGCCCCAGGCGGAACTGGCGGCAATTTGTGATATCGATTCGCGCGCTTTGCGGAATTTTGCCTGTTGTTACGGGGTGAAGGGTTACCGGGATTATAGAAAGATGTTGGAAGAGCAGGATCTTGATGTTGTCGTTATCTGTACTCCCAGCGGCCTGCACGCGCAAATGGGTATATTGGCGGCCCAGTCGGGAAAACACGTGTTGGTTGAAAAACCGCTGGCGTTGACCCTGGCGGACGCGGATATGCTAATTGACGCCTGCGAAAAAGCAGGCGTGGTTCTCTCAGTGGTTATGCAAAAGCGATTTAACCGGTTTTTTCAAAAACTTAAATCAGCCGTGGAAGAGGGGCGATTTGGAAAGCTGAGCCATGCCGGCGCAACTGTGCGGTGGAACCGGGACGAAGCTTATTTTTTAAGCAATCCCTGGCGGGGCAGGAAGGCAGAAGATGGCGGAGTGGTGATGAATCAGGCTATTCATATTGTCGATATTCTTTCATGGCTGATGGGACGGGTTGAATCGGTTTTCGCCTATACTGCCACGCGCTGCCGACCTATTGAGGCCGAGGATGTCGGAGTGGCGGTATTAAAGTTCAAAAGCGGCGCCCTGGGGGTAATCGAAGCTGCGTCAACTGTTTATCCCCGGAACCTGGAACAGACAGTTGCTGTTTTTGGGGAAAAGGGAACGGTTGTGATAGGCGGGGAAAAAGCTGATAGAGTAATGACCTGGCAGTTCAATGAGGCAAGAGAAGATAATCAAATAACACGCCCGGAAGAAGTGGCGGACTGTCCCATGGAATCAGGTCATCAGGCTGTTTTGCAAGATATGATGAAGACGATCCTGACTGGCGGACGCCCTGCTGTAGACGGCCGCGAAGGGAGAAAGGCGCTGGAAATTGTACTTGGGATATACCGCTCCTCCGAGACGGGAATGCCGGTATATTTTAGATGAAAGTAACTACTCAGGGGTCAAGGGTCAGGAGTCAGGGGTTAGGAGTCAGAAGTCAGAATGAGAGAACGGTTTATCGTCTCGAAGTATTCTTACTGAATTCTGAATGGCTGAATAGTGACAGATGAAATAAAAAGGGAAGGTGCCGAAAATGAAAGTGCCCCTTTCGTCTCCCGATATCGGCCGGCGCGAGCGGGAATTGGTTAATGAAGTGCTTGACGGCAATATTCTTAGTATTGGTCCCAAGGTGGAACAGTTTGAGCGGATGGTGGCCGCTTATCTGGGAGTAAAAGAGGCTGTGGCGGTAAACAGCGGGACCAGCGGACTCCACCTGGCGGTGCGGGCGCTGGGCATCGGCGTGGGCGATGAGGTAATTACTTCGCCTTTTAGTTTTGTCTCCTCCAGCAACTGTATCCTCTATGAAGGAGCCCGGCCGGTTTTTGTAGATATCGATCCCTTGACCCTAAATATTGACCCGGAAAAGATAGAAACAAAAATAACGCCCAGGACCAGGGCCATTCTTCCCGTACACGTTTTTGGCAGGCCGGCGGATATGGAGCGCATCATGAAGGTTGCCCGGAAGTACCGGCTGGCGGTCATCGAAGACGCCTGCGAAGCCATTGGCGCCCGCTACAACGGAAAAATGGTGGGCAGCGAGAGCGATGCGGCGGTGTTCGGTTTTTATCCCAATAAACAGATAACAACAGGTGAGGGCGGGGTTATTTCGACTAACAACATCGCCCTGGCTGGTTTGTGCCGGAGTATGCGCAACCAGGGGAGAAGCGGCGTTGACGGTTGGTTCAACCACTGCCGGCTGGGTTATAACTACCGTTTGGATGAGTTGAGTGCAGCGCTTGGTGTGGCGCAAATGGAGCGTATTGATGAAATACTGGCTAAACGGGAAGCGGTGGCCCGGGCCTATAACGCCAAACTGGAGCGGCTGGAGGGGCTTGCGGTACCTTTTGTGGAGCCGGGTACTAGAATAAGCTGGTTTGTCTATGTGGTGCGCCTGGCGCCGGGCATCAACCGGGACCGGGTTTTGGCGTACTTGCAAGGGAAAGGTGTAGACTGCAGGCCGTACTTTTATCCAATCCACCTGCAGCCATTCTATAGGGAAACATACGGTTACCGTGAGGGTGATTTTCCGAATGCTGAGCTTGCCGCTTCCTCGACACTGGCGTTGCCTTTTTTCAATAACTTAACAGAACAACAGTTGAATTATGTAGTTGAAATGTTGACCGAGGCGATACGTCCGGATGTAAAAAAGTAAGCCGGTTATTTACCGGCTTTTTTCTCTTCGTTAAAGAACGGGGATTGATCAATTCTCGTTTTTTCCGTCACATCTACGTTTACATCGACATCCGCCTGTATTTCGTAAACAATCCTGTTGTTATCCGTAAGAATCAGTTTGGGTGGTTGGCCCGATGTGTTTCCTTTTAAGGTTATATCAATTACTTTATATTTGGTCGTTGACTTTGTCACGACCATTTCCACATCCCCGAGTTTAATAACATCACCCACTTTGCTTCCCGCAGCAATAGAGTTGGTGCTTTTAACCGCCGTCTGCGGTGTGGAGGTTGACGGCTGGTTCGGAACTGTATTTGTGGTTGCCGGGGCTGTCGGATTTGCCGCAGGTTGAGTGCTGCCGGCATTTTGAGTACCGGCCGGGTTTACCTGTGTAGACTTATCGGTTTTTTCCATTTTTTGCAACTCTTCGGCTTGCTTCTCATAGGTTTGTTTGTTTGCCTCCATTTCTTTGGAATTAGCTTTGTTATTTTTCCACAGATATGCTCCAAATACGGTTACAATACCTAGACATACAAGCAATCCGATTAATATAATTTCTCTTCTGTCCACTCGTATTTCTGGCACCTCTTTTCGGACCCCTTTCTTATAAAGCAGGAGTTTATTGATATTGTATTCAATGGCTAAAGAAGTGTGCAAAATTTTGACTTTGATATGGTTGTGGCCGGGTGTATGTTTTTAGAGTTATAAGATTCAGGTTGCAAGGTTCTTGACGTGATAAAGGTTTTTTGATAGAATAATAGCACACTTGTTCGCAGGTTAAAATTTCATTAATGACCACTAATTGTATATGTTTTATTTACTCATGGCAAGCTTAAGGGGGTATTTACATGATAAAGCTGGTGATAGACCCCGGACACGGGGGAAAGGACACAGGGGCTGTTGGTAACGGCCTTGTTGAGAAAGATTTAAATCTTGAACTGAGCATGCGGGTAGCCCGGAAGTTGGTTGCTTACGATGTGGCAGTAACCCTGACCAGAAGTTTCGATGCCAGCTTGGGTCTGGACGAGCGATGCGGTATTGCCAATAATCTGGGCGCGGATTATTTTTGCTCTTTGCATACAAATTCCGGTGGAGGTACCGGTTTTGAAAGTTTTATTCACACCAGTGCCCGGTCTAAAACTGAAAATATACGCGACGTGCTTCACGATATTGTCGCCGGTTACTACAATATCGCCGGTTTTCAGGACCGGGGCAAAAAGCGGGCAGACTTTGCCGTCTTGCGTAATACTGTCATGCCGGCTGTTTTACTGGAAAACTTCTTTATAGACAACCCGGCGGATGCCGTCAAGTTAAAAGATATTACTTTTTTTGACGGATTGGCCGGAGTGATTGCCGGGGGACTGGTTGCTGCGCTTGGAATACCGTTGAAGTATGGACAACCGCAAGGTGAGCGGGGCAAAACACCGGCAAAGGGAACCGCACTGCTGAAACCGGCCCAGGCGCGTTCAATGTTGGCGGCTAAGAACGCGCTGGCGCCGGACTATGTGGATATCTACATGTCTATGGAGGAGAAGTACGGGATCCGCTGGGATGTTGTTTTTGCTCAATCCTGCAAGGAGACGGCGTACTGGCGTTTTGGGGGTGACGTTAAACCCGGGCAAAATAATTTTGCCGGGCTGGCAACCTTCGGCGGGGACCCGGGGGCGTCTTTTTCATCGCCGGCGGACGGGGTGGAAGCGCAGTTCCAGCACTGGCACGTCTATTATTACGGCGGTGACTTGCCGGCAGGAACCAAAAATTTGGATCCGCGACGGGATGCTGTCTTAAAGAGTGGCTGGGCCGGTAAACTGCAATATGTTGAAGATTTGGGCGGGCGATGGGCGCCGTCTGAAGATTACGGTTCCAGTATTGTTAACAACTACCTGATGCCGATGCTGGCTATTCAAGTACGTGATGACGCGGCTTATATCCGGCAGGCCGGCACTTCCGGTTCAAGCCCGGCTACTCCCCGGCCTGTGACTTCCAAATGGAATCCGGACGTTGAAATAGCCCGGCTCGAAGCGGACGGTCTGATTAACAGTAAATACCAGCCGGGCGATCCGGTCACCTGGGGGGAACTGGCAACTGTAATTAACAGACTTAGAGACAAGTAGTATAGTATAGTGATAAATTATAATGATAGGCCCCGCGAGATGCCGCGGGGCTTATTTAAAATGTGGGCAAGTTGTCTAAATTGTTTGCTTCGCTGGCGTCGGGGTTGCTTCTGAGGTATTCCTTTCCGTTCCTTGCTTTTGCCACATTGACCCCTTCAATCTTGCCGTCTCTTGCCATCATGATGGCCTGATCAATGCTATAAATGTTGTTGTTAATCATAACGTCAGTGATATCGCCTTCCGCGTTCTTTTTTACTTTATCTATTTTCATCATAATATTGTCCCTCCTGGCTTTAGTATGCCCGGGAGGAACAACTTTAGTAATCTTTTGATACTTGCGTTTATTGGGAGATGTTCTATTTTTTTCGGGTCTGGTTTGTACAGGCGGCTGTTACCGCAGGCTTTCCGTTGTAAATTCCTTGGTCAGCTTGGTTAAAGCTTTTTTTTCAATGCGTGACACATATGACCGGGATATGCCTAGATTTTTGGCTATTTCCCGCTGGGTTTGCCGTGCGCCGTTATCCAGTCCGAATCTAAGCTCCAGCACTTTCTTTTCCCTGCGCGTCAATTGGCCTACTTTTTCCCGGAGACGATTTTGCTCAAATCTGTTTTCCACAGTTTCCGCCACAACTTCGGGATGTGTGCCTAAAATATCCACTAAAGTAATCTCATTACCTTCTTTGTCGACTCCAATGGGGTCGTATAGAGATACTTCCGCCTTAACTTTTTTTATATACCGCAGGTGCATTAATATTTCATTTTCAATTACAAAACCTAGCACCTGGTTATAATCAATTTGAAAATGAAACTGGTACACAATTCTGTTTTGATGAGGTCGAGGCAAGGCTGGCCAAATTGATTAAGTCATCGATAGTTGCGGAAAGATGGGTTTCCGCCCGTGCATCTTTTCTACGGCCACCCGCTATTCCAGCGGCGACACTTATCGGCATCCCCTTATTCTTTGTGGTATTGACTATTTTTTTTATTATTTCGTCGGCCCATAAACCGGCATTATCTTTTTTCTCTGTGGTTATCACTATGAATTCGTCCCCGGCATAGCGCCCTGGTAAATAGAGTCCGCCGGATGTGTTTTCAGCAAAAATACGCCCCACTATTTTTAAACAGCGATCTCCGTAAACATGTCCATGAGTTTTATTAATATGCCCGAAGTTGTTTAGGTCAAAAAATATGACCGTTAGTTCATTCCTGTCTTTCAGAATGTTTTCAGCAAGAGCTCTTATATATGAACCTGTCTTAAGGCCGGTTAACGGATCCGTATGCCTGCCGATTTCAACAAGAATGTCGGTTTTGGTGATAATTCCGACTAGCTTGTGGTTATCTAAAACCGGTACCCGTTCCAGTTTTTTTTCTTCAAGAATGCTTTTTACATCCCATAAAGAAGCATCTTTATCCACATATACCACGTTTTTACACATGGCGTCGGCAACAATGCGATTGGGGTGGGTGCGGCGCACGTCCCTAGAGGTTATAATGCCACATAATTTTCCTTTATCTAAAACAGGAAGGCCACCTATTTGATATTTTTCCATAATTATAGCGACTTTACCGACGCTATCCAGAATTTCAGCGGTGATGGCGGGGGAAGACATAACATCGGAAGCTTTGAGCATCATAAATCAACCTCAACATTAATATTTAAAACTATGTTTATTTGAGCTTTCAAAACTGCCGTTTCGTTGGCAATTCTGCATCCTTCTTCAAGAATAATATTTAACAGCTTTTCCCGGGTGATCAGCCGGGATAGTGATTTCCGAATTACAACCGCCTCAAAGGGTCCGTCGCTTAACCTAATATTTTCGTACTGTTCCGGACTCAACACGTCTATCATCCGTTGAACAGCTTCGGGACCGATAGGCGCTCTCCTACCGATAAGCAGTACGTCCTGAATAGGAGGTATTTCAAACTCAGACAGAAGAATTGAAATCTGTGCCTTCCTTCCGGTTTCATTTAAATTGGCTAGTTTCAAATTTAAAAACACCATCCCTATCTATTACCAATATTTTGTCTGAAGCCTGAATAACCTTCTCTACCAAATAGGGATCAAATTGAGTGCCACTAAATCTATCCAATTCATTTATACTTTGATCTATACTTTTTATTTGGGAGTAAGGTCTGCAGGAGGTCATAGCGTCAATAGCGTCCGCCAGAGCTAATATCCTTGCTCCCATGGGGATGTCTCTTCCATGGATACCGTTATAGCCGTTACCGTCCCATCTTTCATGATGGTAATTTACAAGTTGGAGAAGAGGTTGGGTCCAGGAATAAGCTGATAATATTTTTACTCCATATTCCGTATGTTTTTTAATAATGGCAAATTCTCTGGTTGTTAACTTTCCTGGTTTATTTAGTATTTTTAAATCAATTTTTGTTTTACCTATATCATGAAGCAAACCTGCCTGTTTGATTAACGATACCTGAGTTTTCGATAGTCCTAGAAAATTAGCGATTCTAGCGGCAAGGAATCCCACGTTGACTGAATGTTGATAAGTTTCATGACTATAAGCAGAGATCATTTTAACTAAGTTATTTAGCTCTTCAAACATTAACTATTACCCCTTCCATCCCAGGCTTCAAGGGGCCAGTTCCAGAAAGGGCGAGTAAGATGAACCACCGTTTCTTTCTGCAGCCCGACGATCATAGCAGCTACTGCCTTAGATTCAAGGCTTTGCGCCCCATTCTTTCGAAATGGTCTGCCCTCCAAAGAAACATTAGATCTACTTTATTCGACATTTGTCAATAATTATACAACTATGTGTTTATATTATCAATTACTATCCAGTAAAAGTATCCAATTGGGATAGTAATTCTTCTCCATGGGAATTTTATTAACATAACCAGGTTGAAGGCGGTGGTAATAACACGTGTCAGATATACTAAAGGTGTGTGGACAAAATATTCGCCAGTACCGCAAGAAAAAAGGTTTAACACTGAACCAACTGTCACGCCGTTTGAGTATTACCGGCGCGTACCTGGGTTATCTTGAAAGAGGCCAAAGGAATCCGTCTCTATTAACCTTGGCCAGGATAGCAGTAGTATTGGGTGTCTCGCCATACATACTTCTGCGAGAACCTGAAAATGAACTTGAAGAGGAACTGCATAGATTGAATGACTTGCTTATCAACTTAAATAATGTAAAGCATGTTAGATTTTTAAAAGAAGTGATGGATTCTTATTTGAAATTTAGGGACGAATAGTATATTGAAGAACAGTGCTGTCCTAAACATGCGAAATGATTCCGGATAGTTTAAAGACCCGTCTTTCAGGTTACTGATAGGCGGGTTTTTCTACTTAATTAGAGGGTGGAGTATGTTGTCAAAATTAAAACCGGCGGGGTCGAAGCCGGGTTTTTTTTAATAGGGTAGTTGTAGGACAATCCCGGAGCTACGTAAAATTTAGCGAAAGGAGAGAGGTGGGATGAGCGCAAAGCCGCTTATAACTGTTAGAGTGGTCTATTCTAAAGGCGGCGGCAACGGTCTGAAAGACGCCTACCGCTTGCTGGCGAGAAAAGTCCGGAAGGAACTGGATGTGAAAGATAAGTGCGTGCGGCAATCTATGTCCGAGTAAGCACAGACGACCAGGCGCGGCACGGTTATTCCCTGCCTGAGCAACGGGAGGCCTGCCGCGGCCGCGCCTTGTCACTGGGCGCTTCAACAATAGCTGAATACGCTGATGAAGGAATTACCGGAAAAGTAATGGATAGGCCAGGCCTGTCACTCTTACGGGAAGCGGTTAGGAATAACCAGGTGGACGTAATTATCGTCCGTGATCCTGACCGGTTATCCAGAAAGCTGGTACAGCAGTTGCTTTTGACTGAAGAGTTTGAAAAGGCTGGTGTCCGGCTTGAATTTTTGGACTTTACCTGGCAGGATACACCGGAAGGCAGGCTTTTTTATTCCATCCGTGGGGCTATCGCTGAGTACGAGCGGGAAAAGATACGGGACCGCATGAGCAGGGGTAAAAATCAAAAGGCTCGACAGGGAGGGATACCGGTTGGATTTTACGCGTTTGGTTATGTCTACAACCCGGAAACAGGGAGAGTGTCGGTAAATGAGAATGAAGCAGCGATAGTTCAAGACATATTCTCCTGGTTTGCATGTGAGGATATCGGGATAAACGGAGTAGCCAGACGGTTAAATCAAGCCGGAATCCCGACGAAAAAGGGGAAGGGCAGATGGCATCGTAATGTGATCCGCCAGATATTGGTCAATCCTGTCCATATCGGACTTTGGCGATATAAAGAAGTGTTGATACCTGTTCCAGCCTTGATAAAAGAAGAGATTTGGTCAATTGCCCAACAAAAGCTGAAAGATGCCCGCCGCTTATGGGCCGGTACGGGCAAACACAACTACCTGCTATCGGGAATAATTACTTGCTCTGACTGTGGGAATACAATGACCGGCACTTATACCACCTGGTGGGATAAGAAAGAACGCCGCTACACTTGCCGGAAAAACTGCCAGGGTGCGAAAAACACAGGATGTAACCCGGCAAAAGCTGTACCGGCTCATGCAGTTGAAAGTGTTGTCTGGGAACAAGTTTGTGCCTGGCTGCAAGATCCGGACGCCCTGGCAAAGGAAGCAATAGATGACAGCACGCTCGATCGAGAATTGCGCAGGGAGTTGGAGCGAGTAAAAAAACACCTGGACGATGTGGCCAAAGGACGGGAGGCGGTGTTGGACGCCCTTGCCTCCGGGCTGTTTGAGCTGGATATCAAAACCAAAGATAAGTTGGCTGATTTGAATCAGCGTAAGGAAAGACTTGAGAACCGTAAGCGAGAATTAGAAGCCGCTCTACATGGAGTTGAAAAGTATTGCGCCGGGTTGAAAGAAATCAGGGTATTGGCTAAAGGAGTACTGGCCCGGTTGGATATGCTGGAGTTTGAGGAAAAAAGAGCACTGGTAAGGGCTTTGGTGGCGCAGGTAGCGGTGGCCGGCCGTAGTAGGCCTGATCGTAAGGAATTGCATGACATTCAAGTTACAATATCAGCCAAAATACCGGAATAAGTAATTAATTCCATTTTTTCTAGTTTGACCCGCTAGATATTGTAATTAATATTTCATTTTCAATACACCGTGCCGCATAGGTTGCCAGCCGGGTCCCTTTACCGGGGTTAAAGGTGTTAATCGCTTTTATTAAACCGATCGTACCAATAGAAATCAAGTCTTCCGAATCTTCTCCCGTGCTGTCGAATTTCTTGACAACATGTGCCACCAGGCGTAAATTTCTCTCAGCGAGGACGTTACGGGCTTCTTCGTCACCACCGGTTAAAAGACGGAGGTACTTTAATTCTTCTTCCTCGGATAACGGCTGCGGAAAGGAATTGTTCGCGATATACGAAACGAGCAACAGGAGGCCGTTGACCAGAGATACTACGGTCAAAGCCCAGAGACCAGACAGCATCTACATTTATCCCCCCTAATATGTTGATGAATCATACATATAAAATAATAATATGAGCGTGCCGCTTATGCTGGTGCATGTCTTGAATAAAAATTGTTTTAATAAAGGGTTTTTTGTCTTGCCGGAGAAGCATTTAATTTGTAACATATTTCTATCGGATTTAAACCTGGGTAAAATAATATATGATTACGATATATTTACATTTGAAAGGTGCATGATGAAATGATTCAAGCCACCGGGGTGATCCTGGCCGGCGGAAAAAGTGTTCGTATGGGTATCGATAAGGCGTTCCTGAAGGTGGGTCCTCAAGGTATGATCGAACACATAGCCGGTGAATTAAAAAAGGTGTTTTCAGAGGTTTTAATTTCCGGAGGAGACCCGGAAATCGGACGGAACCTCGGGTTGAGAGTTCTTGCCGACCTGATTGAAGGTAAAGGTGCCCTGTGTGGCATCCACTCCGCGCTTCACGGAGCATTACATGATAAGATCCTGGTAGTTGCCTGCGATATGCCTTTTATCACAGCGAGACTGGCGCGCTTAATGATGCAGCAGTTGAAAGGATACGATATTGCCGTGCCGCGCCATGGAATTTACCTGCAGCCTCTGTTTGCCGCTTACAGTCGGAGTTGTCTACCGGCAATAGAAAAATATTTATCCGAAGGCAGAATCAAAATTGATGGTTTTTATCCGCTGGTAAGGGTAAATTATGTTGATATGGAAAGTATTTGTTCAAGCGCGGATATTGAAACTGTTTTTTTCAATGTCAATACGCCGGTGGATTTGAATAAAGCTAGAGAGATAGCTAAAAGAAAAGATATGTAACTGCTTAGTACCTGGTAGTCGGTAGTCGGTTGTCAGTAGTCAGAATTGGAGACCGAATACCTCAATAGTAACAAAGATACATATATAAAGATACATATATATTCTTTTAGGAAAGGCAGCGCTGGGTTTGTTGAAAGTATTTTATCCAAAAATCTATGTGTCGTCGGTAACCGATATTCAAATTGAATGGCTGAAAGAACTGGGGATAAAAGGAGTCCTTTTCGATTTGGATAACACCATTATCCGTAGGGACTCATACCATTTTCCCCCGGAGGTTTCGAAGTATATCAGCGAGCTTCGCCGGCATGGTTTTAAAATGGCTATTATCTCCAACAACAGACGAAAACGGGTGGGAGCTATCGCCGGGTTGCTGGAGGTTCCTTCGGTTCACCGTGCGATAAAGCCGTGGGTCAAACCTTTTCGGCGGGCTATGAAAATGTTGGGAACCACTGCCGAAGAAACTGCACTGGTCGGCGACCAGATTTTTACTGACATTTTGGGTGGGAATCTGGCAGGTTTACACACTATCCTGGTTGTTCCAATGCAAGGCAGGGATTTCTGGGGTTCAAGGCTGATTAGCCGCCCGCTGGAAAAGCTTGTCCTGGCCAGAATTAGCAAGTACACGGAGGTTATCAATGTTATTAACCGGGATTAGCGGCCGGACAAAAGTATGCGGGATTTTTGGCTGTCCTGTGGAGCATTCTTTTTCTCCGGCAATGCATAATGCTGCTTTCGACGCGCTTGATCTTGATTTTGTGTATGTGCCTTTTCCGGTTGAACCCGGCTGTCTACCAGCAGCGGTAGAAGCGGTCAGATCGTTGGGGCTGGCCGGAGTAAACGTTACTATTCCTCATAAACAAGCCGTGCTGCCTCTATTAGATGAAGTTACTGAAGAAGCCCGCCTGATTGGCGCGGTCAATACGATAGTCAACAATTCAGGGCGCTTGCTCGGTGATAATACTGACGGAAGAGGATTTTTACGGGCTTTGATGGAACATGCCGGATTTACGCCTGCCGGTAAGACAGCGTTAATCCTGGGCGCGGGCGGCGCGGCCAGGGCTGTTGCGGTCCAGTTGGCCCTGGCCGGAGTGAGGAAAGTGTTTTTATCCAATCGCTCAAAAAAACGGGCGGAGGCGCTGGCCGGTCTGCTTGTGGAAATAGCGGGGCCGGCAGTGGAAGTGGTCCCCTGGCCTGGAGACGGGGAAAATTCTGATATGGCCGGGGTGCTGCAATTTGTTGATCTGGTAGTACAGACCACCTCGGTGGGAATGTACCCGGAAGAAAACTCAACTATTCCGTTACCTTTTTTATCATTCGGTCCGGGGCAGGTTGCCTGCGATTTGGTTTACAATCCCGTTGAAACTCTTTTCATGAAACGCGCCGGACGGGCCGGCGCGACTACCTTGAATGGTCTGGGGATGCTTTTGTACCAGGGTGTCCTGTCCTTTGAGCTGTGGACCGGCAAAGCTGCTCCGGTAGAGGTAATGAGGGAAGCTCTTAATGAAGTTGTTTATCGGCGTTAAGTATATATGAACTGGGAGGATCGAAATTGTTAAGGTATCTTACAGCGGGGGAATCCCACGGTCCGGTTCTCACTGCGATTATTGAGGGTATTCCGGCCGGTCTTTCCTTGACCAGCGAATATATTAACCGGCAGTTGGCTCGCCGCCAGGGGGGATACGGCCGTGGCGCCAGGATGAAAATTGAGAGCGACACCGTACGTCTCCTGTCGGGAGTGCGCGGGGGGCTGACCCTGGGCAGCCCGATCACCCTCCAGATAGAAAACAGGGACTGGGATAATTGGTCAAAGGTGATGTCGCCGGAACAGGACGGGCGAGTGGAAGAACGGGTGGTCACACGGCCGCGGCCGGGTCACGCCGATCTTGCGGGAGCCGTCAAGTACCGGCACAGGGACATTCGCAATGTGCTGGAACGCTCCAGTGCCAGGGAAACCGCCGCGAGGGTGGCGGTGGGTAGTGTTGCCCGGAGGCTTCTGGAGGAACTGGGGATCAATGTTATGGGGCAGGTAGTTCGAATCGGCAGCGTGGAAGCTGAGGCGGGAAGCCTCGGTATGGAAGAGCTGGCCGCAAGACTGGCCGGTTCGCAACTTCTGTGCGCCGATCCCGGAGCGGAACGGCAAATGATTATTGAAATCGACCGGGCACGGAAAGCAGGCGACACGCTTGGCGGCATTTTTGAGATCAGCGCGTATGGTATCCCCGCCGGCCTGGGCAGTTACGTACAGTGGGACAGGAAGTTGGACGGCCGTCTGGCTGCCGCCGTCATGAGCATCCAAGCTGTTAAAGGCGTAGAAATTGGACTGGGGTTTGCGGCAGCGGGGCGGGCGGGATCGCTTGTACAGGATGAGATTTTTTACGGGCCTGGCAGGGGATTTTACCGTCATACCAACCATGCCGGGGGTATTGAAGGCGGTGTAACTAATGGGGAGGTGTTAGTATTACGTGCGGCCATGAAACCGATACCGACACTTTACCGGCCTTTGCGGAGTGTGGACATAATTACCAAGGAGCCTTTGGAAGCATCAATTGAGCGTTCTGATGTTTGTGCCGTTCCTGCCGCCTGTGTGATTGGCGAGGCGGTAGTGGCATGGGAGCTGGCCAAAGCCTGCCTGGAAAAGTGCGGCGGTGACAGCCTGACCGAACTAAAGGACAATTGGAATAGCTACCTGTTTTATCTGAGGCAGGTGTAATATTCATTGAAAAACATCGTTTTAATCGGATTCATGGGAACAGGTAAGTCTACTGTCGGCCGCCGCCTTGCGCACCGGCTCAATCGAAAGTTCATTGACACCGACACAGAGATTGAAAGTGTTACCGGTAAAACCGTGGCTCAGATTTTTGCCCGCTATGGTGTGGTCCGTTTCCGTTCTGAGGAAGCGCTTCTGGTTAAAAAACTGGCCCTGCAGGAAGGGTTGGTAATATCAACCGGCGGGGGGATGGTATTAAACCCGGAGAATGTACGCCTTCTGAAAAAAAACGGTGTTTTGATCGGACTTACAGCTTCGCCGGAAATTATTTTTAACAGGGTGAAAAACAAGAAAAGCCGGCCCCTGCTTGCTAAAGGTAACTTGAAGGAACAGGTTGAGGACCTGTTGAAGGAGCGTCAGGGTGCTTACGACGTAGCTGAATATACAGTGGATACCGGCGTCTTTCCCCAGGAGGAAGTGATCGAAATGATTGTCCGGTATCTCGAGGAAAAACAGTATTTGTAAAGAATAATACGGCAGGAGTTATAACTGGCATGGAGACAATAATAGTTGATCTGGGAGCCAGAAGTTACCCAATCTATATAGGTGCGGGAATTATATCAAAACTGGGCAGTTATTTAAAAAGTCTGCCGGTTGGGAAAAATGCGCTGCTGGTTACCAATCGCACAGTCAGGCGCCTACACGGACCGGACGCTGAGAAAAGCCTCACGGAAGCCGGTTTTCGCGTGACGGTCGGAGAAATTGGTGACGGTGAGCAATATAAGACACTGGCCACGGCCGGGTGCCTCTATGATTTGGCTTTTGACAGGGGCATTGATCGAAAAAGCCCGGTGATTGTCCTGGGTGGAGGGGTGACCGGGGACGTAGCGGGCTTTTTTGCAGCTACTTATCAGCGAGGGGTACCGTTCATCCAAGTGCCGACGACACTCCTGGCCCAGGTAGACAGCAGCGTTGGGGGCAAAGTGGCGGTAAACCACCCCAGGGGGAAAAATATTATCGGCGTTTTTTATCAGCCTGGCTTTGTTCTAGCCGATGTAGCTGTTTTAAAGACATTGCCGCCGCGAGAATTACGATCGGGGCTGGCCGAGGTAATTAAGTACGGTATAATCCGGAGCGGGGATTTTTTTGCCTGGCTGGAAGAAAACATTGATGCGCTTCTGGCAGGCGATCCTGAGGCGCTGATCCATGTTGTCCGGGAGTCTTGCCGGATCAAGGCGAAAATAGTGGAAGAAGACGAAACTGAGGGAGGTTTGAGGGCTATCCTGAACTACGGTCACACTGTCGGACACGCCGTGGAGGCGCTGACCGGGTACGGTATATATACTCACGGTGAAGCGGTAGGTATTGGTATGGTGACTGCCGCCCGGCTGGCCGTGGCACTGGAGCTTCTCAAAGTGTCTGATCTCGGCCGGATCGAGGCGCTGGTCCGTCGTGCCGGTCTGCCGCTTGAAGTGCCAAAAAACCTTAAGCCGAAAGATCTTGTTAATAGTTTTTACCAAGATAAAAAAGCAACTGGCGGACGTCTAACATTCATTCTTCCCTTGCGTATCGGCGAGGTGTTGATTGAAAAAGATTTAAGCGAGGAACAGATTGTGGAATATTTCAGTCAATAACAGGGTTCAGTGAAAGGGGCTGTCTCAAAACCAAGGGGCAGTTTAACTGCCCCTGCCCTGCCGCTAACGGATGATCCAGTTGTTGCCGTTGTTGTTATCCCAGTTGTTGGCGGAGTCTTTAAAGCAAAAATTAATCTTATCGTTTTTCATGCGGATATTTTTTTCCCATCCCCTGAGAGTTTTATTCATTTTTTCTGTATGGGTATCCATCCAGCGGTCACCATATCCGTAATGCAAATATACCTGGTCGGCGCCTGATTTAGCAAGAAGACCGTTATAGCAGACGGTAACATCATTACTAAAATCGTTGGCTTTTACTTCCACGCCTTTTTGAAAGTCGTTCCAACCTTTTGTCAGCATTAATATTCCTCCTTTTATTTTTTATCAAGATTATTTATTATATTGCTTATAAAAATAGTTTTTTATGAGCGTTTATAAATGTAAATTTGGCTTATAAAATTCAATTCATCAAAAAATCATATGAAATTAAAAATATTTCTAAATTCTCTATAAGGAAGGAAATATGAGAACTTATGTAGAATAATTATCCAAAATAGGGATTCATGTACTGTTATTTTCCATAATGATATTTGTTGACTATGCAAGTGTCTGACGTTATTAACAATATTGTAAGAAAGGATAATTATGGATAATAAAGTTGCAGAAGGAAAAAAATCCTTGATCCTCGTAGTGGACGACTCTAAATACATGCGGTTCAAACTGCGCCAGGCTATGGAAAATGATGGTTATACGGTGGTTGAGGCTGAGGACGGTATGCAGGCGTTATCCATTTTTGAACAACTCCGGCCGGAAATCATTTTAATGGACTGTATGATGCCGGTTATGGATGGTTTTACCACCTGTACCAGGTTACAGGAACTTCCCGGCGGCGATCGTGTTCCAGTGATCATGATTACCAGTCTTAATGATGACAAAGATGTTGACTTAGCGTTTGAAGCAGGTGCTACAGACTATATTACGAAACCTATCCATTGGGCTGTTTTACGCCATCGCGTGCGCCGGATGCTGCATGCCAGGCATACTGAGGCTTCGCTGGAACAGAGTGAAGCATTCAACAAGACACTAATCAAACACGCGCTTGACGGTATTATCACCATTGATGCCCGCGGTTTAATTCACTCCTTTAACCCTGCTGCGGAACGTATCTTTGGCTACCGGTACTGGGATGTTGTCGGGCAGGACATTAACCTGCTGATGCCTGATTTCCACAATGAATTCGATCCCTGCTCCGACGGCGGCCAACCCGCCGGAAAACACCTGAACGCAGACGCAATCAGGGAAATCTCCGGGCTTAGGAAAGATGGTTCGGCACTCACTATAGAATTAACGATCAGCGAATTTTATTTCGGCGAGCAATGGCTGTTTACCGTTATCTTGCGCGATATAACTGAACGTAAGCGGTCGGAAGAGGCCTTGCGTGAAAGTGAGGAGCGCCATCGTGCGCTGACAGAAAATACCTATGATCTGATCAGTGAGATCGACAGTAATGAGCGGTATTTGTACCTGAGTCCAAACTATCGAGATGTCCTGGGTTATGAACCCAGTGAACTGATCGGAAAAAAAGTTTTCGATTTAATTTATCATGAGGATTATCCAACTGTCAGGGCGGCATTCAGGAGAGTTTTTGAGCATAGCACAATAGGGCAAGTCATTTACAGGTTTATACATAAAAACGGGGAATTGCGCTGGTTTGAAAGCACGGGCAAAACATATCAAACCTTGGCCGGCGAGAGCAGAGTAGCTTTTGTTTCGAGGGACATAACGGAACGTCACCGTTTTGAGGAAACAATCCGGCACCAGGCTTTTCATGATGCTTTAACCGGCCTGCCCAACAGGATGCTGTTCAAAGATCGTCTTACTCTGGAAATAGCGCATGCAAAGCGCAATAAACAAATGCTTGCCGTACTGTTCCTTGACCTGGACCGGTTTAAACTGGTTAACGATACGCTGGGACACGGTCTGGGAGACCAGTTGTTGAAAATTATTGCCAAGCGGCTGGTTGGATATGTACGTGAAGACGATACTGTCGCCAGATTGGGAGGCGATGAGTTTACCATTTTGTTACCGGAAATAATTCAAGTGGAAAACGCAGCCAAGGTTGCCCGTAAAATACTTCAAGCCGTCAGAGAACCGGTACATATTGACATCCATGAACTTTATATCACTACGAGCATCGGTATCGCCCTTTACCCCAATGACGGTGAAGATGCTGAGAGCTTGCTGAAAAATGCTGACACTGCGATGTACAGGGCTAAAGAAAATGGTAAAAACAACTACCAGCTTTATACCCCGGCCATGAACGCCAGGGCGTTGGATCGGCTGACTATAGAAAACGGATTGCGCCGCGCGCTGGATCGCAATGAATTTGTGGTGTATTACCAGCCCAAAATAAATATCGGTACAGGAATGATAGTCGGCATGGAAGCCCTGGTGCGCTGGCATTCCGTTGACCGGGGACTGATCCCGCCAGGGGAGTTTATCCCCCTGGCGGAAGACACCGGGCTGATTGTACCAATAGGAGAATGGGTATTACGTACCGCTTGCGCTCAAAACAAAGCTTGGCAGGACGCGGGTTATCCCCCTATGCGAGTGGCGGTGAATCTTTCGGCGCGCCAGTTTCAGTTGCAAAATTTAGTTGAAGTAATCTCGCGGGTTTTAAAAGAAACAGGACTGGACCCATGTTGGCTGGAACTGGAGATAACTGAAAGTGTGGCCATGCAAAATGCCGAATATACCGTTAAAATGCTGTGTGAATTGAAAGAGATGGGTATTCAGCTGGTAATAGATGATTTTGGTACAGGTTATTCTTCGCTCAGCTACTTAAAGCGTTTTCCTATTAGCAAACTGAAAATTGACAAGTCTTTTGTTAATGAAATCGGTATGGATCAGGATAATGAGGCGATAGTATCAACAGTGATCGTGCTTGGACAAAGCCTAAAGCTTGGAGTGGTAGCGGAAGGTGTTGAGACTGAAGAACAGTATGATTTTCTCAGACAACGTCAGTGTGATGAAATGCAGGGTTATCTATTCGGAGAACCTGTTCCCGCCGAGAAGTTTGAAGAGTTGATTTACGCTGGAAAAAAATGATGCTGGAGACAAGAGGACCGTCCCCTTGTCTCACTTAATTTTGGAGGAAGAAATTTTGGTTGAACAAATGCATTTCAAGGCCGGTGAAGGGAGATACAGGGTTGAACTGCTGGTTTCGGTTACCGGGGACGGTTTGGTCGTCCAACTCTTCGGCGGTGAGAGAACGCATGTCGGAGCGGTGGCAATCAGTGTGCCCAGGCCCGGGCTTAGCGACCCCGCCAAGACGAGTTGCAATACGACTGTCGTTCCCCTGCTTGGTCATAAAGACGACGAAGTAGCCAAACCCGTTGCTGAAGAGATAGCCGTTGTCTACGGTAAGCCTGTGCTGGTGGTTGCAGGCATACACGTGGATAATGCCGGACCGGAAGATATCAATGCGCTGGTAAGTAACTGTCATCGCGCGGTGCGGATGTTGACAGGCAGTTTAAAAAAACAGAAATTGTAACTGCTCAGGAGCCAGGAGCCAGGAGTCAGAATGAGAGAACGGTTTATCGTCTCGAAGTATTCTGAATTCTGACTCCTGACTTCTTAATACCTGAATAAGTAACCAGAAATTTAATAATAAACATGAATAATAGTAATTATTATAGATAACAATAATACCAGATTCAGGGGGAGGTGATCCAGTTGGCCGATATTAAGTGCACCGTTACCGAATGCAAGTGGAATAATTCGGTGGAGTGCCACGCGCCGATGATTCAGGTGGACCGGAACGGCGCAAGCAATGCCAGTAAATCCGACCATACTAAATGCGAGACATTTAAGGCGAGGTCATAAAAAGCAGACTGGTAAAAGCCAGTCTGTTTCTTTGAGTTGTTGAGAAATTATGCTAAAATGATAACTGCTTAGGAGTCAGGAGTCAGAATGAGAGTAATCCCCGGAGGATGAAATGATTGATCCAGTTGCCGTTCATATCGGACCTTTAGCTATTTACTGGTATGGCATTATTTTGACCGTCGCCTTTATTATTGGGGCGTCGCTGGCTTATCGCTTAGCCTCAAAGAGCCGTATCGATCCCGAACATGTTCTTAATTTATTTATTTTTATAATACCTGCCGCTATTATCGGCGCCAGATTGTATTATGTCTTTTTTTGCTGGGAGGATTACAGCTACAATCTACTTGAGGTATTCGCCATCCGCCACGGTGGGCTGGCCATACACGGCGGCCTTTTGGGGGGTGGTCTCGCCGGTTTCTTTTATGTGAGAAAACACCACCTCAACTTTTGGGAAATAGGGGACGTTTTTGCGCCGTGCGTTGTTCTCGGGCAGGCAATCGGCCGCTGGGGTAATTTTATAAACCAGGAGGCTTTCGGCGGTCCGGTCTCCAGGGAGTTTATCAGCCGGTTCCCCGGTTTTATTCAGGAGCAGATGTTTATTGGCGGGCAATACTACCACCCGGCTTTTTTATACGAATCATTATGGAACTTGCTGGTTTTCGCTTTTTTAATGGTTTACCGCAAACGGGCGAAGTTTCATGGTCAAATCATGCTGCATTATCTGGCCTTATATTCAGCCGGCCGCTTTTTCATCGAAGGAATACGTACCGACAGCCTGATGTTGGGGCCGTTTCGGGTAGCCCAACTTGTCAGCTTGATGCTAATTGCCGTTGTAATTGTTTTATATATTAGAAAAAAACAAGATAAACATAAAATTCTTCAGGATGGGCATAAATAATAGGTATTCAGAAGTCAGGAGTCAGAATTCAGAATAATAAATTCGAGAAGATAAACAGTACTTTTATTCTGACTCCTGACTACTGACTACTGAAAAAATGGGGGATTGAATATCTTGATTTCCGGACTTTTCGAGCACAGGGGAAGTGAGTTGCTGGCGCGTGAGCAGGTTTCTTTTTATGTCCGGGACGCCCAGAACGGGACTATGGAAATGGGCAAGCTGCTTCATCAAATAGCGTCTGCCGGACATCCCGACATTTCCCAGGATTGTAACCGTCTTTTGCAGCTCAACGACCGGGTGGGTAAAATTTTGGAACAGGTTCAAAAGTCTTTGAAATAGCCTGATATGAGCCTGGTTGACAAAATAATTATTTATAAGTAAACTAAGAGTAAGATGATGAGTAATAGTTGGCATAAAACACAGGTGAAGTCGCACATCCGCATAGTCCCGGCTTCACTGTTAGTAAAGGAACTAATGGGCGAGACTTTAACATAACTATCTTGATCTAAAATAGTTATGTTAAGGTCTCCTTTGTTTTTGGTTAGAGAGGGCCGAACATGAGCCGCGTTATATGCCCAAAGGTCGCCGAAGGCGAATTCGTTTGGGTAAGGAGAGGGTTGAGTTGTTAGTCTTTCTGGGCGCCACCTTAATGGTGGTATTGGCGGAAATGGGAGATAAAACACAGCTGTTGGCGATGGCCTTTGCCACCCGCTTTCCCGCCAGGGACGTTCTTTGGGGAGTTTTTATCGCAACGATGCTGAATCATGCTCTGGCAGTTGCCTTAGGAACTTACCTGGGGACATCTTTCAATTTTCAAGTCATTCAAATAATTGCCTCAGCATCGTTCATTTTATTTGGCTTGTGGACACTTAACGGGGATCGTTTGCATGGCGAGGAAAAGAGAAAAATGTCTTTTGGGCCGGTTGTAACTGTTGCGATTGGCTTCTTTTTCGCGGAGATGGGAGACAAGACCCAACTGGCGACAGTCGCCATGGCGGCAAAATACAATGCTCCGGCGGCGACCCTTCTAGGAACAACGACCGGGATGCTGATAGCTGACGCTTTTGGTATTTATATAGGAGTTATGGCTGGAAAAAGGATTCCTGAAAGGTTGATAAAATGGATTTCAGCTTTGATCTTTATTGCCTTCGGTTATATCGGACTATATGCGTCTGTTCCTAAGGAATTTGTTACCATACCTTATATGACGGGGCTTGTCGTGTTGACGGTATTAGCGGTATGGGTGATCAGGAGAGCAGACAGACCCTCTTGAAACCCGCTTAACAACTCTTCTCTCCGGACGGGGTTGGTATATAAGATATGATGCAAGGTTACAGTACTTTTACATCTTACAAAAAAGAGATTGCCGCTCAAATAGCGGCAATCTCTTTTTTGTAAGATGTATGTTAAAGCCATATTGCCGGAAGATTAAAGGACAGGCCATTGTAACACATGTGGGGGGATTTCTTGCAAAAATACAGTCATCCAGGCAATAATGCAATCACCGGTTGTATTATGGATTGGGTTTTGGGTTGATTTATACAGGTATAACATCACCTGGCATGATTTTTGCTTTTCCTATTTATATGTAATTTTATATATAAATAAGCAAGGTGTGTTTTGTGATAGGGGAGGGGGGATAATTGATTTCCATCGAGGTCAAGGTTGATGACAAAGTGTAGTCTATACTTGAAATTATTTTGAAAGGCAGGTGTATTTAAAGTGGGGGTAGATTGGAGCAAGGCTGTTGTCGTAGCATGTACGGGTATTGTATCGGTTTTTCTTGCGTTAGGCATTCTTAACGTAGCGGTCAGCGCCGCAGGTTATATCTTCAGACAGTTTGAAAAAAGACAGATGGAAAAAGCGGGATCAAGTTCTAAGTAAATTGTGGAAGAGTATCTGATACAAATTAATGTGCTCGGAATAATTAGTTGATTGGGGGTAATCCTTTATATGGAGCTAATCGCTCATAGCTTAGACGGGTTGGGTATCTGGACGTTAAGTTATAAGAACGTAATAATGTGGATTATTGCCTTTGTCCTGATGTACCTGGCAATTAAAAAGGGGGTCGAGCCCCTTCTGCTGGTTC
>Ga0067045_1003156_pt1 | contig 37999 bp, 34 predicted proteins | sample TerdegcTABiofilm_FD_59184 | JGI IMG/M metagenome (GOLD analysis project Ga0067045, IMG submission 59184) | Combined Assembly of (Gp0054472, Gp0054536) Wastewater bioreactor microbial communities from Singapore -Terephthalate degrading... | reverse complement strand
TCATGGAGTGGCCCGATTGCGCCGATCAGCAACCGGCTCCATTGCGGCGATCACCAACTGGCCTCATTACGGCGATCACGTATTGGCTCTATAGCAGTGATGATTAACACTCATGGACGCCAGCACAAAAGTTAGTGAAAATACCCATCGCGTTATTCGAGCTAACCTGTTAGTTACCCATCCATTCAAGTTCGGAAGCGATCTTGGAGAAGACCTCAACTCCCTGTCGGAGCGATTTGGCTAGCTCGATAGGGGATTGATCCTTCTGCACCACTTCCACCAGCTGCTCCAGGAGAGCGAGCAGCACCGTCTTTGCATCGTTCATGGTCAATTTACCGGGAAGAGCAGATAACCCATTCTCGGCACCCTCGTCCTCTTCGTCGGTGATGACACCTTCGTCGTCGGACTCGTTACCGGGAGACTGGGTCAGGTTTTCGTCCCGATCTTCTTCCTGTTCCGAGAAGTTCTCGTCACCCTCATCATTACCACCTTCGGTGAGTTGATCTGGCTCTTCCTCACCACTACCTGCGGACTCGGACAGGGCATCCTCTTCCCTATCCTCTTCTTCAACTTCGGGAACCGGTTCAGGAGCCGGAGGGGTCGGGTTTTCCTGTTGCACCACCCGACGCGAAGACCGTCTCCTTTGCTGCTGGGCTTCCTCGTATTCATCGAGGAACTCGAGCATTTTGGCAGAAACCCTCTCGACCTTCTCGAGCTCGGGAGCCCTCTGTTCCACCAGTTCACCAACGAACAGCTCCTTCTTAGCTTGATATTCTTCGAAAAACTTTTTGGGAGCTTCTCGGTCTATCAAGGTTTGAAGAGCCCTGTGCGAGAGGTACTTTCCGTGGTGACGGTAAGTGGTGATGGTGTCCCTCTCCCTCATGAACCGGAGACTGAGGATGTGAACGATATCCTTTTCAGAATCATCCACGAACCCCTCCCCGAACCTTCGTCCACCTCGGCCAAAGCAGCGGAGGTCACTGTTCGATGCTTTAAGCTGTTCCTCGCACAGTAGGGTGTTACGGATCATTTCGGGGTAGAGGGCGATGCCTCCGCGAGTTGCAATCCTTGAGGATGCTTTCCGGATGCTGATTTCCACATCCGAATGTTGAGCCAGAACCTCAACCTCGCAGGAGATCGTCTCCTGCCCATCCATAGCCGCTGCTTCCACCAAGTGCCATCCCTCGATGCAGAAGTATCCAAGTGGAGTTTGAACCACGATGGGACGTTCTGCCGAAGTAGGTCTTCGGTAATCCTGTATGCCATCGAAGTGGATGATTTCCCGAATAAGAATCACCCTGATGCCAAGATCAACCGTCTGAAACGTCTGCGCGACCCTTGGCTCTTCAAGGTCGCCCGATAGAGAGGCAGAGACCCTCTCTGCTTCGTCGCCAATCAAACCGCTCGGGAGGGTTGAAGGGCGGGTTGCGGAGACAAGGGACTCCGCTTGGAAAACGTTTAGATTTTCCATGAAAAAAACCTCCATATAAGATTTTTAAAGAACTTCCCGTCCCGCTGAGCGGGTGGGACGCTGCCCCGCCTGGGGCTCTGTAGTAAGGTGAAAAATCAAACAAACATTCTCAACAGATTGATATTGTTAGACAAAACGTAGGATGGATTCAGGTGGGGAAAGAAGATGCGACTAGAGATTGGGTTTTAGACCATCAAGTACGAGGGGTTTAGAATATGCTTTCGTTCGGAATTACAGGACGGGGAATGGGTGGACCAAGAAATAAAACGGTGAGATTTTCATGATGGGAAATTTTTGCATGTTGGTCATTCCGACAGCCTTGGAGTAATCGTCGATCATCTCGATCTCCAGTTGATACCTCTGCAGCTCGGACTCGGCGTACTGCCTGACAGACTCCTTGACGTTGCCTTCCTTCAATTTATTTTCCAGCAAGAGTCGGATCTCGGACTCCCAGGCCATCCATGTCGCTCTCCCTTTGGGTTTCAGGGTCTTGTCGACTTTTGCGAGGTACTCGTCCATGTAGATCTGCCTTAATTGCTCTGTACGGTTCCTTGCTGCATCTCCGGATTTCACCTTGCCGGTGTCGAAGTACAAAAGATCTCCTTCCCTCCGCAAGACGGACTTTGCCTCCGTGACCCTGAGCATCTTCTTGATAGCGGTAACCTTGTTCTCATAGAGTGCCATGATCATTGAAGGAAGATCTAGACCTGCAGATTCCTTTGCATCCATGTATTGATTGGCGAACTCGAGCAGCTCTTCGTCTTCTTCAGCATCAGACAGATCGGCTTCTGTTATTCCATGGTGCCGATGATATTTTATCAGCGCAACGAGACTGTCAGCCAGTGCCCGCTCGACATTCAAAACGAAGAAACCGGGGAACAGCCCTGTCAACATCCGTGTCCAAGTCCTGAGGTTCAGGGTTACGACATAAGCGCCCTTGAGATCCGTAACCAGGGAGAGCGGTACATCTAATATGGCAGGCTTACTTTTTATCGTGGAGAAAAGATGCTCGCTCAGGCAAAAACTCTGGAGGGACTTGAGGGAGGCATTCTTTACCGGTTTGCCCCGCCGCTTCATTACGAGCAACTGTCTGTTTAGCTGCTGCCAAAGCGAGATTTCCTGCAATTCCTTCAGGGTCATTTGTCGATTATTCATAATACGGGCTCCCTGAACTTCACGATACGTTTGAATCTATAGGGAACAATCCTCTCTATTATTTTTGCTGAAAGTTCCGGATTTTCTGTCAATAATCCTTTGCCCTTGAGTATGTACTTCATGAATTTTTTTATCCGACGGGAAAGCTTGGTATGCAGATTCTGGTCATTACCGTACCCCGCAAGCTTGGCGATTGTTTTGATACTTGTACACTCCATGAATGTAAAGAATTCCGTCCGGAGGATAACCTCGCAGGTCTTGAAGATTTTGCTTTGCTCAACTTCGACCTCCAATTCGAAGTCGTCAAGCACCATCGGTGCAGGAACAAACTCGTCCTCTCTGTCACTTGCGAGTTGCTCATAAACTGATGCTTCTTGTTCTTCTGTACTTATATTGTCATACCTGTTTTCTTCGTGTCTTCTCGATAGCTGTATATCTCGCATCCTGTGTGGGTTACGCTTGCCCCCCTTCTTATCAACTGATAATTTTTTTTCATCCTCATCTGTGATCAGGCGCCGTGTTTTTCTGGGATCAGAAAGACGCACATCGGTTTTATAGCCATACTGCATTAGCTTGGGGCAGTGTATCGTGCATGCCCGAGTCATATGATCCGGGCATTTTCGACAGGGGATATCTTCTAATTTGATGTCATTCTTTTTCATGGAAGACGAATCGGTCGCATAACAAGCTGAATTTGCTATAGATACATCAGAATGTTTGATTTTTTTTTGCATTACTTAGAGGGTCCTTTCACCCGGAAACATTACGGGGCAGAAGGGAAAAAATCAATAAAATTCAAGTGGGAACAGGTTTTTCGATAAAGTTAAGAGTGATGGGGCAGGGCGCTTTGCCTCATCATGAACCCGATGATGTTACTCCCTCGTTCCCGGAAGGGAGTGCATTACGATGGAGGAAGCGTTTAGCGGTTATCTTACAATCAACGATGTCTCAGCCTACCTCGGCATCAAGCCCAAGACCCTCTACGCCAGGGTCAAGGAGATTCCCCACTACAAGGTCGGGCGCCTGATCCGGTTCAAGCGGGAAGATGTAGATGCCTGGATGGAGCGGCACAAGGTGGTCAAGACGGGACAAACACTGCCTGCCCCAGAAAATGGCTCAGGACACGTTCAGAAGGTCCCAGAAACGCGAAAACCTCGAAGGAGAAGGGTAAGGAGGGGACCAATCACCGATATCGACCGGATGGTCAGGAATACGATTGACCAAGTCACAGCGGAATATTATAGTCCTGGACACGGGAAATCAGACCAAGTCAAGGGCTCCGGAAAGGAGGTCTGACATGGGACTCTATAAAAGGGGCTCGGTCTGGTGGATGAGTTTTATGGACCCGAACACGGGCAAGCAGGTCAGGCGGTCTACGGAGACCGAAGATGAGGAGCGAGCGAAGCGGATCTTCGACAAGATAAAAGGTCAGATCGCGGAAGGGAAGTGGTTTGAGCGGCTCCCGGGCGAGGATGTGACCTTCAGGGAGTTGATTGAAAAGTACTTGGTGGAGTACTCGGCAACTCAGAAGGCGCCTAAAACCTACCTGCGAGACAAGAGCCTGAAGGCGCATCTCCTGTCTCACTTTGCCAATCTCAAGCTCACGCAGGTCACGCCGAAGATCATCGCCGAGTACAAGACCAAGCGGCGTTCGGAAAAGGCCTCCCCGCGGACGATCAACTATGAGCTTGCTCTTTTGAGTCATGCGTTCACCATTGCCGTCCGGGAATGGGAGTGGGTTTCGGAAAACCCCGTCAAAAAAGTGACACGGGAGAAGGTTCATAACCAGATGGAGCGATGGCTCACGCCGGAAGAGGAGGGCAGGCTCCTGGGTGCCTCACCCGAATGGCTTCGGGACATTATCCTTTTTGCGATTCACTCAGGATTTCGGATGAGCGAGATCCTCGATCTGAAATGGACCCAGATCGATATGTCCCGGCGCACGGTGACCATCTCGGAGCAGAAGAACCGGGGGGTCGATACCCTGCCTCTCAATGCGACGGTGATGAATATCCTGGGTAAAAAGGCCAAGGGAAGTACAGGGGAATCAGGACTTGTTTTCCCCAGTCGTAGCGGCACCAGGATCAGCAACCGTAACCTCTTCCGGGCCTTCAAAGCAGCTTTGGAAAAGGCCGGGATAAAGGGTTTTCGCTTCCATGACCTGCGGCATACCTTTGCCTCGAGGCTCGTTCAGAACGGGGTTGACCTCTATGCGGTGCAGAAGCTTGGCCGGTGGAAGAACACTGCGATGATCATGCGATACGCTCACCACAACCCAGAGAGCCTGCGTCCGGGCATTGAGACGATAGACAGAGCGGTAAAGAAAAATATCATATTTTTATCACAATCACAAAAAAAGAGGGGTCACAAGCCTTATCTCAGGCTCCTAACCCCTTGATTTTTCTGGTGGGTCAGGGCGGAGTCGAACCGCCGACACTCGGATTTTCAGTCCGATGCTCTACCTGCTGAGCTACCGACCCTTGAGCGCTTCGAAGATGCTCTAACTAAATAAATTGCCTTGGTTTGTCAAGGCATTTTTTGGCGGGATCTCGACCTCGACGACCCGGTAGAGGTCGATGACGACGGTGCCCGCGATCTTGTCGTGCCAGCCCTGCTTGCGCCTGTCCGCGCCCGCCCAGAGGAATCCCATGAGCATGGGAACAGCCGAGACGATGTAGCCCACCCAGCGCAGGAAGGCCGTCCCGAGTCCGATCGGCCCGCCCGCTTCCTCAACGACGCGCAGCCCGAGCAGGCGTTTGCCGGGCGTCTGGCCCGTGGTTCCGTGGCAGTACGTGAAGTAGGCCATGTCCAGAAGCAGGGTGACGGCCTGGTAGAGCAGGAAGATCCTGCCTCCCAGGGCCATCAGGGCATCGGGGTCGGCGGTCATGTCGTAGGGCGAGATGCCGAGCCCGAAGGCCGTCGTTCCGATGACCATCAGGATCATGCCGATGAAGCCCAGGATGATCTTGTCGATCGTGAAGGCGTAGAGCCGCCGCCAGAACCCGCCGTAGTGACTATCCATCGCGATCCTTTCTTCCGAGGGCGCCGATCAGCCCGCATTCATACTGGAAAATGGCGAGAATGGCAAGGGCCGCCGTCTCCACCCGCAGGACGAGCCTGCCGAGGCTCGCGGTGAGAAAGCCCGCCCGCCTCGCCTGCTCCGCCTCCTCGCCCGTGATCCCGCCCTCGGGCCCCACGACGAGGAAGAACTCCTTTGCCGACCGCGCCCCGGTGCCCTCGAGGATCTCCCGGACGGAGCGTTCCGCTTCGGCCTCCCAGAAGAGGATCTTCACGGCTTCGGTCCCGGCTTGCGCGAGGGCGTCCCGGAAGGGGAGGGGCTCGGCGATCTCGGGGACGTCTGCGCGGCCGCACTGCTCGGCCGCCTCGGCGGCGATCCGGCGCCAGCGCTCGAGCCTCCGGGCGGTTCGATCCTCGGTGCGCCTCGGGATCGTTCGGGCGGAGCGGAAGGGGACGATGCGCGACGCGCCGAGCTCCGTGGCCTTCTGGACGATGAACTCCATCTTGTCGCCCTTGGGCAGGGCCTGGGCAAGGGTGATGCGCACGGGGATCTCGAGGGGGATGCGTTCGCGGGCCGTGATCCGCGCCGTGCCCTTCCGGCCCTCGAGTCGTTCGATCACGCCGCGGTACTCCCAGCCGGTCCCGTCGAAGAGGAGGATCCTGTCGCCGCTACCCAGGCGCAGAACATGGCGCAGGTAGCGAACCGTGTCCTCCGCGAGTTCGACCGTGTCTTTTCCTGCCTGGACGGGGGGGGAGTAGATCCGGGGAATCATCCCTCAGGCCTTCGACGGCTTTCGGTAGACGTAGCAGACCCACTCCTTGTCGTCCATGACCCTGTGCCGGATCAGGTCGTCGCGGGTGAAGGCCTTCTCCACGTCCTGCCGGTTCTTCTCGATGATCCCGGAGATGACGAGATAGCCGCCCTTCTCCATCATCTTGACGAGGTGCGACTTGATCTTGATGAGCGTCTCCGCCGTGAGGTTGGCCACGATCAGCTCGAAGCTACCCTTGATCCGGGCCACGTCGCTGTTGACGATCACGACGCGGTCGCCCACGTGGTTGACGGCCACGTTCTTGTGGGCGATCTCCACGGCCTGCGGGTCGATGTCGACGCACAGCACGGTCGAGGCGCCGAGCTTGGCGGCCGAGATGCCCAGGATGCCCGTGCCGGTGCCCACGTCCAGGACGCGCCATTTCTGGAAGGAGCGGTCCTTCAGGAGGATCTCCTCCATGGCCTCGAGGCACATGCTCGTCGAGGGGTGCTGGCCCGTCCCGAAGGCCATGCCGGGGTCGATCTCGATGACCGTCTCGCGGCCCGTGGCGGAGTAACGCTCCCAGGACGGCTTGACGATGATGTTCCTGCTGATCCGAAGGGGCTTGAAGAAGCGCTTCCAGACCTCGCCCCACTGGGGGTCGACGATGACCTCGGTGTTGAAGGTGGGTTTATCCTGGTCGGGGAAGAGTTCGGCCAGGCAGTCGATGTAGGCCTGAAGCCGGGCCGCCCGTTTCGCGTCGTCGGCATCGGAGGGGAAATAGGCGTTCAGGACCCGCTCGTCCTGCGTGTCGGGCTCGGGCAGGTCGGAGACCCCCGGCTCGAGGAACTCCTCGAAGACCCCCTGGGCTCCCATCTCGGTGAGGTAATTTGACAGGGCTTCGTCCAGTGCGGGCGAGGCGTAGAGCTTGAAACGAACCCATTTCTCTTTCGGTGCGGCTGACTTGTCCGAGCTGCCGGGCATGATGCCTCCTTCCGGTGTCATCCCGCTCGAATCGGGGATGGAAACGCGTCTTGCGGGCCTTCCGCGCGGGGGAGGGTGGAGAAGCCCCCGGGGATTCACAGAATGGCTGTATAGCCTGTTTTTCGAGAGATTTCAAGCAGCTTGAAATTTGCCATGGCTCGTGATAGCTTCATCCTTCTATCGAATCAAACGGGAAAACAGCGGATTTCATGAGATATTACCCGATCGGGCTCGACATCGCGGACCGGCGCTGCATCGTCGTCGGCGGCGGCGAGGTGGGGCAGCGGAAGGCGGAGCGCCTCCTCGAGTGCGGCGCCCGTGTGACCGTCGTGGGCAGGGAACTGACCTCCGGTCTCGAGGGGCTCGTGCGGGAGGGCCGCGTCGGCCACATCGCGGCCGACTACGACGCAAGCCATCTCGAAGGCGCTTTCCTCGTCATCGGGGCGACGGACGACCGCGACGTCAACGACCGGGTCTTCCGCGACGCACGCCGCCGGGGGGTCCTGGCCAACATCGTCGACGACCCGGGCCGCTGCGACTTCATCCTTCCCGCCCTGTGCCGGCAGGGGGACCTGGTGATCACCGTTGCCACGGGGGGCAGGAGCCCGGCCCTGGCGAAGAAGCTCCGGAAGGAGCTCGAGGAGCGCTACGGGCCCGAGTACGAGACGCTGCTGAAGATCATGGGCGAGGTCCGCGGCCGCATCCTCGACCGCGGGGAAGGGTCCGACGAGAACCGCAAGGTCTTCGAGGCCCTGGTGGAGTCCGACATCCTGGAGCGGATCCGCAGGGGGCACTGGAGAAAGGCCGCGGAGACGGTGAAACGGCTGGCGGGTGTTGACATCGACCTCTCCGCCATCCGGCCGCGGGCCGCAGACCGCCCCTTCGACAGGCGCAGGGCGGCAACGCCGCAGGCCGCGCGGCAGGAAGCAGAGAGAAAAAGGACCGGGGGCCGGAGTCCGGGGGCCAGAGGCAAATGATGGAGCCATTGTTCTTCAAGGCGGCCCTGGCGGCCTACTTCGCGGCGACCGCGGGCTACCTCGTGTCGCTCGTGGCGCGGCGTGTCGTGATGGCCAAGCTCGCCACGTGGGTCCTCGGCCTCGCCGTTGTTCTGCACACCGTGCATTTCCTGGAGATGTACACCGAGCGCGGCTTCAACGTGGCCGTGAACCTCTTCGAGGCCGTGTCCTTCTTTACCTGGATCGTCTCGGGCGCCTACCTGGCCTTCCAGATGCGGACGAAGACAAGGGTTCTCGGGGCCATCGTGGCGCCCTTCGCCGTGCTGCTCATGATGCTCGCGTCGATGGGCATCGAGGGCACCCTGGCCATCCCCGACGCGCTGCAGGGGCGGCTCGTGCCCATCCACGTGACGCTCTCCCTCATCGGCGAGGGGCTCTTCGCCCTTGCCTCTCTCGCGGGCATCATGTACTGCATCCAGGACCGCCAGATCCGCCGGCGCAGGATGAGCGGCCTTGCCCGGTACCTGCCGTCGCTGGGGGATCTCGACAACATCAATCACGCGGGCCTTCTGTGGGGGTTCCCGCTGCTGACCCTGGGGCTCATCGTCGGGTCCGTCTGGGCGAGGACGGCCTGGGGAGGGAGCCAGTGGGTCGCGGACCCCAAGACGATCTGGTCGTTTGCCGTGTGGTGCTTCTACGCCTTTTTGCTGCACCAGCGGCTCGCCATCGGGTGGAAGGGGAGAAAGATCGCCGTGCTGTCCATCGTCGCCCTCGCGGTGCTGATCTCGGCGTTCATCGGCGTGAACTTCCTGAGCTCGGTGCACAAGTTCACCTAGCGGGCATTCAACCGTTGCTGCCCGTCGATGCCCTTTCCGTCTCCTCGGGGATGGCGAACGTGAAGAGCGGAAGAGCGGAAGTCAAGAAGAGCGGATAAATTTGATGAAGGTTTTCTACCGGCCATGAATGTCATCCTCGTCGGCATGAACCACAAGACCGCACCCCTGGAGATCCGGGAACGTCTTGCGTTTTCCTGCGGCGACGGCCTGCGCCCGCTCGAGGAGCTCCTGAAGAACCCGGCCGTCCGCGAGGCCCTCTACCTGTCGACGTGCAACCGGGTGGAGGTCCTAGCCCGGGCCGGGGACATGGAGGAGGCCATCACGCGGGTGAAGTCCTTCATCCTGCGGCACGGCAACCTCGATGCCGCCGAGCTGGAGAAGTGCCTCTACGTGCACTGCGGAAGCGACGCCGTGCGCCACCTCTTCCGGGTGGCCTCGAGCCTGGACTCCATGGTGATGGGCGAGCCCCAGATCCTGGGGCAGGTCAAGGAGGCCTACCGGGACTGCGTGGAGCAGAAGGCCTCGGGGATCATCCTCAACAAGCTGCTCCATCACGCCTTCCGCACGGCCAAGCGCGTGCGGACGGAGACGGCCATCGCCGGCAACGCCGTCTCGGTGAGCTACGCCGCCGTGGAGATGGCCAAGAAGATCCTGGGGAGCCTCGAGGGCAGAACGGTCCTGCTGGTGGGGGCGGGCGAGATGTCGGAGCTTGCCGCCCGGCACCTGGTCGGCAACGGGGCGGGACGGGTCATCGTGTCCAACCGCACCTACGCGCGGGCCGTGCAGGTGGCCGAAGAGATCCACGGGATCCCCGTGGGCTTCGATCTCCTGGAGGAGAAGCTGCAGGAGGCCGACATCGTCATCAGCTCCACGGGCGCCGCGGGCCATATCCTCACGCCGGCGATGGTCCAGGGGGCGCTCCGCCGCCGGAAGAACCGCCTGCTCTTCCTCATCGACATCGCCGTTCCGCGCGACGTGGACCCCGAGGTGGGCCGCATCGACAACGTCTACCTCTTCAACATTGACGACCTGCAGGGCGTGGTCGACGAGAACGTGCGCAACCGCCTCCGCGAGGCCGAGAAGGCCGAGGCCATCATCGACGAGGAGGTCCTCAAGTTCGCCGAGTGGTACAACACCCTCGAGGTGGTTCCCACGATCGTGTCCCTGCGGGAGAAGGCGGAGTCGATCCTGCGGGCCGAGCTGGAGCGCTCCGGGTCGTGGCTGCGGGGCCTCGGCGAGGAGGACCGGAAGAACGTCGAGATCCTCGCGACGCAGATCGTCAACAAGATCCTCCACGACCCCGTCACGGGGCTCAAGGAGGAGAGCCAGACCAACGGGGCCATGCCGTACGTGGCCGCCGTCCGGAAACTTTTTCGGCTGGAGTCCGGTACGGTCCCGGAAAATGCGGAGGGGCAGGGCGGTTCAACGAACGAAGAAGGCGAGAAGGTAAGAAGGTGAGAAGGTTGGATTGGGCGGTCGACGATCGCCTGAAGAGTGTTTCTCCAACCTTTTGCGCGCGCGGTGCTTCTGCCGGCGTCGTGTTGATCGGTGCGAAAGCGTCGAGAGGGAAAGGAGAACGAACATCGGACGGGTACTGAAAGTCGGGACTCGGGGAAGCCGGCTCGCGCTCCAGCAGACGGGAATCGTCATGGAGGAGCTCCGCCGCCGCCGGCCGGGCCTCACCCTGGACGTTCACGTCATCAGGACGACGGGCGACCGGATGCAGGACGTGGCGCTGGCGCAGATCGGCGGCAAGGGCGTGTTCGTCAAGGAGCTGGAGGAAGCGCTGCTCGAGCGGCGCATCGACCTCGCGGTCCACAGCATGAAGGACGTGCCGGCGCTCCTGCCGGAGAGCCTCGAGATCGCCGCCATGCTCGAGCGGGAGGACCCGCGGGATGTGCTCATCTCGAAGGGGAACTTCAAACTCGAGCGGATCCCCCCGCGCGCCCGGATCGGCACGGGGTCCCTGCGGCGGGGCTGCCAGCTCAAGAACATTTACATGGATGTGGAGATCGTCCCCATCCGCGGCAATCTCGACACGCGGATCCGGAAGATCGAGCGGGACAACCTCGACGGGATCATCGTGGCGGCGGCGGGACTGAAGCGCATGGGCTGGCAGGACCGCGCCTCGCAGTACATCCCGCCGGAGATCATGACGCCCGCCATCGGACAGGGCGCCCTCGGCGTCGAGGTGCGCAGGGGCGAGGACGTGGGGGGGATCGTCTCCGTCCTCAACCACGAACAGACCTTCACCGAGGTGAGCGCCGAGCGGGCCTTCCTCGCCGTCTTCGGCGCGGGGTGCCAGGTTCCCATCGCGGCCTACGGGAAGATCGAGAAGGACTCGATCACCGTGACGGGACTCGTGGGGAGCCTCGACGGCCGGATGCTCGTCAAGGACCGCGTCCGGGGGCCCGTGGCCGAGGCCGAGCAGATGGGCCGCATCCTGGCCGAGCGGATCCTGGCCGCCGGGGGCCGGCAGATCATCGACGAGGTCTATCGCAAACTGTCGTAAGCAGGCAACAGGTAACAGGTAACAGGTAGCAGGAACATCCCTTTGACCATGATTTTAACCTGCCACCTGATGCCTGACACCTGGCGAGAGATACATGGATAGCGGGCAATGAGAAAGATTCGGGGGATCAACCTGTCGAAGAAGGGTAAAGTGTTCATCATCGGCGCGGGTCCCGGGGACCCCGGCCTGATCACGCTTCGCGGGGCCGAGTGCATCGGGCAGGCCGACGTCGTCGTGTACGACTACCTGGCCGGCGAGGGGCTCCTCCGCCGCGCCCGGAAGGACGCGCGGCTCATCTACGTCGGCAAGAAGGGCGGGGACCACACGCTTCCCCAGGGTCAGATCAACCGGATCCTCGTGGACGAGGCCCTGCAGGGCATGACCGTGGCACGCCTCAAGGGCGGGGACCCGTTCATTTTCGGCCGCGGCGGCGAGGAGGCCGAGGTCCTTCATGAGGCCGGGATCCCCTTCGAGGTCGTCCCGGGCGTGACCTCGGCCATCGCGGTGCCGGCCTTCGCGGGCATCCCGCTGACGCACCGGGGCTACACCTCGACGGTCGCCTTCGTGACGGGCCACGAGGACCCGACGAAGGGCAGGAGCGACATCAACTGGGCGGCGCTCGCCGGGATCGGCACCCTCGTGTTCCTCATGGGGGTCAAGAACCTCGCCAACATCGCCCGGAACCTCGTGGAGGGAGGGAAAGCCCCCGAAACGCCGGCGGCGCTCATCCGCTGGGGGACGACGCCCGGGCAGCAGACGCTGACGGGGACGCTGGCCGACATCGCGGAGACGGCGAAAAAACTGGGGTTCAAGCCGCCGGCCATTTTCGTGGTGGGCGAGGTGGTCGCGCTGCGGCCGAAGCTCGACTGGTTCGAGTCGAGGCCCCTGTTCGGCAAAGGCATCGTCGTCACGAGGCCCGAGGAGCAGGCGGGGGAGTTCGCCCGGCTGCTCGCCGCCGAGGGCGCGCAGGCGATCCTCTTCCCCACGATCCGCATCGCGCCGCCCGCACGCTGGGATGACGCGGACCGGGCCCTTGCGGGTCTCGACGGCTACGACTGGATCGTCTTCACGAGCGCAAACGGCGTGAAGCATTTCTTCGCGAGGCTCCGCGACCGGGGCGGGGACATCCGGGATCTCAAGGGGATCCGCATCTGCACGATCGGGCCGGCGACGGCGGCGGCCGTCGAGGCCATGGGCATCCGCGTGGACCTCGTGCCCGACGCGTATGTCTCCGAGGGGGTCGTCCGGGCCTTCGAGGCCGTGGACCTCCGGGGCAAGCGGGTGCTGCTGCCCCGCGCCGCGGAGGCGAGGGACGTCATCCCCGAGGGGCTCGCGAAGAGGGGGGCCGCGGTGGACGTGGCGACCGTCTACCGGACGGTTCGCTCGAAGAGCCGGAGGGAGGACCTGCAGGCCCTTCTCGACGCCGGCCGGGTGGACGTCGTCACCTTTACAAGCCCCTCGACGGTGGTTAATTTCAGGAAAATCATGGGAGAGGGGCCCCTGCCCGAAAAAGTCCGCATCGCCTGCATCGGACCCGTCACGGCCGCCGCGGCGAAGAAGCAGGGATTTGCGGTGGACATCTACCAGGAAACGTTCACGATCCCGGGGATGGTCCGGTCATTGATCGATTATTTCGCGGCGCAGAGGTGATGGGCTGTCGACCGGGGGCGTGTGCATCCGACAGAGGCCACTCTGCATCCGGTATCGTTGAATGAGCGCGGCACAACAGGTTGGAATGAACGGACCCGTATGATCGGAATATCGAAACTCTACTGCGGCGCCGTGGAGGCCGCCGACGTCCTGCGCTACGGTCGCCGCTCGGCGGCGCTGCCCTCGCACCTGCTGCAGTTCTCCAGCGACAAGCGACCCGTCGTGGTGTGGAACGTCACCCGGCGCTGCAACCTCAAGTGCGTCCACTGCTACTCGAGCTCGCAGAACATCCTCTACAGCGACGAGCTGACGACGCAGCAGGGCAAGCGCCTCATCGACGACCTGGCCGCCTTCGGATCGCCCGTGCTGCTGCTTTCGGGAGGCGAGCCCCTCATGCGGCCCGACCTGCCGGAGCTGGCGCGGTACGCCGTGGACAGGGGGATGCGCGTGGTCATCTCCACCAACGGCACCCTCATCACGAAGAGGCTCGCGAAGGTCTTCAGCGACATCGGCCTTTCCTACATCGGCGTGAGCCTCGACGGCCTCCGGGAGGTCCACGACCGCTTCCGGGGCGTCAAGGGGGCTTTCGACAGGACCCTGCGCGGCATCCGCAACGCGCGAGACGCGGGCATCAAGGTGGGCATCCGCTTCACCGTGAGCCGCAAGAACTGGAAGGAGATCCCCGGCATCTTCGACCTGATCGAACGGGAGAGCATCCCGCGCGTGTGCTTCTACCACCTCGTGTACTCGGGCCGGGGCTCGGCGCTCATCGAGGAGGACCTCACCCACGAGGAGACGCGGCGGCTGGTCGATCTGATCATGGACCGCACGAAGGATCTCTTCGACCGGGGCATCGAGAAGGAGGTGCTCACCGTGGACAACCACGCCGACGGCCCCTACGTGTACCTGAGGCTTCTGCGCGAGGACCCGGAGCGGGCCGCCGAGGTGCTCGAGCTGCTCAAGATGAACGAGGGCAACAGCTCGGGGCACGGGATCGGGTGCGTGAGCTGGGACGGCGAGGTCCACCCCGACCAGTTCTGGCGGATCCACTCCTTCGGCAACGTGAAGGAAAGGCCCTTCAGCGAGATCTGGCTCGACACGTCGAACGAGCTGCTCGCGAAGTTGAAGGACAAGAAACCCCACGTGAAGGGGCGCTGCGCGACCTGCCGCTGGCTCGAGGTCTGCGGCGGGAACTTCCGGGCCAGGGCCGAGGCCGTCACCGGCGACCCCTGGGCGGCGGACCCCGCGTGCTATTTGACGGAGATAGAAATACAGGCATAGGGCACAAGGCGTAGGGCTTACGGTAGAAGGAACGGAAGAATTTTTCCCTTGGGCCCTAAGCCCTCAACCCCGAGCCGTTATGGAGGAGACCACCATGTTTTTCCCAGCGTACCGACCGAGGCGCATGCGGCGCAATGAGAATCTTCGAAGGCTCATCCGGGAGACGAAGCTCTCCGTCGACGATCTGGTCCACCCGCTGTTCGTCGTCCCTGGCAAGGGTGTGAAAAAGCCGATCCACTCCATGCCCGGCAACTTCCAGATGTCCGTCGACCACCTGATCAGGGAGGTGAAACAGTCGAAGGAGCTCGGCATCCCGGCCGTTCTGCTCTTCGGCATCCCCGACGAGAAGGACGAGCTGGCCTCGGGAGCGGTCCGGCAGGACGGGATCATCCAGCGCGCCGTGAAGGAGATCAAGGACAAGGTTCCCGACATCCTCGTGATCACCGACCTGTGCTTCTGCGAGTACACGAGCCACGGCCACTGCGGCTGTCTCAAGGACGGCGACGTCGACAACGACGCCACGCTGGAGATGCTGGCCGAGACGGCCGTCTCGCAGGCGAAGGCAGGGGCCGACATCGTGGCCCCCTCGGCGATGATGGACGGGCAGATCGAGGCCATCCGGGACGGTCTCGACGAGGCGGGCTTCGAGAACACGCCGATCATGGCCTACTCGGCCAAGTACGCCTCCTGCTTCTACGGGCCCTTCCGGGAGGCCGCCGAGAGCGCCCCGCAGTTCGGCGACCGCAAGGGCTACCAGATGGACCCGGCCAACAGCGACGAGGCCGTCCGCGAGATCGGGCTCGACATCGAGGAGGGGGCCGACATCATCATGGTCAAGCCGGCGCTGCCCTACCTCGACATCATCCGCCGCGCCCGGGAGGAGTTCGACCACCCCATCGCGGCCTACAACGTGAGCGGCGAGTTCGCCATGATCAAGGCGGCGGCCCAGATGGGATGGCTCGACGGCGAGCGGGCCATGATGGAGGCGCTCACGGCGATCAAGCGCGCCGGGGCCGACATCATCCTCACCTACTTCGCGCCCGAGGCGGCGAGGCTGCTGCAGAAATAGACGAAGGGCGAAAGGCAAAGGGCGAAAGGCGAGAGGAACAACCCGGGATGGGTCATCCGGCAGACATTGAGAAATCGAAACCGGCCGCGGACCGCATGGTGCTGCCCGGCATCCTGCGCATGGTGGCGTGGGAGGTGACGCGCAGCTGCAACCTCGCCTGCGTCCACTGCCGGGCCTCGTCGGTCCACGGCCCGTACGAGGGGGAGCTGGACACGGCCCGCTGCCTGCGCCTCCTCGACGAGATCGCCGCCTTCAGCCGGCCCGTCATCATCCTCACCGGGGGCGAGCCGCTGCTTCGCCCGGACCTCTTCGAGATCGCGGCCTACGGCGACGCGAAGGGGCTGCGGATGGTCATGGCCACCAACGGGACCCTCGTGGACGACGCCGCGGCCCGGAAGATCCGCGAGGCCGGGATCCGGCGCGTGAGCATCAGCCTCGACGGCGTCGACGCCGCGCGGCACGACGCGTTCCGGCAGGTGCCGGGGGCCTTCGAGGGGGCGCTCGCGGGCATCGAGGCCCTGAAGCGCGCAGGCGTCGAGTTCCAGGTCAACACGACGATCACCCGCAGGAACCTCGACCAGGTGCAGGACCTTCTCGCGCTCGCGCAGAGGCTCGGCGCGGCGGCGCACCACGTCTTCCTGCTCGTCCCCACGGGCCGCGGCAGGGAAATGGCCGACCAGGCCATCTCCGCCGAGGAGTACGAAAAGACGCTGGAGTGGTTCTACGAGGCGGCGCTGTCGTGCCCCATGCAGCTCAAGGCCACCTGCGCGCCGCACTTCTACCGGATCTATCACCGGCGCAGGAAGGAGCGGGCGGAGAGGTCCATTCCCGAGAACCCCCTCCACGCCATGACGCGGGGGTGCCTGGGCGGAAGCTCCTTCGTGTTCATCTCCCACCGGGGCCGGGTGCAGCCCTGCGGGTACCTCGAGCTCGACTGCGGGCAGCTGAAGGACCGGCCCTTCGAGGAAATCTGGAGGGGATCGAACATCTTCCTCGACCTGCGCGACCTGCGAAAGTACGGCGGCAAGTGCGGCCGCTGCGAGTTCGTCACCGTCTGCGGCGGCTGCCGGGCGAGGGCCTACGAGAAGACCGGCGACTACCTGGCCGAGGAGCCGCTGTGTGTCTACCAACCAAGGAAAGGCAAAGGGCAGAAGGCTTAGGGCTTAAGGCCGAAAGGAGCAAGGCGTTCGCCGTCTCTTGTTTTCCGCCCTGCGCCATTTTTTTATGGACGAAGTCGATAAAAAAATATTGAACATCCTCCAGACGCGGTTTCCGCTGGTGCCGGAGCCCTTTGACGCCGTGGGGGAGGAGCTGGGCCTGACCGGGGACGAGGTCATCGAGCGGGTGCGAAGGCTCAAGGCCGAGGGCGTCATCCGCCGGATCGGCGCCGTCTTCGACTCGCGCAAGCTCGGCTACGTGAGCACCCTGTGCGCCGCGAAGGTGCCGGAGGAGAAGATGCGGTCCTTCGTGGGAGTCGTCAACGGCTACCCCGGCGTGACCCACAACTACCGTCGCGGCCACGAGTACAACGTCTGGTTCACCTTCATCGCGCCCGACCCGGAGTCCCTCGAGAGGGATCTCGCGGAGATCCGCCGCAGGACGGGCGTAAAAGACGTGATCAGCATGCCCGCGGTGAAGACCTTTAAGATCAACGCCGCCTTTGAGTTGTGAGCCCCCGTCGATGGGGTGAATTTCAGGTGCGGGTTCAGCGCCTGTTTTGCGATAGCGAGCACACGAAGATCGGAAGAGCGGAAGTGAGGAAGAGCGGACACGACAGAAGGAGTGCAATCGCCTCCGTTCCTCTGCTCTTCCGCGCTTCCTGATCTTCTGTGTTTCAGGGCATCCTGATGCCGCACCGCCTGAAAGGGATCTCCCCATGACCGTAGAGCCGAAACCCACCCTCTACCTCATCGACGGCAGCAACTACGTCTACCGGGCCTTCTTCGCCATCCAGGGCCTGACCAACTCGCGCGGGTTCCCGACCAACGCCGTCTACGGGTTCAACAACATGCTCGCCAAGCTCCTGCGGGAGCGCAAACCCGAGCACATCGCCGTCGTCTTCGACGCCAGGGGGCCCACGTTCCGCAACGAGGCCTTCGAGAACTACAAGGCCCACCGCAAGCCCATGCCGGACGAGCTGAAACCCCAGATCGGCGTGGTCAAGGACCTCGTCCGGGCCTACCGCATCCCCCTGCTGGAGATCGAGGGGATCGAGGCCGACGATGTGATCGGCACCCTGGCGCGGAAGTTCGAGGCCGAGGGCGTGAAGGTGATCATCGTCTCGGGCGACAAGGACCTCATGCAGCTTGTCTCCGACGGGGTCGTCATGATCGACACGATGAAGGACAAGACCTACGACGCCGCCGGCGTGGAGGCGCGCTTCGGCGTCGGTCCCGACCGGGTGGCCGAGCTCCTCGGCCTCATGGGCGACGCATCGGACAACATCCCCGGCGTGCCGGGCGTGGGGCCCAAGACGGCGTTGCAGCTCATCAGGGATTACGGTTCCGTCGAGGGGGTCCTGCGCAACGCGGCGAAGATCCGCAACGAGCGGATCCGCAAGGCCGTCACGGAGCACGCGGAGCAGGCCCGGCTCTCCCGGGAGCTGGCCCTCGTCAAGACCGATGCCGACGTGGATCTCGATCTCGCCCGGGCGCGCTACGAGGGGCCCGACCGGGAAGCGTTGAAGGCCCTTTTCAAGGAGCTCGAGTTCTCGTCGCTCATCCAGGACCTGGAGGTGCGCGACCGGAAGGCGGGCGGCACGATCACCCTTGTCTCGACGGTGGAAGCGCTGCACGGCCTCGTCCGCGGCATCAAAGAGACCGGGGCCGTGGCCCTGTACCCGGTCCTCACCTCGGAGCTTCCCATGTATGCCGACCTCGTGGGACTCGGCCTGGCGCACGCGCCGGGGGAGGCCTTCTACCTCCCCCTGGGAACCGGCAAGGCGGCCTGGCGCGATCACGCCCTGAAGGAACTCTCGCCCCTTCTTTCCGGGGAGAAGCCCCTCAAGCACGGCCATGACCTGAAAAATGTCTTCATCGCGTTCGCCCGGCTCGGGATCCCCCTGCGGGGGGCGGGCGACGACACCATGGTGGCCTCCTACCTGCTGAACCCCTCGAAGAAAAGCCACGACATCACCGAGGCGGCCCGCGAGTTTCTCGACCGCGAACTCACCCCGGCGAAGGAGCTGCTGGGCACCGGGGCGAAGGCCCTCACGCCCGCCGACGTGGACCCGGCGGGCATGGCCCCCTATGCGGGAGAACGCGCCGAGGCGGTCCTGCGAATCCGCCCCGTTGCGTCGGAGAAGATCCGGGATGCCGGTCTCGAGGAGCTGTACCGGAACGTGGAAATGCCGCTCGTGCAGGTGCTGGCCGCCATGGAGCGCCGGGGGGTCCTGGTCGATCTCAAGCTGCTCGGGGAGATGTCGGCCCAGTTCGACCTGCTCCTGTCCCGGTCCGAGGAGCGGATCTACAGCCTGGCCGGCGAGCGCTTCAACATCAACTCGCCCAAGCAGCTCCAGGTCATCCTCTTCGACAAGCTCAGGCTCGCCAAGGGGCGAAAGATCAAGGAGGGGTACTCGACGGATGTCGAGACGCTCACGGCGCTTGCCCAATCCCACGAGCTGCCCGCGGAAATCCTCGCGTACCGCAGCATCGCGAAGCTCAAGTCGACCTACGTCGACGCCCTGCCGGCGATGGTGCACCCGCAGACGGGGCGGATCCACACCTCCTACAACCAGACCGTCACGGCCACGGGGCGCCTCTCGAGCAGCAACCCCAACCTCCAGAACATCCCCATCCGCACGCCCGAGGGCCGGCGCATCCGGCAGGCCTTCACGGCCCCGAAGGGATCCATGCTGGTGTCGGCGGACTACTCCCAGATCGAGCTGCATGTGCTCGCCCACCTCTCGGGCGACGAGGCCCTGATCGAGGTCTTCGAGGCCGGGGAGGACATTCACACCCGCACCGCCTCGGCCCTCTTCGGGGTCTTCCCCGAGATGGTCAGCCCCGACATGCGGAGGCGCGCCAAGGTGATCAACTTCGGCGTCATCTACGGGATGAGCCCCTTCGGCCTCTCCAAAGAGCTGGGGATCAGCCAGTCCGAGGCGAAGGAGTACATCGACAACTACTTCGACCGCTACAGGGGGGTCCGGAGATTCCTGGACGGGATTCTCGAGGAGGCCCGCAGGGACAAGTACGTCTGCACCCTGCTGAACCGCCGCCGTTACATCCCCGAGATCACGAGCTCCAACGCGGCGCTGCGCCAGTTTGCCGAGCGCACCGCCATCAACGCGCCCATCCAGGGCACCGCGGCCGACCTCATCAAGATCGCCATGATCAACCTGCACAACCTCCTGAAGAAACGCCACCCCAGGGCGGCCATGATCATGCAGGTGCACGACGAGCTGGTGTTCGAGGTCCCCGAGTCGGAAACGGAAGGAGTCATGGCCCTCGTGAAACGCGAGATGGAAGGGGTCATGAAGCTGCGGGTGCCGCTGAAGGTGGAGATCCACGCGGGGCGCAACTGGGACGAAGCGCATTGAACGCAATCGGCCATCGACGTGGACTACTTCAGCCGATGGATTGAATTCCACTTCCGGCATCGAGCCTGTGAAGATCGGAAGAGCGGAAGTTAGGAAGAGCGGACAGGAGAAGAACCGATACTTGAGGGAGGGAAAAATAATGAACCTTTCGACGAAAATGTCCTGGGTTGTGACGGTGGCGAGTATTGCCTGCTTCGCGGCCCCCGCGTCGGCGGCGGAGCCGAAGAAACCCCTGACCCAGTACTGGGTGAGCGTGGCGACACAGAATATGTCGATCCCGGGCATGTCCCAGGGGGAGATCTCGGGGCTGCAGGGCATGATCCTGGGCAGGATGGCGGGGGTCGGGCCGAAGCGGACGCTTCTGCTGCAGCTCAGCGCCCCGGGGAATCCCCCAGCGGCGCCCGAGGCGATGCACGACATCCCGCCCGGCCTGGAGATGGGGAAGGCCCTGCCGCTGCTGATCCCCGAGCGCGGGAAACCGGCGCGGGGCGAAGAACCGCAGGAACGGAAGGCCGAGAAACCGAAGGTGCGCATGCTCTTCTACTGGGGTTGCGGCGAGGCGGTGAGGCCCGGGCAGCCCCGGGTGCTCGACACGGAGAAGATGAGCATGGTGGACTTCGGAAGGGCCATGGCCGGCAGGACGGGGACGGTCCAGGTTCCCCCGTCGCCGAGGTCGGGCTGGACCTATGCGGAATGGCCGAACAGGCAGGATCAGAAGGAGGTGCCGAAGAGCGGCTCCCTGCAGGGGGCCCACTTCGTGCACGGGAACTACGGCCCCGAGATCAAGTTCTCCGTCGGCGAGAAGCACGACTTCATGGCGCCCGTGGAGTTCACCTCCGTGCGGGGCGGGCTCGCGGACAGCATCGCCTTCGAGTGGAAGAAGATCCCCACCGCGATCGGGTACTTCGCCATGGCGATCGGCCACAGCGAGAAGACGGGCGAGACGATCCTCTGGTCCTCGAGCGATGCCCAGGAGCCGGGCTACGGCCTGATGGGCTACCTGACGCCCGCCGATGTGAACCGGTTCATCCGCGAGAAGGTGGTCATGGGGCCCGGGGTCACGAGCTGTTCGATCCCCCGGGGGATCTTCAAGGATGCCGGAGGCGCCGCCCTGCAGTTCATCGGCTACGGCGACGAGCTCAACATCGCCTACCCGCCGAAACCGAAGGACCCGAAGATTCCGCATGAATACATCTGGACGGTGAAGCTGCGGAACAAGTCCACCGGGATGCTGCCGCTCGGCCAGGAGGGGATGAGGGAGGAGCGCACGACGAAGGAAAAACCGCCTGCCGAAGAGAAGCCCGAGAGCACCACGGACAGGATGAAGAAGACGCTGGACGTGATCAAGGGGCTGTTCTGAGCCCTTACCGCCGCCCCTCGTCGGGCTTGGACACGATCGCAGGCGGGCGGCACGGGCAGGGGGGCTGCAGGGAGCCGATAAAGGCCTCGACCACCTTCGGGTCGAATTGCTTGCCCACGTAGCGGCGCAGCTCCGTGATCGCCTCGGCCGGGCTCATGCTCGCGCGGTAGGGGCGGTTGGTCGTCATCGCGTCGTAGGCGTCGGCCACGGAGATCATCCGGGACAGAAGCGGGATCTGGTCTCCGGCCAGACCGTCCGGGTAGCCCGTGCCGTCCCAGTTCTCGTGGTGGTGGCGGATGATCTTTCGCTCCTTCTCGAAGAGGGCGATCGGGGTCAGGATGTCGTCGCCGATCGTACAGTGGGTCTTGATGATGTCGTACTCCTCCCCCGTGAGCTCGTCGGGCTTGAGGAGGATGTGGTCCGGGATCGCGATCTTGCCGATGTCGTGGAGCATGGCGGCGATCTTGAGGCACTCGATGTCGTCGGGCGAGCACTCCATGAGTTGCGCGGTCCGGACGACGAACTCCGTGACGCTCACGGAGTGGCGCTCCGTGTACTGGTCCCGGGCCTGGATGGAGGTCACGAGCGCCCGGAAGGTCTCGGCGATGTTGGTGTAGAGGGTCTCGTAGAGGACCTTGTTCTCCAGGTTCAGCGAGGCCCGGCGGGCAAGGCTGAGGATCACGTGCAGGTCCTGGTCCGTGAAGTACGCGCCGCTGCCGCTCTTCCAGAGTCCCAGGATGCCGAACACGTTGCTGCGGATCGTGAGCGGGGCGCAGAGGATCGAGGACGCACCCCAGGCGTCGGGGACGTTGAGCAGCACGCCGTCCTTCTTCTCCACGACCTCCCGCAGCAGTTTCTTCGGCCAGGGCAGGGTGTGGCGCGGGGGGACGCGGTCGACGCTGCCTGTGAACTTGGGCAGGAACTCGCCCGTCTCCCGGTCGTAGAGCAGGATCGCGCAGTGCTCGCCGCCGGAGACCTTGAGGGCGAGGTCGGCGATGACGCGGAAGACGTTGTCATTGCTCACCCCGAGCCGCTCGATGAAGTCGTAGATGAACCCCTTGGCCGAGATCCGGCGGACCTTGTCGCGCAGCTTCTCCTGCTCGGCCTTGCCCAGGAGACCGTCGACGGACAGCATCGACTTCTCCCGCAGGTAGATGTTCACCTTGTAGAGCAGCTCGTCGATCCGGAAGGGCTTCGTGATGAAATCGACGGCCCCCGTTTTCATGGCCGACACGGAGAGGCCGACGGAGGGGAAGGCGGTGATCAGGATGACGGAGATGGCCGGGTTGATCTCGCGGATGCGGCTCAGCAGGTCCATCCCGTTCATGCCGGGCATGTGGATGTCGCTGATGACCAGGTCGTAGAGGTTGGAGGTCAGGGCCTCGAGGGCTTCCTTGCCGTCGGCCGCCTCGGTGGCGATGTACCCGCCGTCCTGCCGCAGGGCCTCGACGATGAGGCTGCGCACGGCGGGGTCGTCGTCGACGACGAGGATGGTCCTCTTGTCGGATGAATTCCAGGGCATGATCCTGAATTCGTTTCCGGCGGCTTCCGAACCCTTCATTGCGGCGATCCCGTCCTTCGCGTCGAGCCCTTCGCGTCCGCCGGGGGCAATCCTGGGCAGGCGGCCTTGTTTAGAGGCGAAGGCCGGTCACATGCGGTCTCAAAGAAGCCTACCGGGATCATGTGATGGGGGCTCGCGGCCCCCTTCGGATCGGTCCCCCGCTCGGCGAATCGCGTAGGGTTCTATTTGGATTTGCTGCCCTTCAGGAGAACGTCCATCAGGCTGTAGGAGATCTTGTCGAAGACCTCCGGTTTCTGCTGATCGGCGCTGAGCGAGACCACGTCTGCGTACACCGGGCCGGCCTTCCGGCCGTCCGCCGGCGATGGGGGCGACGAGGCGACCTTGTTCTGCCGGCTGTACGCCTTCAGGATGTTGTCGATCTGGTACGTGGATATGGTCATCGTCCGACCCAAAGTTTTGTCATAATGGAGATCGGTTCGGCGGGACAAAACTTTAGGGATCGTGCCGCCGGATGGCGCGCGATCCCGTTGATATTTCTGGTTGACTAATGTCAAAATTTTGTTAACATCCCGGGTTGCTTAAAGAACAACCGATACACGCGATCCCCGCCGCCGGAGCGTACCCGTCGAGGGCGCCTCGCCGGAAGGGCCCGCCGGGGGCTCCGTGTAAGGCCTCTTCATCACGTTTTGCCCGACAACACCCCACCCTTGAGGAGCGGCAGAAAAACCGGCCATGGCAGACAGCAAAATCAAGAAGGAAATGAAGAACATCCGGATCCTCATCGCCGAGGACAACGAGCTGAGCCGGGACAACCTCGCGGAACTGCTGAGAAGTTACGGGTACGAGGTCAAGGGGGTCGGCGACGGCCGCCAGGCCATGGACGTCTTCATCGAGGACAAGTACGACCTGGTCATCACGGACCTCAAGATGCCCCACGTCGACGGCCTTCACCTGCTGAAGTTCGTCAAGGAGGTCAATCCCGAGAGCATCGTCATCATGATCACCGGCTACGGGACGGTCAACTCGGCCGTCGAGGCCATGAAACTCGGCGCCTTCGACTACATCACCAAGCCCCTGAAGGACGACATCGTCAAGCTCACCATCGACCGGGCCCTGTCCTTCGCCAAGCTCAAGGAAGAGAACATCACGCTGAAGGACCACCTGAAGAAGAAGTACGACTTCGGCAAGATCATCGGCTTCAGCGACAGCATGCGGAAGGTCTTCGACAACATCGAGAAGGTGGCCGCTTCCGACAGCACCGTTGTCATCTACGGCGAGAGCGGGACGGGCAAGGAACTCGTGGCACGGGCCATCCACTTCAACAGCGACCGCCGGAGCTTCCCCCTCGTTCCGGTCAACTGCGGCGCCATCCCCGAGGAACTGCTCGAGAGCGAGCTGTTCGGCCACGAGAAGGGCGCCTTCACGGGGGCCATCAAGAGCCGCGTGGGTCGCTTCGAGCTCGCCCAGGGCGGGACGATCTTCCTCGACGAGATCGGCGACATGAGCCCCGCGCTCCAGGTCAAGGTCCTCCGCGTCATCCAGGAAAAGCAGTTCGAGCGCATCGGCGGGGTCAAGACGATCAACGCCGACGTGCGGATCATCTGCGCCACGAACCAGGACCTCGAGAAGGCCGTCCAGGACAAGCGGTTCCGCGAGGATCTCTTCTACCGCATCAACGTCATCCCCATAACCCTGCCGCCCCTGCGGGACCGGAAGATGGACATCCCCGTCCTGGTGAACCACTTCCTCCAGAAGTTCAACAAGCTCAAGAAGAAGAACGTCAAGGGGCTCACCCCCGAGGCCGCGAACTACATGATGCGCTACTCCTGGCCGGGCAACGTCCGCGAGCTCGAGAACCTCATCGAGATGCTCGTCGTCATGCGGGAGGACGGGATGATCAAGGTCGACGACCTGCCGCCCAAGATCCTCAGTGTCGGCAAGGGAAAGAGCGAGGTGCTGAGCGTCGTCGACATCCCCGAGGACGGGATCGAGTACAACGGGGTGGTCGACCGGTTCGAAAAGGACCTGCTGCTCAAGGCTCTCGAGAAGACGGGCGGGGTGAAGAACCGCGCCGCGAAGCTGCTGAACCTGAACAGGACGACGTTCGTCGAGAAGCTCAAGCGGTTCAATATCAGTTAGGCATCAGGCACCGGGCATCAGGATCAGGAATCAAACGGATCGAAGACAGGCGGCTTCGGTCCGTTTCCTGTCTGCTGCACGGAAATGCATCGTCCATCCGCACGTGCCTGTACCGACGAACCGACCGGTCCGCCCTTTGCGTCATTTATTTGACAGGCTCCTCAAGTTTTCAGGCCGCGCTTCGAGAGGACCTGCATGTGCCGTCCCCGGGGCGCGTCGCCGGGTGTTCCGGCATGGCTTCCCTGCCCCCGCGCGACAATCGCGGACATCCGGTTGTGACGCAGAAACCCCCGATCCTGGACCGGATCCTTCCCTGGGCCCTGTCCCCGGTTCCCTGAACCCTGTCTTTCCCATGGCATAACCATTGCTTCGTTTTGGTCAAGCGGTGGTGCGCCCGCAGGCGCCTCTGCACCGCAACCCGTGAGGGACCATGAAAAAAACGTCCATTGCCTGCCTTGCCGTCATCGTGCTCCTTGCGGTCGTGTCCCATGCCGCGCCGGCCGGGAAGGGGGGGGGCTCCTACAGCCTTCACGTGGGCTCGTACCCCGCAGCCGGGACGGCCGCCGAACAGGTCAAGCTCCTGCAGGGAAAGGGGCTCGAGGCGTTTTCCCTGAAGCCCGACGGAAACGACGGGCGGTACCGGGTCTTCATCGGCCGGTTCGCGGGCCCCGAGGAGGCGGCCCGCGAGGGGGCGAAGCTGGAGCAGAAAAAGCTCATCCGCTTCTTCGCCGTCCGGAACATCCCGGCGGCCGGGCAGCCGAGAAAGACCGGGGCCGAGCGGGCTCCTGCCGCGGCCGAGGCGGCGGGGCCGCAGGCCCCCAAACCCGCGAGCCTCAAGGACACGAAAATCCATCCCCAGGTGAGGATCGAGACGGCCTCACCCGCGGCGGCCCGCCCGGGGAAGAAACCCCCGCTCTATGCGTCGAAGCTGTATTCGGCGGCGGCCGACTCGGTGACGGCGGGCCTGCCGGAGCCGAAACACTTCAAGTTCCAGCCCCTCGAGGCGGGTGCAGGCCCCCGGCCCGGCGACGGCAAGGCGGGCGCCGGCCTCGCCGAGGACGAGGCCCTGTACGCCGAAGCGGTGGATCTCTACCGGAAGGGCAAGTACAGCGCGGCCATCGACGCCTTCCGGTCCTACATCCGGCAGTTCGCCGGCGGGCCCCGGTCGAAGGCCTGCTTCTACTGGATCGCCGAATGCCACAGCCAGATGCAGGACCCGCAGAAGGCCGACGAGGCCTTCGGGGAAGCCGTCCGGCGCTGGCCGGACTACCGGGACATCCCGCGGGAGACCCTCGTGAGCCTCGGCTTCCATCACTTCCAGCAGGGCGCCTTCGACGACGTCATCGGGGTGTTTTCGTACTACGTCAACCTCTACCCGCAGGACCCCTTCCGCAAGGAGATGAGCTACCTGATCGCCCGCTCGCTCACCGAGATGCGTCAGTACGAATCGGCGCTCCGGGCGTTCAGCGCCGTCATCGAGAAGTACCCCGACACCAAGGAGGCCGTGGAGAGCGCCGTCATCATGGCCAACATCGGGGTCAAGACGCCGGGGCTCAAGCTCCCCGCCCTCATGGCCGGCGCCGAGCATTACCGGGACCCCGTGGCGACGTATGACAGGGTGCTGGAGAGGGACCTCCCGAGCCTGGAGCTGACCGAGCGGATCCTGTTCCAGAAGGCCTATGCCCTGTACCAGAGAAAGCAGTACCGCGACGCGTTCCGGGCCGGCTTCACGCAGCTGAGGCGCTTCCCGAACGGCGGCTGCCGGGACGCGGGGCTTCAGATCCTGAAGGCGAGCACGGAGCTGCTGGTCCACGAGGACTACGCCGGGGGGGATTACCTGCGCGTGGCCGATACCTTCCTGTCGGCCTACGAGGGCGCCTGGGTGAAGTCCTTGGATTTCGAGACCGGGCACCGGATCGCAGACAGCCTGCGGCGGGTCGGCCTGTACCGCGAGGCGCGACGCGTCGTCGACCACCTCCTCATGACCGAGAGGGACGGCCGGAACCGCAATGCGCTGCTGATGATCGCGGCGGACGTGAGCTACCGCGAACGGCACGACGACGAGGCGGAGCGGCTCTTGACGGAACTCTCCCGCCAGGCGGCGATGCTCGACCCGGAGGATCGCCGGGCCCTGCAGAGGCTCCGGGGGGACCTCTACCTGCGCAAGGGGCAGTACCCGAAGGCGGCGGCATCCTACGCGGAAATCGCGGGCGAGGGGGCGGGCGATGAAGCCGCCCTGCACCGCAGCTACGGCGTCGCCCTGCGCTTCAGCGATGCCTGCCCGTCGGCGCTGCAGCAGTTCGAGCTGGCCGTCCGCCGGTCCGCGAAGGACAAGGCCGCCGACGGCCGGGTCCTGCAGGATGCGCTGGTCGGCTCCGGGGACTGCTACCTGCTGAACCGGAAATACGCCGAGGCCGTCGCCGCCTACAAGCAGGCCGTCGAGAGCGCCCGGGGCGGTTCGCAGGACCCCTGGACCCTCTACCACCTCGGGAAGGGGTACGTGGAGATGAAGAACCTCACCGAGGCCAACCGGGTCTTCTCGGAGCTGAAAGTCCGCACCGGTGACGACTTCTGGAACAAGACGATCGACTACACCCTCTCGGAGGCCGCGTGGACGGAGAANTACCGGAAGTACCTTNCGACGAAGTAGGGGCCATGCTGAACGAAAACGCACAGCGGCCGGACCGGCCGTCGGGGGCGNCAATCGGNGGGATCGACGTCCTGCAGNGATCCTTCGAGAGCTTCAACTCGGCGACCCGGAGACTCCAGGAGGCCTTCCGGAGCCTCGAGGTGAAGTTCGAAAGCCTCAACCGCGAGCTGGAGGAGAAGAACCGGCGCCTCGAGGCCCTCCTCGCCGAGAAGGAGGAGGTGCGCAACTATCTCGAGACCATCCTGGAGAGTCTCACGACGGGCGTCATCGTCACGGACCTCCGGGGCCGCGTCACGATGATGAACGGCTGTGCCGGGCGTCTCACCGGGTTGCGCCCCGGGGCGGCGCTGCCCGGAGAGTTCCGGGGCCGGCGCCGGGTCCGCCTGGGCGAGAACATCCTCGAGGTCCTCACGTCCGCGGTGAAGGCCCGGGACGGCGGGGACCTGGGAACGGTGCACATCCTGCTCGACGTCACGCGCGTGGAGAAGCTCGAGGAGATGGCCAAGCGCAGCGAGAAATTCGCGGCCATGGGGGAAATGGCGGCCAACATCGCCCACGAGGTCCGCAACCCCCTGGGGAGTATCGCCCTGTCGGCATCGCTGCTCCTGAAAGGAACGGCCGACCAGAAGAGCCGCGACCGCGCCGCCCGGATCCTCCACTCCGTGCGCAGCGTGGACAACAAGATCGCCAATCTGCTGCTCTTCACCCGCAAGCCGGAGCCGCAATTCCGCACCCTGCGCATCCATGACATCCTGCGGGACATCCTGCGCTTCTCGGGGGAGATCCTCGAGAAGGAGGACATCCGGCTCCGCGTGCGGCTGGCCGACGGCGAGCCCGTGGTGCGCGCCGACGGGGAGCTCCTGAAGCAGGTGTTCCTCAACGTCATCCTCAACGCCGTCCAGGCCATGCGGGGGGGCGGCGAACTGGTCTTCGAGACCCGCCTGCACTGCGACCCGGCGCTCACGCCGGGCATGGAGAGGAGCATCGAGCTGCGCTTTGCCGACACGGGGCCGGGAATCCCCGAGGAGGACCGGAAGCGGATCTTCGACCCCTTCTTCAGCACGCGCGAAGGCGGCAGCGGCCTGGGACTTGCCATCGTGCACAACATCATCGACCTTCACCGCGGCTCCGTCGACGTGGAGCCGGGGGAACGGGGCGGGACCGTGTTCACCGTCCTGCTGCCGCTCGCGGATGATGAAACCGCGAAGTTGGGAAGTTGAGAAGTTGAGAAGTTCGGATGAGTCTCCGGCGATTCGAGTCGGGTGAGCCTTCCAAGCTTCATAGCTTCAGAGCTTCTTAACTTCAGATTTTTGGAGACGTCATGCCGGAAGCAACTGCCCCAATAAGGCCCATCCTCGTCGTCGATGACGACCCCTTCATGCGGACGTCGCTGACGGACTGCCTCGTGAGCTGCGGCTATCCCGTGGAGACGGCCGTCGACGGCGCCGACGCCCTGGCGAAGTTCCGCGGGGGGGCCTACGAGATGGTCATCACGGACATCCGCATGCCCAGGATGGGCGGGCTCGAGCTGCTCAAGAACGTGAAGGGCCGGGCCCCCGACACCCCCGTCATCGTCATCACCGCCTACGGGACCGTGAACACGGCCGTGGAGGCCATGAAGCAGGGCGCCGCGGACTTCGTCATGAAGCCCTTTTCGCTCGACGACCTGGAAGGGGTCGTGAAGAGCGTCCTCGAGCGAGACCGGGAGCCGGAACCCGCCCGCGAGGGCGCCCCGGAGACGGCGGGGGCGGGCCGCGCGCCGCAGCGGCAGATCGTGACGGAAGACGCCCGGATGGCCGAACTGCTGGAGTTCCTGAAGAACATCGCGAAGAGCCGCTCGAGCGTGCTCATCCAAGGTGAAAGCGGCACGGGGAAGGAGCTGCTGGCGCGGTTCATCCACCACCACAGCCCCCGGCGAAACCAGCCCTTCGTCGCCGTCAACTGCGCGGCCATCCCCCACACGCTGCTGGAAAGCGAGATGTTCGGCTACGAAAAGGGCGCCTTCACGGGAGCCGCCCAGCGCCGGATCGGGAAGTTCGAACTGGCCGACCGGGGGACGCTTCTGCTCGACGAGGTGAGCGAGATGGACATGCCGCTGCAGGCGAAGCTACTCCGGGTGATCCAGGAGTCCGAGATCGACCGCCTGGGCGGGAAGGACCCCATTGCCGTGGACGTGCGGATCATCGCAACGACCAACTCGGATCTGAAGCAGTGCATCCGGGAGAAGACGTTCCGCGAGGACCTCTACTACCGGCTCAACGTCATCCCCGTCCGCGTCCCGCCTCTGCGCGAGCGCAAGGGCGACATCGCGGTCCTGGCGGGGCACTTCCTGGCGAAATACGCCGCCGAGAACGGCCGGAAAAAGCCGGGCCTGGCCGCCGGGACCCTCGAGGCGCTTTCCGCCTACCCCTGGCCCGGCAACGTGCGGGAACTGGAGAACGTGATCGAGCGGGCGGTCCTCGTCTGCCGGGGCGACACGGTCGAGCCGCATCACCTCGACCTCGACGGCGGCGGCAGCGCGGCGGCCGCGCAGGGCACCCCCGGGCAGTCGCCCGCCGAGAACCCGGCGGGGGGCGGGTCGATGACGCTGCGCGACATGGAGAAGAACCTCATCTTCAGCACCCTGAAAAAGGTCAGGGGGAACAAGACGAAGGCATCCGAGATCCTGGGGATCAGCGTGAGGACCATGCGCAACAAGCTCAACGAGTACAGGCTCGAGCAGGGCAAGGGCAGCCTCGACCTCGGGGCGGACGGCTGAGTGCCGCACCCGTGGCGTTTTGAAACAGGAGAACCGACGAACCATTCCTCCTGTCCCATTTTGGCCTATCTATCTGTTTCTCCGTGCACTTTTCTTTGGCACATGCCTTGCAAAGTTTCCCCGTGGATTCCACCGACGGGGAAATTTCTGCATGAACGGCCTCTTCAGCAAGACGATCGGCATGCTCTCGGACATCATCGGGGCCCGCTCGCAACGGCACCAGGTGCTGTCCTCCAACGTGTCCAACATCGACACGCCCGGCTACGAGCCGAAGGATGTCGATTTCGAGAAACTGATCGACTCGATGCGGCAGAAGGGCGTCCGCATGGCACGCACCCACGGGAAACATTTGCCTGCCCCGACGCCGGGGGGGAGCCTCTCCGTGGTTCGCACGGGCGACCGGGTGAGCCTGGACAGGGAGATGGTGACGATCGCCGAGAATCACCTCATGCACAACGCCGCCGTCGAGATGCTGGCGCGAAAGTTCAGGGGGCTGCAGACGGTCCTCAGGGAGGGTAAATAATGGATTTCATCACGTCCTTCGACATCTGCGCCTCGGGGCTGACGGCCCAGCGCAAGAAGATGGATGTCATCGTGAGCAACCTCGCCAACGCAAGCACGATCCAGACGCCGGAAGGGGGGCCCTACAAGAGGAAAATCGCCGTCCTGGCCGCCGAGCCCGTGAGCGGCAAGTTCGGCGCGGCCCTCCAGGACGCGCTCTCCCAGGTGAAGGTCCAGGAGGTCATCGAGGACGCCGAGGGGCTCAAGAAGGTCCACGACCCCGCGCACCCCAACGCCGACGAGCAGGGGTTCGTGACGTATCCCAACGTCAACGTGGTGACGGAGATGGCCGACATGATCACGGCCAACCGGGCCTACGAGGCCTGCGTGACCGCCATGGACGCCTCGAAGAACATGGTCCTCAAGGCTCTCGACATCGGCAAGTAACGAATCGGGAAAGGCCCGGGGCGCAGAGCGGCCCCGGCCCGTGAAGGAGCACAGCGCATGAGCAAGATCACGACTCGGCACGACGTTTTCCAGCCCTCCATGCAGGCCCCCGGGCCCGCCGGGAACGCCCCCGGCAGGCCGCAGGGATCGTTCGGGGACATGCTGAAGCAGGCGGTCTCGGAGATCAACCGGCTGCAGAGCAGCGCCGACAAGGCGATCACGAACGTCCAGCTCGGCCAGTCGGGGAGCATCCACGACGCGATGATCGCGCTCGAGAAGGCCGACCTGTCCTTCCGGGCCATGATGCAGGTGCGCAACAAGATCCTCGAAGCGTACCAGGAAGTCATGAGGATGCAGGTCTAGCGTTCGGGTTTACGCCCTCTGTCATCCGCGGCGGTTCCTGCTCCACCTCGATCCGGATTGCTCGCTTCGATGACGGGTACTGAAATTCTCCTGAAGGATAGAGGGATCGACCACCCATGGATCAGCTTTTCTCCCAGATGTGGAAGGGGTTCCAGTCCCTTCCGGCCGGCCGGAAGCTCACGATTCTCGCGGCGGCGGCCGCCACGATGGCCGGCATCGCGCTGGCCGTCGTCTTCATCAACCAGCCGGACTACAGGGTCCTCTACACGAACCTCTCCGCCGAGGATGCCGGGCAGATCACGTCACGGCTGCAGGAGAAGAAGATCCCCTACCAGCTCTCCCCCGGCGGCGACACGATCTCCGTGCCCGGCGAGCAGGTGTCGCAGCTTCGGCTCGAGCTGGCCGCCTCGGGTCTCCCGAAGGGCGGCGGCGTGGGGTTCGAGATCTTCGACACGAAGAACCTGGGCGTCACCGAGTTCGTCCAGCAGCTCAACCTGCAGCGCGCCCTCCAGGGCGAGCTGACCCGTACGATCAACAGCCTCGACGAGATCCAGCAGAGCCGGGTGCACCTGGCCATCCCGAAGAAGTCCCTCTTTGCCGAGGACCAGAAGAGGCCCACGGCCTCGGTCATCGTGAAGCTCAAGAGCGGGCGCACCCTGAGCGAGCCGCAGATTCAGGGTATCGCCCACCTCGTGTCGAGCTCCATCGAGGGGATGAGCCCCCGCGACGTCATGATCGTGGACTCGAGCGGAAAGGTCCTCTCGAAGGTGGCCGAGGGGGGCGAGATGGCCCAGCTGTCCAACTCCCAGATCGAGTACAAGAAGAACGTCGAGAAGGACCTCACGGGCCGCATCACCTCCATGCTGGAGAAGGTCGTCGGCGAGGGGAAGGCCGTCGTGCGCATCTCCGCCGACCTCGACTTCCGGGTGATGGAGAAGACCGAGGAGAAGTTCGACTCCGAGGAGCCCGCCATCCGCAGCGTGCAGCGCTCGCAGGAGAAGTCGGGCAGCACCTCCGGTTCGATGGGCGAGAGCTCGGTCGCGACGACGGCCCGGCAGGCGGCGGCCCCCCCTGCGCGGCCCGCCGGGTCCAACCGCGAGAAGTCCGACGAGACGATCAACTACGAGATCAGCCGCACGGTCAACAAGACCGTCATGCCCGTGGGCGACGTGAAGAAGCTCTCCATCGCCGTGCTCGTCGACGGCAACTACGTGAAGAACGACAAGGGGGTCGAGGAGTACCAGCCCCGCCCCGAGAAGGAGCTGACCGCGCTGGAGGACCTCGTCAAGAAATCCTCGGGGTTCGACGCGAAGCGCGGCGACCAGGTCGTCGTGTCCAATGTCCCGTTCAAGAAGGTGGACCTGTCCTCCGACCTGCCCGAGAGGTCCTGGCTGGACAGGCTCGCGGCCTTCCTGCCCCTTGTCCGGTATCTGGTGGTCCTCGCCGTGGCGGTCCTGGCGGCGCTCTTCGTCGTGAAGCCCCTCGTGCGCATGCTCGCCGAGCGGGGGCGGCAGGCGGAGGTCTCGATCCGCGAAGTGCCCGCGGCCGCGGGCGAGCTCAAGGGGGGTGACGGCGTGACGCTTTCCCTCGGCGCACCGCAGGCGTCCCGCGAGCTGACGGAGGCCGACATCGTGCGGCACATGGCCTCGGCGGACTCCAAGCGCTTCGCCGAGCTGCTGAGGAATTGGATAAAATAAAGGCAGGCGGAAGGCTCAAGGCTTACGGCTCAAGGGACAGAGGAAAAATTCCTATTCCGAATCGCCTTATGCCTTTCGCCGGGGTTTGCCCATGACCAACGAAGAAAAGGCAGCCGTCCTTCTGCTCTCCCTCGACGAGGAGCTGGCGGCGTCGGTGATGAAGAACCTGCGCGCCGCGGAGGTCCGTCGCATCAGCAAGTACATGAGCCGGATCACGAGCATCTCGGCGGGGGACGTCCAGGCCGTCGCCAGGGAGTTCTGCGACCTGGCGAAGGAGAAGGGCGGGATCGTCTCCGTCAAGGAGGACGTGGCGAAGAACATCGTCCTCAAGGCCCTGGGCCCCGAGCAGGCCGGAAGCATCCTCTCGGCCCTCGAGGACGAGAAAGGCAAGATCAGCGAGAACCCCATCTTCGAGAAGCTGCGGGACATCGACCCGAAGATGCTCCAGGAGTTCACGAAGATGGAGCACCCGCAGACCACGGCGCTGATCCTGGCGCACCTGCGCCCCGAGCAGGCCGCGGAAATCATGGAGTCCCTCTCCCCGGAGATGCAGATCGAAATCGTACGGAGGATGGCGAGCCTCAAGAGCGTGCCCATGGACCTCATCGAGGACGTGGCCGAGACGCTCGAGAGCGAGCTGATCTCCGGGGCCGCCAGCGAGAAGGAGATCGGCGGCGTCAGGCTCATGGCGGAGATCCTCAACCGGATGAACCGAACGAGCGAGAGCGCGATCATCTCCTCGCTCGACGGGTCGGACCCGGAGCTGGCCGCCGAGATCCGCGGTCTCATGTTCACCTTCGACGACGTCCTGAAGCTCGACGACCGCAGCATGCAGGAGCTGCTGCGCGAGGTCTCCAGCGAGGACCTCGCCAGGGCGCTCAAGGTCGTCGTGGCCGAGGGCCGCGAGAAGATCTTCAAGAACATGTCCAAGCGCGGCGCCGAAATGCTCAAGGAGGACATCGAGATGATGCCGCCCGTGCGCCTCTCCGAGGTGGAGAAGAGCCAGCGGGCCATCCTGGACATCTGCAAGCGGCTCGAGGCGGAGGGCCGCATCCAGCTGCTGCGCGAGGAGGGCGATGCATTCGTCTAGGCGGGTCATCAAATCCGAAAACGTCAAGGTCGTGGACGGCCCGCGGACGGAGACGCCCCGCTTCGTGCCGGCCGACTTCGGCTGCGAGAACCTCTCCCAGGGGCCGCCCCCGCGCCGCTCCCGGGTCGAGGAGATCCTCGTCGAGTCGGAGAGGAAGATCGAGGCCGCCGTGAAGCACGCCTACGAGAGGGGACATGCCGAGGGGTACCGCAAGGGCTGCGAGACGCGGGAGAAGGAACTGGCCGCGACGGCCGAGAGCCTCAAGAAGCTCCTGCTCGAGGTGGAGAACATCCGCCGCAGCATCCTGGAGCGCGGGGAGGCGAAGGTGCTCAAGCTTGTCATCGCCGTGGCCCGGAAGGTCATCCGCCGGGAGGTGGCGATGGACCGGGACGTGATTCTCGGCGTCCTGCGGGAGGCCGTCAAGAGCGTCCTGGACCGGGACCGCATCAAGATCCGGCTCAACCCGCGGGACCACGAGAGGGTCTCGAAGCTGACCCCGGGGCTCATCGCGGGCTTCGAAGGGATCCGCTCGATCACGCTGGAGGCGGACGAGGGCATCAGCGCCGGAGGCGCGGTCATCGAGACGGCCTTCGGCGAGATCGACGCCACCCTGGAGCAGCAGCTCGAGGAGATCCTGAAGGCATTCCTGCAAAGCGGGCATAAGGCGTGAAGGCGGAAGGCACAAGGCATGAGGCGTAAGGCATAAGCCCTAAGCCATGGGTATGTTCATGACCCTGGATTTCAACCGCTACAACCGCATCCTCGACCAGATCAACCCGATCAAGGTGAACGGGACGGTGAGCGAGATCATCGGCCTGATGGTCGAAGGGCACGGCCCGGCAAGCTCCGTCGGCGAGATGTGCAACATCTACGCGAACGGCGGGGCCTGCGAGACGCTCCGGGCCGAGGTGGTGGGGTTCCGGAAGGGGAAGGTCCTCCTCATGCCGCTGGATCATCTCCAGGGCGTGGGACCGGGCTGCAAGATCGTTTCGCTCGGCCGGAAGGCGTCGATCGCGGTCGGGAAAAAGCTCCTGGGCCGGATCATCGACGGCCTGGGCAACCCGATCGACGGCCGGGGCCCCGTCGAGCTGGAGGGCGACTACCCCCTGTACGCAGAGCCGATCAACCCCCTGAAGAGGGGACGGATCGCGGAGCCCATGGACCTCGGGATCCGCTGCCTCAACGGGCTGCTGTCCTGCGGCAAGGGCCAGAAGATGGGAATCTTTTCCGGATCCGGGGTGGGGAAGAGCATCCTCATGGGCATGATCGCCCGGTTCACGAAGGCCGACGTGAACGTGATCGGACTCATCGGCGAGCGCGGGCGGGAGGTCCGCGAGTTCGTCGAGAAGAACCTGGGGCCCGAGGGGCTGCGGCGCTCCGTCGTGATCGTGGCCACCTCCGACCGACACCCGCTGATCCGCATGCGCGCGGCCTACGTGGCGACCTCCGTGGCGGAGTATTTCCGGGACCAGGGCGCCGACGTTCTCCTCATGGTGGACTCGCTCACCCGCTTCGCCATGGCGCAGCGCGAGGTGGGCCTCTCCGTCGGCGAGCCCCCGGCCACGAAGGGATACACGCCGTCGGTTTTCAGCCTTCTGCCGAAGCTGCTGGAACGGACGGGGCCCGTCGAGGGGCGCGGCAGCATCACGGGGCTCTACACCGTGCTGGTCGAGGGCGACGACTTCAACGAGCCGATCGCCGACGCGGCGCGCTCCATCCTCGACGGCCACATCGCCCTGTCCCGCGCCATCGCCGCGAAGAACCACTACCCGGCGGTGGACGTGCTGGAGAGCGTCAGCCGCGTCATGATCGACATCGTGGACGGCGAGCATCGCAAGCGCGCCAACGACTTGCTGAACATCATCGCCACGTACCGGAAGGCCGAGGACCTGATCAACATCGGCGCCTACGTGGCGGGCAGCAGCCCGGAGATCGACTACGCCGTCAGGATGATCGACCGGGTCAACGGCTACCTGAGACAGGACATGAACGAAAAGGTCAGTTTCGAGGAGAGCCGGCGGCAATTGTATGCGCTGTTCCAGTGAGGGTAGAGGGCAAGAGGGTGAGAGGGTGAGAGGGTGAGAGGGTGAGAGGGTGAGAGGGTGAGAGGGTGAGAGGGTGAGAGGTGTTCCGGTTCCGGTTTGAACAGGTTCTCAATGTGCGGAAGCTTGCGGAGGAGCAGGTCCTCCAGGAGTTCTCCGAGCAGGTCCGGGGCCTGGAGGCCGAGAAGGAGCGGCTCCGCTCGATCCGCGGCGAAAAGGAGGCCGTGCTCGCGGAGCTGTTGCGCCGGCAGGGCGGGAGCCTAAGCGCGGGCGAGATCGGACTCGCCTTCGGGTACATCCGGGGCCTGAGGCAGCGGGAGGTCGCCCAGGTGGTCCTGATCGCCGACAGGGAGAAGGCGCTCGAGGCCAAGCGCGAGGAGCTCGCGGAGGCCGTGAAACGGCGGAAGATCATGGAGATCCTCAGGCAGAAGAAGTTCGATCAGTACTGGAAAGAGTGGAACCACAGGGAATCCGTGGAACTGGACGAACAGGGCATCATCCGTTTTTTGAAGAGGTCCGGCGATGAGAAGACTGATCATTCTCTGTGAAATCCTCGTGGTGGCGCTGATCGTCATCAAGCTCGCGGCGGCGGGCGGCGTGCTGCAGAGCATGCTCCCGGGGGCCGCCTCGGTTCTCGATCTCGACCACGCCATCGCCAACGTGCCGCAGAAGGCGCAGGAAAAGGCGCCGGCGAAGGATCCCGCGGAGGACAGCCTGGCCAGGGAGCGGAAGCTCGCCGCGTCGCTGGCCGACCGCGAGAGGCAGCTCGACAGCCGCGAGAGCGCGATCCGGGAGGAGGAGAAGAAGCTGCAGGCCCTGAAAGGGGAGATCGTCGCAAAGATCGACGCGCTCAAGGGGCTCGAGGACCGGCTCTCGGGCATGCTCGACACCGTGAAGGCGGCCGAGGACAAAAGGCTCCGGGACCTGGCCGGCGTGTTCGAGGCCACGCCGCCGGCCCAGGCGGGCTCCATGCTCGAGAAGATGGACAAGAAGCTCGCCGCCGGGATCCTCATGAACATGAAGAGCAAGAAGGCGGGCGCGATCTGGGGCCACATCAGCGCACAGCGGGCCGCCGAGATCGCCAGGGAGATCACGGGCACGCCGAACAGGCCGGAGGCGGCGCAGTAAGAGGGTCGATCCGGTCTGTCCGGTCTCTTCGGTCCATTCAGTCAAGAGAAGCGGGGATCGGCGATGTGCGCCGATCCC
>Ga0067045_1028260_pt1 | contig 38007 bp, 42 predicted proteins | sample TerdegcTABiofilm_FD_59184 | JGI IMG/M metagenome (GOLD analysis project Ga0067045, IMG submission 59184) | Combined Assembly of (Gp0054472, Gp0054536) Wastewater bioreactor microbial communities from Singapore -Terephthalate degrading... | reverse complement strand
AGGCTGGCCAGGTCCTTGACCCGCCGCGTCTCCTCCTGGTCCCGGGCGATGCGCGCCTGCTCGGATTGGGGCGGGGTGACCATCTTGGGCGGCAGGGTCAGCTCCTGGGTGGGGTAGGCGCGGGGCTCGATCTCCACCCGGCCGCGCAGGGTGAGCACCCGGCCGCCCTGCTGCACCGTGGCCGTGACCTCGCGGATGCCGGGCCGATCCTCCAGCACGTCCGTGCCGAGCAGAATTTCCGCAACGAGCAGCCCGGCCTGGGCCTTGACCGTGGGCTTCACCTCGCGCTCCAGCCAGCGCAGCTCGGGGTTGGTGAAGGGCGCGTCGGCCACGATGCGGGCCACAAAGGGCTGGCCCAGCCCCGCGCGCTCCGGCGTCTCCAGCCGGACCTCGGCCCGGGCCGAGGCGGCCGCCAGCCAGAAGAGCAGGAAAAAGACGAAAATCCGCCGCATCAGTCCGGCTCCACCGCGTCCACGGTCGCGCTCAGACGGCCGTCACGCACGCGCACCACCAGTTCCTGGCCCGGCGCGGCTTCGGCCACGCTGCGCAGGAAAGTCCCGCTGGCCGCCACGGTCACGAGGCTGTAGCCGCGTTCCAGCGGCCCCTCGGGGTCCAGGCCCGCCAGCCGGGCCTGAAGCAGGTCCAGGGCGTTGCCCTGCTCCCGCACCAGGGTTTCCCCGGCACTGGCCAGCCGTCTGCCCAGCCCGGCCAGGTGCTGGGCCTGCGCGGCCAGGGCAGGCTCCAGGCCGTGCAGCAGATTGTCCACGGCCCCGGCCAACTCTCCCCTTCTCTCCCTGACCATGTCCCCGCCCGCGCGCACCAGCCGCCGCGCCGCATCCTGGAAGCGCTCCAGGAGCCGCTCCATGCGCTGCACGGGCGAAAGCCAAGCCAGGCCGCGCCGCAGCTCCGCCAGGCGCGTCTCCTTGGCGCTGATCCAGGCCTCGAAGGCCCGCGCCAGGCCCATCTGCGCCTGGTCCACGGCCTGGGCCAGGTCCGCGCGCAGGGGCCAGAGATCCTGGGCCGCATGGCTGGGCGTGGCCGCGCGCCGGTCGGCCACGTAGTCCGCGATGCTCACGTCCGGCTCGTGCCCGATGCCGGTGACGACCGGGATGCGCGAGCGGAACAGGGCCTCGGCCACGGGCTCGGTGTTGAAGGCCCAGAGGTCCTCCAGGGAGCCGCCGCCGCGCACCAGGGCGATGACCTCGGCCCAGCCCTCGGCGTTCACCGCGTCCAGGGCCGCGGCGATCGCGGCCGGGGCCTGGTCGCCCTGCACCGGGGTCGGGAAAATCCGTATCTCACAGCCGAAGCCGCGCTCCGAGGCGATGCGCAGGAAGTCGCGCACCGCGGCCCCGCTGGGCGAGGTGACCAGGGCCACGCGCTCCGGGCTCCTGGGCAGGACCATCTTGCGGTCCTCGTCGAAATAGCCCTTGTCCGCCAGCTTCCGCTTGAGGGCCTCGAACGCCAAGTGCAAATCCCCGACACCCTGTTCCTGCACCAGCTCGGCCACCAGCTGGTACTGCCCCCTGGGCGCATAGACGTTGATGCGGCCCGCGCAGAGCACTTCCTGGCCGTCGGCGAGCCGCGCGGCCAGCCCGGCCTGGCCCGGCTCCAGGACCTCGCCGGTGAGGGGGTGCACCCCGTCCTGGTCCGGCCCCCACTGGCTGCCCTTGAACCAGACCACCTGCAAGACCGCCTCGCCATCCCCCAACGTGAAATACACATGCCCCGACGCCGGACGGCCCACGTTGGACACCTGGCCCCGCACCCAGACGAACGGGAACTCGGCCTCCAGCGCGTCCTTCACGGCGCGGGTCAGTTCGGAGACGGTGAGAATGCGCACAATCTTCCGCCTTTCACGCGCCACAATATGGTCCAGGGCCGCGCCCTGGCGCGGGGTCTGGGGCGCGCAGCCCCCGGTCTATTCCAGACCCCAGCCCTGCCAGATCTCCTTGCGCCAGGCCGCGAAGGCCTCGCCGAATCCGGCCAGGGGCAGTTCGGTGCGTTCGCCGGTCTTGCGGTTCTTGGCCTCGATGATCCCGGCCTTGAGGCCCTTGCCGCCGAGCACGAGCTGCATGGGAAAGCCCATCAAGTCCGCGTCGTTGAACTTGACCCCGGGCCGCTCGTCGCGGTCGTCGTAGAGCACGTCCACGCCCATCTTCTGGAGTTCGGCGTAGAGTTCCGCGGCCTTGTCCAGGACCTCGGGCTCCTTGGCCCCCAGGGAAAGCAGGGCCACCTCGAAGGGCGCGATGGAGGGCGGGAAGATGGCGCCCTTGTCGTCGTGGTTCTGCTCGATGGCCGCGGCCACGATGCGCGACACGCCGATGCCGTAGCAGCCCATGATCATGAGCTGTTCCCGGCCGTTCTCGTCCAGGAACTTGGCCTGCATGGACTTGGAGTATTTGAGCCCCAGCTTGAACACGTGGCCCACCTCGATGCCCTTGGTGAAGTCGATGGGGCCGCTGCATTCCGGGCAGGGATCCGTGGGCTCGATGACGCGCAGGTCGGCAAAGGCCTCGATGTGCGCGTCGCGGCCCAGGCTCAGGTGCTTCACGTGGGCGTCGGCGGCGTTGGCCCCGGCTGTCCAGTCCGTGGAGCAGCAGAGCTCGTGGTCGGCGTACACGGCCGCCACCTTGAGGCCCACGGGCCCGGCGAAACCCACCGGCGCGCCGGTCCAGGCGCGCACCTGGGCCTCGTCCGCCAGCTTGAGGTCGTTGCACTTGAGGAGGTTCTTGAACTTCACCTCGTTGAGCTGGCGGTCGCCACGCACCAGGGCGGCCACGGCCTTGCCGTCGGCGTCGAAGAGCAGCGTCTTGACCACGGCCGCGGGCTCGATCTTGAGGAAGGCGCAGAGCTCCTCCACGGTGTGCACGCCGGGCGTGGCCACGGTCTCCAGGGCCGGGCATTCGGCCGTGCAGGCGCACGCGGGCTGGGGCTTCTTCACCTTGGCCTTTTCCAGGTTGGCGGCGAACCCGCACTTGGGGTCGCGGCAGACCGCGATGGTGTCCTCGCCGGTGTCGGCCAGGACCATGAACTCGTGGGAGAAGTCGCCGCCGATGGCCCCGGAGTCGGCCTGCACGGCGCGGAATTTCAGGCCCAGGCGCCGGAAGGCCTTGGTGTAGGCCTCGAACATGGCCCGGTAGCTGGCCTCGGCCCCGGCCTCGTCCTTGTCGAAGGAGTAGGCGTCCTTCATGACGAATTCGCGGCCGCGCATGAGGCCGAAGCGGGGCCTGATCTCGTCGCGGAACTTGGTCTGGATCTGGTAGAGGTTCACGGGCAGCTGCTTGTAGGACTTGATCTCCCCGCGTACCAGGTCCGTGACCACCTCCTCGTGGGTGGGTCCCAGGCAGTAGTCGCGGTCGTGGCGGTCCTTGAAGCGCAACAGCTCCTTGCCGTAAAACTCCCAGCGGCCGGTCTCCTTCCAGAGGTCGCCGGGCTGCACCGAGGGCATGAGGATCTCCACGGCCCCGGCGCGGTTCATCTCCTGGCGCAGGATGTCGGCCACCTTGTTCAGGGCGCGCAGGCCCAGGGGCAGGTAGGTGTAAATGCCCGAGGTCAGCTTGCGGATCATGCCCGCGCGCATGAGGAGCTTGTGGCTGACCACCTCGGCCTCGGCCGGGTCCTCCTTGAGGGTCGGGACGTAATAGCGGCTCAGTCGCATGGGGTATCTTTTCTCCTTTCCTTCAGGAATTTTTCGATTTCCTTCATGAATTCCGGCAGCAGGTTCTCGTTGCCGCGCACCTTGCGCAACACCTCGCCCTTGCGGAAGATGATGCCCAGGTCGCGGCCCCCGGCAATGCCGATGTCGGCCTCGCGGGCCTCGCCCGGGCCGTTCACCGGGCAGCCCATGACCGCCACGGTGAAGACCTCGGTCACCGGCCGCAGCCGCTCCTCCACCTGCTCGGCCAAGCGGATGAGGTCGATCTCCGTGCGGCCGCAGGTGGGGCAGGACACGATCTCCGGGCCGCGGGCGCGCAGGCCCAGGGAGCGCAAAATCTCCCAGGCCACGCCCGCCTCGGCCACGGGGTCGTGGGTCAAGGACACGCGCAGGGTGTCGCCCAGGCCCTCCCAGAGCAGGATGCCCAGACCCACGGCGGATTTCACGGCCCCGCGCACGAGCGTCCCGGCCTCGGTGATGCCGATGTGCAGGGGGTAGTCCACGCGCCCGGCCAGGAGGCGGTAGGCCGCGATGGTGGCGAGCACGGACGAGGACTTGAGCGAAATCTTGATCTGGTCGAAGCCGCGCTTCTCCAGCAGGGCCACGTGACTGAGCGCGCTCTCCACCATGGCCTCGGGCGTGGGGCCCCCGAAGCGGGCCAGCAGATCCTTTTCCACGGAACCGGAGTTCACGCCGATGCGAATGGCGGCCCCATGGTCCTTGGCCGCGGCCACCACGGCGTCCACCCGGGCCGCGCCGCCGATGTTGCCGGGGTTGATGCGCAGGCCCTCCAGGCCCGCGTCCAGGGCGGCCAGGGCCAAACGGTAGTCGAAATGGATGTCCGCGATGAGTGGCACGGGCGAGTCCGTGCGGATGGCGGGCAGGGCGGCAGCCGCCGCCTCGTCGGGCACGGCCAGCCGCACCAGTTCGCAGCCGGACGCAGCCAGGGCTCGCACCTGGGCCGTGGTGGAAAGCACGTCGCGGGTATCCGTGTTGCACATGCTCTGCACGCGCACCGGGTTGTCCCCGCCGATGCCCACCGGCCCCACGCGCACCTCCCTGGTGCGCCGCCGCACAATGCCTGACTCGTTTCCGCGCATCCCGTGGCGATAGCGCATTTCACGGGCCAAGCCAAGAAGCCGGGGGCTTCGCCCCTCTGCGGAAAGGCGAAAGAACCGCGGTATGGCTAGAAGTAGCCCAGACTCCGGAGTTCTTCCATGCGCTGCTCCTTGTCCTGATCCCGGCCCGAACGCTCGGACTCGAGGTCCAGGCGCGTGCAGGGGCGGCAGCCCAGGGAGCGGTACCCCGCATCATACAGGGAGCAATAGGGCAGCCCGCGCTCCAGGGTGAAGGCCCAGACATCCATCTCGGTCCAGGCGGCCAGGGGATTGGCGCGCAGGTGCGGGGGCTCCAGGCGCTCCTCCAGGAAGCCCATCCGGGCGCGGGCCGCGTGCTCGTCCCGGCGCAGGCCCGTGATGAGCACGGCGATGCCCAGGCCGCGCAGGGCCTTGTGCAGGGGCGCGATCTTCAGGTCGTTGCAGCAGGCCACCTTGTCCCGGGCCACGGGGTAGGACGACAGATCCACCTCGGGCCGGGCGATGTGCAGGTCGATGTCCCATTCCTCGGCCAGGCGGTCGCGGAGGGCGACGATCTCCGGGAATTTGAGTCCGGTGTCCAGGTTCAGGGCCCTGGCCCGGCCCAGGCCACGGGAACGCAGCAGGGAGCGCCAGAGGAACAGGGCCACGCTGGAGTCCTTGCCTCCGGTCCAGGCCACGGCGATGCGGCTCGGGTCGTTGGAGGCCAGGAGCGTGTTCAGGTCGGCCAGGGTGGCGTCCACCAGATTCGCGAGCGTCTGCATGGCCGGAACATGGGGCCGGGGGGCCGGTTTGGCAAGGGGTTGGAAAAGGGCTTGACGTCCGATGGGAATGTGCATAAGAAGTCTCTTCCCAATGCGCCCGTAGCTCAGCTGGATAGAGCGCCGGACTACGAATCCGTAGGCCAGAAGTTCGAATCTTCTCGGGCGCACCACGGAATACAAGGGGGTGCGCGCAGCGCGCCCCCTTCTTCTTTGGTTCAATCCCCATTCTGCCCCCCGCCTGCCCCCCGGCCATAAACCGGGCAGAGCTCCCCCGGTCCAGATCCGGCCCGGGCCTCCTGCCCCCTTGCCCTGCATCCTGTCATCAGATCACGGCCGCCGACAGAGCCTGGGGCAAGGCAGGACCGGCGAGCTCATGCGGACAGGCAAGCCAGCGCATGGCCGCGGCCGCATCCGCTCGCGCGCCTCGCGCGCTGGCCAAGGCCTCCCCGCGCGCGCCCCTCCTCCCCTTTTCCCGAAGGTCAAACAGATGGTCCCAAGGCCCGGTCTGGAGGCTGCGGGTCCTTCCCCTCCCCTGTTGCACAGGGGTCGGCAACACCGCGAGGGGTCGCGGATTTTTGCGGAAACTTTTCGGTGGAAAATCGGAAGACTTGGAGGGTGACGCATGTCCTCTGACGACATCAAGAAAAAAGTGGAGGCCAGGGTGAAGGAGGAGGCGGAGAAGGAGCCCGAAAAGGCTCCAGAGCCGCTGTCCGACGACTTCATTCTTCAATGTTTCCGGGCCAACCGCGTGGGCGATGCCATGATCTTCAACGCCCTGCAGCGCGGCAGGTTCATTTTCGTCAAACGGTGGGGGCGGTTCCTGCGATGGGCCGGGCACCACTGGGAGGAGGACATCAACGACACGGCCCTGGCCGAGGTGGAGACGGTCTGCGAGCAGTACCTGCGCCTGGTGGCCAAGCTCACCAAGCAGGCCGAGGAGCTGACCGACGCCGAAAAGAAGGCCAACGAGGAGCTGCGCAAGTCCATCCTCGGCCGGGTGGCCACCCTGCGCGACACGGCCGGCCGCGAGAAGCTGCTCATCTGCACGCACACCATCCGGGATCCGCTCTCCATCACCGGCGACGAACTGGACCAGCAGCCCTTCCTGCTGGCCACGAAGAACGGCGTGGTGGACCTGCGCACCGGGGATTCCCGGCCCGGCCGGCCCGAGGACTACATCCTCAACGCCAGCCCCGTGGAATGGCAGGGCATCGACGTGCCCTGCCCGGAGTGGGAGCGGTTCCTGCTCTCCTGCCACGACGGCAACAGGGAGATGGTGGCCTTCCTGCAGCGGGTCTTCGGCTACGCCATTCTGGGAGCGCGGGACGATCACGTCTGGTTCGTGTTCTTCGGGGCACGGGGCCGCAACGGCAAGGACACCCTGCTCAAGACCCTCATGGCCGTGCTGGGCGGGGACCTGGCCAACACCATCCCCACGGAGATGCTCCTGGACTCCAAGGTGCCGCGCAACAGCTCGGCCCCCTCGCCGGACGTGCTCTCCCTGCGCGGCAAGCGCATCGCCTTCGCCATGGAGTCCGAGGACGGCCAGCGCTTCGCCATGTCCAAGGTGAAGTACCTCACCGGCGGCAGCTACCTCCAGGCCCGCGGGCTCCAGGACAAGCTCTACACCTCCTGGAAGCAGACCCACCTCCTGTTCCTGCTGACCAACGAGATCCCGCGCGCACGGGCCGACGACGACGCCTTCTGGACCCGGCTCCTGGCCGTGCCCTGGAAGATCCGCTTCGTGGACAATCCCGCCAGCCCGGACGAACGGCAGCGCGACCCGCAGATGGAATACAAGCTCCTGGCCGAGCTGCCGGGCATCCTGGCCTGGATGGTGCGCGGCTGCCTGGCCTACCAGCGCGAGGGGCTCAACCCGCCGGAGTCGGTGCTGGCCTGCACCCGGGATCGCCGGGACTCCTTCGATGACGTGGGCCGCTTCCTGCGCGAGTGCTGCGAGGTGGAGCGGGTTCCCGAGGGCGAGGAATCGGAGCTCCGGGTGGGCGCCAGCACCCTGCTCCAGGCCTTCAACTGGTGGCTGCACAAGAACGTGGACGCCTCCTACTCCTACAGCCCCCGGCGCTTCGGGGACGTGATGACCAAAAAGGGCATCCCCCGCAAGAAATCCGGCTCCATGGTCTACCTGGGCGTGCGCCTGCTGGAGGCCGTGGAGGCCGAGATGGCCGAGGACGCGGAAAAGGACAAGGAGGCCAAGGCCGAGACCAAGCGGAGGAAGCTCTTTGACTAGGCGAAGGTCCCGGAACCTCCCATGTTTTACGGCCTTGCTAATCAGTCAACGCTTTGAAATCGTTGCATCTAATGGTGCGCCGGGAGGTTGGGAGCTTCTGTAGCCGTTCTTGCCACGGGCGCGCGCATGATGCGGGGGTTGACGCATCACGTCACGCAACCGTCCCATGCTCCCATGTGCACTTATTCTTTAATGAATAATGATGGATAGGATAAAAAAGAAGATGGGAGGTTTCCGGACGATGGGAGGTTTCACATGGCCGCGGACCTGATCGGCCTGCTCCGCTCCCGTGGCCTGCAGCCCGTGTACCAGGCGGCCACCCACGGCGGCGAGCACGCCTGCCCCTGCCCCCTGTGCGGGGGCCGGGACCGGTTCCGGATCTGGCCCGGCCAGGAAGGGGGACCGGCCTGCTCCAGGGCCGGGGTGCCCGGCACCTGGTACTGCCGCCAGTGCGGCCGGGGCGGGGACACGCTCCAGTTCCTCCTGGACGTGGAGGGCCTGGACTTCGCCGAGGCCTGCAAGGCCCTGAAGGTGGAGCCGCCCGCCCGGCGGCCCGGCCTGCCGCCCCTGCCCCGTCCGGCCGCGCGCCCGGCCTTCGAGCCCCGTTCCCCGGAGGCCCCTGCGGCCCTCTGGCGCGAACGCGCCGCCTCCCTGGTGGAAAAAGCCAGAGCCGCTCTCCCGGCCCATCCCGAGGCCCAGGCCTGGCTCACGTCCCGGGGCCTGCCGCCCGACGCCGCGGCGCGCTTCTCCCTGGGCTTCCTGGAAGGCGATCCGGGCCGCATGGGCCTGATCCGGGCCCGCTCGGCCTGGGGCCTGCCGCCCCGGAAAAAGACCGCCCAAGACGGGACCGTCACGCTCAAGCGCTCCCTGTTTCTGCCGCGCGGCATCCTCATCCCGGCCTTCGACGCCCAGGGCGCGCCCCTGCGCCTGCGCGTGCGGCGTTCCGACGAGGACGCGGCCGCCTGGGGCGACAAGTACATGGTGGTGGAGGGCTCGGCCATGCCCGCGCTCCTGGCCGGGGAGGATCCGCGCGCCGTGGTCGTGGTGGAGGCCGAGCTGGACGCCCTGGCCGTGGCCTTTGCCGCCGGCGACCTGGTCACGGCCTGCGCCGTGCTGACCAATGCCGGACGGCCGGACGCCGCGGCCCACGCCCTGCTCTCCCGCGCCCTGCGCATCCTGGTGGCCCTGGATTTCGACGAGGCCGGGGCCCGGGGCTGGTCCTGGTGGAAGGCGACCTATCCCCAGGCCCGGCGCTGGCCCGTGCCCGAGGGCAAGGACCCGGGCGACGCGGTCAGGCTGGGCTGCGACCTGCGGGAGTGGATCCTGGCGGGCCTGCCCCCGGCCCTGACCCTGGGAGCCTCGGATTCCGGACAACGGGTTCAGGAGCAGGCCGGGCCGGACACGCCCCGCGATCCTGACGACGTGGTCATCGGCGTGGACGTGATCCTTTCGCCCGAGGTCCAGCGCCTGGTGGACAGGGTGAAGGAGCTGCGGGAGATCCTGGGTTCCGGCCCCCTGCGCATCGACAAGCGCGGCCGCCAGACCCGGCTCCTGGCACCGGAGGACTGGAAGCGCGAACACCGCGAGGAATACCTGCGGGCCTGGGAGCTGGTCTACGTGGTCTCGGAGACGGCCGGCTACATCGCCACGCATCCGGACACGGTCCTGACCAGGAGGAATTTCTGATGCCGGGCCGTCAGCGCATGGAGTTCGCGCGGCCCTGGCGGCGCTCAGGCATGGGCCATCTCGCGGCGCGCGGCGCGGGCCAGGAAGGCGGAGCGGGAAAGGCCCCGGCCCTTGGCCGCGCGGTCGATCTCCTCCAGGGTCCCGGCGGGCAGGGTGATGTTCACACGCACCACGCGCTCGTCCAGAAAGCCCAGGTCCACGTTGACCATGGCCCAGACCGCCCCGGCATAGACCGGATCGTCCCTGTGGCTCTCCAGCGGGGCAGGGGAAGGCTTCTCCGTGGAATCCTCCAGGGCCAGCTCCACGGCCTCCTGCACGTTGGCCAGGGCCTCCTCCAGGGTGTCCCCGGCGGTGTTGCAGCCCGGGATGTCGGGCAGGGTCACGCCGTAAGCCTTGCCCTCCTCGATGAAAACAGCGGCGGGAAAATACATGGCGTCCTCCTACTCGGCGAGCCTGGCGTCCTTGCGCAGGATCTTCAGCACCAGGCCCGCGCCAAGGTCTTTCTTCGGGTGCGGAACAACGGTCATGCGGCCGTCCGGATGCCGGTACTTGTGGTGGCTGCCGCGCACGCTCACCAGCCGGAATCCGGCCTGCTCCAGCCGCTTGATCAGTTCCGCGCTGTCCATGGGGAAATCATACACACGCAAGTGTGTATTGTCAAGAAAGTCCACGCCAGACCGGAATCTTTTCCAGCAACTCGTTCAAATCAGAGAGGTTGAACATGTTCGAACTCCCGTGCGTCACGACCAACAAGACAGGCATTTCCTTCGTGGACCTCGCCGAACGGCGCATCACGGTCTCGCGCGGACCGGACGGCGGGGCGTTTTTTTCCACCTTTGCGGACGGGGCCTACCACTGTTTCACCCTGAAGCCGGAGCAGGTCAGGCACCTCATCGGCCTGCTGGCTGGTGTTTCAGGGGTTCAGGATGCCGAGCATCTTGGCCAGCCGCATGTTGACGTAGGCTGTGCGACCGTGGCCGTCGAGCCGGTGGTTGTTGGCCCGGCACCAGGCCGCAACCTCGTGGATGTCAGCCTCCACCTTTACGGCGTTGGCTCCTTGAGCCCGGAGGTGGTCGAGCCCACCCTGCGCCTGTTCCAGGAAATCGGCATAGGTGTCCGGCAGTTTGTGGCCGTCCTCGAACAGGCGTAGGGCCTCCATGTACTGCTCTTCCTTGTACCAGAAAATGCCGAACATCTTCGGTTTCATGCGTCCTCCTTTCGGTGTTGCGGGTTGCGGGGTGGAATTCGCGACCACGATACCGGAAGAAGGATTTTTTTCCAGCCCGGCATTGACAGGGGCCAGGGCCCGGGCTATCGGGCGGATAGGAGCTAGTCACTCCTCGATCCAACGGCGGCCCCACGCCCGTCAGACCACGTGGGATTTCTGCTTTCCATCCCCTGGAAAGCCCCTCGGCCATCAGCCGGGTGTTGGGGAAATACAAGACCCGCAAGGGGAACTACCCAGCCGTCCGTTGGCGGTGACTAGCACCCGGTCTTTGCCGATAGTCCGGCACAGGCCAATAGTCCAATCCAACGGAGGCCTTACCATGTCTCACGTCCACGCCCTGCGGCCGGTCCGGCCGGACCAGCCCCGCGACCAGCTGGTTGACTGCCTCAACGACATCCTCACCCCGTTCGACAGCCTGGCCCACGTGCTGGAGGAGGCGGACAAGGCCGACCTGGCCCTGATCGTCCGTTGCCTGATCCGCGACGGCTACGCCCGGGCCGGACGCCTGGCCGAGGCCCTGGAGGCCTTTGCCCAAAGTCCCCTGGAAGCCGTGTACTGGGACCAGGGCAAGCGCCAGGTCCAGGCCGTGGTCCTGGCCCGCAAGGAGGCTCCCCATGTCTGAGCTCAGGCCCTTTGTGTTCGACGAGGCCCTGGTGCGCGTGCGCACGGACGAGCAGGGCAACCCCTGGTTCGTGGCCAAGGACGTGTGCAGCGTCTTGGACCTGGGCAACGTGACCGAGGCGTTAAGGCCGCTGGACGATGATGAAAAGATTACCCTCAGCAATTCTGAGGGTAATCCAAGGGCCGGAGTTCCCCATCAGATCAACATGGTCTCCGAGTCCGGGCTCTACGCCCTGGTCTTCCGCTCGCGCAAGCCCGAGGCTCGGCGCTTCCGCAAGTGGGTCACGTCCGAGGTCCTGCCCGCCCTGCGCCGCACCGGCCGGTTCGCCATGTCCGAAACCCAGGTCCAGGACCTGCCGCCCTTCGAGCTGCCGGAAAAGGCCCGGAGGCTCAAGCCCGGTCTGCGCGAGCGCCTGCTCTCCGACTCGCTCCAGGCCGCGCGGCTCACCGGCTCCGGCAGCCTGGAGGAGGTCCAGGCCCTGTTCGCCCGCTTCTGCCTGCTGGTGGCCGACCGCCCGGCCGGGCGCGGCCAGCCCTCCTGGCTCGACGCCCTGGACGCCTGGGCCGACGAGTGCCTGGAGGACGGCGGCAGGCTCCATACCCCGGGCTGGGAGCTCTACAGCCACTTCAAGCGCTGGCTGCGCCGCCAGTCGCCCGAGACCCCGCCGCCTGGCCGCAAGGCCTTCGGCTCCGAGCTGGGCGGCCGCTTCCGGCGCTGCAAGTCCAACTCCATCTGCTACCATGTCCTGCTCCGGGAGGGGGCGTGAAACGTCATGCACACCCTCCAAACCTCCCAGGAGGCGGAAAAGGTGGCGGTTTCAGCCGGAAAACCCCTGGGAGCTTGATGGGAGGATGGGAGGATTCTTTTTAATTTGACAGAGTTACGAGATTTCGCCATAGGCTTGCCGGAAAACCTGAAGGAGGTTTCCCATGTTCGACCTGACGCCTTCCATCGTTCTCTCCAACGGCCAGCCCGTCACGTCCAGCCTCAAGGTGGCCGAGCACTTCGAGAAGCAGCACGACGACGTTCTGCGCACCATCCGGGACATCATCCGTAACATGCCGGATTCGTTCAGAGACCGCAATTTTGCGCCGACATCGTACACGGTGGAGGGGCAGAACCGCAGCTACCCCGCCTTTCACCTGACCCGTGACGGGTTCACCCTGGTGGCCATGGGCTTCACCGGCCGCAAGGCCCTGGCCTGGAAAATCCGCTACATCCAGGCATTCAACGCCATGGAGGCCGAACTCAAGCGGCTGGCCCAGGGCGCGGTCCAGCCCCCGCCCCCGCCCTCGCCGGACGCCGTGCGCGGGGTGCGGCCCGCCCTGCGGGCCAAGGCCATGCACGCCGCTGTCCAGGCCGTGCGCCTCACCGGCGGGGGCGAGGAGGACATCCAGCGCCTGTTCGTGACCTATTGCGGCTGGCTGTCCGCCGGGCCGCTGCCCGAGGCCGCGGAGACCGAAACCGAACTGGGCCGGGCGGTGCGCTCCTGGGCCGGGGAATGGCTGGTCCCCTCCAGGGACCGCAGCACCCGCTCCTGGGACCTGTACGACCACTTCCGGGCCTGGCTGCGCCGCAAGGGCTGGGACCGGCCCATGCCCAGCGTGCGGGCCTTTGGTGAGGAGATGTCCCGGCGCTTCCGGCGCTGCAAGTCCAGCTCCATCCGCTACCACGTCCTGCTCCGGGAGGGGGCGTGAACGGCCGCGGGCCCGACCCCCTGGACAGCCAGGCCGCCCTGCCGGGCGGCCCGGCCCCGTCCCCTTCCGGCCGGGTCTTCAAGACCCAGCTCGACGCCGTGGATTTCCTCACGGCCCAGGGCTTCAAGATCGGCAAGTCCAAGTTCAACAAGGACGTGCGCACAGGCCGGGTGACGCCCAACGCCGAGGGCGTGTTCGAGGCCGGGGTTTTGCTGGCCTACGCGGCCACGCACCTCACCCCCCTGGCCCGGGCCGGGGACCGGGCCGGGAACCAGGCCGCGGCCCAGAAGCTGGCCGCAGACGCGGACCTCAAGATCGTGCAGGCCGAGCGCCAGCGCCTGCGGCTCCAGCGCGAGCAGGGCCTGCTCATGCCGCGCTCCGAGCACGAGCAGGACATGGCGGCCCGCGCCCTGTTCTTCAAGGCCGAGGTGGAGGGCTTCGCCCACCGCCTCGGCGGCGAGCTCATCGCCGTGGTGGCCGGGGACGAATCCAGGCTGCCCGAGTTCCTCCAGTGGTGGGAGGAAAAGACCGCGGAATGGCTGGACGCCTGGAGCGCGGACCGCGAGTTCGCCGCGCCGGACCAGGACGAGACGCCCCCGCTGCCCGGCGAGGCCCTGGAGAACGGGGAGGCCTAGGGGGATGGCCCGCGTGTTCCGCTTCACCCCGGGCGAACGCCACGTGTTCCGGCGCAGGCCGCGCATCCCGGTCTCGCGCTGGGCCGCGGCCCACCTCGTGGTCCCGGACGGGCCCTATTCCGGCGGCCGCTTCCGGCTGGACGTGAACCCCTATCTGGCCGGCATCATGGACGCCTGGGGCGAGCCCTGGACCGAGGAGGTGGTGGTCTGCGGCGCGCCCCAGACCGGCAAGACCCTGGCCATGTACGCCTGCCTCGCCTTTGCCGTGGACATGCGGCCCGGCCCCCGCATGCTGGCCATGCCCGACGACGACACCCTGGACCGGGTGGGCAAGGGCAAGCTCCAGCCCCTGTTCCGCGCCTGCCCCCCGGTGCGCGCCCTCCTGGCCCGGACCACGTCCGGCCAGGTGCGCTTCCGGGACGGCACAGCCCTCTATCTGGCCAGCGCCCAGAGTCCGTCCCAGCGCGCCTCCATCTCGGTGCAGGACCTCTTCCTGGACGAGGAGGCCCTCTACCGCCAGATCGCGGGCCAGGGCGTGCCCGTGCTGGACTTCATCGAACGCACCCGCTCCTACGCCCACAAGCGCAAAATCATGCGGGTCAGCAAGCCCGTGGGCGGGGAGGACTGCTCCGTGGTCCAGGCCCTGCGCGAAGGCCTGGACGAGGTCCGGCGCTTCGAGGCCCGCTGCCCGGCCTGCATGGGTTTCCAGACCCTGAACGAGGCCGGGCTGGCCTGCCCGGAGAAGTGCCAGGACCCGGCCGAGATCCGGCGCAGGCGGCTGGCCCGGTACAAGTGCGCGCACTGCGGCTTCCTCTGGACCGACCACACCCGGGACGTGGCCGTGGCCTACGGCCGCTGGACCGCCGAGGAGCCGGTGCCCAGGCCCGCCCGGGTGGGCTTCCACCTGCCGGCCATCCTCTCGCGCTCCGTGAGCCTGTCCGAGATCCTGGCCGCCAGGTTGCGGGCCGAGGCCTCGGACTCGCCGGACGTGAAGCAGGCCTACGCCAACGGCTACTGGGCCGAGCCCTACCTGGCCGCGGAGATCGCGCCGGAAAAGAGCGCCCTGCTGGAGCTGCGCGAGCCGGACCTGAAGGCCCGCACCGTGCCGCGCGAGGCCCTGGCGCTTACCTGCGGCGTGGACATGCAGAAGCGGTCTTTTTTCTTCACGGTCTGGGCCTGGGCCCTGGGCCTGCGCTCCTGGCTCATCGACTACGGCCGGCTGCGCGACTTCGAGGACGTCCTGGCCCTGGCCTATGAAACCACCTACAAACGCGAGGGCGGCGGCCAGCTGCCCATCTGGCGCACGGCCCTGGACACGGGCGGCGGGACCACGGACCCGGGCCTGCTCACCCGCACCGAGGAGGCCTACGCCTTTCTGCGCGCCCACGGCGGCCCCAGGCTCTGCGGGTGCAAGGGCCTGTCCCGGCCGAGCCAGACGCCCGTTCGCTTCACGGTCATCGACAAGATGCCCAAGTCCAAGCGCCCCATCCCGGGCGGCCTGACGCTCCAGCTCCTGGACGTGTCCTACCTCAAGTCCCTGGTCTTCGGCCGCCTGAGCCTGGACGCGCGCCAGCCCGCCCGGCTCTACGAACTCACCGAGCGGGCCGGGATCTGGGCGCCGGACGAACACGAGGAGTTCATCCGCCAGATGACCGCCGAGCGCCTGGTGCGCGGCCGCGACGGCAGGATGCGCTGGGAGCAGCTGCACAAGGACAACCACTACCTGGACGCCACGGTCCTGGCCCACGCCTGCGCCGACGGGTCCTGGTCCCCGAGCCTGCAATACATGCTGGAGCGCGAGGCCGAGCTCGCCGCGTCCTCGCCCCGGCCGGAACAGGACCCGTCCCAGGCCCAGCCCTGGGTCCCCAGGCACGACAACTGGATCGGAGGCCGGAGATGAGCGAGGAGAGGGGAAACAGCAACGTACTGCGCGGATTGGCCGAGATCGCCGCCTACGCCGGTCTGAGCCGCAACACGGTCCTGTCCTACATCGCCACCCGCGGCTTCCCGGCCAGGCAGCTGGAAAAGGGCGGCATGTGGCGGGCCACGCGCGAGGCTGTGGATGCCTGGTGGACCCGCCAGCTCGACCTGGGCATGGGGAGCAACTGACCCTCGTGATCTGGAAAGGGACGGCTCCGGAAGCCCGGGCCAAGCCCGAAGGGATTAACGGAATGGTGAGGATTTGGCGGCAAGGCCGTGGTGTCTTGACGTGTAACCAATTTCAGGCTACTTTGTAACCATGACCTGGGATGTTCGATTCACATCGAAGGCTGACAAGCAAGTCAAAGCGCTTCCGCAGGGCATCCGGGAACGCCTCATGGCTCTGGTTCAGGCGCTTCGTCTTGCCGGCCCTGTCCAGGCGGGCATGCCCAACTATGGAAAGCTCAAGGGGCAGACGGATACTCACCACTGCCACTTGAAAAAAGGCCAACCCACATACGTGGCCGTCTGGCAAGCCTTCAAAAAAGCAAAACAGGTGGTGCTGACCTATGTTGGAACTCACGAAAACGCCCCATACTGACGGGACGGTCTGCCTGACCATCACCGTGCCCAAGGAACAGGCGGAAGGCGTTGCTGCCGCTCTTGAAGGCATTCTGCGCCTCGTTGGCGAGGTCTCCGAAAAGACTGTCCCCGCCTCCGAGGTCTTGCCGGACATGACGCCCGGCAAGGTCCTGCGCGGCGCGCGCGGCCTGCGCGAGATGACCCAGGCGCAGCTCGCCGCTGCCCTGGGCATCCCCAAGTCCAATATTTCCGAGATGGAGCGCGATGTTCGGCCCATCGGCAAGGAAATGGCGAAGCGCCTGGGCAAGGCCTTGGCCATGCCGTACAAGTCGTTTCTTTTCTAGCAAGACAGCCTGGAACCTCTCCGCAACGAGCCGCCGCCTTTCTCCGGCAGATGGCGGCTGCTGCCCAGTCCGGCTATGGGGCAAGCTGGGTTGACCTGCCCCGCGCGATTGCTGTCAATAGTCAATATCGTCCTTTCTTCCACCAGAATCGTCCTTTCCCGTATCAGAATCGTCCTTTCTCCATTTCGCGCTAAAACCCGGGGGTAAATAGCGGGGCATCGAACGGGCCGCTGTCGCGGCCCTGGGGAGCCCCGAGTGTACGATTCGCGCGAAACCCTGGTGGCCAGGCTGGAGAAAATCCGGGCGGAAATCGACAACGCCAGGAGCCTCCAGTCCTTCTCGGCTGACCAGGGCGCCACCTTCACCCGCCCCAATCTCAAGGCCCTGCTCGAGGAAGAGCAGTCCGTCCTGTCCCGCATCGAGGCCCTGGACGCCCGTTCCAGGGGCGGCATCTTCAACCGGGCGAGGTTCCTGTGACCCTGTCCGGCAAGCTCGGCTCGGCCCTGGACCGGGCCATTTCCGTGCTGGCCCCGGGCCTGGCCCTGCGCCGCATGGAGACCCGCGCCCGCTTCGGCATGGCCGCGACCATGTACAAGGCCACGGACCCCGAGACCATGGACCGCATGGGCTGGTCCTTCGGGGCCGCGGGCCACAAGCCCACGCCCGGCTCCTGGGAGCGCATGAGCCTGCGCGACCTGTCCCGCCACCTCATCCGCAACAACGCCGTGGCCGCCGGAGCCCAGGGCACCATCGCCCTCAACGTGGTGGGCCAGGGCCTGCGGCCGCAGTCCCGGCTGCGGGCCGACCGGCTGGGCATCAGCCCGGAGCGCGCCGCCGAACTCCAGCGCCAGGCCGAGGACGTCTGGGACGAATGGTGCGGCCTGGCCGACGCCGCCGATTCGCTGCACTTCGACGATCTCCAGTTCCTGGCCATGCTCAAGCTCGTGGAGGACGGCGAACTCCTGGCCCTGCCCACCTGGGCGGACGAGCCCTGGCGGCCCTGGGGCCGCTGCCTGGAGTTCGTGGAGGCGGACCGGCTGCGCAAGCCCGGCGACAGAAAGGACGTGCCCGATTCCGGCATCGAGCGCGGGACCCGCGGCCAGCCGCTGCGCTACTGGATCGAGTCCGGCTCCAGCACCCCGGGCAGGCGCACGTTCTTCGGCGTGGACGCCCGCGACCACAGGGGCCGCCGCCGCGTCCTGCACCTCTTCCGGCCCATGCGGCCGGGCCAGTCCCGCGGCATCCCGTATTTCTCGTCAGTCATCACCCGCTTCGCCAACCTGGACGATTTCGTGGAGGCCGAGCTCATGGCCGCCCGCGTGGCCGCCTGCCTGGCCGTGTTCGTGACCCAGCAGGACCCCATGGCCGGGGCGGCCTCGGCCCGCCTGGCCGCCGACGGCCCGGGCCAGGACGGCCAGCGCCTCCAGAGCCTGTCCCCGGCCATGATCGCCTACATGAAGGCCGGCGAGAGCATCAACGTGGTGGACCCCAAGCGCCCCGGGGACGCCTTCGCGCCCTTTGTGGAGTCCATGCTCCGGTTCATCGGCATGGCCCTGGGCCTGCCCTACGAGCTCCTGGTCAAGGACTTCTCCAAGACCAACTACTCCAGCGCCCGGGCCGCCCTGCTGGAAGGCCGCCGCATGTTCTCCAACTGGCGGGCCTGGTTCCCGCGCCAGCTCAACCAGCCCATGTGGGAGCTGGTCCTGGAGGAGGCCTGGCTGCGCGGCCGCTTCGAGGCCAGGGATTTCTACAGGCACAAGGCCGAATACTGCCGGGCCGCCTGGATCGGCGGGGGCTGGGGCTGGGTGGACCCGGTCAAGGAGGTCCAGTCCTCCACCCAGGCCGTGGCCGGCAACCTCTCCACCCTGGCCGACGAGTGCGCGGCCCAGGGCCGGGATTGGGAGGAGGTCCTGGAGCAGCGCAAGCGCGAGGAGGACAGGCGCAGGGAACTGGGCCTGCCCGCCCCGGCCGCGCCCGCGACTCCGCAACAGGCAGCGACCGAGGAAGACGCCGATGAAAAAGACCGCGTTTGACGCCGCCCTGCGCAGGCCCTGGGCCCTGCATCCCGGCAAGCTCGAAGAGGTTTCCGCGGTGCTGGCGGCCCATGCCGAGGGCATCCGCCTGGAAGGCGGCTTCGAGAACAAGGCCCCCGGGGCGGACTACAGCGTGCGCGACGGCGTGGCCGTGATCCCGGTCTACGGCCTCATGGACCGGCGCATGAACCTGTTCATGGAGATTTCCGGCGGGGTGAGCACGGACCTGTTGCGCAAGGCCGTGGCCAAGGCCGCCGCCGATCCCTCGGTGCGGGCCATCCTCCTGGACGTGGATTCCCCGGGCGGCAGCGTGCACGGGCCCCTGGACGTGAGCAACGCGGTCCGGGACGCGGCCGCGGCCAAGCCCGTGGTGGCCTTCACCGGCGAGGTCATGCTCTCCGGGGCCTACTGGGCCTGTTCCGCGGCCTCCAGGGTGGTGGCCATGCCCACGGCCCAGGTGGGCTCCATCGGCGTCTGGACCCTGCACGTGGACCTGTCCGCGGCCGACGAGATGCAGGGCGTCAAACGCACCTACCTGTCCTCGGGCCGCTACAAGACCATCGCCTCGGACAACAAGCCGCTCTCCGAGGAAGGCGCGGCCTATCTCCAGGCCCAGAGCGACTACTACTATTCGCTGTTCATCGAGGGCGTGGCCCAAAACCGCGGCGCGACCGCCCAGGAGGTCCTGGAGCGCATGGCCGACGGCCGCATCTTCATCGGCGAGCAGGCCCGGGAGGCCGGGCTTGTGGACCATATCGGAGACCTTGAGTTCGCCTTGGCCCTTGCCAGGGAACTCGCAACCGACACGGAGGGACGTATGTCCGGAACGTTGGCGGCCGGGGCCGAAAACGGCGGCGGCCAGGATTTGAGGAGCCTCACGGCGGAGGAGCTCCAGGCCCGGCGGCCCGACCTGGTGCAGATGATCCAGGACCAGGCCAGGGCCCAGGGCGTGAAGGACGGCGTGGCGGCCGAACGCGAGCGCGTGCTCGGCATCCTGGAGGCCGACGGCGACCGCGAGCTCACCCTGGCCGGGATCAAGGACGGTACGGCCGTGGCCGAGATGGGCATGCGGTTCTTCCAGGCCGAGAAGGCCAGGCGCGGCCAGGGCCTGGAGGAACTCAGGCAGTCGGCTCCGGCGAGCCCGGGCCACCAGGAGCCGGACCAGGGCGCCGAGTCCGGCCTGACCGCGGATCAGATCCTGGCCAGCAAGGCCAGAAAGCTGGCCGAGGAAAAGGGCATCAGCGTGGACCAGGCCCAGCGGCAGGTCCTGGCGGGCGACCCCAAGCTGCGGGAGAGCCTGCGCTCGTCCCTCATCCCGGCCTGACCGGCGGAACACAAGGAGGCATCCGTCATGGCTTACGAAAACAAGGGTCTCGATCTCGGCTTCACGGCCTTTGAGGATCTGAGCGCCATGCAGCACCGCTTCGTCACCCTGCAGGACGACGGCTCGGTGCGCATGCTCGACTCCGGCTCGGAGTGGCCCGCGGGCATTCTCCAGAACGCCCCGGCCCAGGGCGAGACCGCCGTGGTCCGCGTGTCCGGCGTGTCCAAGCTCGCGGCCGGCGCGGGCGGCCTGACCCGCGGGGCCTGCGTGGCCGCCGAGTACCTCGGGGCCTCGGACAACGGCAAGGGCATCGTCACCACCACGGGCGGGGCCAATGTCCGCGCCCGGGTGCTCCTGGCGGCCACGGCCGAGGACAACCTGGCCAGCGTGCTGCTCACCGACGGCAAGTACTACGGCGGGGCCTGATCCGCTTCCGAACCGGCCCCCTGAACCACAACGAGGAGACAACAGCCATGCAGCCGACCTCCAAGGAAGTGCACATCGATGCCGCGCTCACCAACGTGAGCATCATGCACAAGCCCCAGAAATACGTCGCGGACCGGATCTTCCCCAAGATCCGCGTGGCCAAGTCCAGCGACTACTACTTCACCTTCCTCAAGGGCGCGTTCTTCCGCAACCAGGCCGGGCGCCGCGGCCCGGGCGTCAACGCCCCGCGCTCCGGCTACGCCGTGGCCAGGGAGCGGTATTCCTGCGCCGAGGTGGCCCTGGCCCATCCGGTGCCCGTGGAGACCATCCGCCGGGCCGACAACCCGCTCAAGCCCATGGAGACCGGCACCAAAATGGCCACCAACGCCGTGCTCCTGCGCAAGGACCTGGACCTGGCCGCGAACATCATCAAGGCCAGCGCCTGGACCACGTCCGAGGACGTGCACGGGAGCTGGGCCGCCACGGCCGGGACCAACACCTTCTATTCCGACGTGCTGGACGCCAAGGAGACCGTGCGCAACCTCATCGGCGTGGCCCCCAACGTCCTGGTCCTGGACCCCAGGACCATGCGCAACCTCAAGGAGGTCGCGAGCCTCCTGGACAAGATCAAGTACACCGGCACCCAGGGCCGCCCGGCCGACGTGACCCCGGCCATGCTCGCCGCCCTGTTCGAGCTGGACGAGGTCATCGTGGCCGAGTCCATCTCCTCCACGGCCGAGGAAAAGGCCGACGGCACCGACTTCACCGCGGTCAGCCCCTGGGAGGTCAACTCCGGCAAGGGCTCCTGCCTGCTCTACTACCGGCCCCCGGCCGGCGAGGAAGGCATCGAGGTGCCCAGCGCCGGGTACACCTTCAACGAGATCCTGTCCGCCGACGTGCTCCCGGACATGCTCGTGGAGGTGGAGAACGACCGCCTGGTGCGCAAGTGGTGGGAGTCCAGCCCCAAGCAGTGGGTCATCGAGGCCGCCGAGTCCTACGACCACAAGATCACCTGCAAGGACGCCGGCTACCTGTTCTACGACACCGTGTCCGACTAGGGCCGGAAAACCCGAAGCGAGGCGAACATGGCTGCCAAGAAACAGCCCAGGCCCGGCGACTACGTGAGCCACGGCAACGAGACCTGGCTCTACGACGGCCCGGCCGACGGCAAGCACCGGCTCAGGAGCCTGGACGGCCAGCGCGTCACCATCGTGCGCGGCGACCTGGCCCCGGGCGAGGCCCCGGCCCTGCCCCCCGACTCCCAGGCCCGCATCGAGGCCCTGGAAAAGCGCGCCGCGGACCTGGAGGCCGAGAACAAGGCCCTCAAGGACGAGCTCGAGGCCCTGAAGCAGGCCACCGGCGAACAGTGATCCTTCCCCCTCCTCCCCACACCCCTGGGGCGTCCGGGCGCGGCACCCGGACGCCCCGCCCGGGGGGAGGAGCAAACCAAAAGGACGGCCGCGCATGGACAAGACCGATCTGTACGCCCGGGCAGAAGCCGAAGGCGTCCCGGCCGAACTGGTGGACCAGATCACCAGGTCCGAGGGCCTGCGCCTCACGTCCTACCGCTGCCCCGCCGGGCACGTGACCATCGGCTGGGGCCACAACCTGGAGGCCAGGCCCGTGCCCGGCATACCCTGCCGGGTGGGCGTGACCATCACCCGGGAGCAGGCGGACCGCCTTTTCGTCACCGACTGCCTGGACGCGCGCGCGGACATGCTCCGGCGCTGGCCCTGGGCCGCGCACCTGGACCTGCCGCGCCAGGCCGTGCTCTGGGACATGGTCTTCAACATGGGCGCGGGCACGGTGGGTGCGTTCCGCAAGGCCCTGGAGGCCATGCGCGAAGGCGATCACGCCCGCGCCGGGGCCGAGATGCTGGACTCGCTCTGGGCCGGACAGGTGGGGGCGCGGGCCCAGCGCCTGGCCCGGCAGATGACCACGGGAAAATGGGAGGGCTGAACATGGACGCGGGCTTCGGCAACGTCCTGGTTCCGGCCTTCGCCCTGGCCCTGGCGGCCGTGACGCTCGTCTGTGCCGGCCTCGGCGGCCTGTGCGGCTGGCTGCTCTTCGGCAAATTCTGGTTCGGGACCGTGACCGGCGCGGGCGCGGCCCTGCTCTTCGTCCTGGGCGCGGCGGCCTGGGTCTTCCTGCGCTAGCGGAGGGTCGGGATGGGCCTCCTATCCGTCATCGGCAAGATCTTCACGGGCGGGGCCTCCGACGTGGTGGACGCCATCGGCACGGCTGCCGACAAGCTGTTCACCTCGGACGAGGAGCGGGCCAAGGCCCAGGCGGAGATCGAGGAGCTGCGGCAGAAGCCCTACGTCATGCAGATCATGACGAACCTGGCCGAGGCCGCGCACAGGTCCGTGTTCGTGGCCGGGTGGCGGCCCTTCCTGGGCTGGATCGGCGGGCTCTCCCTGGCCTCCTACTACCTGCCCAGGCACGTCCTGGGCGCGGTGCTCTGGTCCTGGCAGTGCGTGGCCATCATGGCCCAGGCCCCGGACGTCCAGGCCGTGGTCCTGCCGGCCTATCCCGTGGAGCTGTCGAGCACGATCATGGAGCTCATCCTCGGCATGCTCGGGCTGGCTGTCACGCGGAGCTGGGAAAAGAAAGAGGGGGTGGCGCGGTGACGGCCGAAGAGCTCAGGCAGGCGGTCTCCGCGGCCGTGCACGAGGCCCTGGACCAGCGCGGGGAGGACCGCTCCTGCCGCTGCTGCGGCACCTGCGAGCTGGAGCCGCTCCAGCACCGGGATCACCACAAGGCCCTGTCCGATGTGGGCCTGAGCAACTTTTATGAGGACCACAAGTTCACGCGCTCCGCGCGCGAGTCCCTCCGGCACGGGGGAAAGGTCCTTGTGGCCGAGGTCATCAAGCACATTGTCACGGCGCTGATCACCGGCGCGATCCTCTACGCCACCATGCGGGGTGGCCAGTGAGCCTGGCCAACGCCGCCGCCTCCATCCTGGCCGGCGTGGGCCAGGACATCGTTTTCCGGCGCCAGGGACTGGACGACGTGAGCCTGTCCGCCGCGATTTCCGACTACGGCCTGGGCTATCCGCCCTCCAGCTGGCCGTCCGAGGCGTTCCGCGGCCAGGCCCGGCACGCGGCCTTCCGCATCCGCCCGGCCGACCTGCCCCTGCAGGACGGCATGCGCCTGCGGCCCCTGCAGGGTGACGTGATCTCCTGGCAGGAACGCGACTACACGATCCGGACCTGCGCGCCCGAGCCCGCGGCCTACGGTTCGGCCGGGCCCATGTGGTGGGTCTGCATGGCCGTGTGCGAACAGCGAGGCAAGTACTGATGGCCGCGGATTTCAGCGTCATCGGCCGCATCCGGACCTCCAGGGGCAGGGCCTACCCCGTTGTCCTGGACAAGACCGCGTTCGGCACGCGGTTCCAGGTCACGGACTCGTCCGTGCCCATGCTGGCCGCCCTGCTGCGCGAGTTCCCGAACGACCTCAACCGGGCCCTGGGCTCGGTGGGCTACTGGGTGCGGGCCGTGATCCGCGGCGCCCTGAACCACGAGGGCCGCCCCTATGCCCACTGGCCGCCTGTGGAGGACATCTCCTTTTCCAGGCGCGACAAGGCCGGCGGCTGGTCCATGGCCCACAACCCGTTCCAGGGCCGGCCCTTCGGGGCCCTGGTGCAGGCCGTGGGCTATGTGCGCGAAAAGGAGAAATTCCAGGTGAGCATCGGCTGGCTGTCCAAGGCCGCGGCCCGCCTGGGCGGCATGCTCCAGGCCGGGTTTCGGACCAGGGTCACGCCCCGCATGCGCCGCCGGTTCATCCGGGCCGGATACCGGCTCGGCAAGTCCGAGATCGTGTCCCCGGCCCGGCCCCTGATCCGGCCGGTTTACAGCGCGGTGGAGCCCAGGATCGGCGCGCGCATCGAGGCCCGGATCCAGAAGTACCTGCGCGAGAGGAGGCTGGCCGCATGAGACGGGACGACGCCCAGACCGTGGCCGAGGCCTGGCTTGAGGCCCTGCTGTCCTGCGTGGCGCTCAACGCCTTCTGCCAGGAGCGCTTCGGGGCTGAACCGGCCGTGTTCCTCGGCTTCGACGCCTTTGACCACACCGGGCAGCCCAAGGCCCCCTTCGTGGTCATCGCGCCCATGTCCACCCGGGACGGCCCGGACCTGGACAGGAACCAGGGCGAGCGCATCGAGTACCGGCTCCTGGTGGCCCTGGGCCTGGTGGACAAGGAGCTGGAGACGGTGGGCGAGCGCGGCCGGGTGTTCCGGGGCTACCGGAGCGCCGCGCTGTTCGAGGCCTTTGTGCGCCAGGCCCTGCTGGACAGCGCCTTTTGCCCGGCGTTCTGGGAGTCCGAGACCGCCCAGCCGGGCGAGCACTATTTCGAGAGGCACGTCTTTTACACCGTGACCGCCGAGAACACCATCGGCGGCTTCTAAGGAGGAACCCATGCCCCAGGAAAGCGGCAGTCTCACCAGAACCTACATGGCCTTTGAGGCGTCCTTCAACACGCTTCCCGGGACCGTGAAGGGCTACGTCATCCCGGTCACGGACAACAAACTGGCCGGGCAGCAGGAACAGAGCGCGTCCAAGGTGCTCTCCGGCCATGTGGACGCCACGGCCCCGGACCGCGGCAACCTGAACGTGGCCGGGGACATCAACGTGCCCGTGGACGCCCATTCCTTCGGCCTGCACCTGCGGCACATGTTCCTGCTCCCCGTGTCCACCGTGGTGGCGGCCAGGGCCCTGGGCAACGGGGCCGTGGTCAGCAAGGGGTCGGGCAAGGTGGGCATCCCGTGCCCGGCGCACGGCCTGGCCAAGGGCGCGCCCGTGGTCATCAGCGGGACCACGCACTACGACGGGGCCCACGTGCTCCAGCCCGAGACGAGCGCCGACGAGCTGGTCATCCTGGCCCCGTACACGGCCGAGACCGTGGCTGACACGGACACCTGCACCCTGGCCCGGCGGATCACCCTGGACGCCGGGGCCGTGACGGACAAGGGGGGCGGCCTGGTGGGCCTGCCCTGCGCCGGACACGGCCTGCCCGTTGGCGCGGAGATCGTGGTGGACGGAACCACGAACTATGACGGCACGTACACGCTCAAGCGCGGCACGGGCGCGGGCGAGCTGGTCATCCAGGCCGCCTTCGTTGCCGAGACCCTGGCCGGGGACGAGACCGTGACGGCCCGCTTCTGGGACCACGTGTACAAGGTGAGCAACGCCCAGACCCCGAGCGCGGCCTTTGAGCGGGAGTTCCCCAGCATCCCGGCCGTGTTCCGCAACAGCGGGGTCAAGGCCAACCAGTGCAAGCTGACCATCGGCGGCTCGGGCGAGATCATCGCCGCCATGACCGAGCTGGGCGCGGGCGAGAGCGCGCCCCAGGCCCTCATGGACCCGGACGCCGTGCGCTTCCCCCTGCACAAGTTCGGCCAGTTCCACGCCTCCCTGAGCGTGGACGGGGCCAGGGTCCCTGGCCGGTTCACGGAGCTGGCCCTGACCCTCAACCTGAACCAGGCCGGGGAATTCACCATCGGCGATGCGGGCCAGCTCGGCGACATCTCCCGCGGCGCCATGGAGTCCGGCGGCACCCTCACCGGGCTGTTCAAGGACGCGGACTACGCGGACAAGGCCCTGCTCCAGACGCGCCTGAGTGTGGGCATCGACATGGTCAACGGCGGCTACGCCTTAAGCCTGCTCTTTCCCGAGGCCGAGCTGTCCCGGGCCACCCCGCCCATCGACGGGCCCCAGGGCGTCAAGGAGACCTACACCATCACCTGCTTCCGGGACACGAACGCGGCCGGGTCCTCGGTGGTGGTCACCCTGCGCAACGAGATCAAGACCTGGGAGGAATGAGCCATGGCCTACGAGATCACGCTCAAGGAGTCGGGGAAACGGTTCCAGCTCAAGTCCCTGCCCTGGGACATGCAGGCCGCCTTCATCGACGTGGTGCTCAAGGACTTCAACGATCCCAGGAAGCGCCACAAGGCCATCAAAAAAATGCTCTGCGACCTGTACGGCGAGAAGGCCTTCGCCGGCCTCAAGGGCTCCAGCGCGGACATCATGCAGGTCTACTACGCCACCATGGACATCTCCAACGGCAACAAGCTCGAGGAGGAGGAAAAAAACTCCTAGAGGTCTGGGCCTGGCGGACCAATTCCCAGCGGCTGGACTACTGCAGGACATGCAGGTCCGGCCGCGCTCCGGAGGACCCGCCCCCCTGCGCGGAATGCTCCCACGCCAAGGGCCCGGACCTGAAACCGGAAAACCGGGACGCCATGCGGCTCTGGCTGGCCGCGCAGACGCAGTGGAGATCCTCGGGATTCGGCCTCATCGGCCTGGACTACACGGCCCTGGGCCTGGTGGCCGGGCTGCTGCGGCCGCCCGTGGACCTGGACCCGCACTGCTTCGACAAGCTCCAGGCCCTGGAGCGTTTCGAGCTGGCCCGCGTGAACGGAAAACCCAAGGATTGAGGCATGGCCGCTGAAACCAGGATCATCGTCACCGCCAAGGACGAAGCCTCCAAGGTCTTTGGGCAGATCGGCTACAACACCCAGTCCCTCATGCGCGGGTTCCAGAACGCGGACCAGACCCTGGCCGGCCTGGACAAGCGCTTCAAGACCGCGGCCAACTCCATGGTCCGGGACCTGGCCGCGCTCCAGGAGGGCCAGAGCCGCAGCTCCCTGGCCCTGCGCAACTGGACCACGCAGTCCGGCGAGCTGGCGCGCGTCCTGGGCCTGAACCAGGCCCAGTTCGCGGCCCTGAACCAGCGCTTCCTCCAGACCCAGGCCGCGGAGCGCCAGGCCCAGGCCCTGCGCAACATCCAGCGGGCCGCCGGACTCACCAATGTCGAGATGAAGGCCCTGGCCGCGCAGATGAACGTGAGCCAGGCGGCCCTGGCCAGGTTCCTGTCCGCCCAGGGCCCGGGCGTGGGCGCCCAGGCCCTGGGCTGGGGCAAGGCCGGTCTGGCGGCCCTGGGCGTGACCCTGAGCGCCCAGATGATCGGCAGCGCGGTGCGTTCCGTGGTCCAGGCCGCCCTGCGCAAGGAGAACATCGAGGTGGCCTTCGCGGCCATCGAGGGCGGCGCGGACCGGGCCCGTGAGCGCCTGGCCTTCCTGCGCGGCGAGTCCGAACGCCTGGGCCTGTCCTTCTACGACACGGCCGAGACGGCCAAGAAATTCTTTGCCTCGGCCCAGGGCACGGAGATCGAGGACCAGGCCGGGGAGATCTTCAGCGCCTTCTCGGAGATGGGCACGGCCCTCAAGCTCTCCAGCCAGGACATGAACGGCGTGTTCCTGGCCCTGGGCCAGATGCTCTCCAAGGGCAAGGTGAGCGCCGAGGAGCTCAGGACCCAGCTCGCCGAGCGCCTGCCCGGCACGTTCCAGCTCATGGCCAAGGCCATCGGCGTGACCACCCGGGAGCTGGACAGGATGCTCCAGCGCGGCGAGGTGGGCCTGGACGCCGTGCTCAGGACCGCCCGGCTCATCCACAGCGAATACGGCGGAACCGCGGCCACCGCCGCCCGCGGCCTCCAGGCCGAAATGAACCGCGTGAGCACGGCCTGGATGGACCTCAAGGCCGGCTTCGTGAACACCCAGGATGCGGCCTCGGCGTTACGCGGCATCAACGTGATCCTACAGGGCACCCTTTCAGCTCTTGAAACCATCAAGGCGCGCATCTCCGATCTGCGCGGCCAGAACGGCAAAGAGGCGGGCGGCGTCCCGGACTGGCTCCTGACCCAGATGACCGGAGCGGGTGGCGTCATCGGCCTCGCCGGCTACCTGACCAGGCTGGGCCGGAACTCGGGCCAGAATTCCGGCGATGTCCCGGCGCTGGAGCGGTTCGTGCGCGCGCGCAGCCTGAATTCCGCCTCCATCCGCCTGCCCGTGGTGGCGGACTCGCAAAAGCTGGTTGGCGCGGACGCCACCGCCAGCCTGGAGGTCATGCGGGAGTTCAACAGAACCTTGCAGGTGCGCCAGAGCGCCCTGTCCCAGGCCTCGGAGTACACCAAGAGCCTGGCCAAGAACCTGCGCGCCGAGGTGGAGCAGGACTACCAGGCCGTGCTGGAGACCCTGACCAAGGCCCGCGAGGCCGGAGGCATATCCGCGGAGGAGTTCGCCCGGCTCAAGTCCGACCTGGACGCCACCCGCGCGGGCAAGCTGGAGACCATCGACCAGAAGGCCGGCAAGGACGCCCGCGAGTATGCCGAGGCCATGGCCGGCATCGCGGCCCGCACCCGGGAGCTGACCGCCTCGGAGTCCGAGCTGGAGGCCGTGAAGGTCGAGAACAAGTACGCGGACCTGGCCCAAAAGGTGGGCGCGGCCAACCCGGCCCTGCGCGAGCTCATCCGCCTGGAGAAGGAGGCGGCGCACCAGAAGTGGATGCAGGAGGGCCTTTGGCTCAAGCCCGAGCAGACCTCGGCCTATGACCCGGACGGCGTGTTCGCGGCCCGCAAGCGGCGGCGTGAGCTGGACCGGGACATGCTCCGCAAGACCAGCGAGGAGAACCTGGAGCTCCAGACCGAGTTTGCCGAGAAGTACCGCGCCGTGGTCCTGGGCGAGACCGCCAGCAAGCTGGAGCAGATCGACAGGCAGGCCGGGGCCTACAGGCGCGCCGGCGCCGATTCCGTGGCCGTGGAGGTCTGGGCGGCCCAGGAGCGGCTCAACGTGTCCCGGGACGCGGCCGACGGCATGACCCGCTTCCTGCGCGACTACGCGGACTCGGCCTCCGATTCGGCCAAACAGGTGGAGACCGCCCTTGGCACGGCCTTTGAGACCGCCAACACCGCGCTCACCGAGTTCGTGTTCGAGGGCGAGGTGGGCATGAACACGCTCAGTTCCGCGGCCCGGAGCCTGTTCGGCCAGCTCACCCAGATGAACCTGCTCGGCCCCCTGGCCTCCTGGATGTCGGGCAAGGGGGCGTCCGAGTCCGGCGGGATGGTCTCCTGGATCGCCTCGCTTTTGCCCTCGGCCCAGGGCAACGTGTTCCAGGCCCCGGCGCTGTCCAGCCTGTCCGGCACGCTGCTCACCCGGCCCACGGTCTTCGGGTTCCAGCGCCACATCACGGCCTTTGCCCAGGGCGGCCTGGCCGGCGAGGCCGGGATCGAGGGCGTGTTCCCCATCACCCGGACCCGCTCCGGCAAGCTCGGGATCCAGGCCGAGGGGGGCGGCGCGGACAAGGCCCTGCTCCAGGCCCTGGGCCGGCTCACGTCCGCGGTCTCGCGCATGGGCGGCACCCGCATCATCAACACCCTGGACCCCTCGGTTGTGGCCAATTACCTGTCCAGCTCCGAAGGCGAAAAGGTCATCCTGAACACCATCCGCCGCAACCCCGACGTGCTGAGGAAATAGCATGGCCGCGGTCTGGCCCTTCTGGCCCGAATCCCCCCTGCTCGAAGCCCTGGAATGGCTCACCGACGTGCAGACCGCCCGCTCCGGGGTCGAGTCGCGGCTGTCCCTGCGCTCCGGCCCGCGCCTGACCCTGGAGATGGACTACAACCTGCGCACCCCGGCCGGGCAGGGCCGTTTCGAGGCCCTGTCCTACACCTCCCAGGACCAGGAATGCCTGGTGCCCTGGTGGCCGGGCCAGCGCCCGGCCGGGACCCTGGCCGCCGGAACCGTTGAGCTGGCCCTGGACACCGAAGGCGCGGGCTTCGCAGCCCCGGGCCAGGCCCTGGTCATCCAGAACGCCGAGGCCTGGGAGGTGGTGCCCCTGGCCGCCGTGGCCGAAGGCGGCCTGACCCTGGCCGCGCCCCTGTCCGGGGCCTATGCCCGGGCCTGGGTCGCGCCCCTGCTCTCCTGCCGCATGGCCCTGTCCTTCACGCGCCAGGACCTGCCCACGGGCCGCTCCCTGGGCCGGGCGGTCTTCACGGCGGACGCGCCGGAAACCCCTGATCCGGGCACGGCGGACATGCTCTGGCAGGGCTTCGAGATCTGGCCGCAAGCCCTCTGGTGCGGGCCGGACGGCCTGGAGCGCGAAGGCTCGCGCGCGGCCGAGGACCTGGACAACGCCACGGGCCGGGTGCACCGGGTGGTTTATTCCGAGTCCACGGCCTCCACCGCGGCCCTGCGCCTGCGGGCCAGGAACAAGGCCGAGGCCGTTGCCCTGCGCCGATTCCTGCACCGCTGCGCCGGACGCCTGACCCCCTTCTGGTTGCCCACGGCCCGGCAGGACCTGGTCCTGGCCCAGGACCTGGGCGAGGGCGGCCTGGTCCTGCGCTGCCAGGCCGCGTCCAGCGTCCAGGCCCTGGTCTCTCCGGCGCGCCGGGCCCTGGCCCTGCGCCTGCCGGACGGCGGCGTCATTTTCCGCGAGGTGGTCAGCGCCGGGGCCGTGTCCGGAGGCTTCGAGGACATCACCGTGGCCGAGGCCCTGCCCGCGCTCACCGCCGGAACCGTGCGCCTCTCCTGGCTGTGCCTGGCCCGGCTGGACGCGGACCGGGTGGAGATATCCTGGGAGCGCGCGGGCTCCTGCATTGTGGAGGTCAAAGCCAGGGAGATCCGGCGATGAGCGCTGTGGAGCTCTACGAGTTCAGCCTCTATTCCGCGGTCTGGCGCTACACCTCCGCGGACGTGGGCTACGTGGCGGACGGCCACATGTTCGCGCCCCTGCCGGGCCTGTCCCGCGGCGTGGTGGAGCGCTCCGGCGACGCCTCGCGCACCGAGCACAAGGTCACCTGCCCGGTGGGCCTGGGCCCGGCCGCGCTCTTCGCCACCGGCACACCGGACGGCGTGCTGCGGCTCAGGATCCTGCGGCTGGAGAACAGCGGCACGAGCGTGGTCTGGCAGGGCCGGGTCCTGGGCTGCGAGTCCGCGGGCGTCACGGCCACGCTCACCTGCGAGCCGGTGTTCACCACCATCAAGGCCCCGGGCCTGCGCCGCATGTTCACCCCCTCCTGCCCCCACGACTTCTGCGACAGCCTCTGCCAGCCCCCGGATAACAACGGCAACTATTCCGAGCCCAACCGGGCCTATGCCGTGGGCGCGGCCCACGTCTTCGACCCGGGCCTGTACTTCCACACCGGCGCGGCCAGCCAGGAGCATCCGCCGGAGAACATCTGGGACCAGGACCCGGCCACCTACGGCGAGGTCATCGAACCTGGGGGCGGCGACTGGACCAGCCGATACAAGGAACAATTCTACGAGGAAGACCAGGGCGGCTGCGTCCACACCTTCGAGATCTACGAGTATCTGGAAAGGGATCTGGAGACCGGGGATCTGTCCTACTCCCTGGAGTCCTACGAATACTGGGAGTGCCCGGACTACGAGGAGATCTACACATCCATTGACGGAACCCAGGGCTCGGACGGCGTGGCCCACTACGTCCAGACCGACCCCGAGGAGGCGGCCTGGGACGATCCGGCCGGGCTCCCGGCCCTGGAGGACTATACAAGCATCGAAACCTCGGGGGGCTTGTACCGCGCGGGAGTCGAGCACCCCGAGCCCGTGGACGTGGGCATGGTGGCTGCCCTGCTCTGGCGGGACGGCGCGGACGAGCGCGTGCCGCTCCTGGTGCAGCATTCCGACGACGGGGAGACCTGGACCACAGCCGGGCTGGAGGGGGATGGCGTGGAGCACGGCCCCCAGGGAGACTGGCAGCAGGTCCAGGCCCATCCCTTCGGCTGGAAGCTCCTGCGGCCCGCCGCAGGGAGCGGGTCCCACAGGCGCTGGGCCGTGGCCAGCCCGGACCCCTTCGGGCTCTGCGGCCTGCGCTTCTTCCGGCGGTCCGAGCCCGAGGACTGCAAATGCTCGCCCATCGAGGGCGCAGCCCTGAGCTGGACCGGCACGCCCTCGGAAACGCATCCCCCGGCCAACATCCTGGACAACGACAGCGGGACCTACGGCGAGATCACCGGCGAGGCCTGCCGCCTCATCCTGGACCTGGGCCAGGCCGTGAACGTGGCCGCGGCCTGGTTCGACGCCAAGGGCCTGCCCGAGGGCCTCTCCTCCGGCCGTCTCCAGCTCCAGTTCTCCGACGACGGAGAGGAATGGTCCCTGACCGACGCGGCCTTCGAGAACCTCTCGGGCATGGGCGGCTTTCCGGCCTGCCGCGACTTCGGCGCGCACCGCTGGTGGTCGCTTTTGGGCCTGGACGGCCTCGTCCGCCTGTCCGGGTTCCGGCTCTTCCGCAGGGGACGCCTGGTCCGCTCCGACGAGCCGCGGCCCCGCACCATCTGGAAGAACGGCAGCGTCTGGGAGCTGGACGCCGTGGTCTCGGCCGTGGACGGCGCGTCCGTGACCGCTCCCGGGCTCTCGGCCAAGGCCGACGGCTTCTTCGACAGCGGGCTTCTGGTGTCCGAGGCCGGGGCCAGGGAGATCCTCGCCCACGCGGGCGACACCCTCACCCTGCGCCGGGCCCTGCCCTCCCTGGCCCCCGGCTCCCGGATCTCGGTGCGCGCGGGCTGCGACAAGACCAAGGAGACCTGCAACAGCCGGGGCAACATCGCCAATTTCGGGGGCTGGCCGTTCATCCCCTGGAAAAACCCCATGTCGGGCGAAACCATCTACTAGGAGGGAGAGGCCATGGGATTCTGGTGGCTGGCGGCCTGGGTGGCCGTGGCGGTTCTGGGCTCGTTCCTGCGCTCCTCGCCGAAGTCCGAGGCGGCGGCCAAGCCCGCCGCCATGGAGGACATCGACGTGCCCACGGCCACCGAGGGCCGGCCCGTCCCGGTGCTCTTCGGCACGCGGCTCATCGAGAACCCCAACGTGGTCTGGTGGGGGGATTTGCGCACCGTGGCCATCAAGTCCAAGGGAGGCGGCAAGAAATGAGCGGCGTGCGGGTCCAGGTCCGGCACATGCGCGCCCTGGGCTTCTGCCTCAAGGGCTGCCGCGCCTTCTACGCGGCCCACGGCCTGGACTGGAAGGCCTGCCTGCGCGAGGGCACGCCCGCGGAGCAGGTGGAGGCCACGGGCGACGCCATGGCCCTCAAGGCCGCGGCCCTGGCCCGCAAGGAGGCTGAAGAATCATGAGCGGCGGAGGCAAGGGCGGCGGAAGCAGCAGCGCGGTGGTGGGCTACAAATACTACTGGGGCCTGCACGTGGTCATCGCCCACGAGGTGGAGGCCGTCCTGGGCCTGCGCTTCGGCGACAAGTACGGCTGGGAGGGCGTGGTCCGCGAAGGCTGGACCGGCCAGGAGGTCCTGGGCGGCCCGGTCATCGACATCGACCAGGGCGGGGTTCCGCCCTCAGGAGACATCGACTTTTCCGACGACTGGGAGGTGATCGGCGGCCCGGCCTCGGTGCCGGGCCTGATCCCCCTGAACAGCCCCAGCCTGTTCTCCAGCAACGAGGGCGGGGTCTCTGGCCGGGTGGACTTCCTGAGCGGCCGCCCCTCCCAGCCCCGGCACCCCTACCTCTACGCCAAGGTCTCCTCCCTGGTCAGCGCGGCCCGGGGCGTGGCCTCCCTGGTCTTCCGGCAGACTTACTGGGGCAACAACCCCTACATGCGCGCCCTGGGCGTCCGGGCCATGCGCGCCGCTCCCGGCTGGTACTTCGGGGACTACGACGGGAACTGGCACGTCATCGGGGACTCGGCCGTGCCCTACGAGGGCATGGCCGCCGGGGCTTTGGACTTCGACATGAACCCGGCCCACATCATCTACGAGTGCCTGACCAACGCCCGCTGGGGCCGGGGCCTGCCGGCCTCGGCCGTGGACGTCCCGAGCTTCGCGGCCGCGGCAACCAGACTGTCCGAGGAAAAACTGGGGCTCTCCCTGGTCTGGGACGCGGAGACGAGCATCGAGGACTTCATCCAGACCGTGCTCGAGCACATCGACGGCACGCTCTACGAGATCCCGGCAGAAGGCCGGGTGGGCCTGAAGCTTCTGCGCAACGACTACGACCCGGCCGGGCTCACGGTCCTGGGGCCGGACCAGATCATCAGCGTGGAGCAGTACTTCCGGCCGGGCTGGGGCGAGATCACCAACGAGGTCAAGGTGGTCTGGACCGATGACCTGAACTGCGAGCGCACGGTCTACGCCCGGGACCAGGCCGCCATCAACATGCAGGGCTCCGTGGTCTCCGAGACCCTGAAGATGCCCGGCATCCGCCACGCGGAGCTGGCCCAGCGGGTGGCCGGCCGGGAGCTGGCCCAGCGCACCGGGTCCCTGTGCCAGGCCACCCTGGTGGCCACCAGCGCCGCCCGGGACCTCAAGCCCGGGGACGTGTTCCTCTGGCAGTGGCCGGAATACGGCATCCAGTCCATGGTCCTGCGCGTCATGAAGGTGAGCCACGGCGCGCTCACCGACGGCACGATCCGGCTCACCTGCGCCCAGGACGTGTTTGCCGAGCCGGTCATCTCCGGCGTGGCCGCGCCCGTTCCCGTGCCCTGGGCCGATCCCGCGGCCGTGCCCCCGATCCCGGCCGAACACGCCCGGCTGGACGAGGCCCCCTACTGGCACGTCATCAAGCACCTCACCGGCGAGTACCAGTTCCTGCTCAACGAGTTCGACGAGGACTCCGCGGCCCTGCTCATCCTGGCCCAGGCCCCGCAGTCCGGCTCCGGCAGCTACAGCGCGGTCTTCGACCTGGGATCGGGCTATGACCAGGACAAGGCCGTGACCGGGATCTGGTGCGCGGCCGGAGTGCTGGCCGAGGCCGTCAACGAACAGGCCACGTCCCTGGTCCTGGCGGAGACCTCGGGCTTTGCCGAGGTCCGGCCCGGCCGCCTGCTCTTCCTGGGGCCGGAGATCCTCCTGGTCCAGGAGGTGGAGGGCTACACCCTCACCGTGGCCCGGGGCGTGCTGGACACCGTGCCCGCGCCGCACAGCGCCGGGGAGCGGGGCTTCTTCGACACGGCCCCGACCCTGCCGCGCGAGGAGTACGCCGCGGGCGAGGAAATCGCGGCCAAGCTCCTGACCCAGACCGCCACGGCCACCCTGGACCTGGAGGACGCGCCCGAACTGTCCGTGGTCCTGGCGGGCCGCTTTGCCCGGCCCTATCCGCCGGGCAAGATCCGGATCAACGGCCAGGCCTGGCCCGAGACCATCACCGGCGAGCTGGCGCTCACCTGGGCCCACCGCAACCGCGTGCAGCAGACCGCCTATGTCCTGACCCAGGACGAGGACAGCGTCACGCCCGAGCAAGACACCACCTACACCGTGCGGATCTATGGCGAGAGCGGCCAGCTCCTGCGCACCGTGAGCGGGCTCACCAGCACGTCCTACACCTATGCGGCTGCCGACGAACTGGCCGATTCCGGCCTGGGCCGCAAGCAGACCGCCCTGGCCTGCGAGATCGAGGCCGTGCGCGACGGATTCACGTCCTGGCAGGCTCAGCGCCGCGAGTTCACGCGCAGCGACATGCGTATCGTCACCGTCAACCGCCTGGCCGTCCAGAGCCAGGTCAACCCCGCCAATGCAATGTAAGGAGCGAGCCATGGCCGACATGATCTTCAACGCCTTCAACCAGAAGCTCGGGGCCGGGGTCTTTGACCTCTCCTCGGACAGCCTCAAGCTCTGCCTGCTCACCTCAGCCTATACCCCGGACGCCACGGACGCGGTGTACGGCGACCTGTCCGGCGAGGTGGCCAACGGCAACGGCTACACCACGGGCGGCAAGGCGCTCACCGGCGTCACCTGGACCAAGGACGGCAACGGCGCGGTGCTGGACGCGGCGGATCCCTCCTGGACCTCGGCCACGTTCACGGCCCGGTACGCCGTGCTCTATGACGATACCGATGCCAACAAGTCCCTCATCTGCCTCTTCGACTTCGGCGGCAACGTCGCGGTCACGGCCGGCACGTTCACTGTGAGTTTCGACGCGGCCGGTATGCTCGTGCTGGACGTTGCGGCGTAGGGTGACATGCTCCAGTGGACCGGCACTCCGCAGGAATGGGCATCCGGGCCGGAAACAGCCTGGCAGCCCTCCGCGGCTTCGGTCACGGCCCATGCCGGAGTGGAAATCGAGGAGTTCTTGAACTCGCGCGCCAGCCCATGTAAGGGGATCAATATCGTTTCACGCCATGCCGAGGAGGACCATCATGCGGAAGTTCCTAACGCTCGTTTCCATCCTGGCCCTGGCCTTTCTCTGGTCCTGCGCCCAGAAGCCCAAGCCCGTCTCCTTCCCCTTCGAGACCCAGAAGAAGCTCCAGGCCACCCGGCACTGGGAAGTCCTGGTCTCGGACTTCGGCTCGGACATCACCGCCTCGCCCGACCTGGCGCCCATGCTCGCCGGGCCGGTGAAGATCCTGCCCAACGACAACTCCTCCTTTGGCAGGGCATTCCGATCCTTTTGGACCACTTGGTTGGTGGATGCGGGAGCCCGCGTCACGAGCCTGGACCAGGGCAGCATGAAACTGGACTGGTCCGTGCAGTGCGTGGAGCACGGCGACACCGGTGGAAACCGCGACTTTCCGGGAACCGGGCTGGTCATGACCGGCATCGGCTATGGTGTGTACAAGGCATGGGACAGTTCCAGCGACGCGACCCTGGGAATATTCGCCTCGGGAGCCGCGGCCGCAGCCACGGAAGAGATCGGCCAGGCCTCGGCCGTGGATATGCCCCGCAACGAGATCATCGTGAACGTCAACCTGTTCAACCCTGCCGGCGAGCTGGTCTTCCGCAAGACAAACATCTACTACGTCGCTGACCTGGACAAGGGCCACTATTTCTTCTCGCCCGACCGCACCGAGCTTCCCGCTCCAGGTCCGGCCCGGCGCTACACCATCAGCCAATAAGGAGCGGCCATGCGCACCCTCGCCCTCTCCTTCCTCGCCATGGCCTTGCTGGCCGCCTGCGCGGGCACGGAACCCCAGGCGGTCAATCCCCAGGTCACGCAGCTCCAGGAGTCTTCAGATTTCGTCCAGGCCACCCGGGCGGCTGTGGACGAAATGCTGAACTCCTGCGGCGCGTCCATCGACAAGAATACCCCGCTCATCGTGGCCAGCCTGGTGAGTGTCGATGACTTGGAGCGCAGTTCCTCCTTCGGCCGCATGTCGGCCGAGATCATCGCCAACGCCCTGGCCGGGCGCGGCTACAAGGTCAAGGAACTCAAGCTGAACCAGGACAGGATTTTCATCCGCGAGCGGGGTGGCGAGTTCGCGCTCTCGCGCAACGTCAAGGAGATCGCCCGCGGCCACGACGTGCGTTTTCTCGTGGTCGGGACCTATACCATGGGCGGCGAACTTAAGTTCAAGGATTACGACGGGCTCTTGTGCTGTCGCGAGGCGCAAAAGATATATGTTTCCCTGCGGATCGTGGACGCCGCGGACGGAACCATCGCCTGCGCCGCGTCCTATTCCGTGGTCACCAAGGACGCCAAAGCCTGGCGCTGATCACAACTGCTGCATGACCCAGACCGCCCGGCCCACCACCAGGCCGTCACGGCCGTCGATGGGCAGGCGCAGGTCCGGGTGAGCCGGGTTCACGCTCTTGTTGCGACTTGACCCCGTTTTCCCTTCTGCTACGATTATGGATGGTGGGGCCGATATATCGCAGGTGTTGCGACTTGACCCCGTTTTCCCTTCTGCTACGATATGCTCCAGTTCGTGGAAGTCGAGTTCCGCGTTGCGACTTGACCCCGTTTTCCCTTCTGCTACGATCATTGGCGGCTGCTGCACACACGACGATTCGTTGCGACTTGACCCCGTTTTCCCTTCTGCTACGATCTGGCAGGATGGGTGTGGGGCACCCAGACTGTTGCGACTTGACCCCGTTTTCCCTTCTGCTACGATGAGCAGCACACTGTCACGGCCAGATCGTCAGTTGCGACTTGACCCCGTTTTCCCTTCTGCTACGATGAGCAGCACACTGTCACGGCCAGATCGTCAGTTGCGACTTGACCCCGTTTTCCC
>Ga0067045_1028259_pt1 | contig 38055 bp, 34 predicted proteins | sample TerdegcTABiofilm_FD_59184 | JGI IMG/M metagenome (GOLD analysis project Ga0067045, IMG submission 59184) | Combined Assembly of (Gp0054472, Gp0054536) Wastewater bioreactor microbial communities from Singapore -Terephthalate degrading... | reverse complement strand
GGCGGGTGTCACTCCCAGCCATATCAGCAGGCTAATGCCCGTCAGGATCTTCATGCAGATTCAGTCTCCCCGTTCGATGGCCCGGACGCCGTGCCCACCGCCCCAATCATATCCCTCCTTGTCATGGGCGCACAGCCAAGGCATGCATTGCCGTGTCAGCGCTCACTCCCGCTATCTCATTCTTTACAGAAGGAAAGTCTGCATCGACTATAAGCGAACTGACACAAGGGAAGGGATGATGAATGACCTACGAGGAGCTGCGGGAGGCTTACGACAGGTTGTTGCTGGAGAACGAGCGCCTCAAACGCATCGCGGATGACGCACGGGAGAAGCTGGATGCCGCCATGGACGGCACAGGCCTGTGCATCTGGCAGAACCATGTTCCCACCGGCAAGCTCATCATCTTCAACCGGCGCTGGGGATCCATGCTCGGCTATCAGCCCAAGGAGCTGTCCGCCCACTTCGACATCTGGCGTGAGCATCTGCACCCGGAAGACAGGGAGCGGGTGCTGCAGGCCTTCTTCGACCACCTGGAGGGCAAGAGCCCCTTCTATCAGGTGATGCACAGGATGATCGGCAAGGATGGCAAGACCACCTGGGTGCTGGACCGCGGCCGGGTGGTGGAGCGGGATGAAGAGGGCAACGCCGTGCGGGTGATGGGCACCCACATCGACATCACCCACGAGAAGGAGTACGAGCAGCAGCTGGCCCTGCTGGCCCACCGGGATCCCCTCACCGGCCTGCTCAATCGCACCGCCATGCACCGCCAGTTCCCCGGGGAGCACAGGGCCATCTGCTTCATCGATCTCGATGACTTCAAGCAGGTGAACGACAACCTGGGCCACCGCGCCGGGGACGAGCTGCTGGTGGCCCTCAGCCAGCGGCTGCGCCACTGCTGCGGCGAGGAGGTCAGGCTGGGTCGGCTCGGTGGGGATGAGTTCGTGTTGCTGCTGCCCTGGCCCAGCGAGGATCCCAGGACCAGCCACCTGGCCCGTCAATGCGTAGACACCATAGCCACCCCGTTCGAGCTGCCCAATGGGGAGGCGGCCGTGGGCATGAGCATGGGAATAGCGGCCATCCGGCCCCAGGATGACTTCAGCACGGCGCTGGCCCGGGCCGATCAGGCCATGTACAGGGTCAAGCGCAGCGGCAAACGGGGATTCTATATCGCCAGGCCGAGCGGCCAGCCGCTGCTGGATCAGGATCAGGTCAGCGAACGGGGCCTCTACCACAGGCAAGGCGGCTGACGCCGACCTGCCCCTAGCTGCGTTGCCAGCGCCTCAGCAACCGGCCCCGCAGGCCGCAGTCCAGCAACCAGCTGTTGTCGAACACCCGCAGGATGGCCGACTTGGCATGCCTGGACATGGCGACGGCGTGGAAGCGGGTCTGCTGCGCTCGCCGCCGGTTCATCCGATCGAGCAGGGCATGGGGCAGGCTCTGGGCGATGAAGTCGGAGATCACCAGCACGTCGGCCTTGGCAAAGTCCGGTTGCTCCAGCTGCACCAGCGCCTGCTCCAGGCAGGGCACCAGATCGGTGCCGCCGTGGAAACTCATGGAGAGGAAGCGCTCCGCCTTGTCCAGACCCGTGTCTGCGGTGATCTCCAGGGTCGCCACCTCGGTGGAAAACAGCATCAGATAGCAGCCCCGCTTCTCGTCCATCGCCAGCTTGAGCAGGGCGAGGAAGAGCGCCTTGGCGCACTCCTCCGGATAACCCCCCATGGAACCCGAAGTATCGACGCAGACGATGAAGGGGCCCCGCGGCTGCACCTCCTGCCCGCCCTGCTCCGGGGAGCGCTGCATCAGACGCTGGCGCGGCAATGTGCCCCGAGACTGATAGCTCAGCAGGCGCCGCTCCAGATAGCGGCGATAGAACTCCAGCTCCAGCTCCGGCAGGGCCAGCATCACAGCCTCGCTCGGCAAGAGCCGCATCAGGTCGCTGGCCGGGTGCACCCCCACCAGATCGTCAGGCACGTCGTCGGTCTGCACCTCTTCCAGCTCGTGCATGGGCACAGGGGGCAACGTCCGGGTGTCGGTTCGCCGATCCCGCTCGCTGCGCCCCAACAGGGCTGCTATCTCCCCCAGCAGGGGCTCGCGCTGCAGCATGCGGGCATATTGCTGCACCAGCACCAGGCTGCGCTTGTGCCAGCTGCCCTGGGCCAGATCCCAGAGTCCCCCCGCCGAGATCTGGTGCGGATCCAGGGCGTCGGCCAGGGTCCGGTTCGCCAGCAACTGATCCTCTATCTCCTGGCGCTGCTTCTCCCGCTCCGCCTCGGCGATCTGCTGCTGCAACTGCAGCAGGCTGCCCACCAGGCTGGCCCGCCACTTCTCCACGAACAGCTGACGCAGCCCCTCGGTCGGTTGCACCATGATCTGGCGCACCAGGCTGCGGGCATCTCCGGCGAAGGGGCTGTGCTGCTCCAGCGCCTCCAGCAGGGCCGGCAGCCGCCCCACCAGCTCGGGCAGGGGCAGCAATCTGTGGGACTGATAGAGCAGGTACTCTCGTTCGAGGGCCACCGGCACCGGCTTGTGGCGCATCTCCTCGCCGAGCTGCTCGCTCCAGTGCTGGATGCGTTTTTTCAGCAGCTTGCCCTGCAGCGGGGAGCGTTTGAGGAATTCGGAGATCTTGGGGGTGGACGCCAGCAGCAGTGCCATCTCCCCCGCCAGCTCCCCCTCACCTATGAGGAGCCCCAGATCCATCATGCCGATCTCTAGCATGGGCACTTCCTATGCAAGGGACGCACAAAGCCATGCTGCCGGTACGGCAGGCGGCCAGGCGCTTGGGGGCGCATCAGTCCAGAGAGCATCAGGCATCCAGCCTGGGCAGGCGATCCCGCCACTGCTGCAGCTCCTCGCCCAGCCGTTCCAAGTCCCGGTTCAGCACGAAGAAGCTGTCCTCCACCTGGCGCAGCCAGTGCTCCCCGATAAAGAGATGGGGCTGGTGACGATCGAACAGGCTGCGCTGCCCCTTGAGGCTCTGCTGCACCCGGACAACCTGGCTCGCCAGCTCACCGAGCTCGGCCTGCCAGGGGGCCGTCACCACCTCGGGGATGGGGGTTCGCTCCACCAGCACCAGGGGCACGGGCTGGCGCTGGACATCCAGCACGTGCAGCCGCAGCTGTTCGTCGAGCACCAGCTCGTAGTGCCCCTCCTTGGGGTTGCCAAGGGGCCAGCCCACCAGCGCCTCCCCGTTGGGGTGCCAGTGGGAGAGCAGGGTGCGATCGAAGGTGAGGGTCTCGGTCAGCCGCTCGGGATCCCCGCCATCCAGGGGCGCCGGGGTGAGCAGCTGGAAGTGCACCTGCTTGCCGAAGGGTTTGGCGTTGGCGAGCGGCAACTCGGTCCCGCGGGCGCGGCGGCCGAACCACTGCTTGCGCTTGACCGCCTTGCAGGCGAGGCGCTGGGCGACGGCCCCCCTCAACTGCTTGAAACGCTCGCGCAGGGCCAGCAGCTCGCGGGTCAGCACCAGTTGCTGGTAGCCGTAGAGGCGGGAGAACTCGCCGATCATCTCCAGCAAGGCGGTGCGGGAGGCCTCGTCGTGCCAGAGGCAATCCTTGAACAGCAACAGATCCAGCGGGGCCACTTCGTCGCGGCCGTTGAAGAAGGCGCTCGCCTTGATGAGCCTGACCGCCTTCTTCCAGCGCCGATCCGACACATAGCAGCCGTGACCGAGCTGGCTGTCGAGCTGCTGGCGCAACTGGTAGATGAGCTCGAAGCAGGCGTCGGGCAGGCGCACCTGCTCGATCTCCTCCTGCCAGGCGTCGTACTCCTCCCCCCGGATCTGCACCGAGGGGGGCAGGTTCTGGTGGGATTGGCCATCGCTCGCCAGCATGGCCTGGAAGTTGGACTTCTCCTGCACCCTGTCCATCCAGATCCGCACCAGCATGCGATCGTAGAGCGCCTCCAGCCCGCTGTCCGGGGCGGGCAACTCGTTGGAGGCGGTCACCAGCAGCCGCATGGGAATGGGGTGCTGGCTGTCGCCGTTGCGGAACTGCCGCTCGTTGATGGCGGTGAGCAGGGTGTTGAGGATGGCCGGGCCCGCCTTCCAGATCTCGTCGAGGAAGACCACCTCGGCCTCCGGCAGGTAGCCGTGGGTCAGCCTCAGGTACTTGCCATCCTCCTTGAGCGCCTGGATGGAGAGGGGGCCGAACACCTCCTCCGGTGTGCTGAAGCGGGTCATCAGGTATTCGAAGTGGCGGGCATCGTGAAAGGCGAGCTTGAGGCGCCGCGCGATCAGGCTCTTGGCGATGCCGGGCGGGCCCAGCAGGAAGACGCTCTCGCCACTCAAGGCCGCCAGCAGGCCGAGCCGCAGGGCATCCTGGCGCTCATAGAGCCCCTCCCCGAGGGCGGCCAGCAGCCGTGGCAGGCGCTCATGGATGGGGGTGGCACGAACAGTATTCTGGGCTAAAGGCGGCATAGGCACAGTTCCGAAGCTGGTATTGTCATAGTGTCTGCGGGGTCCGGCCTCAGGCCCCGCCTCACTGTCATGGTCTGTTGAATCTGTTCATCCCGCGGTCGGGGTCGGGATCCTGCACGGCCCTGGCGGGACAATCCCGGCACGCAAGGGGGTGCAGCAAAACCTGCGAGAGTGTACTCTGCGCATCAGAATTTACCCCAACGCAGATCAAGAGTGAGCCTTCGCATGCAAGATCCCCTGCTGGACCCACTGCGTCAGCGCATCCTGGCCAGGATGGGCATCCCCCTCTGGCAACTGAGAGCCCGGGGCCTGCCAGGCAAACCGGCACAGGCTGCGGCAACTCCACACCCGCAGGTGGCCCTGACGGCAGAGGATGCGGCGACCCCACGCCAGCCGGTGGCGGTGCCGACCGGCAAGCTGTGGCTGCAGGCCGAGGCGCTGCCCGCGCCCTCCCTGCTCGGGGATATCTGCCAGTGGCTCGGCATAGGCACGGACGAGGTCTCCTTGCTCGGCGAGCTGCCCGAGGGGATGACGCCCCCCCTGCTCTGGCTGACGGCCCCGGATCCGCGCTGGCCCCATGCCCTCGTCTGCCCGCTCAAGCCCAGCGCGGCGCACAAGCGCGCCCTGTGGCAGCAATGCCGGCAGCGCCAGCCCGGTTGAAGCGGCCAGCCGCCAACCCCCTTGAAGCCACGACCATGGCATGACCATGCCGTCCGTCGCAAGTCCGAATCCCGTCCGGAGTAACCATGTCTGACCTCTTGCCCAGCTTCCGTCCCCTGCTCGAATCCGATTTCAACGCCATCTATCCCATAGAGCAGGCCGCCCACCAGGAGCCCTGGAGCCAGGCCAACCTGCTCTCCTGCTTCGGGCCGCGCTATCTCAATGGACTGATGCTGGTGGAAGGCCGCCCCGCCGGTTTCTATATCTCGGATCTGGTGGCGGGAGACAGCTCCCTGATGAACATCTGCGTGCACCCCGAGTTTCAGGGCAAGGGGCTGGGCCGGGCGCTGCTGAAAGAGTATCTGGCCCGCAGCAAGGGGAAGGGGGCCGAGGCCTGGTTCCTGGAGGTGCGGGCGGGCAACCGCACCGCCATCGGCCTCTACGAGAGCGAGGGGTTTGCCGAGTATTGCCGCCGCGCCGACTACTACGGCACCGGGCAGGACAGGGAAGACGCCGTGCTGATGTCCCGCCTGTTCGACTTCGGCTGATCCCCCGGCTTGGGCCGGGAGGCCGCCCGCCACGGACAAGGGGACATGCCGTCCCCTTGTCGCTCTCCTCATCCCTACACCCCGGTCACCCCTCAGGGCAGGGGGGCATTGTCGATGGCGGGGTCCTCCAGGCTGAGGGTGACCCTCAGCACCGCCTCGAAGGCCGCCCCCGAGAGCGGCATGAAGAAGCCGCGCCCGTAGGTGACGCCGGGCATCCAGATCTGCTGGATATCCACCACCACCTTGATGGGCCTAAGCGGTTCCCCCGGTCGCTGCACATAGATGCCGGGCGCTGTCGCCACCTGCGGGAAGCGCCGCAGTATGTGCTCGCTGCCGTCCCCCGCATCCGGGTTGAGCCGCACCTTGGCCAGCCCCGCCAGGGCGGACTGCATCTCGGGGGCACGCCACAGCTCGTTATCGAGCGCCTTGCAGCGTCGGCATTTGGCGCGCTCTATCACGTAGAGCAATGGGTATCCTTCCCTCAGCGCCAGCCGCTGCGCCTGCTCATAGCCCTCGGCCCCGCTCAGCCAGGGGTTGTCCTGCCCCTCGGATCCCCCAAGGACAAACCAGAGTGCACCGGCTCCCGCCAGCAGCAACAACATGCCCGTCAGCAGACTCTTGACTCCGACCCCCATGGCGCACCTCCCTGAATGAATCCGACCATTGCCCTTATCATGCCTGACTCTCCCCGAGTTGACGACTTTGTGATCCAGGACAAATGGCGCACACTTGTAAGCTGTAATGTTAGAGTTTAAACTCCAGCCCCGATTTTAGTGCCCCTGCGGGCGCACAACTGTTACTTGAGGATGATTTAGATGTCGCAGCTTCATCTGGTTAGAGTGATGCGTGAGCGTATTGCCCGCCTTGGCAACAAGGCCGCCCTGCGCGTCCAGCAGGATGGCCAATGGCGCGCCATCGGCTGGCGTACCCTGGGCCAGGCCATGGACTACTGTGCCCAGGCGCTGATCCGCGCCGGCCACCAGCCCACCGAGATGGTCGGCATCTATGCCCGCAACATGCCGGAATGGACCCAGGCCGATCTCGGTATCCTGGCCGCCCGCGGCGTCAGCGTGCCCATCTACCCCACCAGCACCCTGGATCAGCTGCGCTACATAGTGAAGGATGCCGGCATCAAGCTGCTGTTCGTGGGGGAGCAACCCCAGTTCGATCAGGCGCTCCTGCTGCTCGAGAGCGGCGAGATCAACCAGATAGTCACCCTGGACGGCACGGTCGATCTGCGCGGCTGCGAGCAGGCGAGCCACTTCCAGACCTTCCTCTCCTCCGGCAACCATCAGCCGAGCGAGCTGGCACTGCGGGTGCGTGAACAGCACTACCGCATGGATGATCTGCTGACCCTGATCTACACCTCGGGCACCACGGGTGAACCCAAGGGGGTCATGCTCGATTTTGCCAACATCGCCGCCTGTTTCGAGATGCACGATCGCCGCCTGGATCTTGGCGAGCAGGACGTGTCCCTCTGCATGCTGCCGCTGAGCCACGTGTTCGAGCGCGCATGGAGCTACTACGTGCTCTATTGCGGCGCCGAGAACGTCTATATCCGCGATCCGCAGAAGGTGATGGAGGTGATTGGCGAGGTGCAGCCGACAGTGATGTGCGCCGTGCCGCGCCTCTACGAGAAGGCCTACGCCATGATCCAGGCCAAGGTGGCCCAGGCGCCGCGCCTGCGCCGCGCCCTGTTCGGCTGGGCCACCGGCGTCGGCAAGCGGATGGTCGCCATCCGCCAGGCCGGCAAGTCCGCCTCCCCCCTGCTCTACCTGCAGCTGGCCCTGGCCGAGCGGCTGGTGTTTCGCAAGCTGCGTGCCCGCTTCGGCGGCCGTACCCGCTTCCTGCCGGTGGCGGGCGCTCGCCTGGCGGACGACGTCAACCTCTTCTTCCAGGCCATGGGGCTCAACCTCAAGTACGGCTACGGCATGACAGAGACCACGGCCACCGTCTGCTGCTACGAGGACAGCCAGTTCAAGCTGGGATCCATCGGCACCGTCATGGACGGCATAGAGGTCAAACTCGGCGAGAACAACGAACTGCTGGTGCGCTCACCCACAGTGATGCGCGGTTACTACAACAAGCCGGAGGCCACGGCCGAAGTGATGACCGAGGATGGCTTCCTGCGTACCGGCGATGCCGGCGAGCTGGACGGCGAGGGCAACATCTACTTCACCGAGCGCCTCAAGGAGCTGATGAAGACCTCCAACGGCAAGTACGTGGCGCCGCAGCTGGTGGAAGGCACTCTCGGCAAGGATCGCTTCATCGAGCAGATCGCCATAGTCGCCGACGCCCGCCACTTCGTCTCGGCGCTGATAGTCCCCTGCTTCGAGTCCCTGGAGGAGTACGCCCGCTCCATCAACCTGCAGTACCAGTGCAAGACCGAGCTGCTGCGCCACTCCAAGGTGGTGGAGTTCTTCGAGGCTCGGATCGCGGATCTGCAACAGGAGCTGGCCAAGTTCGAGCAGGTGAAGAAGTTCACCCTGCTGCCGAGCGCCTTCTCCATGGAGCTCGGGGAGATCACCCCCACCATGAAGCTGCGCCGCAAGATCATCGAATCCAAGTACCAGAGCGAGATCGAGGCCATGTATAGCCATGTCTGAGCACAGCCACGGCTGATCCCTCATATGGCATGAAAAAGCCGCTCATGGAGCGGCTTTTTGCTGTCTGCCTGCCACTCAGGGCAGCTTGACCAGGGGTTGCTCCCGCAGCTCTGTGGGGCGGCCGGCCTGGATCTTCTCCACCTGGGCCAGGGCCTGCTTCACCTCTTCCCCATTGCGCAGCAGGCGATAGGTCAGATCGAAGGTCTTGGTCTCCCCCGGCTGGATCCTGGGAACCAGCCCCAGCGGACGCTGGTACTTGGTGCTGTAGGCATAGCTGGTGCCGGGCTCTATACCGGTCACATAACCCTGGGCCCGGGTGTCTGTGTTCTTCCACAGGGTCAGCACAGGCAGCTGGTGCGTGTTGTAACCCACAGCCACCCCGACGTTGCCCGCTTTGTTGTTCAGCACCGCCAGGGTATTGCCCTCGGCATCGCTGTAGGGCACCAGGTTGAACACCATCTCGTCGAAGCCCTTGGTCGGCCCCAGGTAGCTTTGCCAGCCCTTGAGCCCCGCCTTGGCGTAGTCGTTGAACGGGGAGATCTGCTTCACCGGGGTACTGACCCGCGCCCCCTCCTCCAGGATGGGCGCCCCGAAGTTGCCGTGATAGATAATCTGGTACTCGTTCTCGTAGTCGGCGTGGTTGGTCAGCTTGTCCTGCAGGGCAAACTCCGCCTGACCGGGCACTACGCTCAGCTGGGTCCATGTGACCAGCTCGCTCATCTTGAAGGTGCGCTCGTCCACCCGGCCCCGCACGTGGATGGCGTAGGGCGGCTCCTCGTCCACTGTCACGCTGACCACTGAGGCCGGTATGTTCTGCACACGGCCGTGCAGGCTCTTGAGGCGGCCGTCGTCATCCACCCCGGGGTGGCCTGTCCACTCATAGCCGCAACGTACCAGCATCTCGTTGAAGCCATCGAGCCAGCCGAGACCGGCGCGGCTCTCCAGATCGATGAAGGCCGGGTTGACCACCTCCTTGACCGGGGAATCCCAGCCGAGGCGCACATCGGCCCCCTTGACCTCCTTGATCCCCATGCCACGGGTCGGTACCAGGGTGATCTTCATCACCCCGTTGTCGACGATGAGCAGATCCACCCCTTCCTGACGCCCGCCGTGCAGGCGCTTCTTCTCGATGGAGAAGGGTACCGGGCTCTTGATCCCCAGCTTGTCGCTGGTGATCTTCCAGTCCCCCACATCCAGCCCCTGCTGGGAATCGGTCAGCAGGAATTCGGCGGCCTGGCCCGAGCTCGCCCCCAGGGCGAGCAGCACGGCAATGGAGAGTCTCTTCAACATGGCTTTATCCTCGTGTCTCTTGTTCTTGTGAGTGGTTTTCGTGAAAGCTGAATCGTTTCAGTGATCGAAAACTAGGCGCCTGACGCACCAGACTCAAGGGACAAAAGAGGGAAATGTGAGCCGTTTGACAATAAAAGCGTCAATCGGCTTGCTGAAGTGAAGGCTGACTCACAGTCAGGATCGGGGGGATGGCGGGCAGGAAGGAAGAGGGAGGCGCCGGAGCACCTCCACGGGATTCTCTCTCTGCCCTACTCAAGCGCCCACGCCACGGCGGCGTCGGCGTGAATGGCGGTGGTGTCGTAGAGCGGCACTGCGGCCTGACACTCCCCCACCAGCAGGGCGATCTCGGTGCAGCCCAGGATCACGGCCTGAGCCCCGGCCCGGGCCAGTTCGGCGATGATGGCCAGATACTCGGCCCGGGACGACTCGCGAATGTCGCCGAGGCAGAGCTCGTCATAGATGATGCTGTGCACCCGCTCCCGCGCAGCCTCCTGCGGCACCAGCACCTCCAGCCCGAACAGCTCTTGCAGCCGTCCCTTGTAGAAATCCTGCTCCATGGTGAAGCGGGTACCGAGCAAACCGACCCGGGTCACCCCGTCGGCTTGCAGACGGCGGGCGGTGGCGTCGGCGATATGCAGCAGCGGGATCTCGATGGCGGCTTCGATCTCGGGGGCCACCTTGTGCATGGTGTTGGTGCCTATCATCAGGAAATCGGCGCCACCGGCCTGGAGTGCGCGGGCCTCGGCCGCCAGCAGACGGGCGGTAGCGGGCCAGTCACCGGCATGTTGCAGCCGCTCTATCTCGGCAAAATCGACGCTATTGAGCAACACCCGCGCCGAGTGCAGGCCGCCGAGCCGCGCCCGCACGCCTCGGTTGAGCGCCTGGTAGTAGCTGACGGTGGACTCCCAGCTCATGCCACCCAGCAGACCGATACATTTCATGAAACCTCCTTGCCACCATGCTGGCACTGGACGGCGCGAGCGTCATACCGCGCCGCCGGGGAAACAAAAAAGGCCCCGAAGGGCCAACAAGACAGCCGGTAAAGGCTCAGGCCAAGGCCTAAACCCAGATCATCAGCACGCAGGCCGCCGTGGCGATCCCCATGCCGAGGTTAAAGCGACGCCAGCCTCTGGCGGTGCGGATAAGGCGGCGCACCTGGGCACCGAACAGCACCCAGAAGGCCCCGGTATAGAGGCCGGTCACGAAGAAGATGCCGAGCACCCAGCCGGCGGATGGCCAGTATGCCTCCCCCGCCAGGGTAAAGCCGCTGATGGCGGAGAGCGCCATCATCCAGGCCTTGGGGTTGAGCAACTGCAACATGGCCCCCTGATGGGCCGGGATAAGCGGCCTACTGCCATCCGCCGGGCCGCTGGCGGTGGCCACCTTCCAGGCCAGCCAGAGCAGGTAGGCCGAGCCCACCAGCTTGAGGCCGTCGTGCAGCAGCGGCACCTTCTCGAACACCACTCCCAACCCCAGGGCCGTGGCCAGGATCATCAGGTTGATGCCCCCCACCACGCCCACCAGCAGGGGGATGGAGCGGCGAAATCCCTGAGCGGCCCCGGCGCTGGTGAGCAGCATGTTGTTGGGGCCAGGGGTGCCACAGGTGATCAGGGCAAAGCCCGCCAGGGGAAACAACCAGTTCAGATCCATCTCAACCTCATTCAGATACGGCAAGCCTCCTAATATGCAGAGCCTCTGCCCTGACGACAAGGTCAGCAATGCATTTTCTTTGCATGAATAATCAGGCGGTCATTAATACCAGAGCATCACCACGCACAGGGCGGTGAGCGCGCCCAGGCTGCCATTGAGACGGCGCCAGCCCTTGTCCGAGTTGATCCAGCGGCTGAGCTGATGGCCGAACAACACCCAGGCGAAGCAGACCGGCAGCCCCGCCATGGGGAAGACCGACATGATGCCCCACAGACTCGGCCAATAGTCGCTCCCCGGTAGGCTGAACAGACTGATGGCGGAGATGCCCATCATCCAGGCCTTGGGATTGAGGAACTGGAAGCCCAGCCCCTCCAGCAGGGTCAGCGGGCGGGCGCGCCTCGCCGGATCCCCTGGGGCACCGGCCACCGCGATGCGCCAGGCCAGCCACAGCAGATAGAGGCTGCCCAGCACCTGCAGGCTCACCTTGAGCAGAGGCCAGCGCTCGAACAGCGGATAGAAACCGAGCGCCAGCACCAGTTGCAGCACCGGCTGGCCCACCACCACACCTATCAGGTGCGGCAGGGTGCGGCGCACCCCGAAGTTGGCACCGGATGCCGTCAACATCAGATTGTTGGGCCCCGGAGTGCCGCAGGTGAGCAGGGCGAAGCCAAACAGGGTGGCATACCATTCAATGGTCATGAGGTGACTCCTTTCTTGTCACATTGTATCGATACAATGTGAGCTATCGGGTTGTGAACAGGTTGGATATCACGCTATATTGGGGACAATATTGGATCAATGGATTTATTGTCACCATGACAATCTGGACACCCGACCTCACCCCCTTCGAGGGGCCCCTCTACCTGAAACTGGTCAAGGCCATCGAGCAGGCCATTGCCGATGGCGCCCTGCCTCCCCAGACCCGGCTGCCCACCCACAGGGCGCTGGCGGACCGGCTGGGAGTGACTGTGGGTACCATCACCCGCGCCTACACCGAAGCCGAGCGGCGGGGTCTGCTGGCGGCCAGGGTGGGTCATGGCACCTGGGTCAGGGCCGCGGCGGATCCCGCCAACGAATGGGTGATCCGCAACGAGGACAATCAGCGCATCGAGCTGTGGCAGAACCTGCCGGTGCAGCTGGACAGGGCCGCCATCATCAGGCCCATGCTGACCGAGCTGGCGGACGGGGATCTCAATGGGCTGCTGGGCTATGACAAGGAGGCCGGGCGTGCCCCGCAGCGCCAGCTGTTTGTCGACTGGCTCGCCGAGCAGGGCATCCGGGGGAGCGAGGAGAGGCTGCTGTTCAGCCATGGCGCCCAGCACGGCATCATGCTGGCCCTGCTGGCCACCGGCTGCGTGGGGGAGACTATCTTCTGCGAGGGGCTCAGCTACCCCGGCATGCTGGGCAATGCGCGCCAGCTGAAGAATCAGGTGATGGGGCTGGCGATGGACGAGGAGGGGCTGATCCCCGCAGCCCTGGAGGCCGCCTGTCGCCAGCGACGAGCCAAGCTGCTCTACCTGACCCCCACCCTGCAAAACCCCACCACGGCCACCATGAGCCTGGCGCGACGGGAGGAGATAGTCGCCATCGCCCGCCGCCATGATCTGCTGATCGTCGAGGATGACGTCAACGGCCTGCTACCCGAGGTCTCGCTCCCGCCCCTGGTCAATCTGGCGCCGGAGCGGGTCATCTACCTCGGCAGCCTGGCCAAGATCGCCTGCGGCGGCCTGCGGGTCGGCTTCGTGCTGGCTCCCCCCGCCCTTCGCAACGGCTTCGCCCAGGCGATGCGGCTGTCGAGCTGGATGGTGAGCCCCCTGCTCATCGAGCTGGCCTGCAAGCTGGTGAGCCAGCACCAGATCATGCCGCTCATCGAGCAGCAGAGACGGGTCCTGGCGCGTCGGGGAGAGCTGCTGCGCCACCTGCTGCCGGGGGCTCGCTGGCAGCCGGGCTCCATGCACGCCTGGCTGCCGCTGCCCGAGCCCTGGCGCAGTCAGGAGTTCGCCGAGGCGGCCAACGCCCTTGACGTCGGGGTCGCGAGCGGAGAACACTTTGCCGCCGGCCAGTTTGCCGCCCCGCAAGGGGTGCGCCTGAGCCTGAGCCAGCCCGCCACCGACGCCCGGGTCGCCGAGGGGCTGGAGCGCCTCGCCGGGCTGCTGCGCGCAGCGCCGCCCACCAATCCCCTGCTATAGTCAGTGGCCCTGATCCCGAAGGAGTGACCATGCTGCCCGTCCGCCCCGCCCTGCTGCTCATCACCCTGTTGCTGGGAGGCTGCGCCTCCCCCGCACATCGGCAGCTGGGCCAGGCCCTGAGTGGACTGGAAGGGGAGTTGCAGCGGCTGGAGGAGGAGCTGGCCGCCATGAACGGGCTCCACTACCAGAAGGCCATAGACGCCCCCCTGGCCCTGCGCCGCTACCTGAGCGCCCCCTCCCCCACGGCGGAGGGCCTGGTGCCCGCCCAGAGCCAGCTGCAGGACGGCCCCCTGCTGCGCTACGACTACCGCCTGCCAACCACAATGACCCGGCTGCCCACGGACAACCCCTGCCTGCGCTACGAGTTCGAGCTGCGCCACCTGGGTCGCCTCGGCCAGCTCGAGCTCGCCTGGCAGGGAGAAACGGGGGCCGGAGATCTGCTGATCCAGCAGCGCGACTGCCCCTTCTCCGCCAAAGGGCCCGGCCTGCAGTGATCCCGCCCCAGATGTGATCAGGGGTTGGCCTGTGGCCAACCCCTGTGTTCATCTACGACTCGATCCGCGCGACTCCGGCATCCGCCACGGAGCGACGGCTAGATCAGACCCCGCACCAGGATACCGGCGATCAAGAGCGGCGCCACCAGTCGCCAGCACCAGAGCAGGCACAGACGCAGGGCCGGGGAGAGCCCCTCGGGCAGTATGCTCTCCCCCAGTCGCCAGCCCAGCAGCAGGGTCAGCACCAGGCCGAACAGCGGCATCATCAGGTTGGAGGTGAGGTAGTCCAGCAGATCGAAAATCGTCTTGCCAAACAGGGTGTAGTCGGCCCAGGGACCGAACGACAGGCTGACCGGAATGCCGGAGGCCATGATCAGCAGGGTCAGCACCCGGCAGGCGCCACGGCGCGACCAGCCCCACTCCTCGCAGGTGAAGCGCACCAGGTGCTCCAGCATGGAGATGGAGGAGGAGAGCGCCGCCACCAGCAGCAACAGGAAGAAGACCACCCCCAGCCCCTGACCGAACGGCAGGTGGCTGAACACGGCGGGCATTGTCATGAAGGTGAGCCCTGGCCCGGCAGTGGGGTCTATGCCGGTGGAGGCCAGCGCCGGGAATATCATCAGCCCAGCCAGCACAGAGATGAGGCTTGCCAGGGTCACTACCCAGACGCCGGAGCGCAGCACACCCTCGCTATTGGGCAGGTAGGCGCCATAGGTGGTGTGTACCCCAAGGCCAATGGAGAGGGAGAAGAAGGCCAGCCCCAGGGCATCCAGCACGCTCTGGCCGGTCAGCATGGAGAAATCAGGCAGCAGCAGCTGACGCACCCCAGCCATGGCCCCCGGCATGGAGAGACCCACCCCCACCAGCAGCATCATCATGACGAAGAGCGCCGGCATCATCCAGCGCAGCGCCCGCTCCACCCCTTTCTGGATGCCCCCCTGCACGAACCACCAGGTGAGCCCGGCGAACACCAGATGGGTCAGCACAGGCCACCAGGGATGGCTGACATAGCCGTTGAACAGGGCGGTCAGCGCCGAACCTTCGCCGAGGTTGAGCTTGCCCATCACAGCCAGCGCCGCATAGCCCACGGTCCAGCCCCCCACCACGCTGTAGAAGCTGTAGATGAAGAAGCCGCAGAGGATCCCCATGTAGCCCATCCAGCGCCAGTTCGGCCCCACCAGCCGGTGGAAGGCACCGAGCACCCCGCGCTGGCTGCGGCTGCCGAGCAGGGTCTCCCCCACCAGCACAGCCACCCCGAGGGTGAAGCTGAACAGCAGGAACACCAGCAGGAAGGCGCCGCCGCCATTGGTGGCGGTCACATAGGGAAACTTCCAGATGGCGCCGAGGCCGATGGCCGTGCCGGCCGCCGCCAGCACATGACCGAGACGGGAAGACCACTGAACCTGGCTCATACAACCTCCGGGGAAGACAACATCGAATCGATACTCCATGGGTAAGTGCAACCTGGGTCGCAACAAAAAGGCCGCCCGGGGGCGACCTTTGCAATGAACATTCAGACTGAGTGCGCGTGCAGGGTCACCTCTCTTGCGAGCGGAAAAATCGGCCGAACCGGGCGATGAGGGGTGACATGCTATGGGTAACCTGGGCGCAAAAAAGGAGCCACAGCCTAAACCACGGCAAGAGAAGTTGACAGCCAATAGTCCATTTTCGCCCGCAATACAGAATACTTACCAATATAAGTGTCGATTGACGAATCAATATTTTGACAAAACTCTATTTCATGGATTTTTCGAGGCAGTCAATCCTGCCGGCGAGGATGCCCTCTGAGCCCGGGTAACGGGCGGGCCCGGGGGCCCACCCATGCGGCAGGGGTTACAGCAGACCCCGCACCAGGATGCCACCTATGAGCAGGGGCGCCAGCCAGCGCCAGCAGCCCATCAGCAGGGCGCGCCAGTGCGGTGCCAGCCCCCGGGGCAAGGCCCGCAGGCCCAGCTGCCAGCCCAGCAGCAGGGTAAGCGCCAGCCCGAACAGGGGCATCATCAGGTTGGAGGTGACAAAATCCAGCAGCTCGAAGATGTTCTTGCCAAACAAGGTGATACTCGCCCAGGGGCCGAACGACAGGCTGACCGGGATGCCCCCCGCCATCACCAGGGCTGTGATCAGGCTGCAGGCAGCACGGCGCGACCAGCCCAGGCTCTCGGCGAGGAAGCACTGCAGGTGCTCAAGCAGGGAGATGGAAGACGAGAGCGCCGCCACCACCAGCAGGGCGAAGAAGACCACGGCCAACCCCTGGCCGAAGGGCAGTTGCTGGAACACCGCCGGCATTGTCATAAAGGTGAGGCCGGGGCCTGAGGCAGGATCTATGCCGGTCGCCGCCAGCACGGGGAAGATCATCAAGCCCGCCAGCACGGCGATCAGGCTCGCCAGCAGCACCACCCAGAGACTGGAGCGGCCCACCCCTTCGCTGGAGGGCAGGTAGGCGCCATAGGTGGTGTGGATGCCCAGCCCGATGGAGAGGGAGAAGAAAGCCAGCCCCATGGCGTCGAGCACACCTGACATGCCGAGCTTGCTGAAGTCCGGCATCAGGAAGTGGCGTACCCCGGCCATGGCATTGGGCAGGGTGAGACCGAAGGCCACCAGCAGCAGGATCATGATGAAGAGGGCCGGCATCATCCAGCGCAGGGTGCGCTCCACCCCCTTCTGCACCCCGCCCTGCACGAACCACCAGGTGAGGGCGGCGAACAGCAGGTGGGTCAGCACGGGCCAGAGCGGATCCCCCACATAGTCGTTGAAGCGGGCGGTCAGCGCAGCGCCATCCCCCTGTTGCAGGCTACCCGCCAGCGCCATGCCGGTGTAGCCCAGGGTCCAGCCCCCCACCACGCTGTAGAAGCTGAAGATGAGCAGGCTGCACAAGAGCCCCATGGCGCCGACCCAGCGCCAGCGCTTGCCCATCAACTCACCTAAGGCCCCCACCACCCCGCGCCGGGTCAGGCTGCCGAGCAGAGTCTCCCCCATCAGCACCGCTACCCCCAGGGTGAAGCTGAACAGCAGGAACACCAGCAGGAAGGCGCCGCCACCGTTGGCGGCGGTCACATAGGGGAACTTCCAGATGGCGCCGAGACCGACCGCCGAACCTGCGGCAGCCAGGATATAACCGAGCCGGGATGACCATTGGGACTGCTTCATGGGAACTCCAATCGAGGGGCCCGCCAGCGGGGCCCGGAATGGCGCTCAGAGTACGCCCGGGGGCGCGCAATCACTCGGCGAATATCCGTCTTAAAACTGCCTTATTGGCACAAGTTGCCAATAAAATTCGGATAACCAACCAATCGTGCCACAAAATAAAAACCGGAGCGTTTTTGCTCCGGTTCTTGCTGTCATGAGTGTGGGTTTTGGGACTAGATGACCCCCAGCTCCCGCAGCCGCTCCATCAGGTAGCTGTGGGCGGTGTGGCGCTCGGAGAGCACCACGTCCGGGCGCGGGTGCAGGAACAGCGGCAAGGAGATGCGGGATTTGCTGACGCTGCCGCCGGTCGGGTTGATGACGCGGTGGGTGGTGGAGGGGTAATAGCCATGGGAGGCCTCCTGCAGCATGTCACCTATGTTGATGATGAGGGTGCCAAAGTCGCAGGGCACGTCCATCCACTCCCCGTCAGAGCCCTTCACCTGCAGGCCGGGCTCGCTCGCGGCGGGCAAAATGGTCAGCAGGTTGATGTCTTCATGGGCCGCGGCGCGGATGGCCCCCGGCGCCTCGGTGCCGTCGAACGGCGGATAGTGCAGCACCCGCAGCAGGGTCTTCTGGCTATCTTCAATCATGGAGGAGAGCGGGCAGCTGTAGTGGGCGGCGATGTCGGCCGGGGTGTATTGCTCCACCCAGGAGAGCAGCTCGGCGGCGAGATCATTGGCGAGGCGGTAGTACTCCATCGCCTGCGCCCTCAGCTCTTCCGGCATCTGGCCCCAGGGGTAGAGGTGGAAGTACTCCTTGATGTCCTTCTGGGTGTTGCCCTTGGCCACCTCGGACACCGAGGGCGGGAAGTAACCGTCCTGGGTCTCGCGGTTGAACAGGAAATCCTGCTTCTGCTCGCTCATGAAGAAGCGATACCAGTTGTCATAGATGGACTGCACCAGCTCCTTCGGGATGGGGTGGTGGGTCAGCACCCCGAAGCCGGTGGTGCGCAGGGATTCGGTGAAGCGCTCGGCCGCGTCGGGGGAGCGATAATCGACGGTCAGGACTTTCATTGTTTTTGTTACGTGCCAGTTAAAAGTAGGCGCAGTTTACCCTGCCTCCCCCGGCAAGAAAAGGTCGCCGGAAGCCCGTTCACAACGGCTTGAAAATAGTGATAAAAACATCATGATGCGGCCCCCTCGCCCGGTGCTTGTCCCGGGCGGGCTTCCTCTTCTAGAATGCCCCACCATCCTTGCTGTCGGAGCCCCTTCATGTCCCCCAAGATCCTGCTGTTGACCCTCCCCCTGCTGCTCGCCGGGTGCAGCTCCCTGTCGGAGGAGGAGTGCCGCGCCATGAGCTGGTACAACCAGGGTTATCAGGACGGGGAGCAGGGCAAGACCCGGACGGCCACCCGTGACTACAAGCAGACCTGCGGGGAGTACGGCCTCAGGGTGGACGAAGACGAGTGGCAGCGCGGCTACGCCAAGGGGCTCGAGCTCTATTGCATCCCGGAGCTTGCCTACAGCAAGGGGCGGGAGGGGAACGAATACCTGGGGGTCTGCCCCAACGACACCAGCTTCCTCACCCAGTTCGAGCGCGGCCGCAAGGAGTTCCTGCTGGAGCAGCGCCTCGGCGAGCTGCAACAGGAGCTGGAGCGCACCGAGCGCACTATCTATCAGCTGGATCAGCAGATCCGGGGCGAGAGCGACAGCAAGCAGCGCGACTACTACCGGGCCCAGCGCGAGCGCGCCATCCGCCACTACGAGGGGGTACGCCGCGACTACAACCGGATCCGTTTCCCGGATCGGGTGATCCAGTTCTCCTTCGGGAGCTGACAAACAAGGGGCCGCACTGGCCCCTTTCTGTTGCCGCTCAGGAGGGCAGGACCCAGCGCTGCAGCGCCAGCGCTATGCCGTCTTCGTTGTGATCCGCGGTGACCCTGTCCGCATGGGCCTGGATCTGGGGCGCCGCATTGCCCATGGCCACCGCCAGCCCCACCTGCTCGAACATGCTGATGTCGTTGTTGTTGTCCCCAAAGGCCACCACTTTCTCCATCGCTATCCCCTCGCTCGCCGCCCACTGGGCCAGCCGGTTGCCCTTGCTGCACCCGGGCTGCACCAGCTCCACCGCATAGGGCGCCGCCCAGTCCTGGGTGAAGGGCAGTTTCTGCACCACCTCCCCCACGAAGCGGTGCAGCAGGCCGGGATCCTGATTGAACAGCTCCAGCTTCCAGATGGGCTTTTGCAGCCAGCTGTCGATATCCTCGGCGGGCAGCAGGGAGACCTTGAGGTGATCCGGCTGGTTCGCCGACCAGCGTCGCATCCGGCCCACATGCTCCTCGCAGCCGAGATAGCCTATGCCCCCGTCGAGGTGGAACAGGGCGCCCATCTGCTGCGCCTGCACCTCGGCCAGCAGGGCGGTGAGCGGCGCCACCGCCAGGGGATCCCCGGCCAGGATCCTGCCTTGCGCCGGATCATAGAGGTAGGCGCCGTTGCTGCAGATGAGGGGGGTGTCGAGGGCCAGCTCGTGATGGAAGGGACGGGCCGTCATGAAGTGGCGGCCCGTCACCAACAGCACCTTGATGCCGTGGGCGCGGGCCTGGGCCAGGGCGGCCCGGGTCGCGGACGAGATCTTGTGATCCCGGGTCAGCAGGGTTCCGTCCATATCCAAAGCAATGGCCTGAAACTCGCTCATATCACCTCCAAAGACTGTGTATCGCGGGGCGCATGATGAAGGCCTGTGCTGGCCAGGTTCGCCGGGCGACGGGGTAAAAGGGGACAAAGAGCCATACCGTCCCAAACTCGGCGCCGGGATGCAAGCCCCGCCTGCCACCCCGGCGCCGATCTGTGATCCAGCCGCCTCAGCCCGGCTCGGCGCAGGCGGCCACAGCACTTCGTCTGTCCGCCCGTCTGCGCAACCCGTAGAAACCGAGGGCGCAGATCACGCCGCAAAGCGCCGCCAGATAGAAGGGCCACTCGGTGCCTGCCAGCAGCGCCAGGCTGCCCAGCACCACCGCCAGGATCTCGCTGCCCACCGCCAGGCCGCGGTAGATCCCCATAGCCTGCCCCTGCTGGCTGGCATGGCTGCGGTTGGAGATGGCCACCGAGGTGGCAAGCTCCCCCAGGCTCATGCCGATGCCGGCCGGGATAAAGGTGAGCGCCAGCCCCCACCACTGGGTCGGCAGAATGAACATCAGCATGCCCGCCGCCATCACCAGATGCCCGACTATGCCAAGGGAGCTGCCGCGCCAGTGGCGGGCAAGCTGCTCCCCCAGCCAGGAACCCAGCATCATGGGCACGCTCACCAGCACGGCGGCCTGCGCCAGCTGCACCGGATCCCAGGCCAGCCGCTCCACCAACCAGACGTTGAAGTAGGTGAAGTAGAGCTGCACGGCCCCGTAGCTGAGCAGGGTCAGCACGAAGTAGGGCAGCAGGCGAGGTTGCAGCAGCAGTTGGCGGGTCGAGAGGGAGACCAGCTCCTGCTCGGCCGGCACCGGCGGCCGGTTGGGCAGCAGCCAGAGCACCAGCAGCAGGTTGCCCACCGTCATCCCCACCGCCAGCCAGGCCGCCAGGCTGTAATCCCCGGACACCACGGCGGCATAGCCCCCTATCATGGGACCCAGCACCCAGCCCAGGTTCATGCCGATGTTGATGCGGGCGAAGTTGCGCGCCTTGGTCCTGGTGGTGCTCATGTCCGCCGCCATCGCCTGCACTATGGCGATGTCGCCGTTGAAGAAGCCCTCCACCACCCGACTGAGCAGCAAGAGCGGCAGGGAGCGCCAGGCGATCCCCAGGGCCATCAGCACATAACCCGCCAGCACCCCGACCAGGCAGAGGGTCAGCACCGGCTTGCGACCATGGCGATCCGACAGCTTGCCCAGCCAGGGGGCCCCCAGCAGTTGAAACAGCGGATAGAGCCCCATGATGACCCCGAGCCACAGCTTGCGGCTCCAGTCAGATGCTTGTGGCGTCAACATACCCTGGGCCGGATCCAGCATCAGCGGCGCCAGCACAGGCGAGGGCAGACTGAAGCCCGCCACCGCCAGGGTCACCGTCATCACCAATACCCAGAGGGTTGCCTGTCCCTTGATCCCTTCCATCCTTGCCTCATTAAATAAAGTTATTGGTTTATTTATACTGCAAAGAGAACAGCATTAAGTAAAGTGAATTATTGATTTAAATGAGGCCGCTGCCCATAATGACCCTATCAACGCCAGTGCCGCCCTGGCTTTCCCGAAGCGAACGCCTGTCGAGAACCCGAGCCGACAACCGGAGCCACCCCATGAATGCCAGCACCGACAAGATCCTCTACCTGCTGAAGACTCACGGCCCCCAGAGTGCCGCCGCGCTGGGGGAGCAGTTGCAGATGACCTCCATGGGCGCCCGCCAGCATCTGACGGCGCTGGAGGCAGACGGCTGGGTGGGCTTTAGCGACGAGGCGCGGGGCCGAGGTCGCCCGATACGGCTCTGGCACCTGACAGATCAGGCCTGGCAGCGCTTCCCCGACACCCACAGCGAGCTGACCCTGCAGCTTATCGACGACGTGCAGCAGCTGTTTGGCGAGAGCGGCCTGGATCAACTGATAGCGCGGCGGGAGCAGCAGATGCTGAGCCGTTATCAGGCCAGGCTGACCCATCCGGAGCTGTCAGACAGGCTGACCGCGCTCAAGGAGCTGCGCAGCCGGGAAGGCTATATGGCGGACATGAGCCAGGAGGAGGATGGCAGCTGGTTATGGTGGGAGAGTCACTGCCCCATCTGCGCCGCGGCGCGGGCCTGCCGGGGCTTTTGCCGGAGCGAGCTGGCGCTGTTTCGCCAGTTGCTGGCACCTGCCGGGGTGGAGCGGGAGCAATACCTGCTGGACGGGGACAGGCGCTGCCTCTATCGCATCCGACCGCCGCAGGCCTGAGGATGCCGGAGCGCAAAAACAACAAAGCAGGCGCCGGGATGCCTGCTTTGTTGCCTTCGGGGAGGGGATGATCTCGTTCCAGCCCGTCATTTCCCGATAAGGTCGGACGGCTGATGGGGTTGTTGACCCGGTAAGGTCCTTCACCACAGAGGCCTGGTCGGGCATCTGTCTTGCCACCGGAAGATGAAACCATGGTACTCCTGCCGGTGCGGTGAGTGGTTGTGAAGTAGTAGGTATTTTCAGTTGTTTTTGCAATAGTTCACCCTTAATCTAGGAAAAGTGAATCAGTAATTGCAACGAGGAACGGAGAATGCTGAAACTTGATCGCATAGACAGGCATATTCTGGAGTTGATGCAGGAGAATGGCCGCATCAGCAACCTGGAGCTGGCCGAACTGGTCGGGCTCTCCCCCTCTCCCTGCTCGCGCCGGGTCAAGGCGCTGGAGGATGCCGGTCTCATCGATACCCACGTCACCCTGCTCAACGCCCGCCAGCTGGGGCTCACCCTCACCGCCTACATTCACATCTCCATGGACAGGCACACCCCGGAGCGGTTCGAAAACTTCGATCGGGCCATCCAGGATCTGCCAGAGGTGCTCGAATGCGACCTTATCACCGGCAACGACGCCGACTACCAGCTCAAGGTGGTGGTGCGGGACATGGAGCACTACCAGCACTTCCTGCTGGACAAGCTGACCCACATCTCGGGGGTGACCGGGGTGCGCTCCAGCTTCGTGCTGCGCCGCATCAAGCACAAGACGGCCCTTCCCCTCAACCACCTGGGCTGAGGGCCAGAGGCGCAAAAAACAAGAGGAGGCCCAGGCCTCCTCTTTGTCGTCTCTGATGTCAGGGAATGACAGGGTCAGACACCGACCTGGCTGACGTCCTGCACCTGCAACAGCCAGCCGGCCTGCTCCTGCTGGGGTTCGCCGCTCAGTCGCAACCGCTCCCCCTCTGACACCCACTGCCCCTCGGGCAGGGAGACCAGCAGACTCTCGCTGCCGTTGTCGAACACCCAGCGATCTTCGCCAAGCGACTCAATCAGATAACCTTCCATCTCCACTCTGGACTCGGCTTGCCAGGACGGCGCAACGGAATCACGGCTCTCGATGAAATCCCCCTGAACACCAAAACTGGCCAGCCCCCACAGAATGGAGAGCCCGACGATGGATGACTGCATCTCTCTCTCCTCTCATGAAACTGTGGGGCCAGTATGGAAAGGGAAGCATGAGTGCACCATGAACAAGGCCGCAAAGTGCAGGCGAGATCGCGAAAAAAACCGGCCAAGGGGCCGGTTGTGTCATTTTATGGCGTCTGGATCACACTATTTGGCGGCTTCCTCTGCCATTCGAACCGCCCTTGGCTTATTCGTCCACATGGCCAGACCGCGGTGATCCGCGCAGATCCCCTCCTCGCTGATGGCCCTGACCCGGACGCCATCCTTGCAGAGGGCCTGCCAGGCATCCGCATCGTCGATCTGCAATGCGGATGGGGAGTGGGGGCCACCGGCGCAGCCACCGGCGCAGCCACCGAGCAGCAGAACAAACAAGGCTAACCAGGGTTTCATCGGATGACTCCAGGCAAGAAGGGAGAGGAATCAGCGCCCGAGCTGGGTCGCCACGCGATCGCAGAGTCGCTTGAGCTCGGCCAGTTCGGCATCGGCCAGATCCACCTGATTACGCAAGTTGTCCGCCAGACAGCACTCCCTGACCCCCTGCTGCAACTGGCGTCCCGCCTCGGTCAGACGGATGCATTTTTGCCGCTCGTCTTCGCTGGAGACGGTGCGGGTCAGCCAGCCCTTGCTCTCCAGCCGCTTGACGATGGGGGTCAGGGTGCCCGCATCCAGGCCGGTCTCCTGGCCAATCTCCTTGAGACTGACCTCGTCCCGCGCCCAGAGCGACAGCATCACCAGGTACTGGGTGTAGGTCAGATCCAGCTTGTCCAAGAGCGGCCTATAGGCACGCATCACCGCATTGGAGGCGCTGTAGAGGGCAAAACAGACCTGCTTTTTCAATTCACTCATGGGGCACCTCGCTGACGACTGGGGCCAGTATACCCCAGGACAACTGAGGTCTGAATAATTTGCACACAAAACAGTTGTCACCCCGTCTTTTCGGGATTAACCTGATTTTAGTTTGCACACAAACAGAATGCCCGAGCCGCCTCCTCAGCCCACTGGCTGGCGCGGCGCCGACGGCCCCCTACCCCGCTGGAGAACGACCATGACCCCGATCAGCCATCAGATTCAACTGCTCCGTCGCCCGACCGGCCTGCCCGTCCAGAGCGACTTCATCTTGAAGGAGGTGCCCTTGCCCGCGCTTTCGGAGGGAGAGGTGCAGGTGGCCAACCAGTGGCTGTCGGTGGACCCTTACATGCGTGGTCGCATGAGCGAGGCCAAGAGCTATGTGCCCCCCTTCCCCCTGAACGGCCCCCTCGACGGCGGCGCCATCGGCACCGTACAGGCCTCCCGTCACCCCAACTTCAAGGTGGGTGACCAGGTGAGCAGCATGCTGGGCTGGCGGGATGCCTTCGTCGCCAAGGGGGAGCAGCTGACCCGGTTGCCCGCCACGGCGCTGCCGTCCCAACTCTTCCTCGGCGCCCTCGGCATGCCGGGCATGACCGCCTGGGCGGGCTTGCACAAGGTCGCCCGCCTGCAGGCCGGTGAGACCCTGCTGGTCTCGGCCGCCTCGGGCGCGGTCGGCACCATGGCGGTGCAGCTCGCCAAGCGGGCCGGTGCCCGGGTGATCGGCTCCACCGGCTCCGCCGACAAGGTCGCCTACCTCAAGACCCTGGGCGCCGATGCGGTGATCAACTACAGGGAGACGCCGGATCTCGACGCCGAGCTGGCCCGCCTCGCCCCGGAAGGCATTCAGGTCTATTTCGAGAACGTGGGAGGCGCCATGCTGGACGCGGCCCTCAACAACATGGCGCTGCACGGGCGCATCGTGCTGTGCGGCCTCATCGAGCAGTACAACAGCAATGGCCAAGGGAGCGGCCCGCGCAACCTCTCCCAAATGATCCGCAAGCGCATCCTGATGCAGGGGCTGCTGGTCTCCGATCACTGGCAGCACTACGGGGACTTCCTGGCCGAGGCCATCCCCGCCTTCGAGGCTGGCGCCCTGCAGGCCGAGGAGACCATCAGCGAGGGGCTGGCCAGCATGCCCCAGGCCTTTATCGGGCTGTTCGAGGGCCGCAACACCGGCAAGATGCTGGTCAAGCTGGGCTGACAACCAGCCACAAATCGAGGGGCACAGCGCCGGCAAGATGCAGATCAAGCGGGACTGACGGCCTGCCACGCACCGGGGAGCCTCATTCCCAGTGTCTACCATCTGCTTGGTAGATGCGATATCGCGATAGCCATCTGATTGGCAGATAGAGAAACGGCAAGATCCCGCGCCCTCTGGCTCCTCCAGCGGCGACTTGCGAAACGGGCCCATCCGTCCTAAGGTGGGCCCGTTTTTTATGGCGCCATGCCGGGTCGGCACAGTGCCCAGCGACAGCAAGGAGCCTCTCATATGTCCACCCTCTATCCCCGCGTCGGAGTCGGTGTCATCCTCGTCAACCATCAGGGCCAGGTGCTGCTTGGCAAGCGCAAGGGGAGCCACGCCCCCTACTGGTCCATCGCCGGCGGCCACCTGGAGCTTGGCGAGAGCTTCGAGTCGGCGGCCATCCGGGAGGTGGCAGAGGAGACAGGCTTTCTCATCACCAACCCCAGCGTCATCGCCGTCACCAACAACCTGGAGACCTGGCGTGAGAGCGGACTGCACTACATCTCTGTCACCCTGCTGGCCGAGGTGGAGGGCGAGCCGCAACAGCTGGAGCCGGACAAGTGCGAGGGCTGGGTCTGGTGCGATCCCCGCGCGCTGCCCGAACCCCACTTCGATGCCAGTCGCCAGTCCATCGCCTGCTGGCTGGCCGGACGCTGCTATCTGCCGCAACCAGGCCAGCCGACCTAATCCCATCGCCTGCTGGCTGGCCGGGCGCTGCTATCTACCCCAGCCGACAGAGTAACCCTCGCCTGCTGGTTGGCGGGGCGCTGCTATCTGCCGCAACCGGGCCAGCCGACCTAATCCCCAGCGCCTGCTGGCCGGACGCTGTTACTTGCCGCAGTCGGTCGCGTAAACACCGCAACCCGCCGCAGCCTGCAACCCAGCCAGAATTGTCATAAAAAAGTCATCACTCTGTCATATCATCCCTGTCCATCTGCGATGACGACAGGAGCGAGTGGTGGGACAGGTATTCCTTCAATTTCTGTGGCTGGGCTGCATCAGCTTCGGCGGGCCGGCCGCCCATATCGGCTACTTCCAGCGCACCTTTGTCCAGCGCCTGGGCTGGCTCAGCCAGGCCGAGTATGCCCAGCTGCTGGCCCTGTGCCAGCTGTTGCCCGGCCCTGCCTCCAGCCAGCTCGGTTTTGCCATCGGCCGCCACCGGGCCGGCCTTGGGGGAGCGCTCGCCGCCTTCATCGGCTTCACCCTGCCCTCATTTTTGCTGTTGCTGGCCGCCGCCATCGGCCTCGGGCAGCTCGGCAACAACCTCTGGCTGGATGGGGCCCTGCACGGCCTCAAGCTGCTGGCACTGGTGGTGGTGGCCGATGCCGTGCTCACCATGAGCCGCCAGTTCTGCAAGACGGTGCTGCAACAGGGAGTCATGGTGGCGACCGCCGCCGCCCTCTGGTGGCAGCCCGGTCTGCTGACCCAGCTGGGAATGCTTTTGGGGGCGGCCCTGCTCTGCGCCCAGCGGGAGGCGGTCAGCGCCTCTCCTGCGGCGCCACAAGCCCGTCGCGTCCCCCACTGGCCGACCCTGCTGCTGTTTGCCCTGCTGTTTGTCGGCCTGCCGCTGCTGGCCCTGGGCCCCGCCAGCCATCTGGTCGCCGACTTCTATCGGGCTGGCAGCCTGGTGTTTGGCGGCGGCCACGTGGTGCTGCCCCTGTTGCAGGAGAGCGTCGGCCACAGCCTCAGCGAGCAACAATTCCTGACCGGCTACGGCCTGGCCCAGCTGGTGCCCGGCCCCATGTTCACCCTGGCCAGCTACCTCGGCGCCCAGCTGTTGCCCGCCACGCCGCTGACGGGCGCCCTGCTGGCAACCCTCGCACTATTTTTGCCGGGCTTTTTGCTGCTGTGGGCCCTGGGCCCCTGCTGGCAGAGCTGGCTGACCCACCCCAGGCTGGCGGGGGCCGTGGCCGGCATCAACGCCGCCGTGGTGGGGCTGCTGCTGGCCGCCCTCTATCAGCCGGTGTGGCAGAGCGCCGTGCTGGCACCGGCAGATCTGGCGCTCGCAGCCGTCGCCTTCTATCTGCTGCGCGTCATCAGGCTGCCCATACTGGCGCTCGCCGCCCTGCTGGTGGGGGCCAGCCTGCTGCTGATCTGAGGGCCAACCAGGACCCCATAAAAAATGGCGCCTCCGCAAGCGGAGGCGCCATTTTTCATTTCTGACGCTTTCAGGCGTCGGTATCGGGCTCGAACTCCAGGCTCAGGCTGTTGACGCAGTAGCGCTGGCCTGTCTCGGTCGGCCCGTCCGGGAATACATGACCCAGGTGGGAGCCGCACTGGCTGCAGGTGATCTCCACTCTTGCCATGCCGTGGCTGCGATCCTCTGTGTAGGTCACTGTCCCCTCGATGGCCCGATCGAAGGAGGGCCAGCCGCAACCGGAGTCAAACTTGGCATCCGCATGGAACAGTACGCTCTTGCAGCAGACGCAGAGGTAGTCACCGCTCTTGCGATTGTGCAGCAGAGCGCCGCTGTAAGGGCGCTCTGTGCCCTTCTCCCAGCAAACGTGAAACTGCTCTGCACTCAACTTGCTGCGCCATTGCTCGGGATTGTTGCCCTTCATACTGACTCCTTGCCTTTTATCACGGCGCCCAGCATACCCACTCACACGCCCCGACTCTACCCCGCCAGCGGGAACTGTGATCCCGTTGGCAACACGGCGGCAACATCCGGCGTGGCGACCACCCCTTTCTTGGCCAGCGCCACCCCAGGCAGCGAAACCCGCTCCAGCAATTTGAGGGAGTGGGCACGCCCCACCGCCACCTGCCGCTTGATGTCGTCCGGCAGGAAAGGCAGGCCGTCGTTGGTGGCCGTGTCTATGGTCTGGATCCACTCCAGCCCCTCTCCCGGCGGCGGCAGGCGGAACTGGATGTCGTAGTCGCTGGCGTTGAACAGCACGTACCAGCGCTCCCCGCCGCACGCCAGCATGCCGATGTCCATGGCGAACGCCTGCCCCATGGGAGCGTGCCAGTCCTGATCGGTGAGCTGATGGCCATCGGGGTGATACCAGTTGACGCTGTGGCAGCTGGTCGAGGCGCCGTTCCAGCTGTCGTCGCTCAGTTGCAGGTTGGCAAAGACCCCCGACTCGGCCCGCAGCGCCATCATCTGGCGGGTGAAGGCGAGCAGCCGTTCATCCTCGGGGCGCAACTGCCAGTTGACCCAGCTTATCTGGTTGTCCTGGCAGTAGGCGTTGTTGTTGCCAAGCTGGCTGCGGCCCATCTCGTCCCCGGCCAGGAAGTGCGGCGTGCCCTGGGAGAGCAGCAGGGTGGCGATGAGGTTGCGCTTCTGCTGCTGGCGCAGGTTGTTGACTCTGGGGTCCAGGGTCGGCCCCTCCACCCCGTGGTTGTAGGAGAGGTTGTTGCCGTGGCCATCTCTGTTGTCTTCGCCGTTGGCCTGGTTGTGGCGCTGGTTGTAGGAGACCAGGTCCTCCAGGGTGAAGCCGTCGTGATAGCAGAGGTAGTTGACGCTGGTATGGGGGGAGCGCCAGTTCTTCGGGAAGAGATCCCGTGACCCCGCCAGCCGGGTGGCGAAGTCCCCCATCTTGCCCGCGTCGCCGCGCCAGAAGGCGCGAACAGTGTCGCGATAGCGGTCGTTTATCTCCAGCCACTGGCTCGGGAACTGGCCGAGGCGATAGCCGAAGGGGCCTATGTCCCAGGGCTCGGCAATCAGCCTGACCCGCGCCAGCACGGGATCCGCCAGCAGGGCCTTGAAGAAGGCGCTCATGGGATCGAACTCCCCCGCCTCCCGCGCCAGGGTGACCGCCAGATCGAAGCGGAAACCGTCCACCTGCATCTCGGTAACCCAGTAGCGCAGGGCATCGAGCACCAGTCGCAGGCTGTTGGGGTGATCCAGGTTGACGCTGTTGCCGCAGCCGGTGACGTTGGCATGGCGGTGGAAGTCAGGGCCGTGAGCCCCGGTCTCGAAGGCGTAGTAACCCGCGTTGTCGAACCCCTTGAGGGACAGCATGGGGCCGTCGACACCGGATTCGGCGGTGTGGTTGTAGACCACGTCCAGTATCACCTCGAGCCCGACCCGGTGCAGCTCGCGCACCATGGTCTTGAACTCGGTCACCGCCTCCCCCGCGCCATAGCGCGGCTCGGGGGCGAAGAAGGCGATGGGGTTGTAGCCCCAGTAGTTGGTGAGGCCAAGCTGCTCCAGGCGGGGTTCCGACATGAAGGCGGCCACCGGCATCAGCTGCACCGAGGTGACCCCGAGAGAGAGCAGGTGCTCTATCATCAGCGGATGGCTAACGCCGAGGTAGGTGCCCCGCAGCGCCTCGGGCACCCCGGGATGCTGGCGGGTGAAACCCTTGACGTGGGTCTCGTAGAGCACCACCCGCTCGGGCGGGATCCCGGGCTTGCCGACCCCCTGCCAGTCGAAGGCATCGTCCACTACCACAGACTTGGCCACCATGGCCGCGCTGTCCCCCTGATAGAGGTCGTCATTCCAGCGGGTCGCCCGGCTGAGTGCCCTGGCATAGGGGTCGATCAGCAGCTTGTCCGGGTCGAACAGCATCCCCTCCTGGGGCATGCCATGAACCCGGTAGCCGTAACGCTGACCGGCCTTCACCCCGCGCACATAGCCGAATCTGTATTGGCCGCGCCGACCGGGCAGAGCCAGCCGGACCAGCTCCTGCTCCTGCTCGTCAAACAGACAGAGCTCCACCTTGTCCGATTGGGGGGCCCATACACAGAAGTGGCAGCCTGCCTCGTCGAGCCGGGCCCCCAGCGGGTAGTCCACCCCATTTTCCATTACAAACATCAGGACTCCTGTTTGATGAACAAGGTCGCGAGCGGCGGCAAGTCCAGCACTATGCTGTGCGCCATCCCCTGCCAGGGAGTCGGCTCGGCGACCAAGGTCAAACCCACATCATAGTTGCTGCCCCAGTAATGCTCGCTATCTGTGTTGAGCACAACGGCATAGCGGCCCGCCTCTGGCACCCCGAGGCGATAGGCGAGGCGCGGCACAGGGGTGAAGTTGGAGGCGATCATCACAGGATTGGCCCCCTGCTTGTCGGCCCGCAGCCAGGCGAAGATGCTGTTGTCGGCGTCGTTGTGATCCAGCCAGCGGAAGCCGCTCTGCTCATAATCCGCCTGATACAAGGCAGCTTCATGACGATAGAGCCGGTTGAGATCGCGGATCAGCCGTTGCTGGCCGCCGTGCTTGGGGAATTGCAGCAGGTGCCAGGGCAGTTGGGCATCGTGATTCCACTCGTTGCTCTGGGCGATTTCGGTGCCCATGAAGTTGAGCTTCTTGCCCGGATGGCCATACATGAAGCCCATGTAGGCCCTCAGGTTCGCGGCCTGCTGCCACTCGTCACCCGGCATCTTGTAGAGCAGGGAGTGCTTGCCGTGTACCACCTCGTCGTGGGACAGGGCCAGGATGAAGTTCTCGTCATAGTGATAGACCATGGAGAAGGTCATCTCGTTGTGGTGATAACGGCGGTGAATAGGCTCCTTCTGCATGTAGCTCAGGGTGTCGTGCATCCAGCCCATATTCCACTTGAAACCAAACCCGAGGCCGCCCAGGAAGGTGGGTTTGGAGACACCGGCAAAGGCGGTGGACTCCTCGGCTATGGTCATGGTGTGGGGATACTTGCCGTACACCTCCTCGTTGGTCCACTTGAGCAGGCTGATCGCCTCGTAGTTGTGGTTGCCCCCGTCGACGTTTGGCACCCACTCACCGGCGTTGCGGGAATAATCCAGATAGAGCATGGAGGCCACCGCATCCACCCGCAGGCCGTCGATGTGGAACTTGTCGAGCCAGAACAGGGCGCTCGCCACCAGGAACTGGCGCACGTTGTTGCGACCGAAATCGTAGATGTAGGAGTTCCAGTCCGGGTGCCAGCCACGGCGCGGATCCTCGTACTCGTAGAGCGGAGTGCCGTCGAAGCGGGCGAGACCATGGGCGTCGGCCGGGAAGTGGGCAGGCACCCAGTCGAGGATGACGCCAATGCCGGCCTGGTGGCAGGCGTCGACGAAATGCTTGAAGTCATCGGCACTGCCGTAGCGACTGGTGGGGGAGAACATGCCCACCGGCTGATAACCCCAGGAGCCGCTGAAGGGGTGCTCGGAGACCGGCATCAGCTCGATGTGGGTGTAGCCCATCTCGGTGACGTAGTTGACCAGCTCCACCGCCAGCTCGCGCCAGTTCAGGCTGTCCCCGTTGGGGTGACGCTTCCAGGAGCCCACGTGCAGCTCATAGATGGAGAGCGGCTGTTCCCGCTTGTCGTTGCGCTGGCTCTCGCGCCAGGCGGCATCCTGCCACTGGTACTGCTCGTGGTCGTGGATGACGGAGGCGAACGACGGGTACTGCTCGCAGTAGAAGCCGACCGGATCGCTCTTGTGGGGCAGCCGATGGCCGGCCGGATCTTTCAGTTCGAACTTGTAGCGATCCCCGGCCTTGAGGCCCGGCACGAACAGCACCCAGTGACCGCACTGGCTGCGCTGCATGGGGTGGCGACGGCCATCCCAGAAGTTGAAATCGCCGATCAGGCTCACCGCCGTGGCGCTCGGCGCATAGACGGCGAAGCGCACCCCTGCCACCTGCTGACCGAGATGCTCCACGGTGCGCAGCTGCGCGCCCAGGGTGTGGTAGAGGTTTTCCGGCTGGAAGCTCAGTTCAGCCAATCCTTCCCAGGCGGCAGCCTGGAATTGGTAAGGGTCGATGGATTCGGCACTGGCATCGGGGTAGCTGGCGATCAGCTGGTAGGGGAAGGGATTCTTGCGGCGAGTGAAAACAGTTTCAAAAAGGCCCGCTTCGTCGGCGGCGGTCAGGGTGGCAACTATCTTGCCTGACTTGAGGTCCCTGACCCGGACCTCGAGGGCATCCGGCAACCAGGCCGTCAGTTTCAGGCCTGGCCCATCCGGATTGGCCAGCAGGCCTAGATGGGAGAAGGGATCGGCACAGCGGGCGGCAACCAAACGTTCAACGGGCATCGACATTTCCTTTCATGGCTGAACATCCGCTCCGGCCTGGGCCGAAGCGGATGAAAGTGAGTCACATGTTGACAGCAAGGGCTCAACGACTGGCCTCGTCACGGGCCTGGCTCATCTTGCCCGCCAGCGCCTTGAGCGCCTCATCGGCAAAAATATCTTCCAGATCCTTTGAAAGCTTGCGACGCCAGTTCGGGTATTCGTAACTGGTGCCCGGCACGTTGACCGGCTTGTCCATTTCCAGCCAGTCTTCCAGCTGGGTACTGAACAGGGCACAGCTGCCGCGGGACATATGCAGTTGCAGGCCATGGTTGAGTTCGGTGTTCATCCCGACCCAGTTCACGTCATGGCTGATGTTGCCAGAGATGACCCCATGGGCATGCAGGCTGTCAAGGATCCGCTGCTTGGCCTGGTGGCGATCAGCATACAGGGTCTTGAGTACCTCTTCATCCGGGTACAGGCCCAGCTCGCGGCCCAGCGCCAGATCGTCGCAATGCCAGAAGCCCTTCAGGGTCGGCATGTCGTGGGTGGTCAGGGCCGACATCGCCTGCTCGGTGTAGTGCGCCGGGGAGATGAAACCGCCGTCCCCCTTGGAGCGCTCGAAGAAGAACACCTTGTAGGAGTGAACGCCGTTCTCTTTGAGCGTCACGTCTATGCCTTCCGGCACAGTGCCGAGATCTTCACCGATCAGCAGGCACTGGTTACGGTGGGACTCGAGGGCCAGGATCCCCAGCAGGTCGTTGACCGGATAGTAGATGTAGGCGCCCTTGGCGGCGGACGCTCCGGGCGGAACCCACCACAGGCGCAGCAAGGCCATCACATGGTCGATGCGCAGCGCGCCGCAGGCACGCATGTTGGCGCGGAACAGATCCACCATGGGCTGATAGGCCGCCTCGAACAGCTGGTTCGGGTTCATGGGGGGCAGGCCCCAGTTCTGACCGAGGGGGCCCAGGATGTCGGGCGGCGCACCGACCGAGGCTTTCGGGCAGTAGAGATCCCGGTTGGCCCAGATCTCGGTGGAGCCTTCGGAGACGCCCACCGCCAGATCCCGGTAGATCCCCATCACCATGCCGGCCGCCTTGGCGCGGGCATCGGCCTGGGCCAGTTGCTCATCGGCCAGGAACTGCAGATAGAGATAGAAATTCACATCCTGGCTGTGCTCCTGCGTCCAGGCAGCCACTTCCGGGTTGTGGTAATCGCGGAAGGCATCCGGCCAGACCGGCCAGCCCCAGGCGTTCTCACCCTTGCCATAGAAATGGGCCTGCAGGGCATCAAAGGCGGCCTGCTGTTGCAGGCTGTCGCCACCGGCGGCCACGAAGGCATCGAAGGCGGCCTGACGCTCGGCGCTGAGCCTGGCCTCATCGAACACCTGGCGCAGCATGCCGATCTTGGTCTCGATGACGCCGGTGTAATCCACGTTCTCCTTGGCCCGCAGGGAGGCCAGATGCTGCTGGAAGGCCGGGCTCGCCACATCGGCCTTGAGCCTCTCGTTGGCCAGAAACTCGGGCACGGCTTCCACGTTGATGTAGGCCACGTTGAGCCAGCGGCGGGAAGAGGGGCTGTAGGGGCTGGCACTCTCGGGATTCGCAGGATAGAGGGCATGGATGGGGTTCAGCCCCACGAAATGGGCTCCCCAGGCGGCGGCCTGCTCGACCAGCTGGCCAAGGTCGCTGAAATCACCTATGCCCCAGTTGTGGCGGCTGCGCAGGCAGTAGAGCTGCACGCTCGGGCCCCACACCTTGCGGCCGTTGGCGATGGGCGCCTGCTTGTAGCAGGACTTGGGCGCGACTATGAGGCGCATGATGGCTAGCGGCTCGTCGTTGCCCTCTTCCAGCAGCACCAGCTGGTGATAGCCGAGCTCCGGCTGCACATCCAGCGCGACCCTATAGGCCTGGCACTCCATCTCCTCGAATTCGGCGACGCCGACCAGTTCCCCTTCGATGGGGGTCAGCTGGCCGGACAACAGGGCTCCCTGCTCCAGCACTATCTGCCAGTGGAGGGCGTCGTTGACGAACTCTATGGGCAGTCGAACCTCGAGGCTGATGGGGTCGCCACTGCGCACTACCATCACGGGATCCAGAGGTCGCAACCAGTGCTGACGGTGCTCCTGCTCCAGCTGTTCGGTCAGGGCGGCCTCGTCGTCGACGCGGTAGCCCATGGCGCCCAGCATGGCGGCCTTGCTCTCTTCGGATACCTGGGCCGGGTGGCCCCAGGCATCAACATACTCACTGGCGATACCTTTTGCGGCAGCCAGCTGTTCAATCAGGGTGGTCATAGTTTGAGAATTCCCGCTGTGGATTCTATCTACACTATTTGTGATTAATTTTTATGGGTGGTACTTGAACAGTGGCTCTTTGGCCATGCTAAACCGCGCACATTTTTACATATCTCCCCGGCTGGTTGTGTGACCGAACAGGCACTATTGTTGATCTCTGCGACCGGATCCGCTGATGATGCATTCGACAAAAGTTGGTAGCCAGTTACATAAAACGAAAATAAATTTCACAGTTTTTCATGATATAGCGCAATTTCGCGCAGATTGTTGGTTGACTCACCGGTGAGTTCTAGTAAATTTACAAACGGAATTTTCTTTGACTACTGAACAGTTAGGTAACCAAATATGACTATCAAAGTAGGTATTAACGGTTTTGGCCGCATCGGTCGTTTCGTGTTCCGTCTGGCCGCTGAGCGTGCTGACATCGAAGTGGTTGGTATCAACGACCTGATCGACGTTGACTACATGGCTTACATGCTGAAGTACGATTCAACTCACGGTCGTTTCAACGGTACCGTTGAAGTTAAAGACGGCAACCTGGTTGTTAACGGCAAAACCGTACGTGTTACCGCTGAGCGTGACCCGGCAAACCTGAAATGGGATGCCATCGGTGTTGACGTTGTTGCCGAAGCTACCGGTCTGTTCCTGGACGACGCCACTGCTCGCAAGCACATCGCTGCCGGTGCCAAGAAAGTCGTACTGACCGGCCCGTCCAAAGACGCTACCCCTATGTTCGTCATGGGTGTTAACGACTCTACCTACGCTGGCCAGGACATCGTTTCCAACGCTTCCTGCACCACCAACTGCCTGGCCCCGATCGCCAAGGTTCTGAACGATACCTTCGGTATCGAATCCGGCCTGATGACCACTGTCCACGCTACCACTGCTACCCAGAAGACCGTTGATGGTCCGTCTGCCAAAGACTGGCGCGGTGGCCGCGGTGCGGCTCAGAACATCATCCCGTCCTCTACCGGTGCTGCCAAGGCTGTTGGCGTTGTTATCCCGGAACTGAACGGCAAACTGACCGGCATGGCTTTCCGCGTACCGACTCCGGACGTGTCCGTTGTTGACCTGACCGTCAACCTGAAGAAAGCTGCCACCTACGCAGAAATCTGCGCAGCCATGAAAGCAGCCTCCGAAGGCTCCATGAAGGGCGTGCTGGGCTACACCGAAGATCAAGTGGTTTCCACTGACTTCCTGGGTGAGCGTCAGACTTCTGTGTTCGATGCCAAGGCTGGTATCGCACTGAACGACAAATTCGTTAAAGTTGTATCCTGGTACGACAACGAAATGGGCTACTCCAGCAAGGTTCTGGATCTGATCGCTCACATCTCCAAGTAATTTGGGATGCGCAATCGCGTAGCTTGAAAAAAGGCGGCCATTGGCCGCCTTTTTGTATTCTGGATCTGCCGACCTCTTTCTTGAATGTGCGCGAGCACAGGAGTCTCCATGCAACCGACACGTACTCTGACAGCCCACTGTACCCTCAGCCACCCCGCGGATGGCCAGCCTCTGCTGGCCATCAACAACGAGCATGCCAGGGCGGAGATCAGCCTGTTTGGTGCCCATGTACTGCGCTATCAGCGCCACGGCGAACCCGCCTCGATCTGGCTCAGCGACAAGGCCGTGCTGGATGGCAGCAAGCCGATCCGAGGCGGCATCCCTCTGTGCTGGCCCTGGTTCGGCCCCTCCCCCGCTCGCGTCGGCAGCGGCAAACCGTCCCATGGCTTCGCCCGCACCAGCCTCTGGACCCTGGATGGTGTCTCCGATCACGGGGATGGCACCCTAGTCCATCTGTCTCTGCGCGACACCGACGCCAGCCGTGCCCTCTGGCCCCACGCCTTCGAGCTGGAGCTGGATGTGCTGGTGGGCAAGGAGCTCTCCCTGGTGCTAACCACCCGCAACACCGGCAAGACGCCCCTCACCTACAATGCGGCCCTGCACACCTATCTGCAGATAAGTGCCCCAGAGGCCGTCAGCGTGACCGGCCTGGGTGAGCCTTATGCAGACAAGCTGACGGGTCAGGATGGGCAGCAGCAGGGCGCTCTGACGCTCACAGCTGCCATTGATCGGGTCTACCACCAAGCCGAGGCCATGGTGATGGTCAAGGACGGCGATCGCACCACTAAAGTGGTGAGCGGCAACAACGACAGCGTCGTGGTCTGGACCCCCTGGCTGGAAGGGGCCACCGCCATGGCGGACATGAGCGACGATGGCTACCGCACCATGCTCTGCGTCGAGGCGGCCATCACGGCCGAGGCTGGCGTCGTTATCGCGCCGGATGAGGAGCACAGCTTCTCTACCGTGATCATCTGATCTTTGTCTTCGCGAAACCCATAACGAAAGAGGGCACCCCAACGGGTGCCCTCTTCTATTCAGCCTTTCTATTCAACTCTTCGCACACTCAGGCGTTGCCCTGGGTCTTGAGCTTGAGCTCGGCAGCGAAGTTCAGCATGCGATCCAGCGGGATCAGTGCCTTCACTCGCAACTCCTCATCCACCAGGATCTCGTGACGCTCGGCGCCATCGGTCAGTGCCTCCTTGATCGCCACCAGGCCGTTCATCGCCATCCAGGGACAGTGGGCGCAGCTGCGGCAGGTGGCGCCATCGCCACCGGTTGGAGCCTCCACCATCTCCTTGTCCGGGCAGGCCTGCTGCATCTTGTAGAAGATGCCGCGATCGGTCGCCACTATCAGCTTCTGCTGGGGCAGCTCACGGGCCGCCTTGATGAGCTGGCTGGTCGAACCCACCGCATCAGCCAGTTCGATGACGGAAGCCGGGGACTCCGGGTGCACCAGCACGGCCGCGTCCGGGTTCTGGGCCTTGAGTTCGCGCAGGGCCTTGGCCTTGAACTCGTCATGGACTATGCAGTGACCCTGCCAGCGCAGCATCTCGGCGCCCGTCTTCTTCTCGATGTAGGCACCCAGGTGTCTGTCCGGACCCCAGATGATCTTGTGGCCCTGGCTGTCCAGGTGCTCGACTATCTCCAGCGCTATGCTGGAGGTGACCACCCAGTCGGCCCGGGCTTTCACCGCCGCAGAGGTATTGGCATAGACCACGACTATATGGTCGGGATGGGCATCGCAGAAGGCGGAGAACTGGTCGATGGGGCAGCCCAGATCCAGGGAGCATTCAGCCTCCAGGGTCGGCATCAGCACCCGCTTGTGCGGGCTCAGGATCTTGGAGGTCTCCCCCATGAAGCGCACACCGGCCACGATCAGGGTCTGGGCGGCGTGATCACGACCGAAGCGAGCCATCTCGAGGGAGTCGCCGACGAAACCGCCGGTGGCCTCGGCCAGCGCCTGGATCTCGGGATCCGTGTAATAGTGGGCAACCAGCACGGCCTGACGCGCCTCGAGCAGCGCCTTGATCTCGATGATCAGGGCCGCCTTCTGTTCGGCAGTCAGGGGAGCCGGTTTGACCGGAAAGGGATAGTCCATCTCGATGACCGGAGGGACACTGATCAGTGCATTGCTCATTGCGACTGTTCCATCAACGCTTGGAAAGGCCAAAATTATAACCAGAAGCCGCGCACAAACCCATCAACAAATCGCGATCACCAGACAGGGAGCCAGCTGCAGCTAAAACAAGAAGGCCCGCACTGGAGTGCGGGCCTTCTTGTTTGCAAGTCATGGTGGTCGTTACTGGGCTCGAACCAGTGACCCCCTCCTTGTAAGGGAGGTGCTCTCCCAGCTGAGCTA
>Ga0067045_1002898_pt1 | contig 38056 bp, 28 predicted proteins | sample TerdegcTABiofilm_FD_59184 | JGI IMG/M metagenome (GOLD analysis project Ga0067045, IMG submission 59184) | Combined Assembly of (Gp0054472, Gp0054536) Wastewater bioreactor microbial communities from Singapore -Terephthalate degrading... | reverse complement strand
CCGGTAGTCACGCACCCCGAATCCATGATACAACAAACTCGTGGACATGCTGGAATCTCCTGTCTGAAGTCCTCTGAACAACTCCAGATAGGACCAACATGTCCACACTTTTTCAAGTCACCCTACGCTTCCGCCGGATGAACCTGATTTCAACTCCCCAGAAGGCCTTCATCGCCGTCCTGGCAGCGGATAGGAGATAGGAAATGCTGCGTGCCACGAGGAGTGAAACACCCGGCGTGCGCCGCTGCATGGTTTGGAGTCCGTCGCACGTTGACCCTTAAGAAAGCAACGTCCTGCTCATGAATGTGAACGTGAACGACCTGTTCCGAGGAAACGGTGGGCTGAAGACGGCGTTGTGCTGCCGCCTGTTCCTGTCGCTGGTTCTGTTGACAGCAAGCGCAAACGCCGCGGATTGGCCGTCGTGGGGCGGACAGCCGTCGCGCAACATGGTTTCCGAAACGGAGAGGGGGCTGCCGGAGTGGTACGCGCTGGGAGGCATCCACTACGCGCCGGCTGCCATGAAGAACATCAAGTGGACCGCCAAGCTCGGCAGCGTCACGTGCGGCAGTCCGATCGTGAGTCAGGGCAGGGTCTTCATCGGCACACGAGGCGAGGGGTCCGAGGGCGACATTGTGCTCTGTCTCGATGAGCAGACGGGCCGCGAGTTGGGGCGATTCGTCTGCCGCCGGCCCTCCGGCCGCGGCGAGCATTGGGGCGTCTGCTCGACGCCGACGGTCGAAGGCGACCGGCTCTATCTGGTCACGCCCTATAGCGAGGCCGTCTGCGTGAACGTGACGTCGTGGCTGGCGTCGCATGCGAAGGCCAGCGCGGACGAGTCCGACCGGCACCTCGTATGGAAGTACGACATGGCCGAGAAGCTCCGCGTGGAGGTGGACCATGCGGCCAGTTGCTCGCCGCTGGTCTTCGGCGATTTCGTCTATATTTGCACGGGCAACGGGCGATTCAAGAACCTGAAACGCCCGTATTATCCGCTCACCCCGAGCCTGCTTGCGTTCAACAAGCGCACCGGGCAGTTGGTCGCACGCGACGACGAGCAGATCGGCGAGCAGCTTTGGCGAGGGCAGTGGTCGTCGCCGTCGCTGGCGACGGTCCACGGCAAGCCGCAGGTCCTTTTCGCCACGGGCAATGGGCTGTGCTACGGGTTCGAGCCGGTGGACCCCGCAGCGAAAGTCGCCCCGGACAAGTGGATCACCCAGTCGCTGCGCGGGCCGATCGTATACTTCATCGACGTCGAGGGCAAGGAGATCGCCGGGCTCACGCCGGCGCAATACGCCGAGAAATACCACGTGCTCTCCCCTTCGGAGAAGCCCGCACTGCCGCTGGAGTTCCGCTATTCGATCAAGATGCCGGCGACCACGCCGATCGACTCCGTTCCGAAGGCGAAGGTGCCGGACGTCCCGATCTTGAAAAAGGTCTGGTGGTTCGATTGCCTGCCGCCGGAGTTCCGCAATGCACCGTTCTATGCGCGAGGCAGCAAAGGGGACGGCAAGAAGCACCCCTGCGACATCATCGCCACGCCGGTCTTCTATCGCAACCGGGTCTACGTGGCGATCGGCGGAGACCCGCAGCACGCCAGCAAGGACAGCCGGGGTCATCTGGTCTGCATCGACGCGACCAAGACCGGCGACGTTACCCGCAGCGGCCTCGTCTGGAGCTGCGACGAACTGAACGCGACGCTGACCACCGTGGCGATTGCCGATGGGCTGCTGTTCGTCATCGACGAAGCCGCCGACGTCCACTGCCTGGATGCGGATACCGGGCAGAAGTACTGGACCTACACGCTGGCAAGCGATCGCGGCCTGTTGACTTCCGCCCTGGTCGTTGCGGATGGGAAGGTCTTCGTCGGCAAGAGCATCCTGGCGGCAAGCAAGACGTTGAAAGTGCTCGGCACCGTCGAAGGCCTGGCCGCGACCAGTTGCAGCACGCCGTGCGTCGCCAACGGCGTGCTCTTCACGGTTCACGGCAAGCGGCTCTGGGCGGTCTGCGACAAGGGGGACAAGAAGCCGGATCCATAGCGCGGCCGAGGCTCCGGCCGAGCCTGCGACAATCGTACGTTTTGGCGGGAGTATGACGACTCGGCAGGGGCCTCGTCCATTCAAGACCACGCAAGGTCATTGAGGTTCATCCGGCTGAAGCGTGCCTGGGGGCGCTGCCCCCAGGCCCCCGGGATTTTCGGAGGCATTAGTCCGGTGTCCAATGGTACTCGTTTGCGGTTCCCAATAATTCATAGACTGGAACTGCCCGGAGAAACGGAGTTGGGCTCTGCTCACGACGTAAGTGAGACGAGGGATATCCAGGCTCCGGTGCGTCCATGGCGCGTCAGGCCCCTGACAGCTAATGCCGTCGGGGGCCGTTTCTTTCCTCCCATTGGACACCGGACCTATGCCTCAGAAAATCCTGCGGCGCAGCCGCACTTTGGCCGACGTCGTCGGCCCAGGTACGCTTCAGTCGGATGAACCGTCATTGAGCATGCCGCGGCCTTCGCATCCGCCGATCGGGCTTTACGTCCACGTGCCCTTCTGCGTAAGCAAGTGCGCGTACTGCGATTTCACGTCGTACGCCGCGCGCGAGGCGGAGATGCCGCGGTACGTGGAGACCGTGGTCCGGGAGATCGCGCGCCGCGGCGTGGAAACGGGGCATCCGAAGGCAGACACGATCTTCCTGGGCGGGGGGACGCCCTCGCTTCTCGATGAGTCCCAGGTGGCGAGCATCCTCGATGCCTTGTTTGAGGCATTCGCGGTGGAAGAGGGTGCAGAGATTACTTGTGAATGCAATCCGGGGACGCTTGGGACTTGTGACAGAGCACCCGGTGGCCCTCACCCCCGGCCCCTCTTCCAAAGGGAGAGGGGAGTTGCGACGTCGACCTTTGCTCAGACCCTGCGTGGAGCAGGGGTCAATCGCCTGTCGCTGGGTGCGCAGGTTTCGCAGACGCCCCTCCTGCGTTTGCTGGGCAGGATTCACGATTGGGACCAAGTGGTCGCTTCGGTGGAAACCGCGCGCGAAGCCGAATTTGAGAATATCAACCTGGACCTGATGTTCGGCCTGCCGTCGCAAACCGTCGCGGATTTCCGGGAAACGCTGGAGGCCGCGACCGCGCTTGAACCCACGCATCTCTCCTGTTACGGTCTGATCGTCGAGGAGGCAACGCCGATCTGCCGCGATATTGCCTCGGGAAGACTCGCTCTCCCGGAGGAGGACGTTGAACGCGAGATGTACGAACTTGCGCGGCAGATGCTCGCGGAGCACGGCTTTCAGCAATACGAGATCAGCAATTTCGCGCGGGAAGGGTACGCCTGCCGGCATAATCTCGGCTGCTGGACGCGCGTGCCCTACCTTGGCTTCGGCTGCGCAGCGCACAGCTTCTTCGACGAATGCCGTACGAGGAACGCGGCCACGCTCGATGCGTACCTGGCGGGTAAGGAACCGAAGACGGAGCGAGTCTCGAAGGAGGAGGCGAGGTTCGAGAGCCTGATGCTCGGCCTTCGCATGACGCGCGGGGTCAAGGATGAAGATTTCCTGCGCATGCACGGGATGAGCATCCGCGAGGCGTTCGGGGAGAAGTTGGACAAGCCGATCGCCGCCGGGATGCTTCAGTGGCACGAAGGCGCGTTGAGGCTGACCCGGCTCGGGATGGACCTGCAAAACACCGTGCTCGTCGATCTCATGTGACCCGCATCAGAAGAGACGCCGGGAGCCGTTGTTGAGTCCCTTGTTGCTCGAATCGGCCGGACCGATCATGGCGTTGAACAGGATTCGATGCGTTGATGCGCCGTTGCATCAAGCAGGGGGCCCCCGGGATCTTGATCGCGGTCACTTGGTGCGGCCGTTCAGTCGCTGTTGCCCGAAGGCTACATGCTCACGACGCTGGAAATCAATCCGGTGACGCGACAGGTCCTCTGCGTACCGCGACCAACCCCGCGCGGCCCCAATTCCACCTTCGCGATTCAGTATGCAGTATTCGCCGTTCATGGATCCCATTTCGCGAGGATGCGTTCTTCTCACCGCAACGCTGATTCAGCAGATCAGTCGCTCGCCGGCGCCGGGCCCTCAATAGGAACGCCATGACCTAGACAGACGGCTCCACGGTCGCCCGGAGCGCAGGCTCCAAGGCCCGGGCCGTGGGACGGTAGCCCGAGGCCAGCAGCCGGCGAGGCAGCACGCGGGCGCTCGCCAGGAGCATCTCGCCGGCCATTTCGCCCAACGCGATCCGGAGGGCGAGCGCCGGGGCTGGGAGGAGCGTGGGCCGGTGCAGCACGCGGCCCAGCGTCTTGGTGAACTCGCGGTTCGTGACCGGGTTCGGCGCGACGAGGTTCACGGGGCCGGAAAGCGAGTCGTCGGCCACGACAAAGCGGAGGGCGCCGAGGGCGTCGTCGAGCGTAATCCAACTCATGAACTGCCGACCGCCGAGGCGGAAATGAGCACCCTGGGCGGTCGTTTCAGGCCGGCGAGGGCGCTGGCGAGCAAGCGGGTGCCCTCGACGCGGCTGGTGCGGATCCGATCCTTCTTCGCCCGTGTCCACCGGCCGGTCCCGAGGTTCTCGCCCGCCAGGTGGACGACCGCGTCGAGTCCTTCAAGTCCCTCCGTAGCGATCGTGCCGGCCTCGGGGTTCCAAGGCACTTCCGCGGGCCCGGGCCGGGATTCACGACGGACAAGACGCACCACCTCGTCGGCCGGCGAGGCGAAGCGGCGGACGATCGCCGATCCGACCAGGCCGCTCGCCCCGCTGACGAGGATTCTCATCGCTCACGCGTGCTTCTTGTGGAAATCGACCATGAAGTCGCGGAGGGTCTGCACGCCTTCCTCGGGCATGGCGTTGTAGATCGAGGCCCGGCAGCCGCCCACGGAGCGGTGCCCCTTCAACTCCACCAGCCCGTGTTGCTTCGCCTCCTTGAAGAACTCCTCCTCGACGCCGGCGTTGGGCAAGCGGAACGCAACGTTCATGATCGAGCGGCTGGCCGGCTCGGCGTGGCCGTCGTAGAAGCCGCCGGCCCGGTCGATCACGTCGTAGAGCATCCCTGCCTTGCGCCGGTTGATCTCGACCATCTTCTCCAACCCGCCCACGGTGTTCAACAGCCAGTCGGTCACCAGCTTCACCATGTAGATGGCGAACACGGGCGGCGTGTTGAGCAAGGACTTGCCCTCCGCCATCACGCGGTAGTTCAGCATCGAAGGCAGATCGGCGGGCGATTTCTGCACGAGGTCGTCGCGGAGGATGACGACCGTCACTCCGGCGGGCCCCGCGTTCTTCTGGGCGCAGGCGAAGAGGATTCCGTACTTCTCGATGTTCAGCGGCCGGCAGAGGAAATCGCTCGATGCATCGCAGACCAGCGGAACGCTGCCCACCTCCGGCTCCGCCGCGAACTGGATCCCGTGGATCGTCTCGTTCGAGCAGAAGTAGGCGTAGGCCGCGTTGGGGTCCAACTGCAAATCGCCCTGCGACGGGATCCGTTTGAAGTTCTCCGCCTTGCCGCTCCAGGCGGCACGGACCTGGCCTTGGGTCGCGGCTTCGTCCGCGGCCTTCTTCGACCAGGAGCCGGTCACGAGGTAGTCGGCCGACTTGCCGGTGTTCCGAAGGAAGTTCATCGGAACCATTCCGAACTGGAGTAGCGCGCCCCCCTGGAGAAACAGTACCCGGTAGTTCGCGGGGATGGCCAGGAGCTTGCGGAGGTTGGCCTCGGCCTGCTCGATGATCGCCGTGAACGCCTTGCTGCGGTGACTGATCTCGAGAATCGAAATCCCCGTGCCCGGCAGGCCGAGCAGGTCGCGTTGGGCCTCCTCCAGGGCGGCAAGAGGCAACATGGCGGGCCCGGGCGAGAAGTTGTAAACGCGTTTCTCCATTTTGACTACCTTAACCTGGCGACTGAATGAGGGTCTTCTGTCAGTCTACCGGAAAAGCCTCCCTTGTACAGGCCCCCTACCTGCGCTCCCCCAGCGGGCCCTATAATCAGATTGGAAAGAGACGGCCCCCGGCCGGTCCATAAGCCTCTTGCGTGAGGACTCGATTCATGCCTGTCCCGATGGAGTTGTCGCGGATCATCATCAGTGAGATCAACGAGAACCAGGTTATCTATCTGAAGGAAATCGGCGGGGACCGGCAGTTCCCTATCCTGATCGGGATCTTCGAGGCGACGAGCATCCACCGCCGGGTCCGGGGCGAGGCGTCGCCGCGCCCGCTCACGCACGACCTCATTGTGAACGTCGTCGAGAACCTCGGCGCGGAGTTCCAGGACGTCATTATCAGCGAGCTTCGCGACCACACCTACTATGCCAAGCTCCGCGTGCGTCACCAGGGAGAGTTGGTCGAGATCGACGCCCGACCCTCCGACGCCATCGCCGTGGCCGTGACGTGCCACCCCGCGCTGCCCATCTTCGTCAACGAAGAGGTCCTCAACGACGTGCTCGGCGAGCAGAACGACTGAAGAGGGCTGGCGAGCGGGGACCTCGTGAAGCGGCACAGCCGCCCTCGGCGGTGTAGGGCATTTCGCACAGCCGCCCTCGGCGGTGCAGGGCATTTCGCACAGCCGGGGGCGGCTGTGCCACAGATCAAGGCACGACGGACGGAGCACTACGGCTGGCTGCCGTCGGGCCGGAACTTCACGCAGTACATCGCGCCCACCAGCGTCATCAACACGCCCCACCAGATATCGGCGTGGAGGTGGTAGAGGGCCACGCGGGCCTCGGGCGGCGGCGGGCTCACGAGGTGCCAGACGCCGACCCCGAAGATCACCACCCCGTAGATCAAGAGCAACGCGCCGATGAAGAACCAGATCGGCACCTGATGTTCCGACTGCATCGTCTATCTCTCACCAGAAGAGGATGTTGATCGTCACAAGCACCGCGCCTACCAGCGCGGCCCAAAGGAGCGGCCTCTCATACCAGGAGCACGGGCCTTCGTCGGGCAGCGGCGTCAGGCCCATCACCAGGTTCTTGAGTTCCTCGTCGGGCTTGGGCGTCGTGAACAGGCTCACGCCGACCGCCACCACGACCGAAACCACGAATGTCCAGAACGCGCTGTACATGTTCACGGCCATGGGCTTGGCCTTCTCGGACCGCGCGACGTACTTCGTGTGGGCGGGATTGAACTCCGCGGGGACGAAGTGCTTGGTCACGTCCGAGGACTGAACCTTCACTCCCGGCTTCAGGACCACCGTCACGCCGTCGTCGCCGAACTTGGCGGTCTCCCGGGACCCGGCGTAGACGACCGAGGGAGCGAGCACCCGGACGTCCACGCCCTTGCCCGACTTCAAGTCGATTACCGACGGCAGCGCGACCTCTTTCTGCACCACGAGCGTCCCCGCGGCGGTCGGGTCCTGCGCAACGGCGTCGCTCGGGATCGGCACGTTGGTCGCCTTGACCACGCCGCTTTCGACCACCACGGAGTCGATCTTCTCCCGGCCCTCGATCTTCTTCTTGTCGATCTTGCTGACGACGACCGGGACCTCGGGTTGGTCGGTCGACCGGACGGTCTGGAGCACGAGCGCGGGCTGCGGCCGGAACCCCTCGGGGAACCAGTGGACGTAGACCCACATGCTGATCGAAACGAGGATGGCGGTCAGGAACCCCCAGAATCCGCCGGCCTTGGTGGCCCGCTTCCAGAGCATGCCCACGATCACCACGCCGAACAACGGCACGATGAAGAAGAAGACGAGCACCTGGAGAAATTCGAGAATATTGGAGAAGAAGAAGAGCATGTAGGCCGTGCCGATCGAAAGGAGCACGCCGAGGATCGAACACGCGCGGCCCATGCCGAGGTAATGGCGGTCGCTGGCGTTCTTCACGAGCAGGGGCCGGTAGACGTCGTAGGTCCACACGGTGGCGAACGCGCTGACGTTGCCGGCCATGCCCGACATGAACCCGGCGATCATGGCCGTGATGCCCAGGCCCAGAAGGCCCGGCCCGAGGTACTTGCCCATCAGAAGCGGCAGCACGTCGTTGAACGTCTGGTGCGTGATCCCGGCACGGGGATCGCTCTCGGGCACGAGGACCATCGGGGAGCCATCGGCGTGGGTAAGGACCGCCAGGCCCAAGAGCCCGGGGATCGTGACGATCAGCGGCACGCACATCTTCAGGACGGCCCCGATTACAGTGCCGTTCTGGGCCGAGCGGAGGTTCTTGGCCACGATGACCCGCTGCACTTGCAGGAAGTCGGTGCACCAGTATCCGAAACTCACCGCCAGCCCGAGGCCGAAGACCATGCCGAACCAGTCGATGCCCATCGGGTTCGAGTCGAACGAGCCGAGGTTGCGCCACAGGCTGGTGAAGTCGGCGCCGGACACGGTGGGGTGAATCACCTTGACGTTGTTGCGGATGGACTCCATCATGCCGCTCCACCCGCCCGCGTGAATCAGGCCGAGGATCGGGATCAAGAGCGATCCGAACCAAATCAGGAAGAACTGGAGCACCTCGTTGAACACCGCGGAGATGAGCCCGCCGAGGGTCACGTAGACGGCCACCGTGAGCGACGCGACCCAGATGCTCACGTTCATGTTCCAGCCCAGCAGCAGGTGCAGGATCTTGGCCATGGCGAACATGCTGGCCCCGCTCACCAGCACGGTCATGAACGCGAACGAGATGCCCGCTAGCGCGCGGCTCCCTTCGCCGTAGCGGAGCTTCAAGTAGCCCGGCACGGAGTGCGTGCGGCAGATGTAGTAGAAGGGCATCATGACCACGGCGAGGAAGAGGATCGCCGGGATCGCCCCGATGAGATACGCATGCGCCCCGAGCATGCCGTACTGGTAGGCCATGGCCGACCAGCCCATCGTCTCCAACGAGCTGAGGTTGGCCGAGATGAAGCTCAGGCCGGCGATCCAGGCGGTCATCTTGCGGCCCGCCATGAAGAACTCGTCGCCGGTCGTCGCGAACTTCTTCAAGTAGACGCCGATGAGGATGACGACGGCGAAGTAGATCGCCACGATGAACATATCGACCCCGCCCATCGACAAGAGCTTCTCTTGGGAGGCGTCGGCAGCGGCAAGGATCAGGGGCTTGATCATGGGATTAGGGGTCGGGTCAGGGGTCGAGAGTCGAGAGTCGAGAGTCGAGAGTCGAGAGTCGAGGGTCGAGGGTCGAGGGTCGAGGGTCTCGACGCATTTCCGCGTAGCGGGCGCTCCTTGCACGCCGATTCGTTGCTCACTTGATCTTCGGTTGTCCCTCGACGTCGAGCACCACCACGGTGGCGATCTTGTCGGGCATGACGCTCGGCAGGGCGATCGAAACGGCGTCGCCCTGCGATTGCACCTCGAGTGTCTTTCCGCCATCCAGCAAGAAGGCCCCAGCCGGCTTGTTGGTCAGGCCTGGCACGACGAGCTTGCCGTCCTTGGGCCACTGGAAGACGTGGAGGAACAGGCGGGTCTTGCCGTCCGGGATCGCCTTGCGCGTGCAGCGGCCCCAGGGCGCGGCCTTCAGCGGGCTGGCCTGCGTGCCGTAGATCGACGGGCCGTTGACGGCCATCCATTTGCCGATCGCGCGGAGACGTTCGACCGACGGGGCCGGGATCTGGCCCTCGGCCGTCGGCCCCACGTTCAACAGGTAATTGCCGCCCTTGGAGGCCGTGTCGATGATGTTGCGCACGAGGGTCTCGACCGACTTCCACTTGTGATCGTCGCTCTTGAAGCCCCAGGTGTCGTTCATCGTCATGCACGACTCCCAGTCCACTCCCGCCAGGCCGGTGGCCGGGATCTGCTGCTCGGGCGTGCCGAAATCGCCCGAATACTCCCGGTCGCCCTTGCTCAGCCCCTCCATGCCCTTGCGCCCCTTGCCGATGCGGTTGTTGATGATGAGCGAAGGCTTCAGGCCGCGGAGATACGCGTAGAGGTCGCGGCCGTCTTCTTCCGTCCACCAGTCGGGCCATTCGCCGTCGAACCAGAGGACCTCGGTGCCGCAATCCTCGATCAATTCCTTGAGCTGCTGCTTCATGAAGGCCACGTACTCGGCCTTGCGCCCGGGAAGGACCTTCGTGGGATTGTAGTGCTTCTCGTTGCCGCGAGTCTGGGCCGGGTGGTGCCAGTCCATGATCGAATAATACGTGCAGAACTTAATCCCCTGCTTGCGGCACTCGTCGGCCAGGGGTTTCAGCAAGTCCTTGTGGTACGGCGTGGCATCGACCACGTTGTACTTGGTGGCCTTGGTGCCGAACAGGCAGAACCCGTCGTGATGCTTCGACGTGATCACGAGGTACTTCACGCCCGCCGCCTTCGCGATGCCGACCCACTCGGCGGCGTTGAACTTCACCGGGTTGAACTGCCCGGCCAGCTTCTCGTAGTCGGCCACCGGGATGTTGGCGCGGTCCATGATCCACTCGCCGATCCCCGGCACCGGCTTGCCCTGCCACTCGCCCGCGGGAATCGCATACAAGCCCCAGTGGATGAACATCCCGAAGCGGGCGTCACGCCACCACTGCATGCGGGCGTCGCGATCCGACGCGCCCTGCACGCCGCAGCAATTCGAGCACTGTGCCAGAAGCGACGAGGCAACCAGCATCACCCCCAAGAGCAGTCCAAAAACGAGGCCGATTCGCGATGATTTCATCTTGCCCTCCGAGCAACCGCAGACAGGGTTAGGCGAAGCGCCCGCACAACGCTCGCTCACTCCTAAACGCCGGACGTGCGCCGGCCGAATTCGCTTTTATAGCTTGCTGACTCGGCGGTTCGCAAGAGGGCGGCGGCGCAGGGTCCGCTCGACAAGCGGGCGAGGAATTCCTCAGGCTCCGCGGGCTACGGGGGGTGGCAGATTACCCCTAAAGAGCCAGATGGAGCCGTGTGAGCCGTCTTCGGAAATGGTCTGCCAAGTGACCGTGCGTGATCTTGGGAGGGCCAGGTTCCTGCCGAGCCGTCCTGCACCTGATAGTCCCGTCCCGGAGGGACGTTTGAGAATAGCCCAGCGATGAATCGCTGGGCTACTATCAATTGCCCCTCCGGGGCATGTGGCGCTGTCCGAATCACCCATCCCCGCAACGCTGAATCACTAAACTGGGCCGCCAGGTGGGCCGCCGTGTACGCGTCGCTTCGCGGTTCGGCATCGCCGGCGCTTGCTGGACTTTGGCTCGGGCGGCGGGTTAAGCTGGCGGCGCGCGGACCCTCGGGGAGACATCTCCTGAGGAGGTTGGAGCAGGAGTCCGTTTCAAGTCCTCCAAGACCATGATCCAGGAGCCCTATCGATGCACGCCTTGCTGTTGCTGATTGCGCCCATGGTGGTGACGTCGGAGCCGCAGCCCACGGTCCTTCGCGGGCAATTCGTGAAGCTCTGCGACGCCGTGATTCCGGTCCTGGACGACACGGGCCGCCGCGTCCCCTTCTATCAGGATTCGTATGCCGTTCGCGCGTTGGCCGCGGCCTACGACATGACGGGCAAGCGGGAGTACCTCGACGCCTGCCGCCGCTGGTGCGCGAGGATGGTCGAGCATCAGGCCCGCATGACGCCGCACGGGGCCTACTTCATGAACTACGGGCGCAAGCCGGGCGAGTCGAAGGGCGATTGGTACGTGGGCGACAGTTCCAGCATTGCCCTGGCCGTGCTGGCGACGGCGGTCCGCTGCCCGGACGCCCGCGAAAACGCCCGACTGCTCGACTCCGTGACGACTTACGCCCGGCTGGTCATGGACAAGTGCGTCATGCCCTGCGGCGGGATCACCGACGGCCTGTGGTCCCGCTTCGACGGCGAGTGGTGGTGCTCCACCGGGATTTTCGGCTCGCTGGCCTTCGTGCTCTACGATCAGACGGGAGATCCGGCCTACCTGAAGGTGGGCCTGCGGGCCGTCGACTGGCTCAATCGGCAGCGGTTTGAGAACGCCCAGCACATCGACTACAAGGAGGCCGCCCCGTCCGTGGTGATGTACGTCTTCGAGGCTTACTCGGCCGGCATGCCGCATCTGCGTCGCGACGCGATCCGTTGGGAAGCCTCGCAAGGCGAACTCCGGCGGGCGATGGACTGGATGGCCTCGCATCAGCCAGGTCGCAATCCGAAATCCACGTGGAAGTACGAAAGCCAGTGGGGCAGCAAGTTGGGTGGCCTGCCGTTTCATCTGTACGTCTGGTCGCGGCTGCTGCCGGAGGGGGCGGCCATCGTTTCGGCGGCCGATCGGGATTTGATGGACATGGGCAGGGCCCTGGAGGGCGACCGCTCGAAGCTGTTCCAACTCTGGGCGTTTGCACTGATGTCGTATGCCGAGCGTCTCAGCCCGGGGAGCCTCTACCGGACCGACCCGTCCAAGCCGCCCGCCAAGGCCCAGCCCTCCCGCGAGATCGCGTGGAAAGCGGGCGTGGCGACCGCCAAGATCACGCCGGCCCGGCCCATGGGAATGGCTGGATACGCCGCGCGCAAGAAGCCCTCCGAAGGGGTCGTCCAAGACCTTTTCGCCAAGGCCCTTGTCCTGGAAGACACGTCGGGCAACCGCGCGGCTATCGTCACCCTCGACTTGATCGGCGTGTTGCCGACCTTGCGGGAAGGCGTCGAGAAACAGGCCGCCGAGAAGTACAAGCTGGCGCCGCAGGGCCTGCTGCTGGCCGCGTCGCACACGCACTGCGGGCCGGAGTACCGCGAACGCAAGGGGTCGGAAGACGAGGCCCGCAACTACCATGCCTTTCTCGAACAGACGCTCGTGCGGATCCTCGGCGAGGCCGTCAAGGGACTGACGCCGGCCGAGGTTTCCTACGGGCACGCGCGGGCCGGCTTCGCCATGAATCGCCGCCGCAACTACCAGCTTCCCAAGGACGACCTCAACGCCGCCAAGGCCCCGAACCCCGACGGGCCGGTCGATCACGACGTGCCCGTGCTCGCCGTGGCCGACGCCGAGGGCCGCACCCGCGCCCTCCTCTTCGGCTACGCCTGCCACAACACGACCTTGGGCTTCTACGACTTCTGCGGCGACTACGCCGGCTACGCCCAGCAGTATCTCCAGGAAGACGTGCCGGGCGTGACCGCCATGTTCATCGCGGGCTGCGGCGCCGATCAGAACCCCTATCCCCGCCGGACCCTGGAGTTGGCCCAGCAGCACGGCCGTTCGCTGGCCACGGCTGTGGAGGCCGCCCTGTTCGCCAACCCACGACCCTTGCGCGGTCCGTTGCGTTGCGCGATGGAGACGATCCGCCTGGTGAAGAGCCCGGAGCGTCCGGCGTTGGAGTACCCCGTCCAAGTCATCCGCTTCGGCCCGGACGTGACGCTCCTGGCACTGGCCAGCGAAGTCGTGGTCGACTACTCGTTGCGGTTGAAGCGGCAACTGGCCGGGCCGCCGGCCATGGTCTGGGTGGCAGGATACTGCAACGGCTACTTCGGCTACATCCCGAGCGACCGGGTTCTGAAAGAAGGCGGCTACGAAGCCGACGGCTGGAAGACGCCGATCGAAGAGCCCATCGTCGCCAAGGCCCTGGAACTCGAGCGGCGATTGGCAGTACCACGCTGAACGGCTGTGGCCTCACCTACCGCCCAAGTTCCCAGACGTTTCCACTTGGGGATCGCGTCAAAACAACTTGAACAATTCTCACGCCGGGTGGCACGCCCTGAAAGGGCGTGGCGAATCGCCAAATTCGACACTTACGGCCGCCACGCCCTTTCAGGGCGTGCCACCCGAATTGAACAACCTATTGTGACACGGCGCCTTAGCCGGAGCCTTGCAGAATGATCGCTGGGCCGTGAGAATGGTGGGCACGGCCTGACGGTGTCGCGACTCCGGATTGCCTCGGGCGTCTGGAGATCGCCTCGCGGCCGATGCCCTCACAGAATCGTCCTGCCTCTCGATCCTGCCGGAGTATTGAGTTATGGTCAACTCTCCCGTGCGCTTCCTCGCGATGTGGCTGGTCGCCGGTTTCTCCTCGTTGGCCTGGGGGCAAGTCCCCACCGACTTCACGCCGCTGATCTACGAGGCGGAGGATTACACCGGGCCCAAGGATGCCTGGCGGGTCAACAAGGTCTCGAAGACCCACTGGAACCTCTGGAGCACCGATAGCGACGCCAAGAAGAAATGGTCCGGCGGAGTCGTGCTTCAGTCGCCCGTCGTCGATCGCGACCGGGCCACGCCGGAGGAAGGCGCGAAGCCCCTCCATACGCACATCACGGGCATCCCGCGGGGGACTTACGAAGTGGAGATCAAGATGGGCCGTGCCCTGGCGGTCTCGCGCGACGGCAAGCAGTGGGAGAAGAAGGGCGACGGCGACCATACGCTGGGCGTGGTCGAGATCCGCGACGGCACGTTCGATCTCTGGGTCGACGACCGTTACGCCTCTGCCTCGCGCCCCGGTTCCTCGTATTACGACTGCCTCCTCTTCCGCCCGGTTCCGGCGAGAGTCGAAAAGCCCGCGGTGAAGGGCTTTGCCCAGACGCGAGTCGTTGAGCGGCTGGACCGTGGGCTGGTGGCCCTGCCGGCCGGCAAGGGCCGCGTTTATTTGAGCTGGCGGCTGTTGGCTGCCGACCCGCGCGGGGTTGCTTTCGATGTCTACCGCTCCGCGTCCGGCAAGGCCCCCGAGAAGCTCAACAAGACCCCCGTGACGACGACCACCGACTTCACCGACGCCGCGGCGACGCCCGGCGTTGAATACGAATACCGCGTCGGCGTGGCGGGGAAGCCGGAAAGCGCGGAGGGCTCGTCTCCGGCCCGCGTCAAGGCCGACGAGGGCGCGGCGCCGTGCCTTGTCGTGAAGCTCAATCCGGGCGTGACGGTCCAGAAGGCGGGCATCGGCGACCTCGACGGCGACGGCCGCTACGACTTCGTCCTCAAGCAGCCCCAGGACAACATCGACCCGGCCCTGCCCTGGTGGACCCCGAGCCCCGACACCTACAAGCTCGACGCCTACACCCAGGACGGCCGGCGCCTGTGGAGCAAGGACCTGGGATGGGCGATCGAGCGGGGCATCTGGTATTCGCCGATGACGGTGTTCGACTTCGACGGCGACGGCAAGGCCGAGGTCGCGGTCAAGACCGGCGAAGGCGATCCCCGCGGCCCGGACGGCCGGGTCGAGAAGGGGGCCGAATGGATCTCCATCCTCGACGGTGCGACGGGCCGCGAACTGGCCCGCGACGATTGGCCGTCGCGTCAGATCCCTGGCGAGCCGTACAACTACAATCTATCGAGCCGCAACCAGATGTGCGTGGCCTATCTCGACGGCAAGACGCCGTGCCTCGTCGTCGAGCGGGGCACCTACACCACGATCCGGCTGGTGGCCTACGAGTTTACCCGAGCGCAGGGGCTCCGCAAGCTGTGGACCTGGGACAGCCGCGAGGAGGCGGGGCGAGGCCGCTTCAACAGCCAGGGCGCCCACATCATGCACGCAGCCGACGTCGACGGCGACGGCCGCGATGAGGTCGTGATCGGCTCGGCCGTGGTCGACGACAACGGCAACGGGCTGTGGACCACCGGCTTCGGCCATCCCGACTTCTGCTTCGTCGGCGACATCGACCCGGCCCATCCGGGCCTGGAGATCTTCTACGGCATCGAGCCTCCTCGCAAAGAGAACGGCCTGTGCCTGGTCGACGCCAAGACCGGCAAGCTCCTCTGGGGCCTCCGGAAGGCGAGCAACCACGTGGGCACGGACGGGATGTGCGCCGACGTGGACGAGCGCTACCCCGGCTCCGAGTGCTATGCGGCCGACCTGGATCGGAATCGCCGGTTCGCCCAAAGCTGGCTCTTCAGCGCCAAGGGGGAGCTTCTCTCCGATCAGCGGCAGCGCACCATGTCGCAGCCGGTCTACTGGGACGCCGATCCGCAGCGCGAACTGCTCCGCGGCGCGACGATCTGCGATTTCGGCGGGGCTGTGCATCCGCCGAAGATCGTGGGCCGGATGGTGGCGATCGCCGACGTGGTGGGCGACTGGCGGGAAGAGGTCCTCACCAGCACCCCCGGCGAGCTTCGCATCTACACCACAACGATCCCCGCGGGGGACCGCCGGCCCTGCCTGATGCAGGACCCGATCTATCGGATCGACGTCGCCGTGGCCGCGATGGGCTATTATGCCGCCCCGATGCTGAGCTACGACATGGCGTCGCCGTCGCCGTGACGGAAAGGGCGGCGCGCTGCCCGGCGTTTGTGGATGGAACGAGAATCCCGATGCGGACGTCCAAGGAACGGAAGGGGAGTGACTTGACCGGTGCCAAAGCCCACGGGTCGCAGCCCGTGGGCTTTCCTGAGCAACGAACTGGTCACGCTCTTGTGTTACGGCGATGAACGCGCAGCAGGAGCCGGCCTCGCCAGGAGTTTCCGTGCCGTCGCCCACGCGTCGCCGGCGAGCCGCGAGAGAATCTGCCGCTCGTCCGGATCGAAGAACTGGAGTCCCGGGATGAGGCCCAGAACGGTTCCGGCCAGGACCGCGGCCCCGGCCCACGGGCCCAAGCACAAGGCCAGCGGCAGGAAGACCGCCACGACGAGCCCCCGGTCGATCAGCATCCCGTGGCGCCGCGCGGACCACCAGACCAGGCAGAGAACGACGAGCCTCGCCGCGGCCGTCGCCAACACCGCGCCCAAGAGGCCGAGGCTGTGCAGCAGCGGAAGGATCATCGCCACGTTCAGCGCGAGTCCCAAGCCCAGCGCCACGCAAATGAACCGCGATTTCTCGGCGTACCAAAGGTAGTTGTACGAAACGACGGCCAGGCCCGTCCATACCGCACAGACCAGGGCCCAGGGCAGCACGGAGAGCCCGTCGGCGAACCGCTCCTGCCACACCCGGTTGAAGAGCACCGGCGCGATGACGAGCACGGCCAGGGAAGCGGCCATGAGGCCCACGCTCGCGCCCTTGAGGATCAGGCACAGCCGCCGCGACACATCGCTGCGGTGGCCCCGATCCCAATCGGCGCTCAGGTGCGGCGTGATGACGGCGGCCATCATCTCGGCCACGCCCACGAAGAGGACCGGGAAGATCCTCGCCGTGTGGTACTGGCCCACCAGGTTCAAGGCGTCGCCGGCCGAGAGCCCGCTGTAGTGGACGATCATGAAGCGGTCGACCAGGTTGAAGGCGTTCGACAGCCAGTTGGTCATCCAGAGCCAGAAGGCGAAGGGCAGCAGCTTCGACCAGAGCGACCGGCCCGGCAGCGGGGCTTCCACGGCCGGCAATGCCCTCCAGATGCGCCGCCACCACAGGATCGAGAGCGTCGCGGTGCACAGCGATGCGGTGCTGAAGGCAATCACGACCGAAGCCGTCGTGGCCGACCACGCGAGCAGCAGGCCGAGGCCGACCACTGCAAACAGACTGCTGTTGACGAACTGCGTCAATGACACGAACCGGACCTGGCGCAGCGCCGTGTAGAGCGAGGCGAACGTGTTGTCGACGATCACCACGCCCAACCCGGCCGCCAACAGAAGGACCAGGCCGCCGCTGTCCGGCGTGCCGAAGATGACCTCGGAGAGCCATTCTCGAAAGACCGCCACGGCCGCGACCGCCAGGACCGTCAGAATCAGGATCCCGGTCCCCGTGCGGCGCAAGAAGGGCCGCAACTGTCCCCGCTGGCGGTAGTGTTCCACGTAGCGTCCGAAGCTGCCGGGCAGGCCCAGCACCGCCAGCGGCGCGGCCAGCATGAGGAACCCGAAGGCCAGGTCCCACTGGCCCAACTGCTCGGCGTCAAGCCACCGGCAGAAGAGGATCCCCCGCAGGAAGCCCACCAGGCGCTGCACGGCCGTCAGGCCAAAGAGCATCAGCACGCTGGCCGCCAGGGAGTCGGTCTTCAGGCCCGCGGGCTCGCGCGCAGCGGAATCGCCCGGGTCGCAAGAGGTTTGTGCCATGCACAAGTCTATCTCAGCAATCGTCGGCGGCGGTCCGAACCCGCGGCCGGCGCGCCGCACAACGCGACCCGCAGAACGGAGGGCCGCGACGCCCGCGGCAAGCTAGAGTTATCTATTCGGGGCCGTCGTCCAGAACCACGGATCGACGGATTGCACTGATTTTTCGGATTGTACGGATGGAAGCCTATCGCTTTGGGAGTCCCGGACCGTGACTGACCAGACCACCACCGCGGCGGATCCGCATGCGGCATGCGCGTCGTTGCGAGGTCCGATCGAGCCTTCCGGTCCAGAGAGGTCGCCTTCAGGTGCCCCCGAGGTCACGCTCGCGGACGGCAGCACGGTGGATCTCGCCGGGCTCTCGCACGACCGGTTGCTCATGCTCCAGTGGGAGCAGGAGCGGACGTTTGCCGAGCGGATCCTCGCGGCCCCCAAGGGGAGCCGGGCCCGGGCCGAGACGATCCGGAGGGCCTACGAGGCGGCCCCTCGGATCTTCGCCGCGGTCCACGCCGCGGACCGCCGGACCTCTGCCATGGGATTCCATCCGCGTCAGGGGCGACTCGTGATCGAGCGGCTTGCCCGGCATCGCAGTTCCGGGCGTCCGGCGCGACTGCTGGAGATCGGCTACGGCGCCGGGGCCCTGCTGAAGCAGGTTGCCGACGCCGGCTTTGCGGTTGCCGGGGTGGAAGTGGCCGACGTGCTGCGCCAGGAGGCCTGTCGCCTGCTCGGGGAACCCTATGCGGCGAACCTCTGCGTGGGCGATTTCCTGCGCGACGACTTCCCGGCCTTGCGGACGCCCTCCACGGTCGTCTACTGGAACGATGTCTTCGAGCACATCCCGCCCGACGAAATCCTCGACTACCTCCGGCGAATTCACCAGATGCTCTCGCCCGGCGGGGAACTGATCACGGTGACTCCCAACTGGCACATGCGGCCGTCGGACGTCACCGTGGCCGTCTGCGGGCCACGCGCGGAACCTGCGGGCCTGCATCTCAAGGAATACACGCTCCGCGACGTGACGCGGTTGCTGTGCGAGGCCGGGTTCCGTCGCGTTGCCACGCCGCTGGTCGTCGTGCGTCCGCGGATCGTGACCCTCGGCTCCGGACTGGCCGGTCTGAAGCGGCTGGTGGAGCCGGCCCTGGAATGGCTGCCGTTCCGCCTGGCCAAGCTGCTCTGCCGCGGATTGGGCCTCTCGATGACGATCGCCGTCAAGTAGGGGGGACCCAACGCAGTGAGGCCCGCCGGAACGACGGAGCGTGGAGAACGTCTTGGCGCTGCCCATGCCGACCCTCGGCTGCGCCGAGTGACGGCATGCCACCCAAATTGGAAATCACGTTGGCGGCGGGCGTCGCTTCGCTCCGTCTGCCCTACGTTCTCCGCTCGGCTTTCAACCGGCGGTAGGTCTCCAGGGCGTCGGGAAAAGGCTCCAACGCGCGATCGAAGATCCCCAGCGTGTAGGCGATCGTCATCCCGTAATTGCAGATCGGAACGCCGGCCTCGCGGCACCGGAGCATTCGGGTCAGGAGCTCGCGGCGGTTCCACATGCACGCCCCGCAGTGGACCACGAGTTGATAGCCGGGCAGGTCGTCGGGGAAGTCGTGCCCCTGGACGACGTGGACCTCCAACGCCCCGCCTACGTACTGGCGGAGCCACCGCGGGATCTTCACCCGGCCGATGTCCTCGGTGATCGGGTGGTGGCTGCACGCCTCGGCCACGAGCACCCGATCGTTCGGCGTCAGATCCTCGATGGCCAGCGCCCCTTGGACGAACTGGGCCAGGTCGCCCTTTTGCCGGGCCAGCAGGATCGAGAACGAAGTCATCTTGACGCCCGGGGGCGTGTCGCCCGCCACCTTCAAGAATGCCTGCGAGTCGGTCACGACCAGGGCCGGCGGGCGTTTCAGGCGGTCCAGCGCGTCGCGCAGCTCGCGCTCCTTCACGACCATGCAGTAGGAGTCGCCGTCCAGGAGTTCGCGGATCGCCTGCACTTGAGGCTGGATCAGGCGGCCCTTGGGGGCCTCCTTGTCGATCGGCACGACCAGCACCGCCAACTCGCCCGGCGGCACGAGGTCGGAAATCATCGACGGGGCGTTGATGAACTCCTCGGGCGCGGCCTTGACCAGCGCCTCCCGAATCGCGAGGACGCCCTCCCCGCGGTTGGCCACCGTCGCGACGCAAGCGACCTTCTCTTCCCGGAGCCGGTCCTCAAGCCCGGCGGCCGGGTGCCCGAGGTCCGACTTGTTGAACACAACGATCGTCGGCGTGTTGCGGGCCCGGAACTCGCGGAGCATGCCCTCCTCGAACTCCCCCCACTCCCCGCCGGCGACGACCAGGAGCCCGACGTCGGTCCGGTCAAAGACCTGCCGGGTCTTCTCGACCCGCGCCTGGCCCAGGGCCCCGACGTCGTCGATCCCCGCCGTGTCGATGAACAGCACCGGCCCGATGGGCAGCAACTCCATCGGCTTCTCGACCGGATCGGTCGTGGTGCCCGCCACCTCCGACACGATCGACACCTGCTGCCGCACCAGCGCATTGACGAGCGACGACTTCCCGGCATTGCGCCGTCCGAAGATGCCGATATGGAGACGAAATGACTTGGGTGCCGGTCGCATGGAGATCGAGGCTCCTACAATAACTTCCGTTCTTCGCCACCGGCCTTGTGCCGGTGGAAGGGCGTTTGACGACGATGGGAAGACAAGGCGCGGACATCCTCCCCACCGGCACGGGGCCGGTGGGGAGATCCTGAAGTTGTTTTTCGAGCGGTCCTTACGGGGGGCGTTATCGCGGGGCGGTGGCAGCGCCGGCGGCGGCGCGGAGGCGGGCGGCTTCGCGCTGGAAGACCCAGTAGACGCTTTGGCCGAGGGGCACCGCCTCCAGCCATCGGCGCTGGGCGGCGGGCCGGGGGTCGGTCAGGACGTAGAAGAGGTCGGCCAGCACCGTGTCGTTGCTGCCGTAGTAGGAGTGGCCGACCAGGCTGGTGTCGACGTTGGAGACGTCGATCGTGTCAATCCCGTCGACGACCACGAGCTGCCGGCCCGACTCGCCCGCCCTCGCGTAGCCGTGCAACCGCTTCGACAAGGCCAGGGCCTCGTCGTTCGACGAGGCGTAGAGGGTCACGCGCCGGGCGCTACGGGTGAGGAACGGGGCGATGTCGCGGCGGAACACGTCGGCGTCGATGTCGGGCGCGGTGAGCACGACCTCGTGGAACAGGGGGGCCTCGTCTTTCATGTCGGCCGCCACGGCCAGAAGGGCCGACGTGAGGGCACGGTTGCCCATGCTGTGGGCGATCAAGTGGATCGAGCCCGCCCCCGAACGGCGCGCGACCGAGACCAGGAAGTCCTTCACGTGCGGCACGGCCCACGCCACGTTCGTCTCATCGACCGCATATTGCAGCAGCCCGCCCTGCGAAGGCCAACTGAAGAAGATCGGCGCCCCTTCGAACTTCAGGTCGTAGGCCAGTTGGGCTGTGCGACGGGCCGCGTCCTCGAATGTCACGTTGTAGCCGTGGACGAACACGAACGCCTCGTCCCGCGGCGACGAGGCGACCTTGGCCTTCAGGGCCGCGTAGAAATCGTCGGGCGTCTCCTGTTGGACGTCGAGAAGGACGACGTGCTTGCGAGGGTCCTCGTTGAATTCAAGCCGGAAGATCGACGGCCGCTCCACGACGCCCACCTCGTGGTACTTCGGAATGCTCACCTCGCACGTGCCCACCTGGACCTCGCCGCGCTCGTTGGCGTAGCCGATGTGGTTGGCGGGGTTGATCTCCTCGCTTTGGAGGCGGGCCACGGTCGTCACCAGGCCGAAGAGGAGGGTCCACACCATTCCGGCCCCCGCGGCAATCCTGAGCCTTCGGCTGCCACGGTAGCGCAAGCACCCTGCCGCGGCGCCCATCGTCAGCGCGGCACAAAACGCCGTGAGCCGGAACCAGCTCGCGTAGCCCTCGACCCTGGCGTGGGACCTCCGCATCGCCTTGCGGTCGGTCCCGTAGAAGACCGTGACCGTGGTGTAGTCGCCCGCGTTGCCCGTGGCCGGCGTTTCCCAGGGGGTCTGCGAGGATCCGGTGCCCTGATCGCCGGTCGTCGAGGGCTCCGGGGCGACCGGCGGGGGTTGCGACTTCTCAACCTCCTCACTCAGCCCGGCCCCCGGCGCGAGGGCCTTGACGATCGACCGGGATTCCGGCAAAGGGGGCGTCTCGGGATCTCTGGGACAGGAAGCGGATGGCGTCGAGGCGGCATCCGGGGCTGCCGCCCCCGAGGGCGTCTCGCCAGCCCGACTTGGCGTCGGGGCTGCCTCCGGGGCGCGTTTCGCCGGCGCAGGCGAGGCGGCAGATGCTGTCGGACTCCCGGGCGCTCCGGAGACGCCAGGCGCGGGGCGTCCTTGCCGAGCTTGAGCCCCGCTCCGCTCGGCGGGCGACTTCTGGGAACCGCACCCCAGGAGCGGCAACCCGACAAGGCAAGCAGTCGTCAACCACGCCAGTCGAACCGTCGCAACGCGCCGCATGGCACTAGAGACTCCCGGACGGGGATGTCGGACCGTCGACCAAATGAGGTTGCACAATCCTGGGAACCCACGTTGGCCGTGTGGCACTGCTTGACCGCTGCCGCAAGCACGGTTTCCCCGATCAGATAGCGTTTTCGCGGCAGCGGTCAAGCAGTGGCACACTCCCAAGATCGTGCAAGTTCATTGGGTTCCGGAGCCTTGGGGCCCGAGTGCGCAGAAGACTATCAAAACCCCGCCGTTTTCCCCAGGTCAGTTTCATACCCCGCTGCGCGGATTTATAATAGGGAAAAGGGTCGGGTACCCGACGCAGACACGACCTCCGACGCCCGTAACCCGCCCTGACAACGGGAGGGGGCCAGGATTCCTGGGATGCGATCTCCATGGGTATTCGCTTCTACTGCCCGAACGGGTGCAAAGTCCACGTCAAGGCGTTCCAGGCGGGACGAAGGGGGATATGCCCCCACTGTGGGATTGGTGTCGATATCCCGCTGAAGAGTACTCGGCCGCCCTCCCGGGAGAAATCAGGAGGCAAGGCCACGACGGGAGGGCTGGACGTCTCCGAATTGCCTTCCTTGGGGGAGGCAGACGCCGAGGCGGGAAACGACGAGGAGACGGAACTTCTTCCCGCCGCATCTCGCGAGTTGGCCGAAGGACGTGCCGGCGCGGTGCCGTTGCCCGGCGGCTCACCCCGCTGGGACGTCACGGGCGGAGGTGAGGCATCGGGGAAGGCATCGACCACCCTTCGTAGTGAGTCGCCACCCCCGCTCCCGCCAATGGCAGGCACTTCGTCCGACGGGGCCATCGCCTCCGAGCCGCCCCCCCTGGTCGCCGGAGGAGCGTTCCCCGGTGTCGGCCCCGCTTCGGCGCCTGATGGGGCGCCGAATCGCTCGGCCGAGCTGCTCGGGCCGCCCGTTGGAGAGATGTCGACCGTAGGAACGGATTCTGGGCGTCCGAGGACGGCATCTCCCGCCGAGCCGGACGTCTTTCAGGACGCGCCGGATGTAATATGGTATATCCGCCCGCCGTCGGGCGGGCAGTACGGCCCGGCGAACCGGGATGTGATGCGGGCCTGGCTTGCCGAGGGTCGAATCACCCCGGATTCGCTCGTCTGGCGCGAGGGCTGGCGCGACTGGAAAGAGGCCCTCGCGGTGTTTCCAGAAGGCGCCTTTCCTCAACTGCGGGTCCCCGATGCGATTCCCGGCCTGGATCGCATGTTCGACGAGGCAGACACACCGCCTCCAATTGGCTTTCAACCCGGCCCCGCCCGGCGTAGCTCTCCGCTGCGTCGGATCCTTGCAGTCGTTCTGTTCCTTGCCGTGGCGGGCGGCGTGCTGGCGGCTATCTACGTTGTGGTTTCGGGACGCCGGTTCTGGTAGCGGAAAAGGCCTCGGTGGCATTTGGAGCCCGTTGCGCCGGGCCTTCCCAGACTGCCCAACCTCCGAGCCCCTCCGTTCAGCGCATGACCAACTCGTCTTGACGCATCTCCACAATCCTGAGAGACTCCGCGCCCTCGCCGTCTCGCGCGAGGAGTTCAGCCGTATCGCCACGCTGCAAGGAGGTGCATGGATATGCGATGCTGCTACAGGTTCGCCGGGGTGATGTTCGTTGTGATCTTTCTCGCCGGAGGCTGCGGCAAGCCGGCGGCCACAGCCCCGGAGAGTACGGGTGGCGCACAGGCGGCTGCCGCGAGCGACGCTTCGGCAACCAACGCCGCAACGACCGACACGCCCGAGGCCGCCGTGCGCGTCTTTCTCGACGCGGTGAAGACGGGGAACGATCGGGCGGCGGAATTGATGTTCACCGACCTCGCCCGGGAGAAGATCAAGGACCTGGGCATTCAGGTCGCTCCCCGCGGCAGCGATACGGCGAAGTATGAAATCAGCCAAGCCGAGCTCCTTGCCGACGACGGGGCCAGGGTCCCCTGCAAATGGACCGACCTCGACAAAGAAGGAAACCCACACATCGACGAGATGACCTGGATGCTGCGCAAGGAAGCCGTAGGCTGGCGCGTGGCAGGCATGGCGGCGGTGATCTTCGAAGGCGAAGACCCGCTCCTGCTTGACTTCGAGAACCCCAAGGAGACTCTCCAGAAGTTGGAGCGGCTCCGCGAGGAGATCGCCCGGCGATCCACCCCTCAGACCCCGGAGTCGCGTCAGGCTGAAAACACGACCGAGGGGGTTCGTCGCTAAGACGGCCGGTCAAAAACAACTTCGGCAAATGTGGGACAGCCGCCCTCGGCTGTCCGTGATTCCGCACAGCCGAGGGCGGCTGTCCGTGATTCCGCACAGCCGAGGGCGGCTGTGCCACAAGTGATTATGGGAGGATCGCTAAGGCGGCATTGGGACGTGGGGATCGCGGCCTGGAGGGAACGTTCGGGCTACAGGCGGGCTATCCGTGGGGGCCGGAATCGAGGAATGGGCCGCCCATTGCACCATGAGCCCTTAAGTCTTGAACTTCTAACGACTTAACAACACAGAAGAAGGGAAGGTCCAAGAAGGGGCCTTCCCTTCGCTGTTTCTTGGGAATAGAACGTATGGGGGGCATGACCCGCAATTCTGTAGACAAATCCTACAAAATTCCTAAAGCACCGCTACCGCCCAACACGCACATTTTCTCGCTTCTCCCCGCTTGACAAGCAGTTCGCGTATGCTAGCTTAACGTACTAAGCTGTGTAAACGGTAAAGGGCAGCCAGACCGCAAAGCTTGAACAGGGAAGCTTGATCGGAGAGTGGCTGCAGACACAGCAACGATTTTTCTAGGCGACTCTTCTCCCGTTGGCCGTCATGGGGGAGGAGCGAGAAACGGATGGCGGCCTAGGTGCGAATCGATTAACGCTACGGTACCTGTTAGTTGGAGGAAACTGGAATGAGACGTAGTACCCTGATTGGCGTCGCCGCATTCGTCGCGGTGTTGGGCATTGCCCTGACGGCCGAGGCTGGCCTCCGGTGCAAGACCTGCGCCCCGTCGACGTGCGCCCCCAAGACGTGCGCTCCGGCGACGTGCGCCCCCAAGACGTGCGCTCCTGCCACCTGCTGCAAGGAGAAGTGCTGCAAGGAGCGGTGCAGGAAGGTGCGGACGTGCAGCCCGAAGACCTGCGAGCCGAAGACCTGTGCTCCGGCGACCTGCGCTCCCAAGGCATGCGTTCCGGCCACGACCTGTGCTCCGAAGGCCTGCGCCCCGGCGCCCTGCGCCCCCAAGGCGTGTGCTCCGGCGACGACCTGCGCTCCGAAGACCTGCTGCAAGGTCAAGAAGTGCCGTTGCAAGAAGGTGAGGACGTGCTGTGCTTCGACCTGTGCGCCGAAGACGTGCGCCCCCGCCGCTTGCGCTCCGGCCGCCAAGCCGGCCGAGGCTCCGAAGCAGGCCCCCCCGCCGGCGCCCGCTCCCCAGAAGAAGGCCTAGATCGCGCGTTGCGTCCGAGCAACGCCCGAGCGTTTCACGGGCCCCGCTGGGGGCCGATGTCGGGTTGGGGTGTTCTGTCAGGTTGGAACCTCCCCTGTGGGTTCCAGCCTGTCCGCGAATTCCCTCGATAGCCGGGTGCTTTTGGCGGCCCGGCTTTCTTCTTTCTTTGGGCAAGAACCGAAGACCGGCGGCTGCCTTTCCGGCGCCGCCCGTCACCTCTTTGGGAGGGCGAAGGCCTCGGGCGGCATCGGGCGCACGGAGCGGAGTTGGGGGGCGAAGGGCATGCGCCCGAGGATCTCGGCGGCCATGTCGATGCCCGGGGCCACTTCGACGAGTTCCAGTCCCGTGTCGAGCAGTCGGAAGACGGCCCGCTCGGTGATGTAGAGGACCTCCTGGCCGACCTGGCGGCTGTGGGCGGCGCTGAAGGAGAGCTGCTCGACCCGATCGACGAACTTGGCGACCCGGCCTTCGCGCACGATGGAGAGCCGGCCTCCGGTCACGGCCACTTCGAGGCCGTCGGCGGTGAAGGTGCCGCAGAAGACGAGCTTTCGGGCCGTCTGAGTGATGTTCACGAAGCCGCCCACGCCGGCCAGACGCGAGCCGAAGCGGGAGACGTTCACGTTTCCCTCGGCGTCGATCTGGGCGGCTCCCAGGGCGGCGAAATCGAGCCCGCGACCGTCGTAGAAGTCGAACTGGGCCGGCTGGTCGACAATCGCCTGGGGATGGACCGAGGCGCCGAAGCTCAGCCCGCCGGCGGGCATGCCGCCGATCGGGCCGCTTTCCACGGTTAGGGTCATCCGGTCGAGCAAGTCTCGCTCCGCGGCGATCCGGGCAATCGCCTCGGGCATGCCGATGCCCAGGTTCACGATTGCCCCCTCGGGGATATCGAGGCACGCCCGGGCGGCGATGATCCGTCGGGCATCCATCGGCAGCGGCTCCGGAGGATCGCCGCGAAGTCCGGGCGACGACGGACTGAAGAAGGCCGGATTGCACTCCGCCTGGCTGAAGGTCTGCGGGTGTTCTTCCGGAGGCGAGACCACGATGCGGTCAACGAGGATGCCGGGCACGCGCACGCATTGGGGCGCGACGGGCTCGTCGAGGAGTTTGACGACCTGGGCCAGCACCACCCCGCCGCAGTTGTGGGCCGCCTGGGCAATCGCCAGCATGTCGCCGAGGAGCGCTTCCTCGTCCATCACGAGGTTGCCGAACGGATCGGCGGCGGTCGCACGGATCAGCCCGGCGTGGACGGGGATCGCCTTGTACCAGAGCCAGGTCTGCCCGCCGAGCACGACGCGCTCGACCAATCCCGGCGGCGTGCGGTCGTTCAACCGCCCGCCCGAGCGGTCCGGATCGACGAACGTATCCAGCCCGATGTGGGTGATGCAGCCGGGCCTGCCCGCCGCAATGTCGCGGAACAACTGGCAGAGGACGCCCTGGGGGAAGTTGTAGGCCTCGATCTTACCCTCCAGGGCCAACCGGCCCATGCGCGGGGCTAGTCCCCAGTGGCCGCCGATCGTGCGGCGCACGAGGCCCTCGTGGGCGAGGTGATTGACGCCGCGGGTCTTGCCGTCGCCCTGGCCCGCCGCATAGATCAAGGTGAGATCGCGAGGCCGGCCGGTCGCCAGGAATCGCCGTTCCAAGGCGCCGAACAACCGTTCGGGCACACCGGCGCCGACGAACCCGCCCGAGGCGATCGTTTGCCCGTCGCCGATCAGGGCCACGGCCTCCTCGTCGCTTGCGAGCTTGGCGTCGCGTGGAGGTCTCATCACCGCCCTATCGTCTGCTCGAGTCATTCAACGACGTCGGAAAGGCTCCAATCGCCCCCCATCATAACTCCTTGGCGGCCCCGCTGCACCAGAAGACGCCCCGGCCTGCGGTGCCTGTTCGCCTGTTCATTGTTGTCGTCCAAGACGTCGATGTCGGCCGGGGGCACGGAGGCCGGCAACGGCTTCCCCCGGTCCTCGTTCGTCGCCGGTTGGTCCGGCCCTCGCCGATCCTTCTTGCCGCGGATCTCCTCGACCGTTTCGCGGATCACCCCGCAGCCGGGCCGTCGGGCTTTGCCGCTCCCAATCCGCAAGTCGGGTTGACATGCATCGTCGGACGGCTAGGCTGAAGGATAGTGAACATGCTGGCGTACTCCCCCCAAGAGCCCGCCGCGTCACGATTCTGTCGTCCTTTCCTCGCCCCCACATCTCCCCATGCCGAGACTGACGATCGACCATCGCGAAGTCGAAGTGCCCCCGGGCGCCACGCTGCTGGATGCCGCACGCCGGCTCGGCATCGACGTTCCCACGCTCTGCTACGTCGAAGGGTACGAGCCTTCCACGTCGTGCCTGGTCTGCATGGTGAAGGTCCGGGCCACCGGCCGCCTGGTGCCCGCGTGCGGCACCAGGGCCGAAGAGGGGATGGAGATCGAGAGCGAGACCGACGAGGTCCGGCAGGTGCGGCGCACGGCGTTGGAACTTTTGCTGAGCGACCACGTGGGCGATTGCCTGGCCCCGTGCCATTTCACTTGCCCGGCCCACATGGACATCCCGGGCATGTTGCGCCAGATCTCGTCGGAAAGCCTCCACGACGCGATTGCGACCGTCAAGGACGCGATCGCCCTGCCGGCCGTGCTCGGCCGGATCTGCCCGAAGCCGTGCGAGAAGGGCTGCCGGCGCAACGCGGCCGACGGGGCCGTGGCCGTCTGCCAGTTGAAGCGATTCGTGGCCGACGCCGACCTCGCCTCGGCGGATCCTTATCGGCCGGAGTGCAAGCCGGCGACGGGCAAGCGGGTGGCGGTGATCGGCGCAGGTCCGACCGGTTTGTCGGCCGCGTACCACCTGCGCCGCGAAGGGCACGCCGTGACGGTCTTCGACGATCGCCCCCAGCCCGGCGGCCGGCTCCGCGACGAGACCACGCCGGAGGAACTCCCCCGCGACGTGTTGGACGCGGAAATCGCCCAGGTCTTCCGGCTGGAAATCGCGATTCGCTGCGGCACGAGGGTCGGCTCGCGGCCCTCGCTCGACGATCTGCGAGGCGAGTTCGACGCGGTGCTCGTGGCCTGCGGATCCACCGCCAAGGATCAGGCCACGGGGCTCGGTCTCCGCACCGGTCCCCAGGGCATTTTGATCGACAAGGAGACGTTCCAGACCGGCCTGGAGAAGGTCTTTGCCGCGGGCAATGCGATTCGTGCCCGGGGGCTGGTGGTCCGCAGCGTGGCCGACGGGCACGAGGTGGCCCTGTCGATTCACGCCTACCTTGCCGGCCATGCCGGGCACGCACACCGCCGGCCGTTCTCGGTACGGATCGGGAAGCTCGAAGAGCCCGAGGTTGCGGAGTTCGTGGCCCGCGCCGGTCAGGCCCCGCGCACGGAGTCGGCGACAGGCTTTTCGCTTGAGGATGCGGTCGAGCAGGCCGGGCGCTGTCTGCACTGCGATTGCCGCGGGTTGGACGCGTGCAAGCTGAGGCGGTATGCGGCCCTGTACGGCGCCGATCCCGCCCGGTTCCGCGGCCAGCGGCGTCGGTTCCGCCAGATCGACCAGCATTCCGAGATTATCTACGAGCCGGGCAAGTGCATTTTCTGTGGGCTGTGCATTCAAATCGCGTCGGCGCACGGCGAGCCGCTGGGGCTTTCGTTCGTGGGCCGCGGGTTCGACGTCCGCATCGGCGTCCCGTTCAATCGGTCGATGGAAGAAGCCTTGAGCAAGGTGGCGGCCGAGTGCGTGGCGGCCTGTCCCACCGCGGCCCTGGCGTTCAAAGAGGAGGCAAGCCGCTCGCAATTGCCGATCCTGGGGCAGTGACGAGGGATGCGACCACGGAAAAGTGGTTTGCCCCGCAAAGCCCACGGGAAAATGGTTTGCCCCGCAAAGCCCACGGGAAAATGGTTTGCCCCGCAAAGCCCACGGGTTGCAACCCGTGGGCTTGAATCGCCATACGAATTCCATCTCCTTCCGTCCTTTTGACTTCCACCCCATCCCCGCCCTGCCATGGTCTTCCTTCCCCCCGGCACCCCGAAGAACCCCGCCTCGAACCAGCCCCCTTCCGGCGGACTGCTCGACGAAGTGCGTACCGCGGCCACGGACCTCGTCGCGGACTTGACCGAGGCCGAACAACTCACGGCTGGCTGGTCCGACGCGCCTTTGGCCGACGTCCTCGTCGATGTGGCCCTGTCGCGCTGCCTGGTGCGTCTGGCGACGACAGACTGCTGGGGCGAAGCGAACCGGCTGCCGTCGTCGGAGTTGTGGCGGATCGCGGGACCGATCCTCGAAGCGGGGTCGCTCCAGCACCACGCGCGGTTCAAGCCGCACGGCTACGCCGGCGACCACGAGATGCTCTCGCGGATCTGCGAGCAGTCGTGCTATGGCGATGCGTTGGGCCGCGTGCTGGATCGCTACTTCCTGCGTCAGGCCGCCCCCGAGGCCGTGCGGGCCCGGACCTGGCACACCGCCGCCACGCTCGTCGCGCATTGCCTCCGGCAACCGCGCGAAACGTACCGGATCGCCAACGTCGGATCGGGGCCGGCGTTGGATGTCTTCGAGGCACTCACGGCGCTGCCTCCCGGTTCTCGATCCTCGGCCCGGGTCCGCCTGTTGGACTTGGACCCCAACGCGCTCGAAGCGGCCCGCACGCGGCTGGAATCCGTCGTTCCGCAATCGTCGGTGGAGACCGTGCGGACCAATCTCTTTCGCCTCGCGCAGGGCTCGCGGGGCGCGAGGGAGTTGCAGACGCCCGATTTCCTGGTCTGCGCCGGCCTGTTCGACTACCTCGACGACGAGCCGGCCGTGTCGCTTCTGGGCCTCTTCTGGCGACAACTCGCCGAAGGCGGCGTCTTGCTCGTCGGCAATTTCGCCCCACACAATCCGAGCCGTGCCTTCATGGAATGGATCGGCAACTGGTACCTCAAGTACCGAACCGCCGACGACATGGAGCGAATTGCCTCCGCGGCCGGGATCCCGCGGCAGCAGTTCCGCGTCGGCTGTGAACGCACGGGCGTGGACCTGTTCCTCGTGGCCGGGAAGGGCGGCGCTGCGTAGAGACGCGGAGAGGGGGAGAATCGAATAGGCAACCTTGGAGTGCGGCGACCTGTCGCCGCTTTCTTTCTTGACCGCTGCGCCCACGGCCTCCGGGTATCCGGAGAGGTCCGGTCGGAAGCCGCGACAAGTCGCCACACTCCAAACGGTTTGGACTCATCTCTCGGGGATAAGCCGAAGGCAGACTACCCGGTCGTTGCCCCGCACGTAGAGCAGTCCGTGCGAGAGAATCGGCGCGGCCCAGGCGGGCGGCTTGAGGAGTCGCGGCCCTTCGGGCGTTTCCCGCACGACGGCCTTCGCTACCTCGACGTATCGCTCCGGGGTGGCCTTCACGAGGCGCAGCACGCCGTCCTCGCCCAGGCACACGAAATGGCCGTCGACGTAGAGAAGCGACGTCCTGGAGAGATTCGGCTCGCTCCACATCACCTTGCCGGAGCTCCACTCGATGCACCGCAACTCCGCGTCGCTGAAATGGCGCCCGCTGGAGCCGTACAAGTAGCCCTCGTGATAGACCGGCGTGTTCCAGTGGGTCTGCATGGCCTTGGTCCGGCCGGGCGGATCACGCCACACCACCTCGTATCCGCCCGGCTTGACGCGGAGCAGAGAACTCCCCGGGCCGTAGGCCTCGGAAATGAAGACTTCGTTGCCGACGACCACCGGCGTGCTCGCGTTGACGCTGTCGCGGAGCCGGGACCGCCAGGAGTAGTGGAAGTCGATCTTGCCCGAGAGCGGGTCCAGGCCGAGCAGCCCGCCCCGGGCAAATACGAAGCACCATCGCCGCCCGTCAATCGTGGCCAACTGCGGCGCGGCATAGCTGGCCAGCTCGTCGCCGACGACGTATTTCACGGCGCCGGTCCGCTTCTCGAAAGCCACCACCGCCGTCCCGTTGCCGACGGCCCGATCCAGGTCGAACCGCCCGGCGCCCTGCGACTCGGCCGGGCTGCCGCCGACCATGACGATGAGAAGATTGCCCTCCACGACGGGCGTAGAGCCGACGCCGAAGTAGTTCGGCACCACGCCGAATTGCCGGGCCGTATCGACCTTCCAGACAAGCCGGCCGTCGTCCGCGCGGATGCAGTGGAGCATGCCTTCAGCGCCGAAGAGATAGACCAACCCCTCGTCGATCACCGGCGAGCATCGGGGGCCGTTGTTGTAGCCGACCAGGTCCTCGTAGTCGGTCGGATACTCGAACTTCCAGAGGAACTCGCCGGTGCGGGCATTGAGGCAGGTGAGTCGTGCCCGGTTCCCGTGGCGGTCGAACTGGAAATACCGCCCGGCGGCAACCGAGCCGATCCCGTAACTCGTCCCCACCTCCCGATGCCAGACCAGCGGCGGTCCGTTCCCCCCCCACCGCGTGCGAATGCCTCGTTCCGGCGATCTGCTGTCGCCCGTGGGTCCGAGGAATTGCGGCCAGTCAACGCCCTTGAAGTCGCCACCGAGGCGGGGAAGATCACCCGAGACTGGTGCCGTCCGTTCCGCGCCAAGCACCGGGGCAGAGGCCCCCCCCGAAAGAAATGTCAGCGTAGCCCCTGCCAGAAGCGTGAAACGGATACTGAGTGGGACATGGTCCATGGCGACTGCCCAGTGTATCTCAACGTCGGCACCGGCACCACCACACGACGTGCATCCTTCCCAGCATTCCCAAGACTCCTGTTCATTACCGTCTTCCTTTCCAGGCACGCACGCAATCCCCGACGTTACCCGGCCGATGATAGCCGATAGCACTGGCCTTTTGTCTGACGGTTCCAGTCACGGAGGACCAAGCGGTGAGCATTCGTGTGTCAACCATCGTCGCTGGCCTGTGGATCGCAACGGCCTCCGCATCAACGGGTTATGGGGGAGTGTTCGGGGCCCTGGCAAGGGATTTCGCCGAGGTGAACAACTGGCCGTGCCCCTACTCGTGCTGGGACCGTGCGTCGGCCCGGGCACCCATGCCGGGGATGATTGAAAACGCGTGGCGTCGTCAGAACCTGTTGGCCGACTACCATTTCACGTCCGACAACAGCCTCTCGCCGGCCGGTCAACGGAAGGTCCGGTGGATCCTCACCGAGGCCCCGATGCAGCACCGGACAGTCTTCGTTCGTCGTGGGGAGAGCGCCGAGGAGACGGTGGCGCGGGTCAATTCCATTCGGCAGTACGCGGACAAGGCCTTTCCCGAGGCCGGTCCTGCCAACATCCTGGAGACCTTCGCGAGTCCGCCTGGCTATACGGCCGGATGGCCTGGTACCAAGGACGAGACGCTCTCGCGCAAATTCCAGACCTCCCTGCCTGAGAAACTCTACGTCCCCGACCGAGCGACGAACAGCAACGGCGGGCAGTGACGCGCAGGGATCCGAGGCTGCAGATCAGGGGTTAGGGATCAGTGTCCTGACCTGTCCGTGCGGGGGTATTCGGGTCAGTGCAAACGGCGGGCGAGCCCGCCCGCTACGCGGATATGCGCCGCTAACCTCCAACCTCCAACTCCCTGTTCCTATATTCCTCATTCCTCTTAGAATCCTCCTAATCCTCCGATTCCGTTACAGCATCGAGCGGTGCCTGGTCGATCAATAATGCGCACCAGTCACGGAGGACTTCGGTGGGCGTGGGGAAGCTCTGGGTAAGCGTGGTCGTCCTGGCGATCTACCTTCCAACGGGTGGGTGCGTCCACGCTATCGAATCGACGTCGGTCCCCGCGTCGCTTGCGGGCGAGGCGGGATCGACTCCGGCCCCCAAACCGCTTCTCGGCGGGGGTAAGCTCGTTGTGCCGCCCGCGCCGACAGGATTCGCCTCGGAGGATCGCGGACAAGTGCTCCCTGCGTTGGCCTTCGAGGAGGCCGGCTCGCCGTCGCCGATCCTTCAGACGGCGGGGATCTTCGACAAGCCGGTGGAGGCGGTCAAGCGGGGGGCCAGCAAGGTCTCCGATGCGATCACACCGACGACTCCCGTAATCCCGTCCGACGATCCAACGCTGCTGTCGACCAAGAGCAAACCGACGCCGGAGTTGTATCTCTCGCTGGCCAAGTACCAGGAGGAACTCGGAAAGCCGGACGCGGCCGAGCAGTCGTATCAGCAGGCCCTGCACTTGTCGCCCAAGCACATCGGGGTCCACTTGGCCTACGCCCGGTTCAAGGAGCAGCAAGGCCAAACGCGGGCGGCGATCGAATACTACCAGAAGGCAGCCAGGATCGCTCCGAATGAGTCCGCCGTGTATAACGACTTGGGGCTGCTGTACGCACGGCACGGCATGAACAACGAGGCGATGGCGTGCTACGGGCGGGCCATTGAGATTCAGCCGCGGCGCCCGCTCTATCGCAACAATATGGCGATGCTTCTGGTTGAGATGGGCCGGGGCGACCAGGCGTTGAAGCACCTGACGGACGTCTATCCCCAAGCCGACGCCTGCTACAAGCTGGGCTACCTGCTCCAACGAAACAACCAGACTCCGCAGGCGGTGAGCATGTTCGCCAGGGCCTTGGCCCTCAACCCGGGGATGACCGAAGCCCGGGTGTGGCTGGACCATTTGCAGGCGAATCCTGGGAGGGGCCCTGAGGGTATCCCGGAGGTGGCCAGGAGACCGGTCTATCCCGCCCGGCAGGCCAGCCCCAAGGGTCTGCCCGGTGCGGCGATCCGCGACGACGAGCCGTCGGCATCGCGAATGCCAAGCGAGTCGCCTCTCGCGCCGGAAAGCCGGGGTTCGCTCCGTCAGCTTCCCCCCGTATCGGCTCCCCCACCCAGCCGATCCCGCGATGTGACGCCGGTTCCGGAGGCCGTCCCTGGCCTTCGGCGGCTCCCGCCAACCTACCCGGAGCGGCCGACGGCGCACGAAGAAGCCGTCGACGACAAAGACTCCGGCGTGCGCCGGGCCACTGCTCCCGCCGGGGGCTTCGAGGAGGCCCCGCTTCCTACGGCCGTTCCGCCCGGCCGGACACGATGAAGAACAGGCGGGATTTCTCCCCCTTCGTTCCTCACTTCTTCTTCGCGTCGGCATCCGTCAGGAGCTTGCCGGTCTTCTTATCCCACCGGACCGAGCGGAGTTTCAGCCGGTGGTCGCCGTGGCAGTCGGTGCAGACGACCGGGTCGCCGCATTTCTTGTCCGGGCAGCGCTCGGCGAACCGTGCGAGGACCTTCTGGGCCGGGACGTCGTGCGTCTCATGGCATTTCGCACAGGACTTGTCGATGCCGTCGGCCGGGACCATCGTGTCGGGCGGGGTGATGTTGTTCTCGTCATTGCGGTGCGCGATCGACTCCCCGTGGCACTTCACGCATCCCACGTCGTTCTCGGCATGCGTCACTGCAAGCCACTCCTCCGAATAGTTCGTGTGGCAGACGTGACAGGCGTGATTGTCGGCCTTGGGGCCCTTCGTCTTCGTGGCCGATTTCTTCTCCGCCGGTTCCTCGAGCAACAGCGGGGCACTGCGATCGACCTTCAGGGCAGGCAGGGGCTTCGCCTCGGCCGCCTCGGCCGCAGCGGGAGCCATGAGGCCCCCTTCCCCCAGCAGGCCCGAGAGAGCATACGCTCCGGCCAGCATCAAGCCCGCAAACACGATCGCCCAGGGTGCGTACTTCATCGTGAGTCCTTTGTGCCGGGAACGTCGTCGTGCCGAACGTCGCCCCTCTCCCGCAGACGAAAGAGGGGCGATTGCGAGATTGCCTCCAAATGAGATTTCTCAATCCTGGGAGGGCGAGGCTCCTGCCGAGCCTGCGACGATCGCAGGTCTACACGGGTGCATTACGGCTCGGCAGGAGCCTCGCCCTCCCGGGATCACGCAAGGTTACTTAGATGTACTCCCAGTCCTTCAGCCACTGGTAGTGGTAGGGCAAGTTGGCCCACGCCCGATCCGTGGCCCGCTCCAGTTCCGCCTTCTCCTGCGCATCCAGTTCGCGGCGTTCCTTGACGGCCAGCGCGGCGTTATCGACCTGCACCGGGGTGATCAGGCCGGGAATCGGCGCGGTGATGTTCGGATTGCAGAGGATGTAGCGGAGCGTGAGCCGGGCCAGGCGGCTGTCTTCTTCGGCATGCGGGCTGTCCGGCGAACTGTCGCCCTTGAACAGCGAGGTGCCGGCAAAGGGCTTGATGCCGAACCAGCCCACGTCCATCTTCTTCATCGCCGCCCAGAGGCCCGACTCATCGTCGATGACCTTGGTCTTGGCCGTGTAGGGTGTGACAATGACCTCCAACTGCGCGGGATATTTCTCGATGAGCTTCCTGATGTGCGGCCGGTCATGGGAAGAGATGCCGGTGAAGCGGGCGCGGCCGCTCTTCTTGGCCCATTCAAGGGCTCTGACGAGTTGTTCGATCTCGCCCTCGGTGTGCTGGCCGCTCTGCTCGTGGCACGTGATCCGCCACAGGTCCACGTAGTCGAGCCCCGCCTGTTTCAGGCCTTGGTCGAAACCCTCCTTGAGCTTCTCGAAGGTGCGCCAGGCCGGGAACCGGACCTCGTTCTGGTACCATGAGTAACCCAAGTACATCTTCTCGCGGCGGCCCTTCAGGGCCTTGCTGTAGGCCTCCACCTCCTGGCCGGTGCAGGCGTCGATGTAGTTGATGCCCCGCTCGATGCAGCGGGTGACCACCTCGGTCCGGTTCTTGATGAAGTCGGGATTGTTGAAGTTGCCGCTAAGCCAGTTGCCTCCCTGGAAGAGGCCGGGCACCACCGTGTTCACCCGCTTCCAGTGCCCGCCCAAACAGACCGCCGAGACCATCAGGTTGGTCTTGCCGCAACGGCGGTACTCCATGTCGGGATTGTAGTTGAGGATCTTGCTCGTGTCCGCGCAGGCGGGGTTTCCCGCGGCCACCGTCGAGGCGCCATGCATTCCCACCGCCGCAGCCGCGGCCGCCGTGACCCCTGTCGACACGAAATCCCGACGCGTCATCGATTGGTTGGCCATGCCCAGACTCCTGTTTCTGTTCGGAGGGGGAGATCCACGCCTTGGGACCGCCATCGTAATCGGGCCGCCGCGTGACCGTCAAGCAAGTCCGATGCCGTCACCCGCATCGGCGAGGGGGGGGCGTGCCCCCTCGTCTATCACAGATCTCGATCAAGTGTTCAGCGGAATGGAGTGCGAACAGGGGAAGGGAAAAGGGGAAGCCCTGGAAAAACGGGAAAGGCAAGAAACTGACATCGACCTGGGTCCCGTTTTCCGTTAATTAGACGACTGGGCCCGTAGTCTCGATGCCGTCTCGGAGGATCCGCCGTGCGAGCGCGACAACGGCCAGCCCTGACGACTCATCGCCATACACTAGCCCGAAGCGCAAGCGAGGGAGAAGCAACGAGTTACCCTCGCTTGCGCTTCGGGCTCGTGAGACGCAGGGCGCGTCGGGGGCCTGGAGGCGTGAATGACTCGGGCTAGAGACATCCCTTATCCCACCTTGTCTTCCGTGGCTTCCTGGTCCTCCCATTCTCCTCGAATGCCGTCTCCATGATCCGGGGTAGGGAGAATCGCCGTGGTCGTCCTTCCGCTTGCCTGGACGGCGAGCCTGCGGCGCCGCGCCCGGGCGCCGGGCGACGTTGGATCCTGGGACGGATGGGGTGGACGGTCGCGGTGTGGCTCGCCATCGGGCCGTCGATCGGTTGCGGTGTCCTCCGCCTGCAGCCGTCGAACTTCCGCGATTGGTCGCCGGACCAGGCGTTGCTTCCGTATGCGGAGATCAACGGCGACATCGTCCACGTCCGCAACATCCGCAACTGCACGTACCTGACGGCAGACACCTACGTGCTCGGCTACTACGACAAGACCTACGACCTCGGCCGTCTGCAATACGTCGACTTCATCGTCGTTCCGTTCCGGGGCATGCCGAGCCTTGCCCACACGATGCTCAGCTTCGGCTTCGACGACGGAGAGCATTTGGCCCTTTCCGTCGAGATCCGCCGTCAGAAAGGCGAGAAGTACGACCTCGTCAAAGGCATGCTGAACCACTACGAGTTGATGTACGTGGTGGCCGACGAGCGCGACGTGGTCAAGCTGCGGACCACCTATCGCGGCGATGACGTCTATCTCTACCGTGCCCGTGCCACCCCGGAACAGGCCCGGATGCTGTTCGTCGACGTGATGGAACGCGTCGACAAACTAGCTTCGAGGCCGGAGTTCTACAACGTGTTCACCAACAACTGCACGACGAACATCGCGCAGCACATCAACCACGTGGCCCCCGGCAAGGTGCCCGGCGGCCTCAAGATCCTCCTGACGGGCCACTCCGACCGCCTGGCCTACGACCTGGGGCTCCTCGACACGACCCTGCCGTTTGCAGAGACCCGTCGCCGGGCCAAGGTAAGCGACGTGGCCAGGCAATGCTCGTCCGCCCCGGACTTCTCCGAGCAAATCCGGCGGTAGCCCCGATGTGAGCGTTCACGGGGGTGCGTAGTGCGACCACAGGACACAACGATGATAGCCGAAAACCCGAGGTGCCGTCAGGTGCCCGACGGCAATAATGAGGGCGGGGGAGTGCCGCAGA
>Ga0067045_1028258_pt1 | contig 38082 bp, 27 predicted proteins | sample TerdegcTABiofilm_FD_59184 | JGI IMG/M metagenome (GOLD analysis project Ga0067045, IMG submission 59184) | Combined Assembly of (Gp0054472, Gp0054536) Wastewater bioreactor microbial communities from Singapore -Terephthalate degrading... | reverse complement strand
CGTGCCCGGTGGCGCGGCCGGGCTTCAAACCCGGTGGGGGGCGTCAGCCGCTCCCGGGTTGGTTCGACTCCAGCTGCTTTCCGCCACTCCCCTTCATTTGCATTCAGGCTGCAGCTTCCTGCTCCTGCAGCATTCGCCACATCACCTTGCCGCTGCCGCTCTTGGGCAAGGCCGTCACGAACTGCACCAGGCGCGGTGCCTTGTAGACCGCCATATTGTCGTGGCACCACTGGATGATCTGCTCTGCCGTCGTGGCCTCATGACCGGCACGCAGCACGACCACGGCCTTGACGGTTTCGCCGCGATAGGCATCCTTGGCGGAGATCACGCAGGCCTCCTGAATCCCGGGATGGCGGAACATCAGCGACTCCACCTCGGCCGGCCAGACCTTGAAGCCGCTGGCATTGATCATGCGCTTGAGCCGGTCGGTGATGAAGAAATAACCCTCCTCATCCACGCGTCCCAGGTCGCCGGTACGGAAAAAGCGCTTGCCATCCAGCTCCATAAAGCTTTGCTCGGTCGCCTCGGGGCGCTGCCAGTAGCCTTCGAACACCTCGGGGCCGTTGACCACGATCTCGCCCTGCTCCCCCTGGGGCACTTCCTCCAGCGTGTCGGGACTGATCACGCGCGCATCGGTGCTCATGAAGGGGATGCCCAGGCATTGCTGCTTGGGATGGTCGGGCGGATTGCTGTGCGAAGGCGCGGCGGTTTCGGTCAGGCCATAGCCTTCACAGAAGCGCAGCCCGTATTGTTCGAGCAGACGCTGGGCCACGGCCTGGGGCATGGCGGCACCGCCGCCGCCTATGTATTTGAGGCTGGACAGATCGAAGGACGCGAAGTTGGGACTGGCCAGCAGATCGATCACCATGGTCGGGATATTGGTCCAGCTCGTGACCTGATAGTGCGAGATCAGGCGCCCGGCCAGTTCGCGCTCCCAGCGCGGCATGATGATCAGCGTCGCCCCCATGTAGATGGCACTGTGCAGCACGGACACCATGCCCGTGATGTGAAACATGGGCACGACGGCCAGCACCACGTTCTCGCTGGTGCCCGTGCCCCACATCGCGCCCGAGACAGCATTGTGGTTGATGCTGCGGTGCAGGTGCATGCAGCCCTTGGGCTGGCCCGTGGTGCCGCTGGTATAGGGCAGCAGGGCCAGATCGTCACGGCCCGCTGTATGCGGCGGCGGCAGCTCGCTGCAGGCCAGCGCCTGCGTCCATGCATGGACCTGGCCGTGGTTCAGGCTGGCAGGCTCGCGCTCGCCGAGCAGCCAGTTGCGCCAGGCTTCGGGCGGCGCATCCGGCCCCTGCACATCGGCATCAAAGCCGTCGGTGAACCGGGTCACCAGCAGATGCTGCAGCGCCTCGGAAGGCTCCAGTGCATTGCTGGCCTTGGCCAGCTCCGGCGCCAGATCGGCCGTGGTGATGGCCACCTTGGCGCCGGAGTCCGTGATGTAGTGCTTGAGCTCCTCTGCCGTATTCATGGGATTGACCGGCACCACCACCGCATTGGCGCGAAAGATGGCGTAATGCGCCAGCACCAGCTGAGAGCTGTTCTGCATCAGCACGATGACGCGGTCGCCCTTCTGCACGCCCAGGCCATGCAGATAGGCGGCCATGCGCTCCGTGCCCTCGCACAACTCCTTATAGGTCGTGGTGCGCCCCAGAAACACCAACGCGGCCTTGTCCGGATATCGCCTGGCATTGACGGACAGGTTCTCCCAGACGCTGGTTGCTGGAACGGTGATCGAATGGGGCAGCCGATTGGGCCAAAACTGGTGATGAGCGGGCATGAGTCAGGCAATCAGAAAAGCGGTTACATAGTCCGGGTGGACTAATCAGTCCGCAAGACTAGGCCTGCCGACACGGCCCGGCATCCGGGATGCCCCCAAGAGCCGGTCACTCATGTGACGGCCGGCGCGGCCTGGCGCGGTTCGCGCTGGTGGGGCCCCGCGCCCTGGCTTACCATGCGCCAATGCCTCATGAATCACGCCTGCAGCAATCGCTGCGCCAGCTACTTGCCAGTCAGCGCACCGCCGCCCTGGCCGTTCAGCCCCAGGCCGGTTCGTCGCCCCCCGGATATCTGCCCGCCCCGGGGCTGTCCCTGGTGCCCTGGGCCTGGAGTGGCGAATTCAGCTGCCTGGTGCTGCATGTCAGCGCGCTGGCCGGCCACACACAGGCCATGGAACTGCATCCCGCAGTCAGCCTGCTTGTCAGCAGACCCGAATCGGCCGAGCAAGCCGTGCATGCGCTGGAGCGCATCAGCATTCAAGGCGTGGCATCCACGCCGCCGCGCGACAGCGCCCTGTGGCAAGGTGCCCGTGCCAGCTATCTGGCGCGCTTTCCCGAAGCCGAACCCATGACGGCGCTGGGCGACTTTCGCTTTGTCTGCATCACGCCGCAAGGCGGCAGGCATGTCGCCGGCTTCGGCGCGGCGCGCGATGTGGACGAGCACGATCTGATAGCCGCCCTCAACCCGGCGGCCTAGTCTTTGCTGGCCTGGCGCACATGCGCTGCGACCCGTTCCATGCAGGCCAGCGGCTGTCCCTGCACCAGCGCCTGAACATGGTCCTGCCAGATCTGCCCCTGCTGCTCCACGCTTGCGTCCAGAAAGCACTGCAGCATCTGCTGCGGATCTGCACAGGGCTGATAGTGATAGGGATCGCGCCGCAGGCATGCCGCGCGCAGATGCAGGCCCAGGGCCTCCCAGGTCACGGCCATGCCCTGCAGGCGCTGCCACTGGTGCACCCATTTAAGTGCAAGAGACATATCAGATGACAACTTAAGTCATTGATTTATATTGTTTTTAGTTGGCACATCTTGTCCGTTGCATTTTTAACAAAGTGGACATCGACATGCTTGTTCGGTTAGCGACATTGTGCGGGCATTCGTGAATCACATGGCAAGGCGTGTGGTCTATGAGCTGGCCTCCGGCACGCTTGAGACGACGCTTTCGAGATCCCAGTGGGTCACAAACTGACCATCAGGGCTACCACTACAAGATGTTCCCTACTGAGCGGTGCTAGCGAGACGCGAAGTCAAACAAAGCATGTGCCGCAAAGGCAAATGCTTTGGCAACGCGGTGATTGATCGCTTCTTCGGCCCCCTGAAGCCTGAGTATTTTTGTCCTGCCGAGCCCAATAGCAATGATGCTTTCGAAGCGGGCATGCATATGATTACGTCCACTACCCCAACAAAGAGCGCATCAAGCTCGAGCTGCCGGGCTCAGTGCGGTGGAGTACCGGCTGAAAGTACCGTCTGATCGGCGGAATCGTGACTGTCCAAACTCAGCGAAGCCGATCAACGCCGGGGCGTGATTCAGTATTAGACAATTAGGTACATCTCAGGCGCTTCTCTCATTGCGAACCACATGAACGCTCCGTACGGACGCATAGTGAGTCCGGCTATGTGACTTTACCGTTTTGCAATGGTCGCTTAAGTGCAAAAAATGAAATCGCTAACGGCATACTCGCTCCATTTTTTAACGAAATTGAACCGAGCTTGATCTTGCGTTGTGCGTACGAGGTCAATGCATCTTTAGATATGGTTAGCAACCTGTATGCGCACACATTAAGTCTAGGCTTTATGCCATCCCCCGAATGGGAGAAAGTTGTCGTCCATCTCCCAAGGCCGACACGAGTCTGCTGCGGCTCGTAGAAGCGGCCCTTCGAACCTGTATGCGGTGAACCGTGCAGTGGAGGGGCCGAACCTGGAACCACGGGGCAAGATTACGGTGCAAGCGATCAACGTGAATCGGCGAAATCTTGCTCCATATGGCCAACACTCACCTGCCCAGAGCAAGCCGACGCCCATAGTACTAGTTGTTACGTATTCCGGTCGAACTGACCGCCTGTGCAGGTTGTGGCTGACCAGGCTGCTGGTCGTGACCGTCTGAGTTCGGCAAGAAGCTGTCGATCGGTCGGTAGTTGTGAACGGCAGGTCTAGGCTGTCTGCGGTCACTCAGCTCAAAGATGTCAATGACTGCTAATGCACAAAGCAGTCATTGGAGCTCGACTTCCACGGATGTCCGCGCCAAACCTCAAAGCAGAGACTGGACAGTCGCGAATTTCGGGTGACTGCATTTACCTGAGGCGAACCGATGTTAACGACCCGTTGCGGCCATCCACTTGCTGTCGGCCTAAGCCTGCTTTGCAGCGATTGCTGTCGTATATAGATACAGCACCACCTTCCGGTTAGCGCTACTTAGCTGTCATTCATTCCCTCTGCGTTAGCAGCCTCAAGAGTAACTCTGAAGTGCCGCAATCTAGGCTGCTCGATCATGGTCAGCCTCGTTTCCCGCACTCACACGTTAAGCGTGCTAGTAGACCGAATTCCTGCCGCCTACGCGGTGGTTAATTTGTTGCATCAACCTGTTGAATCCGCCACCCGAGCCGCCAAAGGGCAAATTCAACGAGGCGATACAAGTGCTTCTAGTCAACGGGTACAGCGAGGCAAATGACCAGCATCGCCGATGCAGAGTCAGGCACACCGCAAAGGGATCTCGAACCCGATCAAATCGTCCTGGTACTGCGCCAGTGCCTGTACCCGCTGGCGGTATGTGATGAGATGGGCAATCGCTCCTATCTTCAAACCATGCTGCAATGCAAATTGCTGCAGATCCGGAAGGCGGGCCATGCTGCCGTCATCATTCATGATTTCACAAATCACGGCCGCCGGCGTCAGCCCAGCTAGCGCTGTGAGATCGCAGCCGGCTTCAGTATGGCCGGCACGTGTTAGCACGCCGCCGTCGCACGCCTGCAAGGGGAAGATATGCCCTGGCCGGACGAGATCATTGGCTTGAGCGTTTGCGCCGACGGCTGCCTGTACCGTCCGAGAGCGGTCGGCTGCGGAGATCCCTGTACTCACGCCGCACGCGGCTTCGATCGACACCGTGAACGCTGTGCCATGGGCTGTACCGTTCTGCGACGTCATCAGCGGTAGATCCAGCCGCTCGCAATGTGCTTTGGTCAAAGTCAGGCAAATTAGGCCCCTGCCATTCTTGGCCATGAAGTTAATTGCCTCCGGGCTCACATGGTCGGCGGCGATGACAAGATCGCCTTCGTTTTCACGGTCCTCGTCATCGACCAAAATCACCATGCGTCCTGCAGATAGTTCGGCCAGCAGTTCTGGAACTGTGGCGAGCGCAGCGCTCATAGGGTTGGTTTGCATCGCAGTCATATACGCCTCACACAGCCAGAATCGACACGGACTTGGTATTCAGATAGGCTTCCATGGCTTCGGGGCCCCCTTCTGAGCCGTAACCGGAGTCCTTGATGCCACCAAAGGGCATTTCCGCCGAAGTCACGGCCGGCTGGTTAACCCACAACATGCCGACTTCCATCTGCTGGGACAGCAGGTGGGCATTCTTGAGCGACTTCGTGAATGCATAGCCCGCTAGGCCGTAAGGCAGGCGATTGGCTTCATTGATTGCATCTTCCAGCCGATTGAAGCCACGCACCGCGACGATGGGGCCAAACGGCTCGTCGTTGAACACCTCGGCATCCAGCGGCACATCGGCCAGCACTGTTGGCGCGAAAAAGCAGCCGTCAGTGCCCAGGCGCACGCCGCCAGTGGCAATTTTTGCGCCCGACATCTGCGCATTCGCCAGCAACTTGTCCATCGCCGCCAGCCGACGCCCATTCGCCAGTGGGCCCATGGTCGTGCCTTCGTCCAAGCCGTCGCCCAGCTTGAGACTCTCGGCGTGCTTGACCATCTGTGCCACGAACGCGTCCTTCAAGCTGTTGTGCACCAGAAAACGGGTTGGCGCAATGCAGATCTGTCCTGCATTGCGGAACTTGGCAGCGCCCGAAGCTTGCACCGCCAGCGCCACATCGGCGTCTTCTGCAATGATGACGGGCGCGTGGCCACCAAGCTCCATAGTCGCTCGCTTCATGTGCATGCCGGCCAGGGCCGCTAGCTGCTTTCCCACAGGTGTGGAACCGGTGAACGTCACCTTACGGATGACGGGGTGGGCAATCAGGTAGGACGAGATTTCGGCGGGGTTGCCGAAAACCAGGCCCAGCACACCAGGGGGCACACCAGCATCGATGAAAGTCTGCAGCAAGGCGGCAGGCGAGGCCGGAGTTTCCTCCGGCGCCTTGACTAGAAAGGAGCAGCCACAGGCCAGGGCCGCGCTGAGCTTGCGGACCACTTGGTTAATGGGGAAGTTCCAGGGAGTGAAAGCCGCCACCGGTCCCAGCGGCTCCTTTATCACCTGCTGCTGGTTGTCCAGATTACGCGACGGCACGATGCGGCCGTAGGTGCGGCGCCCTTCGTCGGCAAACCATTCGATGATGTCAGCGGCGGCCAGCACTTCGCTGCGCGCCTCGAACAAAGGCTTACCTTGCTCCTGTGTTAGCAAAGCAGCCACCTGGTCGGCGCGCTCGCGCAGCAGGCCCGCAGCCCGGCGCATAATGTGCGCACGCTCATGGGCCGGAACCCGGCGCCAGATCTGGAAGCCGTGCTGCGCGGCTGCTAGCGCGCGGTCCAGATCGGGAATGTCAGCGTGCGCCACGCGACCAATCGTCCGACCGGTCGCTGGGTTGATCACGTCCAGGGACTTACCGCTGGCAGCGTCTACCCATTCGTTGTTGATTAGCAGGCGGGTGTCGGTGTAGTGGTGGGATGGCATGGGAGTTATTCGGTATAAGAAATGCGGAAAATGGTGCAACGGCGTGCCGCGCGTCAAATGACCTTTGCACTGCGCAACTCGGCAATCTGCGCCGTAGCCAGCCCCAGTTCGGCGAGCACTTCCTCAGTGTGCTGGCCAAGGGCTGGAGGCGCATAGCGCAGCACCGGCGGCGTTGCCGACAGACGCAGGGGGCTTGCCACACCCACGATGCGCTCCACGCCATCGCCTGCATTGCGCGGTAAGGACACGGCCAGACCCCGGGCTTGGACTTGGACGTCGTCAAACGCCTGAGCAATGTTGTTGATCGGGCCGCAGGGCACAGCCTTGTCTTCGAGCAGCATGATCCACTCAGCCGTGGTGCGCGTTTGGGTGATGGCGTCCATCAGCAGGACCAGGGCGTCGCGGTGTTGCACGCGCAGAGTGTTGGTGGCAAAGCGCGCATCACGTGCCAGCTCAATCTGGCCGGTAGCCTCGCAAAAACGCTGAAACTGCCCGTTGTTGCCAATGGCCAGCATCATCGCGCCGTCCTGGGTGCGAAAGTCCTGGTAGGGCGAGAGGCTCGGGTTGATATTTCCCTGGCGCTGCGGCGCCACTCCGGTGTTTAGGAAAGCGCTGGCTTGGTTGGCCAAGATGGACATACCCACATCCAGCAGCGCCATGTCAATGTGCTGGCCGTAACCGCTACGGTCGCGCACCTGCAGCGCCGCCAGGATGGCCGTACTAGCGTAGACACCCGTAAACAGGTCGGTGAGCGCCACGCCCACACGCAGCGGGCCACCGCCTGCCACCTCATCTGGCCGGCCAGTGATGCTCATCATGCCGCTGCTTGCCTGGACCAGCAGATCGTAGCCCGCGCGTGAAGCGTAAGGTCCAGTGTGACCAAAGCCAGTCACGCTGCAGTAGATCAATCGGGGGTTGGCGGCGCGCAGGCTTTCATGATCCAGGCCATATTGCTGAAGGCCCCCTGTCTTGAAATTCTCTACTACCACGTCGCTTTGTAGCGCCATCTGCCGTAGTAACGCCTGGCCTTCAGCCGTCGCCATATCGATGGTGACTGAGCGCTTGTTGCGGTTGCAGGAAGTAAAGTAAGTTGCCTGGTCCGTGTCCTGGCCGTCTGCATCCTTCAGAAATGGAGGACCCCAGGCGCGCGTGTCATCGCCCACGCCAGGGCGTTCGATCTTGATCACGTCGGCGCCCAGATCGGCCAAGATTTGCGTGCACCACGGTCCAGCTAGCACACGCGTCAGGTCGAGCACCTTGAGTCCAGCGAGCGCAGCTTCTTGCAATGGAGTGTTCATGTCAGGTCTTGAGAAATTCGAGAAACTGGTCATCACAGCGACCAGGCCATGCGCAGCGACGGACGCTGGCAAGCGTCGGCATACCAACGAGCCATGGCCGAGAAGCGCTCTCGCCAGCCAAAATCGGTAAAACGCAGGTCCAAGTACCAGAGCGCGCAGGCGATGGCTATCTGGCCGATGTCAAACGCCTCACCGTCCAGCAGTTGCGGCTGGGCGTCGAGAAAGGCCAGGGAGGTCTCGACCTTGTCAAGCTGGCCGACGCGCCAGGCGTCCCAGCGTAAGGCCTCTGGGCGTGCGGCCTCCTCGTAGCGCGCCAGCACAGCGCCGTCCAACATACCGTCACCCAGTGACTGCAGTGTGAGCGCAGCCCAGCGTGCAGAACCGCAGGTGGGGATCAACGAGCCGCCCGCCAGATCGTTGAGGTATTCGCAAATCACTCGACTGTCGTAAAGCACCTGGCCGTTGTCGGTGAGCAAGGTGGGGACCTTGCCCAGTGGATTAAGCGCAATTACGCTCTGGTCTCGCTGCACCGGGTGCACGTTGGCGGGCAGCAACGTAATCTGCGCGCCTAGGCCCAATTCCTGCGCGGCGATCAGGCATTTGCGCACGAAAGGCGAGAACGGAGAGAAGTAGATCTTCATGATTGAATCGTCCCGGGTGCACCCCAGACATTGTTTTCTCGCCAGAATTTGTCTTTGCCCAGGGAATCTGGCAGGCTGCTGCGTGTGTTGCGTATCACCCGGCCCAGCAGGACTTTCAGCAGCCGGACCTCGTTGGCATCCAACCCCTGCATAGCATCTTCCTCGGCTGCCTTGCTCATTGCCATGTTTTCCAACGCAGACTGGCGCCCTGCGGCCGTGAAGTACACCTGCCCCCCCTCCACACCCGCTTGCAATGTGATCAACCCTTGCGCGACTAGGTCCTGGAAGTGTTCATTGGCCGCCCTGTGGCCAGTGAGCTCCAGCAGCCGTTCCAGTTCTGCCCTGCCGCGCCCGTCGCCCATGCTTAAAATCGACAGGATGCTGCGGTGAATTTCACTGAGGCCGCGGCGCTGGATATCGACGCGCAGCGGCGCCATCAGCTGGAAATAGGCTCGGCGCAGTTGGAAGCCCAAAAAGTCGTCGCCAAAATCCCAGCCAGAGTCGATCACCTCGTTGTCGGCTTTCTTCAGCAGCAGTCCATATTTGCCACTGTGGAAAACCAGCGGTGCGCGATCAAAGCTTTCAAACGACACCACTTCTCCGACAAAAATGACGTGGTCTCCGCCTTCGTAGCGATAAGTCGTTCGGCATTCGAAGCGGGCCGAGCATCCACTGAGTAGGGGCACATTTTCCACGCCTCGTTCGACTTCGATTCCGGCAAATCGGTCGCTGTCGCTTTTGGCAAATTGATTGGACACTTTCTCCTGCTCCAGAGAAAGAATATGCACAGCGAAATGATTGGAGTGCGTGAAGGCGTCGAGACTCGAGGACTTTTTGTCCAAGCTCCACAGCACCATGGGCGGATCCAGCGACACCGAATTAAAACTATTGGCCGTGAGCCCTACGTCTTCGCCGTCTGTACCCCTCGTCGTCACCACGGTCACGCCGGTAGCAAATGAACCCAGGGCTTTGCGGAATTTTTTTCCGTCAATGGAAGATATGTTGGTCATAAAGATACTCAAAGCGAAGAGGAGGCGCCGCAGTTCATTGCAGCGGGGGCGAGCCGGCGTCTTTGTAAGCTTTGGCCCAGTGCACTAGCTCTGTCTCGACCGTCTTGGCATGACGCTGTGGCGAACCGCCATCGATGAAATAGCCCAGATCCGCGAGGCGCTCGATGACCTGCGGCTTGGCCAGTGCTTGATTCAAGGCCGCGTTGACTGTTTTCACCGCCACGTCCGGCACCCCCTTGGGAAAGGCCAAGCCAATCCAGGTCGTAGCATCCACCTGTCCCATGCCTGATTCCTTCATGGTGGCGACGTCCGGCAATTGGGGGATACGCCTTTCGCCGGTCACCGCGATAGCTTTGGCCCGGCCATTCTTGATTTCAGGAATCGCCGCACCCGCGATCATGAACGTCAGGTGCGTGCGCCCGGGAATCAGGTCCAGCAGCAGCGGAGGGCTGCCGTTGTAGTTAATTGTTTGCACGTCAGCCTGGATGGCTTTCTTGTACAACTCCGCAGCAAGAAAGGCCGTTGGCGTGCCGGAGCCGATGGTATAGCTGGCCGGCTTGGCCTTGAGCACCTGGTTCAGCTCCTTGAGGTTGTTCGCCGGAAGACTGGGTGTTGCCAGAAGAACACCAGGTGTCGATGCAATCAGTCCGGCATGAGTGAAATCATGTACGGGGTCGTAGCCCAACTTGGCGTCGATGGCCGGATAGATCGCCATCGTCGATGTGCTACTGAGCACCATCGTGTAGCCATCCGGCTTTTCCTTCTTGGCGGCCAGAATGCCGATTTTCCCCCCGGCCCCTGGACGGTTTAGGACGATGATGGTCTGTCCCAAGGATTTGCTCATTTCCTGCGCTACTAGCCGTGTCGCCACATCGGTACCACCGCCGGCCGGGTAAGGAAGTATGATTTTTATTGGCTGATTAGGGTACGTTTCGGCCATTGCCCCCTTGAGAAAAGACAGCCCCATTAATGACAATAGGCAGCAATATTTAGTGATAGCGCGACGCGACATAGTTGTCTCCGTATTTATTTATAAAACCTAGCTCACTTCATCAAAAGCGGCATAACGTGCTTGCCGAAAATTTCCGCCTCCTGGTCGTGTGGGTAGCCTGAAAGGCAAAAACCACTGCAACCAGCGTCCACGAATTCATACAACTGCTCAGCCACCTGCTTGTAATTACCCACGACAGCCACACCAGCTCCGGCGCGAACATCGTTGATGCCCGTCCATAAATGCGGCGTCATTTTCCCGTTCTCCACACTGGCTAGTGCTATCTGACGACTGTTAGCCACGGAGTTGATTCCCTGATCGCGCTGCTGCTTCAGTGCCTTCTGGCTTTCAGCTCCCTCCACCAACTGGTGTGCGAAATCCCAAGCCTCTTGCTCGCTTTCACGGCAAATCACCTGCAGACGCATGGAATATTCCAGCTCATTTTCTCGACCGTATTTAGCCGCGACTTCTTTAATTTTTTTGATATTCTCTGCAATAGCCGATGGGTAATCTCCCCAGAACAAATGCACGGAAGAATGCTTGGCGGAAATTTCAGTGGCCTGATCAGAGCCACCGCCTAGGAAGAAATTCGGATGGCCATTTTTCATTTCCGGAATAATGACTGGCTCGTTGACATTGTAGAACTCGCCTTCGAACTTCACGTCCTTCTCGGTCAGCAGCTTCTTCAGAAGAACCACTTCCTCTTCCATTTTTCGATAACGCGCTTCCTTGGAAGCCAATTGACCTTCCGCCAACGCTTCGTTTTCGCTCAGGCCGGCGATCAGATTCAAATACAAGCGATCACCGGTAAACTGACAGAATGAGGAAATCATTTTCGCTTGCATCACGGGATGAACGAATCCGGGCTTCATGGCTACCAGTGGCTTTATTTTCTTGAGATTAGCTGAAATAAATGAAGCTGTTGTCCATGCTTCCCAGCAACCTGGACCGACTGGAATTAAAATGTACTCAAAACCCGCATTTTCCGCATTGGATGCCACTTTCATGAAGTGATCCATTGTGCGAGGAATCGCTTTAGATGGATCGCCAAAAGCGGTCAAATCACCATTCGTTGGGCAGAACCAGCCCATTTTCAGCTTCTTCATCTCATGTTGCATTTGGCATCCTTGCTTTGGATAGATTCTATTCAATCGGTTAATCCATTGATTAACTGAAAGTAAATGAGAGCATATCTGCGCACTTGCCAAATAGAAAATGATCTTATTTAATTTTCAACATTAATCCCATTCATACCCCGCTTTACATGCCCGTCCTGGGCTGCGGTCAACCGGCCATGCAGGCAACGTCTTGGCGTGCCTCGGCTCGGGGTGAACGCCCCCATGCGCTCGCCCCGCGTATGTCGAAGCACAGTTGTCGAGCGGCGGCACCCACACTGAACACTAACGCTGCGGGCTCAGCAGCCGACCCTTGGGAATCTCGCGCACTTTTTGCAACAGCCACATCACGCCCGGATCCGACTGGAAGCGCGCATGCGTGGTAGCAATCAGCGGCGAGGCGGGGATCTCGACAGGCAGATCGTAGACCGCCAGGCCCAGCAAGTCGCCAAATTGGTCTGCCAGCAAATGGGGCAGATGGCAGATATAGCCACATTGCGCAGCAACCATAGCCATGGCCATGTAGTTCTGCACCACTGTTGCGATGGGCCTTTTCAAACCATTTTTCGCAAGTGCAACGTCCACCACCGAGCCGCGATGGTCCAGCGGATGAATCACCACATGCGGAATGGAAAGATAAGCCTCCAGCGTCATGGCCCTTCCAGGAAGAGAGACTTCCTTGGAAAGCATGGCCACCATCGACAGCTGGTTGACCTCCTCATTCACAATCGCTGCGCCATGGATATCCCGCGTGCTGAGCATCAGTTGCAACTCGCCTTTCTCCAGCATGTCGCAAGCAGTGCGCGTATCAGGCATAGCGCGGAATTTCAAACGAATGCCTGGAGCTTCCTGCGCGATTTCCTTGACCAGCAAAGGGGTCATGGACAGCTCAACAATTTCACCCAGTGCAATTTGGAATTCTCGCTTCACCGTCGCCGGGTCAAAACTGCTTTCCAGGGAAATCGTGTTGCCAATCTCGTCCAATGCTTTTTTGATGGGCTCTACCAGCCGCTGCGCGCGCAGCGTGGGTTGCAAGCCTGAACGGCTGTGCAGAAAAAGCTCGTCGTCCAGGGCAGCGCGCAAACGTTTGAGCGCATGGCTCACAGCCGACTGGGTCAATGACAGTCTTTCACTGGTTCGGGTAACACTGCGCGTTTCCCACAGCTCCAGGAAAACAACAAGGAGATTCAAGTCAAATCGGCTTACATTGAATTTTGACATTTTTATATATTGAAGGCTTTATGCCGCGCGTATTGAAGGTCTGCATTAATACCTACAGCTCGCAGCAAGTAGCAAGCAAGGTCAGCCTCAGCATTGAAGATTCGCTGACCACTACCCGAGCGGATCTTTCGCGCAAGCACCCCGGGAGCTGCTTGGAAGCAAGACCTTGCCTTTGGCAGCGCCTGTAAGGTGACCGAGGGTAGAGGAAAAATTAGCATAGACCGCCCCAACATGCATCGCTGCGGGGCATGCAGTGTGATGCAACTGCCGCTAAAGGGTTGGGTAAGTGGGCGCCCATCCCCACCGGCTGAAGGAAGCATGAGCTAGCCCTGTAGCCAAACCCGGTGGGCGGCCCCAGCCTGTCCCCAGATCAGACCTGAATACGCTGTAGCAGGCCCTTACGTCTCCGCGGCGAGACAGAGCCTGTCCACCACATCCATCGGCAATCACATATCGAGCTTGATGTTCCCCGCCACGATAATGCTGCGCCACTTCTCGGAATCGGCCGCAATGAGCTTGGAAAATGCCGAAGGCCCCTGCGCCACGTTGTCAGAACCGAACGTAGCGATCAGTTTCTGGAGATTGGTAGAACGAGCGATTTTCAAAATCTCCATGGTCAAACGCTCGGTCACGTCCACAGGAATACCCGCAGGCGCCAGAAGCCCGTACCAGCCTCGGGCTTCGAAACCCGGCGCACCGCTTTCTGCGACGGTTGGAACGCCAGGCAGCAGGTCTACACGCTTGAGGCTCGTGACGGCCAAGGCCACTAAAGAGCCCGATGCGATATGCGGCATCACAAGCGCCAGATTTTCAAAGGCGTAGAGAACCTCCGACGCCAGCACGGCCAACACGGCCGGTGCGCCGCCCTTGTAGCCCACATGCGTTGAAGTTAGTTTCGTTTTCTGCAGGAAGAGTTCAGCGGCTAGGTGTTGGGGCGTCCCAGCGCCCGCAGAGCCGTAGAAGTTTTTGGTGCTTGCATCCTTTAAGCGGGCCGTGAGATCGCTCAAGCTTGCGAGACCCGATTTTTTGGAAACAACTAGGACCAGTGGGGTCGCCGCTAGGAGACTGATTGGCGTAAAGTCTTTGAGTGGATCAAAATTGACGTTCTTGTACAGAGAGGCATTGATGGCCAGAGGCCCACTTGCCCCCATCAGCAGCATGTGAGCATCCCCTGTGGCCTTGGCCACAAAGGCAGTGCCGATATTGCCGCCCGCACCGGCCTTGTTCTCTACCACGACAGGCTGCCCCACGGACTTGGCCAGATCGATGGCAACCGCACGGGCCAGGATATCGACAATACCTCCCGGAGGATAGGGATTCACCAGCCTGAGTGCTTGTTGGGGCCAGGTCGAGGCTGCAGCATGGCCTGAAGCCCAGGTTGCACCGAGCGCCGGAGCAGCCATAAGAAATTTACGACGATCCATCGATTTCTTTCAGAAACACGAGAGTGCTCTACACATCCGCTTCAGGTCACATTTAGAGTAAAGGTCAACTTGGTCTTCTGGGTGATGATGCCACCGCGATCGCCAGGAGCCGTCGATCCGTACCGCGCCGCGAAGCATTCGGGGAGTTCGCGCGCATCTTTTGGCGCCAGCCAAAGGCGCATGAGATGGCGCTTGCGTTCGGGCTCTGGCCAATCCTCGAAGTCCGTACGCGAATGCAGGATCTGATGATTGTGCAGAAACTGCATGTCGCCAGGCTTGAATTCCATCTGCAGGTTTAACTGCGGATCATTGGTCAGCGCATCCAGCAGGTCCAGCGCCTCCAACTCCTTCTCTGTGAGGCGGCGCGCAAGGGGAAAGTTCTTCTGCGCGCTACGGATGTACTGCCCCACATAGATGGTGGTGAGTTGCCCGGCATGCCAGTTGAAGACAGGGATGTCAAACCACGGCAGCGTTCCCTCCGGGACCTCGCCGCGACGATCCGTTGGAAATGCATGGAACAGCTGCTCGACTAGATCCGGCCGAGTACGCATCATCTTGTTGTAGATAGAGACCGAGCTCACGATGCGGCTCTCGCCGCCGGTGCGAGATGTTTTGAGGCAAATAAGGCCAACAATGTCGCAGGAATCGGTGTGGTACTCCAGCGCGCGGTTAGTCTGGTAGAAGCGCACGGTGGGCTTTCTGATATCTACCCCGGTGTCCTTCACATGCCCAAGCAAATGGCCTGCTGCATTCTGTGACCTGAAGCTTCCAAGATATGCGCCTATGCCGAGGTAGGCAATCGCCGTTTCCTCGGTACTGTAGCGATCGACATCAAATCCACGCAGCATCACGAAGCCTCGGCCATTGATCACATCATTCAAGATTCTCTTGAGGCGCGGCGCCAACAAAGGCAGAACAAAAGTGTTCGTTGAGATGTCGCACAGCGGAGCACCGGAAGACTTGAATCGATGAATTGCCTGTTCGATCTCATCGAGTTCAGCCGATGTCAGAACCTCGATCCAGTCGCCTCGCTCGGCCATTTCCGAGCCCATCCATGCAGCTTGGCCATCAATGTGTTCAGGTGCCACAACAGAGCTGCGCTCGATCACTTCGGTCATTGTGTTCCTTCCGGTGGAGTTTGAATGATGCTGGCCAGTCTAGAGATCTCCGTACAATCAATCCAACGAATAATTTCTATATATTTATCGATCTGAGCGATTAATGAACATCACCATCAAACAGCTGCGAGCATTTGCAGCGGTCGCTAGAGAAGGGAGCTTCACTAGGGCTGCGGCCAAGCTACATGTGACGCAATCCACGCTGACTGCATCGATCAAGATTCTCGAGTCAGAGATCGGATGCCGTCTTTTCGATCGGTCAACGCGTGAGGTGGCACTCACGGCACAAGGGGAGAAGTTCCTGCCCACTACAGATCGCCTTTTGCGCGAACTCTCAGAGGCACTGGAAGACCTTCAGGACACCGCCAAAGGACAACGCGGTTTTGTGGTAGTTGCTGCGGCTGCCTCTTTCATTAACTATGTCTTGTCTCCAGCCGTTGTTCAGTTGGCCAAGATCCACCCTAATATCCGGGTGCGTCTGTGCGATGAGACCACGGCAGGCTCCTGCAGGCGCGTTTTGTCGAGTGAAGCAGACTTTGCAGTGACCACACTTTTTCAGGATGTTGAAGGGCTGGATGCCACCCTTGTACTCACGGACGCCTACGGGGCAGTCTTCAGCACGAATCACCCATTGAATGAATCAACTGGCCCCATCAAATGGAGCGCGCTGAATCCGCATACAGTGGTCAAACTTGATCGCTCCAACGGAATACAAGCGTTGATTGACATGAATCCGAAACTGATGCGAAAAAGCCAGGAACCGGTGTACGAAGTGGGCTCAATGTCTTCCCTGTTTCCATTACTTGTACGCGATCTAGGCTATGCGACGTTGCCAGCCATGGCCGCACAGCCCCTGGTCAACGCCGGTCTGAATTTCCGTCCGCTTCAGCAACCCGTGCTAAGGCGCAACCTGTATTTCGTCAAAAAACACGGCAGGGACTTGTCTCCCGCAGCGCAAGCGCTGCGACAGTCTATGAATGACGCTTTGCGACAGCTGGAGCACAATGAACATATCCGGCTTGTCCATGCCAAATAGGCCGCTCATTCATTCCGACTAACCGCACTGTCGGGCTATGAGAGCAAAGGCGGTAGCCAGGGGCGCTGGCTCTCGAACAGGCTACCGATGTTCAAAGGAACGTAAGCAATTTCAGGCCGCTACTCCAAACTGCTCTTGATTTCCACCGGGATAGCCTGGCGCGCATTTCGGCATAGGCCGGGCTGCTCATGCACCATGATCCTGATTTCACAGAGGCTGCGTACTACATTCGGTTCAAATCACCGAAACATGCCCACCTGTAGACGTCAATCTGTCCTTAAGCCCGAAGACTACGGCGCGTTGCTAATTTGGCGCCTAACTGCCCCAAAGAGCTGGCGCAAGCCATCGGCACATCTGCCCCAATACTGCTAGTGAATTCATAGGTTCAAACGGGAGATCGACCGAATGCCAATTCGTCGCCCGTCCGAGCGGTGTTGCGTGCTCTAAAGCGTGAGAAAAATTGCCCACAAGTTGTCGAGCATATCGACATGTTTTTTGTGCATACACACTATCAAAACATTTCATTTTGTTTATGGGGGCGCCAGCGATTCAATTGAGTCTTGGAATACGCAAATTCACTCAACCTGGGCTAATACATGACAAACACACCACCACTCTTCGTGGACTGGCTCTCGCTTCCCTTTGGTAGCGCCTTCGGCGTGCAGTCCCCAGCCTGCGAGGCCAAGCCGATGGGTGTGGGCACGTTAGCGGAGGTTGCCCAATGACTGCCATTGATCCGCGCACGCGCCTCCTTCTTGAGGCACCCATCGTGCCGACGGTCCTGCGTCTGGCGGCACCCAACGTGTTGGTGATGATCACCCAGGCCTCCATTGGCCTCATCGAAACCTATTTCGTCGGCAAGCTCGGCAACGACGCACTGACCGCAATGGCGTTGGTGTTTCCGATTGTGATGCTTATGCAGATGAGTTCCTCAGGAGCGATAGGGGGCGGCATAGCATCATCGATTGCGCGGGCAATCGGCGCACAGCGCCGGTGCGATGCTGATGCGCTGGTGCTCCACGCGATGGTGGTTGCGCTCGGCTTCGGCCTTGCGTTCACCTCGGCGATGCTGTTAGGCGGGCCGTGGTTGTATACACAGATGGGCGGCACCGGCGCGTCGCTAGACGCCGCGCTGGTCTACTCGAACATTGTATTTTCCGGTGCTGTGTTAGTGTGGCTCTTTAACGCGCTGGCGGCCGTGATTCGCGGCACTGGCAACATGGCCGTTCAGGCGAAAGTAACGGTTGTGGGCGCACTGGTACTCATTCCGCTGTCGCCCTTGCTCATCTTCGGTTGGGGGCCTATTCCCGGCATGGGCATTGCCGGTGGCGCGGTGGCGCTGCTCCTTTACTACCTCGGTGGAACGCTCGCGCTCTGGATGTACCTGCGTTCGTCGGGCAGCCTTCTCAAGCCGAAGTTCGCGGACACAAGACTTCGCTGGCCACTATTCCACGATATCTTGCGCGTGGGTCTCGTGGGCGTGATTGCAACTGTGGCCACGAACCTGTCGATCAGCATCGCGACTGCGCTGTCGGGGAATTTCGGCCCAGGCGCAATTGCGGGTTACGGCACTGCCGTTCGCCTCGAATACCTGCTGGTGCCACTGTCATTTGGTTTTGGCGCACCGCTGCTGGCCATGGTGGGCACTTGCATTGCCGCCGGCGATAGAGAGCGAGCGCTTAGGGCTGCGTGGGTCGGCTCCGTGATGACCTTTGCGATCACCGAAGCGATCGGACTAACCGCGGCGATCTTCCCACTTTCGTGGCTGATGTTGTTCGGCAGCGAGCCTGCGATGCTGGAGGCAGGCACCGAATACCTGCGCACCGTCGGACCGCTCTACGGCTTCTTCGGCCTCGGACAGGTGCTGCATTTCGCATCCCAAGGTGCAGGACGCCTGCGGTGGCCCGTGACCGGCAACCTTGTACGCCTGGCTGTGGCCGGCCTCGGAGGATGGCTTGCCTTACGCTGGGGCGGCGACCTGGTACACGTGTTCGTTGTGCAAGGTGCTGCGCTCGTGGTGTACGGCCTCTTCATCGCAGGTACGATCGCCGGCGGCGCATGGTTCGGCCGCGTGGGCTGGCCGAGTAGCACGGCCGCGTTGATGCGTCGCATCGGCCCAATTTGACCACCCCAAGGAAAACCAGAATGGCCTGAAGAAGCTCAAAGGCTGGCAAGACAATATAAAGGTCTTGGACTTCTACGGCGCGCCGGCGCGAGAGGTGGCTGAAAACAACTAAGTCACGCCAGGTTCCGTCAAGGTTCAACTCCTGAGAACGTGTTCAGGGCTTTCGGAGCAAGAGGCCTAATAAAGCCCGATTTCTGCGGCGACGGTGCCACTTGGCACCGCGCCCAACTGGTGGTTAACGCCCCCCGCTGTCGCGCTCGATTGCCCGGTGTCAGATGCGCAGAAATCATACGAGCTGCTATCCAGCCAACGTCCGGTGACGATCGTAGCGGCCATTCCGCTCTTCAACTGCGAATGTCTCGGATCAGCTTATAGCTGTCGTCCGGAGGTACACAGCGGCTGACCGCTACTGGCCGAGATGTTGAATTCATGGCTAGGCTAGGAAGCTGACATTCATAAGGCTATGGCAACCGAGCATCGTTAGTCGCTCAGGCGAGTCGAAGCCAGTGCATCCTGTGTGCCCCTCAACTCGATGGGAGACCATCATGGCATCCACAGGTAATACCGCTCATCGCGAGCCGTGGAACAAGGGCAAGATCGTCGGGCAGAAGGCTCCGTTCAAGCTCAAGGATATCTGGGCGTTGCGCGTAAGGCTTCAGATGGAAGGCCGGGTGCGCGAGCTTGCTCTCTTCAACTTGGGCATCGATAGCAAGCTGCGAGGATGCGACCTCGTCGCCCTCAAGGTTCGGGATGTATGCCACGGCGACCAGGTGGCATCGCGCGCTGTCGTCATGCAGCACAAGACTCAGCGTCCAGTGCAGTTCGAGATCACGCAGGCTGCACGTGAGGCCTTGCAAGCCTGGATCAAGCTGGCTGGGCTGAAATCAGAGGACTTCCTGTTTCCAAGCAGGCTACACGAATCGCCACATCTGGGGACACGGCAGTACGCCCGAATCCTCGGTCACTGGGTTGACGAGCTAGGCCTGGACCGCATGGAGTACGGGACGCACTCGATGCGCAGGACAAAGGCGACACTGATCTACCGGCGCACAAAGAACCTGCGCGCTGTCCAGTTGCTGCTCGGCCACTCGAAACTGGAGTCAACAGTGAGGTACCTGGGTATCGAAGTCGACGATGCCCTCGAGATCTCTGAACAGACGGAGATTTGAAGTTGCCGCTGACGGCCACCCCGGAAACTGCGGCGGGGTGGCCGTCTTCAACGGCTGCAATGCGGCGCTGGGCCAAACTGGTACTTTCGGCCAGAAGCTGTCGTCCAGAGCGTGGCCGCGAACAGCAAGTCTAGGCTGTCTGCAGTCGCCCAATTCAAAGATGCCGATGACTGCTAATGTCCACAGCAGTCATTGGAGCGAGACCTCCACAAAGGTCCTCTCCAAACCTCGAAGCAGTCACTGGACTGACATGAGCTTCGAGTGAACGTCTTTACCTGGGTCGAACTGGTGCTCTCGACCCGTTGCAGTCCTTCGATTCTTGGCCAGCAACGACTGCTTTTAGCAAGTGCAGTCCGTCGTGGCCGTATCGTTACTTCCTAGTTATGCTTCCACAGCAGTCATCCAAGTACCGACGCGGACGACGATCCTGCAACTGATGTCAGTATCAATGCTTACCTTGCAGCATTTCACTTCAGGAAACGCTCTACCAGTCTCACAAAATAGCTGGCTCCGATCGGAATCAGCGCATCGTTGAAGTCATACGATGGGTTATGCACCTGGCATGGACCAGGTCCATGGCCGGGCAGGCGGTGCTCGCCCTCGCCATTGCCCAGCAATACATAGCAGCCGGGGCGTTGTTGCAGCATGAAGGCAAAGTCCTCGGAGTTCGTCAGCCGGGGCGCGTTGTCATCGACCTGCTCGACACCAACGACTTCCTGCATGACTGATACCGCGAATGCCGTCTGTTCGGGGTCATTGACCAGAGCCGGATAGCTACGCTCAAAGTGCAACTGTGCTTCACAGTCATAGGCCGTGGCCGAGCCTTGGACGATATCCTTCATGCGCTGCTCGATCATGTCCAATGTGTCTGCACTTTGCGCGCGCACAGTCCCGCCCAGCCAGGCACTGTCGGGGATCACATTGACGGCATCGCCACCGTGGATTTGCGTGACGGACAGCACAGCCGCATCATCAGGCGTGCGATTGCGCGAGATGATGGTCTGAAGACCCATGAGGATCTGGCCCGCGCACATCAGTGGGTCCACACCTGTGTCAGGCTGTGAGGCATGTGTCCCCTTGCCTTTGACATCAATCCGAAAGCGGTTGCTGGAGCTCATGAATGGTCCGGCTCGCACGCCAAAGCTACCGATGGCGCGTCCCGGAGCGTTGTGCAGACCAAAGACCGCATCGCAGTCAAAGCGCTCAAACAGGCCGTCCTCAATCATGGCGCGCGCGCCAGCCTGTCCGCCTTCCTCTGCGGGCTGAAAAATGCAGTGCAGTGTGCCGTCAAACTTGCCGCTTTGAGCTAGATGCCAGGCGGCTGCCAGCAGCGTAGCCGTGTGGCCGTCATGACCGCAGGCATGCATACGACCCGCATACCGTGAACGGTGAGCGAAGGTATTGAGCTCCTGCATCGGCAGAGCGTCCATATCCGCACGTAAACCAATGCTGCGTTCGCCATGGCCACGCCTGAGCGTGCCTACCACGCCCGTCCCCCCCACACAGCGGGTTACCTCATAGCCCCATTCCCGCAGGTAGTCGGCCACCAGTGCACTGGTGCGCTCTTCTTGAAAGCCTAGTTCAGGATGTGCATGTAGATGGTGGCGAATCTGACGGAATTCGGGGTTGTCCGCAATGGCTTCAATGATTGGCATGCTTCTCTCTTACTGAAGTTTTACGCTCAAGCTACGCGCTTTGGCCTCGTCACGCGCAATCTGTTCGGCAAACTGGCGCTGCTCCGCCGCGGTGGAGACTTGCATTCCCATGGCTGTCAGTTGCTCGGGAACGCCTTTTGATGCAAGGGCTGCCTCCAATGCCGTCTTCAGACGAGCTATACGATCAGGTACAACGCCCTTAGGAGCCAGTAGACCCATCCATCCACTCATTTCCAGACCCTTGACGACCTTGCCTTCATTGAGCGTGGGAATGTTTTTGATCATGGGCTGTCGCTGCAAACTAGCCACGCCCAGAACCTTGATGCGACCGGCTTGGATATGCGGCAGAGCAGTTGCGGGCACCATGACAGCCAAATCGATCTGGCCACCCAGTAAGTCCGTCAGCAGCGGGCCGGCGCCTTTGTACGGTGCATGCAGCATTCGCACATTGGCGCGTTGCTGTAGGTCCTCCATCACCAAATGCTGCATGGTTCCCATGCCAGGACTGCCGTAGCTGATGGATTCTGGTTTGACACGCAACGCCGAGATCAGGCCATCCAAATCATTAGCGGGCAAATCCTTCCGCGCCACCAGCAGTGGTGAATTCGAGCTGATAGGACCGATGGGCACAAAGTCCTTGGGTTCGTAGCGTACGTTTTTGTTGAGTACAGGCACCAGCACCACATCGTTGATGGATCCAACCAGCAGCGTGTAACCATCCTTGGGGGCATTGGCTACTTTGGCTGCCCCCAGGGCTCCGCCAGCGCCGCCGAGGTTCTCAATCACCACGGGCTGACCCAGTTCAGCCGACAGTCTGGGTTGAACCACGCGGATGGCGGCATCAATGGAGCCGCCCGAGGCAAATGGCACGACTAAAGTGATGGGCTTTTCCGGAAAGCCAGCTGCCATTGCAGGCTCAGCCAGCGCCCAGACCGCGCAGGCGGTGGCTGCGGTACAGAGCAAACGACGGACAAATGAGTGGGGGGCAGAGGTCATGGAGTGTCTCCTTATTGATGGCGAGCCTCGATAGCTGGCAGAGACAAGTCTGAGGCATGACATCCATCTTTTACGTGCTAAATTTCACTGAGCTATGCAATCCACGAATACCTTGCACTTGCCCAATTTGGGGCGTTCTTCGGCCTTGCTCAACCGGTTGTTAGCGCGCACGCGGCTGCGTCAGCTGCAGCTGCTGATACTGATTGCCGATCTGGGCAGCATCCAGCGCGCAGCTGAGGTTGTGGGGCAAACGCAGTCATCAGCGACCAAAGCCTTGTCTGAGCTGGAGCGAATGGTGGGTTTGCCGCTTTTCGAGCGCCATGCGCGAGGAGTACGTCCCACATTGATCTGCCGCGACCTACTGCCGCTGCTGCGCAGCATGCTGGGCTCGCTCACTGGCTGTGCGGAAATGCTGGCTGCGGCCGCGGAAGGCGCGCAAGGTGTGCTCAGCGTGGGGGCAATCACAGGGGCTTTGTCGGGTTTTCTGGGGCGAGAGCTGGCGCCATTTCTTCAGCAGCATCCGCAACTGCGTGTGGAGGTGGTGGAAGACAGTCACCACGCACTATTAGCTGCGTTGGCCGCACGCACGCTCGATATGGTGCTCGTGCGCGAGCCCGCAGTCGTCGCCAGCGGGATGCGTTTTGTGCCGTTGCTGCAAGACCAGGTCGTTGCGGTGGCTGGGCCCGGCCACCCGCTACACCACAAGCGTGTCGTACACGCGAACCAGATGCTAGAGCAGCAATGGGTTTTGGCGCCCTTGTCCACGCAAATGCATGAAGCTTTCGAACGATTGTTCGAGTCCTGTGCACAGCTGCCGCAGCACTCACCTTTGATCACGCGCTCCCTGCCAATGCTGTTGGAATATCTGCGCACAACGAACGCAGTCGCGCTAACTCCGCTAAGTGTTGTTCAGCCCTTTGTGCAGGCGGGCTGGCTGCGGGTGTTGGCGCTGCAGTTTCCTCCCACCCTGGCCGCTATTGGCTTGCTAGTACCGGAAACGCCCGAAAAGCATGGAGTGAACCTGCTGGCGGAGTTCTTGGCACAGGTCGCAGTAAAGTCCTTGCCTTCCCACTCCCAACAAGCTGATCCTCGTTGAGGGTTCTTTTTTGTCGTAATCGGTTGGCAGATGCCGTTGAGCAGTAAGAACCTTGATGGTGCCTTCCAACCGAAGTCGCCCACCAAATAATGGTATTGGCCGGCCGCTAACTGCCTGAAGCAGTCGCCGATGGAAAACGCTCTAGGGACTACTTCTGGCCGGTAGGAGCCTTCGTCCAAGGACTGTTCACGGCCAGAAGCTGTCATCCGGTAAGTAGCCGTGAATGGCAGATCCAGGCTGATTGCAGCCGTTTAAGACATTAATATCAATGACTGCTCATGCGTACAGAGCAGTCACTGTAGTTTGGGCAGTAGGCATAGGTGCTTAGCCAAAAACGTCCGCCACACTCTCCAGCAGTTACTTCTTAAAGTCGGCTCTGGCTTGGTTGAACTGAGACAGCTTAGCTGGCGGTACGACTTTGCTTTGAAGGCATCGCTGTGCTTGCGCCTTGATTTGATGGTCATAGATTTCTCCAGATTCGGCCTGCTATCAGGCCGTTTTTTAAGGAAAAGTCTTGCTTAGCCAACTGTTCAAAAAAATGGAACCATTTCTCCCTTTCCAGTTTACGGCTTAAAGTTGATCACCAGGTCGGTAGCGAACTTCTGCTCAGAGTTGAAAATATCGGCCATTTCCGCCTTACGAGCCATCTCAGCGAGCTGAGTTTTCGGTGGCAACTGGAAGTCGAATTCATTGGCGCTGTAAGCAAGGAATCGCAAGCGCCAGTAGGCTAGGCCCTGGTCAAAGCGAACCGACAAAGTGCTGCCATTCGTAAACGTCAGCTCCAGCTTGCGGTGGTGCGGGATGTCGCGGTTGCTTGACTCCATCACGAAATCCACCTTGCGACCCATGATCACGCTCAGCCATTCATTGCTGAAAGCACCATAGTCATCTCGGCTGTGCCAGTCATCGCCCACGCGCCGGCCCATTACGCCCTTTTCCTTGAACAGCGTGGTCACCAGCATCTTGGCAGCTGGGTCTATCTTGCCCTTGAGAGCCTTGAGCACCATTGCCAGAATCGACATAACGCCCGGATTCTGGATGTAACGGTCGCTGTAAGTCACCGCGGTGATCTTGCCATCGGTGATGACTGCTGCGATCTGTGGGTCAAGGCCACCCACCACTTCCCAGAACTTGTCACCAAATTCGATCAACCTCCCGTTCAGTTCTTCACCCAAACTCAGCGACTTGATGATCTCATCCGTGGTAGCAGCAGCCACTGCAGGTGCTGGCTTGGAAAAGCTCATGGTTGTCCATGTCATCGCAGGTTGGCTCTTGGACAGGATCACGAGGTCACCGTCTTGGTGCCACTGCTGGCCAGGAACCGTCGCCAATGCATCCTTGGTGCCCAAGGTGTGCAATTCAATGCCAATACCCACCTGAGCAATGGAGTTGGCGCTACCGCTGTCGGTGCGCACGCCAAACTTCACACCGATACGCTCTAACTGCTCCAGATCCTCAACAAGCTCGGACGCTGTGATCTCCTCTGGGAGTAGGACGGTCAAGTCAAGGTCGTCAACCACCACGTAGTTTTTAATCGCTTTAATGAACTGAGGAGCCATCAAATCCCAGTCACTAACGTCGCCGTTGGCCTGAAGTATGACTTGCTTGGCACCAGAGTTGATTAGGCGACGCAGTACGGTCTCGATACTTCCAGGAACGTATTGGCCATCAACGAAGCCTAGGCTGTCATCAGCCTTGAGTCCAATGTGATTGATAAAGCCATCACCCAGCCATTCCTTGGCCAGTGTGCGGTTGATTCGGTCGTGGTCCGAGCGGGTCTGTGAGTCGTGCAAACAATCGCTGCAGCCTTCGATACATCGATTGCATTCGAGTTTACTCAGCATGGCATTCAACAAGCGCTCAATATGCAAAGGTGCGCTGGTAGCAAAGCCGGCACCACCGCTGATCACGTCATACAACTGGATGACCAAGACGGCCTCGCCTTCTGGACGCTTCATCGGGCGAATCGAGTAACCCAGCTCTGAACGCGAAATGCCAAGAATCTCCGCCAACGCAGCGCGCAGTGCCACCCCGATGGTCAAAGCGATGATGCGGTTAAAAGATCCTCGGTCAGCCAGAAACTCACCGGTAATTGGATTCCGCAGGGACAGTTCAAACACGTCCGTGTACGAAATCACACCCAGGTTCACATTGCCCACTAAGGTAGTGCTACCCATGCAGGAGCCGCCCACCTCGCCGGTGTCCTTGTCCTTGCTTGGACGCAGTGAGCTGTGCTCGGTCTTCGGATTAAACTCTGTCGGGAACACGTCGTTCGCGACCATCGAATGGGCGCGACCGCATTGCATGCACAAGGCATAGCCTGCCTTGTTAAGGCCTGAACTGTAGTTGAACACCTTGCCATCTGGGCTGGAGGCCATCATGCCGATTTCCGGGTTAGGTAATGGCGTTTGATTTGCCGTCACGAAAACCCAGGGTTCTTCCGATGGCACGTAGCTTTGGTGCTCAATGTTGTTGCTCGGGTCCACATAAGCGTCTGTCACAAAGCCGGCGGGCTGCAGCACCTTGCGGATTTCGCTGTGCTTGATAGGGGTCATGCACTCGGGATTCGTGCAGATCAATTTATCAGTATCTATCAACCCTTCCTCGTAGCCCATGCTGCCGCAACACGCGCAGCGCCAAGCGATGTCTACCTTCTGAGCTTCCTTGCTACCGGGCTGCATGTTATGCCAGTGCAAGGAAACTCCATCTGAACGGAACACGCGGCCGTCCAGCACAACTTCAGCGCCGGGGGCGTATTCACGAATGGCAATAGCTAGATTGCGCGAAGGCAAGCCTTTATAGCGTGCGACATTGTCCTCACGGTCATCTTTGAGCTTGTCTTGCTTGGCCGTCTTGAAATCAGCCATCTTGAAGTTGTCAAAGGTCACCACGTCCGTGGGGAAACCGTAACCAGGCAGAAATGTTCGAGCAGCAAGGTCGCGCAGCAAATACTCCTTGCAGTGGCGGGTCAGCTCTACCTTCAGGCGATAGCCATAGCTGGAGTCGACGCTTGTCTGCGCCTTCTCGTTATTCAGGTAGTGGTAGGTGCGTACCCAACGGTCATCAAGCTGTTCAAGTGCTTCTATGGTCCTCTTGCGAAGCGCCATGGGGTCGATGCCAGACAAAGCCGTTCCAGCCGTGATCTTCACGATCTCCTTGTCGATGCTCAGCGTGGCCACCTGCATGCGCTCAATGAATGCACCGCAGCGTGATAGGCCGGTGTCACGGTTGTAGAACCATTGCGTCGTCAAGGCAGTCTTTTCCGCCTGCGTTGTGCCAATTACGTTGCACAGGAAGTCTGACAACAAGAAGGCGTTGATGTGACGCTGCACCAATCGCTCCGAATTCAGCGCAACTGCTGGTGCTGGAATCTGGGTCACGAAAGGCCAGTTGGGATTTGCGAACACCTGCTGGTCATGCGGATTATTTTTGCACAGCGTATAAGACAGTGCACGGGGCTCACGGCTGCGGCCGGCACGGCCTGCGCGCTGCAGATAGTTGGCTGGGTGCGGGGGCACGTTGTTCATGACTACCGCCGAGATCCCACCGATGTCCACCCCCATCTCCATAGTTGTCGAGCAGTTCAGGACGTTTAACTGCCCCTTTTCGAACATGCTTTCGTAGGACTTCAGCCGCTCAGCCGACTGCTGAGCCGAGTGCTCAGCGGTCCGGTAGTAGAAGCCGCCCTCCAAAGCGCGATCGCTGAGATCAGTCCACAGGTTGCGAGCGCGTAGCGCCTGGATCTGTGGACTGGCCGCGATCAACTCACGGATATGGATCAGGCCCTTGTCGTAATCGAGCTGAGAACGATCAAACGCCCACACCTGGGGCATGTCCACTGGCTCAGCGATGAAGGACTGAATGCGCTCATTATTGAGCGTATCGAAGTTGATGTGCGTGGGCAAGTAAGGGGTCAAGCCCTTGAACGTTGTGTCCAGCAACTTGTTAGTCACAGGGCAAACATAGGCCTTGTCCACTAGGGAGAACTGAAGGTGCTCACGGGTCAGTGAGAACAAATTCATGTCCGACTTGAGCGGCATGCCGGGTGTGCTAAGCAGCTTCCAAGCGGCAATTAGCCAGCTGTTGATCGTGTCTTGGTGGCTCGGATTCCTAGGATGCAGCCCCGCACCAAGCGCCAGGAGCTTGATCAAACGCTGGGAGTGGTTATTCCTTCGGATCATGGGCCAGCGGCGCACACGGGATTCGTCATCCTCTTTGGACTCTGGCGTGCGCAGCATCTTGGGAGCAAAGCGCGTGCCGATCCAATGGCGCCAGCCTTCGTTCATGCTGATGAAACTGTTCTCGCGCACAAAGAAGTCAAGCGCAACCTTCAGGAAGTCCTTCCAGTCTTGCAAAGTCAGCTTGTAGTGCTCCCACATGTCCGGCACCTTGGTGACCGTGTCAACACCGATGTAGCCGACCTTGACAATGCCCAGCGTCTCCATGCTATTCACAAGCTTTGGTCTGCGCATAAATTCGCGAAAGAGCAGCATGTCGGCAACCGCCGCCACGCCGGTTTCGCTGCCAAACAGTTCCTTCTTCAGGTACATGTTGTTTCTGTGGATGCCTTCCTTGATGTCCGTGCGCACCTTTAGCTCATTGAGCATCTCGACCCAGCTAGTCGATTTCAAGGGGACGCTGACAGAGCCTCCAGTGGCCGCAGCTTTTTGAGCTAATAATCCTCCAAGTCGATCCTTAGCTTCTTGCAGATCCGGTTCCATGGGAAACTCAAGAATGAGGTTCAACTCGTTCTGAGCATTCTTTATCTTTAGTTCCAAAAGCTCCAAATTCGTAGTTTGGGATCTGGTCTTCTCCTCATTAACTGCTGTTTGGTGTCTCACGCGCAGGATGTCCACCACCATGCCACGCAGAATGTTGCGCTCAGCCTCTTGCTGCATGCGTACAGCCATGCGGGCGGTGCCTTGGCGGCTGTCAGTAAAGGTAATCAGGCGACGGCCACGACCGGGCAGTGAGTGAGCCCCAGAGCCAGTCGCACTGTCCTTTGCGTCATAGTCTGGGCAGTATTCCAAGACTGTGGGCACGGCGTTTGCTACGTAAAACGGGCCACCCAAGAAAGCACGACGAAACGGAAACATGCCCATCTCACCACCGTCATTGCCACAAACGGCGTTGGCGCAGATTGGATCAAGGATATTGATGCCCAACTCCACGACATCACCTACCTTGGGGTCGACTCTGGCATCAAGCTTGCTGTACTTCATCGCCAGGTAATGATCGCCATGGTGCTTGGGATCGCACAGCACCGCGGGGTATGCGTTCGTGGAGCCTCTTACGACACCAGGGTCTTCACCTCCATCGACAGAGAAATCCTCCGACAGCAGCGAGAACTCGTCGACACTGCTGCCACCCCACTGAACCAGTTTGCCTTGCTTGTCGCTGGCCAACAGGTGAGGCTCATTGCAATCACGGCAAAACGCCAACTCAAAAACTGCGCCACCGCACTTGCAGCTGTGGCGCTGGGCGACGTAGACATTGCCAAAAGGCCACTCTTTATCCAGGGTGGTACCGTGTTTTTCGGTGCAGTTCTTGTCGAAACAGGTCCACAGACCATGCGTGGTGCGCTGGAAGAAATGTCCACGCAGCATCAGGAAGGACTGCTCCTTGGCCGTAGGCTTCGTCCCCGTAGAGATATCCAACCAGCGAAGGATGTCAGTCTGCGAAAACGGTACGTTGAACATGCTCTGCATGTGCGAAGCTATGTCCGTAACCTTCAAAGGTTTCGGACTCGAAACCATCAAGTGACGAAGGGCACGCGCCACTGGCGAGTGTGTGAGTGCATCAAAACGAGTAGCGCTGACCTCAGGGTTCTTTGAATCTGCCATGGAGTCCTTGTCCATGGCTTCCAGCTCATCGAGCGTGATGTCACGGTTCATGGCGCTGGGAAGGTCTGGGATTACGCGGGAACCTCCCCAGACATCAATCTGCTCGATAGGAACTCCCGAGATGTCTGAGAGGAACTTTTTGAGCTGGTTTTCGCTGTCCTCGCCAGCGATGGTCGCAGATGTAGCTATAAAGCGCACATCTTGGGGCGTCACGCCAAAGGCGGACATGACGCGGCGCAGCTGCATAGACAATTCAGCCGCTTGTGAGCCCAAGTAGCTGTGGGCTTCATCAAGCACGATCCAGCGCAGCGTCTTGTTCTCACGGGACTTACGCACGATGGGCGCATCCACCTGGCGCACCAGCATGTACTCCAGCATGGTGCCGTTGGTGATCAGGATGGGCGCTGGCGACTCGCGCATACGCTCTCGGGAGAGCACTTCGTTGGGTGTCTCCGCTTGCAAGGTGCGTACCGAGGCTTGCAGCTCTTCAGTCATGCCGTTGTACAAACAAAAGCGAATACCGCCGTTGAAGCTCGAAGTCCAAGCGTTCAGGCGATTGCGCTGAGAGTTGATCAGCGCATTGAGGGGGTACAAGAACAGTGCCCGTACGCCCACCAGCGGCACTTTCTTGTTTTGGGTGTATTCACGATACAGGTCTTCGATAACGGGGACCATGAAGCATTCAGTCTTGCCCGAGCCAGTACCAGAGGTTACGACGACTGAGTTTTTCTTCTCCAGCACCGAGCGCCATGTGGCCTGCTGGTGCTTAAAAGGCTTGAAGTGCGGCTGAAAGCGCAGGCGCTCTACCGGAGAGTGATTGAGCGCATCCATCACGGGCTTGCTGATCAGACCGTCATTGACCAAATCTGACAAAGTCTCCTTTGACTCAGCCCAGCCGAAGGTCTGCTCGAAGAGTGGTGGCGCGAGAAAAGAACCATCATTGCCGCTCTCAGAGCGCATCTGGTCGCCCAGATGGCAGCGCAAACTCGGATTGGAGATGCTCAAAATGCTCAGTGTTGCCTCGGTAGTGCGGTTCAAAGACTGCTCAACCAAAGAAGTGAAATACTTAGTCATTGATCATCCCTCGATTACTTGTTTTTTGTAGAAAGCGCGTATGCCAAGCTGTACTCGTAGACCGAGTTGAACCAGCGGGTATCAAAGTCACGGACTTGACGCAAGAAGAAAATTGTCTCTCCCGATGGGGTGAAAAGATCGCCAATTTTTGCGTTGCCCGCTGCAACTGCCGCTGCAAACACCGGTAGGTAGATCACTGCGTTGCGGTAACTCACGTCTGTAGGAATCGTGATCGTAGGCACAGCCAGCTTTTGGTGCCAGCGCTCCAGCTCCTTGCTGCTGTATTCCGGCCAATGGCCATCACAGTGCTCGCGGATCAGCTCCTGATACCAGCCCTCTTGCACAATGCGCAACAGCTGTGGCGCCATCTGAGCATCACGACTCATTGGCTTGCCAGCTAGGTAGGCCAAGACATTGTTGCCATACGCTGGGAAACTCATGCCCATACGGCGGATCATTCGGTCCACACTGCGCAAGGCAGCATCATGCTCGACACCGGTGTCCACTAGATACTTCACATAGTGCTCAGAAGCACACTTGACGGCATCAACAGACAGGAACTCCTTGAAAACGCCAAACTCGCTTTCGAGGCGCGAGATGAATGACTCATCCATCCGGAACTTGAAGAACGCCATGGGCAGGGCCTCGGAGTGGCGTACCAGCACACGCCAAACCTCAAATACCGGCATCGGCAGGTAGGAGAAATTGTTGTAAAGATTTTGCAAAAACTCCCAGCCGCTGTGATGGGGGTTGGATGCCATGGCATCGAGAACGGGTTTGAACGGGCACGAGTTTTGGCTCGGGTGGAAAGCGATGACCGCCTGCTGTAACGTGTCGATCGCCTCGGTGCTAGTCCCATCAGGCTTGACCCAGTTACCCGGCAAGAAGAAGGCACGGAAAGTGACCTGTGAATCCTTCTCAGGCACCACCAGCCATGGGCCGTTGTCAGCCACTTCCTCTGGGAGGTTGAAGTCCCCGGTGGGCACCCCCTCCGTCAAACACTCCACCAAAGGGATGGCAGTGCGGCTTGGCTCATGCAGCAGCATGATGGCTGGCTTTGGGTGGACTTCGTCCTTGGCGGTCTCACGCACCAGAGCGATATGCTTGAAATTCCCGTCAAAGTGCATCATTGATGAGTGGCGACGCAGGAGAAACTGCATGTTGCGGCCATTGCCCTTGACATTCATCTGGACCACTTGGTCAATACCATCTTGCAGGGAAAGCAAGTCTTCAATCTGCTCGCGCAGACTAAACAGGCTCACCTCTACAGGGTGGTCTAGTACCGTATAGGTCCAGTTGTAGCCGGCGTTCTTGGCGGCATGGCCGCGGAGGCTCATCTCGATTTCAAAGTGTGTCGAGTGGCGGGCGAGCCCAAACAGGAACAGTCTGGTGCCCAGCAGCTGGTCAACGCACAAGTCGCGGGTGATCTGCTGGCCAGCTCCATCAAACAGCAAGCAGCCGGCGCTGGGGAATGGCAGCTCGAACGTGACAGGGTCCGAAACAAGGCTTGGCGTAACCTCCAGGGTGAAAGTCACTGGTGGCACGCCATCCGCGGTCAGGAACAGTTCAGTGACACCCGGCTTCTTGACGCGGCGCACGTTAATACTCTGGTCAGAGATCGTGAAAATACAGGGGCGCTGGGTGTGGATGGTCAGCATGATAGTGCCCGGGACTACGCCTGCTTCCAACTCCAATTTGAAGTCGCTAGGCAATATGCCCACCTTGCGACGTATGAGCGCTGTGCCCTTCTTGTCGCGCATGGAGACGAACTGTGCGCCGAGGATCTCTTGTAGCTGTACAGCGTTGGACCGCTCACCATTGATGAATAAGTCCACACCGGTGCGTTTGAGTTCATCGGGAATCTCAGGCAGACCTACGAAGGTCAGCATAGGCTTGGTGCTCCAACCCGTGAGCTTGCCAACCAGATCAAAATTGAGATCAGCGTTCGAGGTGTTACCGGTACGTACCCTGTAGTGCTCGTCATCGACCATCTCTGCCTCAGCGATGCCCTGCAGCTTGACCGTGTGCAGGCCGCAGACTTTGGTAGCCTCCTCCTCTAGAGGCACCGAAGCCCCTGTGGCACTGACCTGCTCTGCCGTGCAGCCCTCTGGAAGCACCAAGATGACGTCTTCGCTCTTTGTATTGAACGAGGCCTGGCCACACAGCACCCAGCTGCCATCTTCATTAGCAAAGCCAAGTGGTACCTCGCCCAGGAGGACCGAACTCTTTTTGATTGGCAGCTTGGAGATCACCGCGCCGCCCACACTGGCAGCCAAGCTCAGCATGGCTACTGGGTTTTTGCGAGGAACGACGAAGGAACTTTGGCGCAGATTGACCTCCGCCACTGATTCGGAGATGCGGGCAAAGCCTGGACCCAGATTAGCAATGACCTGATCATCTTCCATGATCGTCAGGTCAAACCGGACCGAATCCGGATGCGCAGCCAACGCAAACGAAACCTTCTTTGGGGTGGATAGCTCTACCTGTAGCACGTCAGGTTCACGCTCAGACCACCGGTGCACACACAACCAGCCTCCAGCCTTCTCGCGCTGGCGCTTACCTTCGATAGAAGCTGACTTGAGTAAGCCATTGAGAAGCTCGGAGCCAGTCTGGCTGTCCAGTGGTAACGGAAAGATTTCGCGCCAGCGTGGGCTGGATGTATCTAGCTGAGAGACCGGGTCAGCGGCTTCTTCCAGCTCATAGTCACGTACCAGTGAAACTAGCTGCATCACCATGTCATTGAACAGCTGAATCGATGCTGGGCGGCTGAAGGCCTGAGGCAGGTTAATTCGCTCTACCTCCATCTTTACCTGATCGAGCGTGGTGTAACCCAGCTGCTGGACTCGCTTGCTTTGCTTAATCAAGCGATCCAACAGTGTCTGAAATGAGCTACCTGTCTCTCGCAAAACCTGAAACGGCAAACCACCCTCACCAAATATCGACCCCAGGAAGTCACGGCGATCAGAATCAAACCTGTGAATTGGGCGGTGCCAAAAGTTGTTCATGCCTGTAGGCACTACCTTGTCACGCACCAAACTGTTTAGCTCGTAGCCCAGCTCATCGAACACCGGATCCCAAGACCAGCCATCCTCACGTTTGTAGTCACGTCGATACCACTCCGCAGTGAATAAAACAAAGCAAGCACACGCTTCGATACTCTTGGCAGCCTTATCGAAAGAACCCAATCCACGCAGCATTTCACGTAACTCATGGTATTCATCTGAGGTGCAGTGATATTTATAGAGAATTCGCTGATCCGCAAACTCAAGACCGCGCACCATTAAAAATTTGTAAATCCAACGTGAATACTGATGAGCTTGCACAATTTTTTCGGTGACATTGAAACTAGACATTAATGGCTTTTCCGATTTCAAAGTTGGCGCTTTTAAACTCAGCTTTGCGGGGTTTTCCAATTTTTTGGCGCCTTTGCTGCTGGTGGCCCGAATCTCTCTCGTTCGCCGCTAGCATCGGCCTCTAACCGATCTGCGTGTGGCAGTTGGATTGTTTTTAGAATGTAACAAATTTCAGCACTTAGCTGGGAAATGTGGGGAGACCACTCCGAGCGTTTTGATTCGTCGGCAATTGTGCACTCATAGAGTGGATGACAGAATCGCCCCTGTGATCGGTCGGAAGCCAGCGGCATATCTGATGAATCGATGACTGCTTTGAGCAAGAAAGCAGGTATTCAAAACCGAATCGCGTACGACTACAACCGCTGCAAAGCGGCCGTTTGAACTAACTACTCGAACGACGGCAATGGGTTGCAAGCTCCTGTTCGCGCGACGTAACAGCAGACATCCAGCGACCTATCTGCCTGCACTTGATGGTCGCTGTCCGCTGCACACCTGAAACCCGTCATTGGACAGTCCCTCACGTCGATGTTCGGATGGCCGATATGGGACGGTGACCGTTAGGAAGCGTTGCAACTACGAGCAGCGGCAATCGCTGCATACCAGGCATCGGTCGTCAAAGCTCGGATGACAGCAATGGGTGGCGGATTCAACCGGTCAATGCAACACATTCGCTGAACATCTCCGCGGGTGTACGGAAGCCGAGCGTCTTGCGCGGCCTCTCGTTCAATTGTCTTGCGATCGCGTTGAGTTGATGCTGTGACAGCCCTGATAGGTTCATACCCTTGGGCATGTACTGCCTGAGCAACCCATTCGTGTTCTCGTTACTTCCCTGCTGCCATGGGCTTTGCGGATCGCAGAAGTAGACCTGAATATCCGTGGCCAAGGTGAATTGCTTGTGGGCATGCATCTCGGTGCCCCGGTCCCAGGTCAGAGATTGCTAGAGCTCCTGTGGCAGCTTGCGGGCATGCTTGATGAGCGCGTTGACGACCGTCTGCGTGTCTTTGCCATCGAACTTCACCAACATCACGTAGCGCGTTTGACGCTCGACCAACGTCGCGATCTGGCTGTTGCCACTGCCAAAGACCAGATCACCTTCCCAATGCCCAGGCACAGCTCGGTCTTCAACGCACGCCGGACGTTCACGGATCGTGACTGCATCGGCGATCTGGCCATGAATTGCCGTCTTCTGCGTGTAGTGCCGTGAGCGACGCATTCCGCGAGTACGTCTGAGGTGTTCCAACAGTTCCTTCTTCAAGGCGCCACGCGCTTGAATGAACAGACTGCGGTAGATAGTCTCGTGTGACACGCGGTGCCCCTCGTCGCAAGGATAAGTCTGCTTGAGCCAACCAGCAATCTGCTCTGGCGACCACAGCACCCGTAATTTGCGGGCCACGACTCGGGCCAATGCGCGGTTCGCAACGAGTTTGCAGCGCTTGGGGCGCCGCGCTCGATCCCAGCCTGCTTCATCTGCCTAGTTGGCACGGTAGCTGTTGCAGCCTCCATTGCGCTTGATCTCTCGACTGATCGTCGATGGTGCTCGTCCGAGTCGAGTGGCAATGGCGCGAATCGATGCGCCCGTCACCATTGACCGCGAAATCTCTTCTCGTTCGGCCAGCGTCAATGCGGTTGCGGCCTGTGATCGTTGGACTGGACGGATTCCACCTGTCTCGGCCAGGATTCGATGGATCGAAGAGTGGGCGCGATCAAAGAGCTTGCCGATCTCCTGCAACGTCCAGCCTTGCGTCCAGCACTCCCACATCAGCGCCTTCTGGCTATCCGAATAGTAGATTCTGGGTCGCTGCTTCATCTGCAACACTCCTGCCGCCTATGCGGTGGTTAGTGTGTTGCAACGACCGGTTGAATCCGCCGTCGTTTGCTGTCTGTGATCAGTACAAGCAGGCCGGTCATCGCTTATCGGAATAATGGTCAATTAAGGCCAGCGCCCGCAGGAGCAGATGCCGGCTAAGTTGACTACCTGTGCCGGCTGCGACTGACCAGTCTGCTGGTCATGGTCAGCTCTGTTTTGAGCTGTGGTCAGCGATGATATGAATTACCCAATACCGACAGGCAGCTCTCTAGCTCGACCAGGACGTCATCGTCTAGCATCTTTTGCACAACGTCTGAGAGATCCTGTGCCAATTCTCCCTCGACCCCTTGGGGCTCCAGCACCTTAGCAGCCTGCGACCTCATCAACCGGATGAACTCATTTGGTGAGATCGTTTGCATCGTCGCCATAGTTCCGTTCGCCGCGATTACCGGCGTGGTGAATCTGGGCATGCTCCATATGCATCGCGCAGAGGCGCTATCCGCAGCCAAAGATTCGCTTCGCTGAACACTCACCTTGAAGCCTTGTGCATTTGTGGCAATCAGTCCACGGGCATTGCTGTAAGTGAAGGTGCGGTCGACCCGCTGAAGAATGCGCTCAATTGAGGAGTCATCCTGCTTTGTCAGGTCGGTGAAGATGCTTATCTGCGAATCCACACTCTTTAGCCATTCAACCGCCTGATCGGTAGCCTTCGTCATGATTCGCACACCTGCAACCGCTCCATAGGCGTAGATCGCCTGGAGGCCTACAACCACAAAGTGTGCTGCCAACCCCTCTTCCTGGAAGCGCCGCAGCAAGGCCACGATGATATTGGGCACGCATCCGGCCCGCATCGCGCGGTTGAGTCGCTGAGCCTCCTCCAAAGCCACACGCAAAGAAGCTAGACGAGACATAGCCACCTGCTTGCGCGCCATGAATGTTTCATGGATCGCCTCTGTCTCAGGGGAGCGTGGACCCAGTCTCTGCTGCCGGTTGTCCACCGAGGTGCGCACCAGGTATTCATACTGGCCCTGCTTCTTCCAGTACATGCCGCCCTGGACCTGCTGCACCATCCGTTTTGCGTGCAGGTACTCCTCATAGATCACTATCGAGTTGATCGTTTGTAGGGCGGCTCCATCAGTGATGGAGGAATAACTAAGTGCAGACATACGATTGGCCGTACAAAATCAAAAAAGCCTCTTTTATACGGCCAATTTCATAAAGCTAAGGCAACCTCCGTCTATGTCTCACGGCCAACGGAGCGATGGCGACGGTCTCATCAGCTGAGTTCATCTGGCTGATGCGATTGCAGGCTGCTCAGGTGGTCAACTCAGCCGGAATCCGCACTTACGCACTCATTGGCGGTGATAGTTTAGAAATTGGGCGCCAATTTTTTAACTGGTCAAGCGACGTACGAAACAAGGAATCCACAAAGTATTCGCCATTGGCTTTTGCAAAAATCTTGGCTTGGATTTCTGCATCGGCGGGCTCATCCGCTTCCCACAACTCAGTCAGCCTGTCGATATGCCAACCGGCATCATGTTCACTCTGCACAGGAGACATCAGAGATATGGACTTCGGAGTTATCCCATTGACTGTGCTCTGCTGATAGAGCCCTAGCGCATCATCGCTACGAGCCAATATTACGGTGCGAGTCATTTTGCACTCACTGTCGTCCTCGGCCACCTGCGAAAACTCGACAAGGTACAAAGCATGCCGCAGCTCGATCTCAATAGCGGTCCACACCGCCATCCCAGTTCCTGCGTATATGTTAGTGAGAGGGTGTTTGTTGTCTGAATGAGTGAGAAACATTGGTTTTACCTGGACACTCACCCTGCTGATCCCGGTTGATCTGTGAATGTCAATAGGCGATTTTCGCATATTTGTACCGCAACAACACAGTCAGGTCTCTTTTTTTGAGACCTGCATGTACAAGACGCTTTATTCGAAAGGCAATAAGGCCTTTCTTGAATTGCTCACCCAAAGCCGCCTAGATGCTGGATTAACGCAGGTTGAGCTTGCCTTGCGGCTCCAAGAAGATCAAAGCTTGATAAGTAAAGTTGAACGTGGAGTTCGCCGTCTTGATGTAGTAGAACTCATGCTCTGGTGCCAAGCACTCGAGATGCCACTGACAGAGTTTGTGCGTCGCTTGGAAGCCTCATCAGTTCTAGTGGATGAACACACCAGAATGGGATGAGAGCACCTGCTTTTCTCACATGGGCGATGACCAACCGATCCCAGCATCGTCAGTAGTCTTCGAGACGGACATGGGTCGCTCTATGCAGCAACACCAATTTCCAATTTGCAGAGGGTGCCGCCGTTCGCATCCAGGACGTAAGCTCACGGCATGCTGCAACAACCAGTCATCGGCTTGACCTGCTCCCCCCAGGCCGTACCAATGTGAAGTAGCAAGGGGTCCGCCATTCAGGAGAATCGCAGACATGAGGAAGAGCAAGTTCACAGAGGAACAGATCATCGGGTTC
>Ga0067045_1028257_pt1 | contig 38091 bp, 31 predicted proteins | sample TerdegcTABiofilm_FD_59184 | JGI IMG/M metagenome (GOLD analysis project Ga0067045, IMG submission 59184) | Combined Assembly of (Gp0054472, Gp0054536) Wastewater bioreactor microbial communities from Singapore -Terephthalate degrading... | reverse complement strand
TTGACCAGTTGCTGCACCGCCGCATCGATCCGGGCGCCAAGTTGAATGTTGTGGCAAAAGGGTTGCCCGCTTCCCCCGGAGCCGCCTCAGGAGCGGTGGTTTTTGATGCCGGTCTGGCCGAGGAGTTGGCGAAGACGGGGAAGAAGTTGGTTCTGGTACGCACTGAGACAACGCCTGACGATATACACGGAATTGTGGCGTCGCAAGGGGTTTTGACCTCCAGGGGCGGTATGACCAGTCACGCTGCGGTGGTAGCCCGGGGCATGGGCAAACCTTGCGTCTGCGGCTGCGAGGCGATGCGGATCGATTATGACAATAAGGAATTTACTATTGGTGACTTGAAAGTAAAAGAAGGGGATATTATATCGATCGACGGCTCTAACGGCAGTGTTATGCTGGGCGAAGTGCCGATGATTGACCCTGAACTGTCTCCGGAATTCCGGAAAATTTTGGAATGGGCCGACGAAATCCGTACGCTTGGTGTTAGAGCAAACGCGGATACGCCGGAAGACGCGGCAAAATCGCGGGAATTCGGGGCGGCCGGCATTGGTTTGTGCCGTACCGAGCACATGTTCATGGCGCAAGACCGCCTGCCGATTGTTCAGGAAATGATCATCGCCTCCAGTCTGGAAGAGCGTCAGGTTGCGCTGGCCAAGCTGCTGCCGATGCAACAGGGTGACTTCTACGGGATTTTGAAAGCGATGGACGGTTTTCCGGTAACCATTCGCTTCCTTGACCCCCCGTTACACGAGTTCCTGCCTAACGCTGAGGAACTGATGGTGGAAATAACCACCCTGCGGCTGACCGGCGGCGATAAAGGCGAAATTGCTGAGAAAGAAGAACTGTTGCGCAAGGTGCGGGCGCTCTCCGAGTTTAACCCGATGCTGGGGCACCGGGGCTGCCGCCTCGGCATCACCTTCCCCGAGGTTTATGCGATGCAGGCCAGGGCCGTGCTGCAAGCCGCCGCTCAGTTGATCAAAGAGGGCTATAATCCTATTCCGGAAATAGAAATACCCCTTGTTATAGATGTGAAAGAACTGGCTTTCTTGCGGGAGTTGGTCATTAATGTCGGCGAAGAAGTAATGAAAGAAACAGGGGTTGAAATTCATTACACTATCGGCACCATGATTGAGGTGCCCAGGGCGGCGCTGTTGGCTGACGAGGTGGCCACTCAGGCTGAGTTCTTCTCCTTTGGCACTAATGACCTGACCCAAACCACTTTGGGATTCTCCAGGGACGATGCGGAAGGAAAATTTATCCCTGCTTATCTGGAGAAAAAATTTTTCGAGGACAGCCCGTTTGTCGTGCTCGACCGCATGGGTGTGGGCAAACTGATGAAGATGGCGGTGGAACTGGGACGTACCACTAAACCTGACCTGCTGATCGGTATCTGTGGTGAGCACGGTGGTGAGCCCAGTTCAATTGAATTCTGCCACATTATCGGACTGGATTTTGTAAGCTGCTCGCCGTTCCGGGTGCCTATAGCACGGCTGGCTGCCGCGCAGGCCAAGGTGAAAAACATGCCCGGCGCAAAACTGGATTTCGGGACACTTTAGTTTGTCCTATAACTTATAGTTTATAGTCTCGTAGTATTTTTGAATTCTGATTACTGAATTCTGATACCTGAAATAGTAACCATACCGGAAAGTAACTGGCAGTTAAATTTTAAGGGAGACTGATTAATGTCTCCCTTAACCAATTATTTATTGTCTTTGTCTTCTTTTTCTAGACTGCTCTCCTTTGGCTTTGAGCCGATAATAATAACCTTGTCTTCGGGCGGATAGTAGTCGCTTGAGATCAGCGTTCTGGATTCAACCTGGTCACCCGCGACAGACTCGCGGTATACCCATGCTTTATATCCGGTTTTGCCGGGACTTTTTATTTTGGTTTCACCTTCCGGAAGTGTATTATCCTGGTATGTTACAATTTTAGGACTGATTTCTGTCTTTTCAGAGGTAATCCTGACTGAGTGACCGTCATTCTTACCGGTACCGTAAATACGGATCGACAACATCCCATGTTCAACCATACTGGTTATATAAACCGGGTTGTCCAGTGTATTAATTAATTTCAAGTCCAAGTAATCGCCGGCTATGGTGGCGTCACGGCCTATGGGAACATAAGTTACCGGGCTTGGGTGCGGATAACGCTCTGCAACAGTTAAATCAGCGAGAAGCGCCGCGTTATACAAAGTGGTGGCAACCTGGCACACCCCTCCGCCTATGTCCAGGGCAAGTTGATTATCAATAAATACAGGGGCCTTTAAATATCCTGTTTCTGCCAGACGGGGACCTATATGCTGATTCAGTGAGAAAATTTCTCCCGGTTTCAGGAGAGTATCGTTTATCGCCGCGCTGGCCAGATCAATATTATGTGCCCTGTTCCTGGCGTTTTCGTCGAAATAAGTAACGTATTCAGACAGCAACGTATTGATTTCTTCCAGTGTGGCGGCAGTAACCCTCGGTTCCAGGATATGGCCCGCCGCTTCCGCGTATAAATTCCCCCCGGCCAACGCATGACGCGCATGTTCCATAGTTTTTTCAAAATCAAGACTATAACCTTTTCTTTCAGAAACTATTGTAATTCTACCGTTTAATAGCTTGATTTTCGCATCCTTAGGGGGTTTTTCCCATGCTTTTTGAATGCTCTTGATCCTGTCAGCCAGCTTTTCTTCGGAAAAAGTAATTTTCATATTCAAATCGACCGGTGTGGCCCTTAGTCGCAGGATGGATATTAACTGGTTAAGATCATTGCCTATTTTACCGTATGCGAGCGCTTCCCTTGCAGTTGACAAGTAATCATAACTTCCGCCTATATCTAACAAATTTATGGAGCAGCTTTTTTCTTCATTACTGATTACTAATGTGTTTTCTAATAGGGAGGGCAATGTGCTTTCCAGTTTCAGCACGGCCTCAGCCAGGTTTAAGCCACCGACTTGAATGCCTTTGACGGTAACACCCTGTTGTATTACTTCCGCATACTTGTTATCCAGGACCACAGCCGCACAGATTATGCCCAGGCCGGATTGGATCATAAGAAACAGCGAAAGGAGTAATGCTTTTTTTAAAAGCGGCATCGTTCTCTCCAGCGTTTAATCGCGTATGTTCAAAGTGAGTTGAATATACCTGTCAGTCGCCCTGGCACGTTCAATCATATCACTGGTGATTATGTCACCTTCTTCAGCAATGACCTCACCATTATCGGCGACGATTTTCATGGTTACTTTTTTACCAATGAGATATTTCCGTTGTTGTTCTTCAAAATGTTTTAACGCGTCAACCGGCTGTTCTTTATTTTTTACAACCTTTGCCGTGTCCTGGGCTGTGGCGGGAATAGGTGGAAAAACGTCTTCTGTTTCCTGTAGTTCAGCCACCAGCATGTCCTCTATTCCTTCTTCAACCACTAGAAAATCACGGCCGAAGGTAAGGATGAATTTTCTTGGGATAATTCCGGCCGGTTTTTCACTGTCAGCGGGAATAAGCTGACAACCCACTATTCCGGCGGTGTTTTCGTCGATAATAAAATCGCTGATGGTGCCGACCAAACGACCTTTCTTACTTAAAACTTTTATACCAGGCAAGCGAAGGTTTTTCTCAAGTAATTCTATTACTTCAGGATGATCTGTCACCAGTGATAGAAGAGAACGGTTTCCGATAGTCAGTCCAAACTCTCCAATCCCTTGTACTGCTTCGAAAGGAATTGTTTTAATACCCAAATACCACGTATCGTCTTCAACAAGGAGATAGTCTACTGTTCCGTGTTCGGGGTTCAAAATTAAATGCTTAACTATACCTATTTGTTTCCCTTCTTCAATACTTAGAACCGGCAATCCTAAAACCTGTTGACTTTTTTTCAATTATCCTTGCCCCCTAAATTAAATTTTTTAATTTTGCTGAAGTATCAATGCTTGCCTTCATTTTAATAAAATTGGGTATTTTTGAATAAGGAGCGTTCGGCATTTTCGCGATCCTTAGAAGTTCAACAAGCGTATCTAAATAAACGAGCTGGCTCTTTAGTTTTTGCTTTAAGCCGAAATCGTGAATTAAGTCTTCCTGCCCTAAGACTGAATTTATTATCATGCCGGCCTGGAGATATTGGCCCAGTTCCTGGTAAATTGCGCTGATTTCCATAGCCAGGACTGTTGATACTTGTTGATTTTGAGCTAACCGGAAGGCTTTGAAAAAATAATTCACCGCCCCGTTCAAGTCACCCCTGGCTTTAGCTTCAAAACCCGCTGAAACATAGTCTTTAATTATATCATCGTTAACTGTGGCAGTTGCGGCGTCTGATTCTTCATCTTCGAAGTTTTCCCGGCTGGCGGCAGCTTGCCCGGCAAACTCTGATTTATGCGTTTCGCCTCCGGTAACATCCCTAAGAACAGGTGTATCTTCAGGGGCGGCAGGCGGCAAGCCGATGTCAGGCACAGTGTCCGCGGGGATATCCGTTTGCCCGGGCTCAGGCGGCATATCCGGCAGGTCCGTGGTATTGTCAAAAATCAGTTGTTCAGGCGTATCGACGTCACTTGGTTCCGGCATTTCCCCGCCGTCAGCAAGTTCTTCGTCCCGGATGTTATCCTCAAGAACAGGCGAGTCTTCAGGGGCGGCAGGCGGCAAGCCGATGTCAGGCGCAGTATCCACGGGGATATCCGTTTGCCCGGGCTCAGGCGGTATATCCGGTAGGTCCGTGGTATTACCTAAAATCGATTTTTCAAGCGTATCGACATCACTTGGTTCCGGCATTTCCCCGCCGGCAGCGGGTTGTTCATCCCGGATGTTATCCTCCGTAAAATCATTTTGTACCAGTGTTGGAAGTAAACTGTCTCCTGGGGCGCGGCTTTCGGTAGCAGCCGCGGAATTGACATTTGAAGAGAACCTGCTCTCAATATGACTCAATATAATTGCTGAGAGTGCTATTGATCCGAAGTAAATTCCCAACACTTTGCCTGTGGTAAGATTGGAAATAGCCATGGGAAAAAAAGCCCCCAGAGTGAAGGAAATTCCCACTGTACCGTAAATTATCCGGTTGTTTAGCGGGACGCTTTTTTTTGCAACTTGAAAAAAAGCTAAAAAAACCAGACTGATAACCAGTAACATAACCAGGTATTCCTGCATGGTTTCACCCCGATCTTTTGAAACCATTATTAATATAATTCGACAATAAATCAAGTATTAATTATATCTTTAAAACAATTTTCGAAAATATATTGAGAAAATTTCCTTAGTTATAAGGAAGGAGATTTCAGGTACTGATGGCGAATTATTATATCGATTTTATTGAAATGATTTGTGGGGTGATCACTTTACGGCAGATGAGATTGTTTGTGGGGTGATTAATTTTTCAAATGAGGTAAGGAAGAAGATATGTTCTTTCATAAGGGAACTTCAACAACTTCCGTCTGATGTAAAGTGGGTGGACGATGCGAACCTTCATCTTACTGTTCAGTTTCTTGGAAACGTCCCGGAAGATCATGTTCCGACCATTGTTAACGCGTTGAACCATTCTGTAGCCGGTATCAATAACTTTAGACTCGAACTGGGTGGTATCGGAGTTTTTCAGTCAGTAGAACGGCCGCGGGTGCTTTGGATGGGCATATCAGGAGATACCGTTATTTTATCCCGCCTGCAGCGTCAGGTTCAAGAAGGGCTCAGACAGCTTGGTTTTAAGCCGGAAAAACGCCGGTTTTCTCCTCACCTGACTCTGGCCAGGGTCCGTTCCGTTTATGGTTTCCCGGATGTATTAAAAAAGGCGGAAATGCTTGCGGAAAAAAACAAAATAATATGTTCGGAAAAAATTGGTTCAATAGAATTGATGTTAAGTGAGCTAAGTCCAAAGGGACCTAATTATTACGTTTTGTCCAGGATTCAACTGTCAGGGTGAAAGGTAGGAGTCAGAATTTAGATACGGCTTTTTAGATTTCAAAGACCTCCACTTCTTAAATGAAAGGGGACACACCTCTCTTTAGAGCCTGACTTTGGGGTCGGAGGAATGTTCCCAACGAATGGGGTTACCGGTTTCAGACTTTGCTGATAGTGGAATCCCCCAACTAAGCCCCTAGTTTTAGCGGAAGCTACGAGTTATTGTCTTTAAGTATTCTGAATTCTGACTCCTGACTCCTGAATACCTGAGTAGAGGTGGTGTTAAATGTTGGATATCCGTCTGCGTGCCGAAGAAGTTGAACGACGGGTTTTATCGCCTCGCGCTTGTCTTAGCAGTACAACCGGAGGCAGGCTGAGACCGGAGGCGGAATGTACTGTTCGTACTGCTTTTCAACGTGATCGGGACCGTATTATCCACTCAAAAAGTTTTCGTCGCCTTAAACATAAAACACAAGTATTTACAATACCGGAAGGAGATCACTACCGGACAAGACTAACTCATACTCTTGAAGTTGCCCAGATTGCCCGCACAGTTGCGCGGGCGCTTAGACTGAATGAAGATCTGACTGAAGCAATCGCTCTGGGCCATGATTTGGGTCATACTCCTTTTGGACATGCCGGGGAAGAAGCCCTTAACGAGGTGTTTGAACCCTTCAAGCATAACGAGCAGAGCCTGAGGGTTGTAGATGTGCTGGAAGGGGGCGGAGGACTAAATCTCACCTTGGAGGTGCGGGACGGTATTCTAAACCATACAGGTCCAGTCAGGCCGGCAACTTTGGAAGGTCAGATTGTTAAAATTGCCGACCGTATAGCCTATATTAACCATGATATTGATGACGCTTTACGCGGAGGGGTCCTGACTAAAGAACAACTTCCCCGTGAATGCCTTGAAGTTCTAGGTTATGAACACAGAGAACGGATTAATAATATGGTTCTTGACTTGATTCATACCAACTGGGACAATTCAGGGGCCATTATTATGAGCCCCGCGATTCAGGCCGCGACTGACCGGCTGAGAGAGTTTCTCTTTCAACATGTTTACGTTGGATCGGAGGCCAAGCGGGAAGAAGCCAAAGCGCGCCATGTTGTTAAGCGTTTATTTGAGCATTTCCAAGAAAATCAAGAGTTTTTGCCGGGTGAATACCTGGAGCGGACAAAATCCGGCGATGCGAGGCGGGCAATTTGTGATTATATCGCGGGTATGACAGACAGATATGCGATTAGGATATATCAGAAATACTTTTTACCAGAGCCATGGGTGGATTAATTATAGTGATTTATTATTACATAATGTGGTAATAATATTCGAAGTTGAATTATAACATATTGAAAATATTATAGTGATACAGGCAGGGAAATCTTGAGTTGTAACGAATATTTTTATTGGTAGTAGTTTTTTATGACGTAATACCAGCTTGTGGAAAAAGTAGTAAAATTGTTGCTTAGATAAGCATATCAATACTGTTGTTGTTAGAAGGTGGTCAGGGTGGGCTTTATTCCCGATGATGTAATCGAAACAGTCCGCCTGCGATCAGATATCGTTGAGGTGGTAAGCCGTCATGTGCAACTAAAGAAAAAAGGAAAGTATTTTACCGGTTTTTGCCCCTTCCACCATGAGCGTACACCTTCGTTTACCGTTACACCGGATAAACAAATTTTCCACTGTTTTGGTTGCGGTGTGGGGGGTAATGTTTTTAAGTTTCTAATGTTGAAAGAAAACCTGACCTTTATCGAAACAGTAAGGATGTTGGCACAGCAGGCGGGGATAACGCTTCCTTCAACAGAAAGCCCGGCTGAACGGGAAAGAGAGAATAAATTAGCTCAACTAAGGCAAATAAACAGCTTGGCAAAAGATTATTTTCGTTATGTTTTTCAACAACACGGCACGGCAGCCAGGGCTAGAGAGTATTTGGCCGAACGAGGACTTTCTCAAGAAGTGCTGGAACGGTTTGAGGTGGGTTTTGCTCTTCCTGAGTGGGATTCCTTGCTTAAGTTTATGGATAAAAAAGGCTACCGGCCGCAGGCAGTAGCTGAAGCCGGGTTGGCGCTAAGAAACGAAAGAGGGAGATATTACGACCGTTTCCGTGAACGAGTTATGTTTCCGATTTGGGACGCAACTGGCAGGGTTATTGGGTTTGGCGGGCGCGTTATTAATGACTCTACTCCCAAGTATATTAATTCTCCGGAGACGGTTTTATTCAGTAAAGGTCATCTCCTTTATGGTCTGCACCTGGCAAGGGGGGCTATCAGGGAAAAGGGTTACGTTATTATCATGGAAGGATATATGGATGTGGTCACTGCCCACCGTTTTGGAATAACAAACGCGGTGGCTTCGCTGGGTACCAGTCTGACAAGGGAGCAGGGCAGGCTATTGATTAATTATAGCCGGAATGTAGTGATCGCCTACGATTCCGACGCGGCTGGTGTGGCCGCCACTATAAGGGGCCTGGAGCTGTTGCAGGAAATAGGTTGTCAGGTACGGGTGGTGAACATCCCGGACGGAAAAGATCCCGATGATTTTTTACGGAGACATGGGTACCAGGCCTGGGAAAGTTTAATTGATCAGGCGCTTCCATTGGTTGAATATAAGCTGCGGCAGGCGGCCGGTAAAAAACCGGTTAAGACAGTATCTGAGAAGCTGGAAGTGATGCGGCAAGTGTTTCCCGTTGTCGCAGGAATAAAGAGTGAAATCGAAAGAGAAGAGAATTTAAAAACAATATCACGGTTCCTAAACTCAAGCCCCGAAGCGGTAACAGCTGAATTTAAGAGATTTGAAACAAATTTGGGAAAAAAATGCACAAATCCGGATAATATTGTTAATATTAAGCATAATATATTAAACAAAGAAAATAAACTAAGCTCCAGGGAAAAAGCTGAAAGGGGTATACTACGGCTAGTTTTGGAAGACCCGTCTCTGGTGGAAGTAGTTTTGGAGGAACTGGGTGGGGAGCCTTTTAGAAACACAAGTTATCAAAACATCTTTAATCATTTATTACTGATATCAAAAGAACCGTTTTACCAGCCGGCTAAGATTTTTAACTATCTTAAGGATGATGAACAAACCTTGTTAAGTCATTTATTGACGCGGGATATTCCCGGTGAAAATCAGGTTAAGATAATGAACGACTATGTGGAGCTAATTAACCGCTGCGACAGGCAGGAGCGCAGGGAGACGCTCATAAAGGAAATAGGTGAGGCGGAGAGGTCCGGGAATCATGGCCTGTGCCGTCATCTATGGCGTGAATATATTGTCTTAAGGGGAATTACCGAGGCTGAACGGATAGGTAACCACGATCGTATTGCAAAATTATTGCACGAATATCAGCAATTATTAAAGACAGACACTTGGAAGCACCCTAGAGAGGGGAGTGAAGACGCTGAGAGACGAAATTAAGAACGAGGGTGTAAAGGATCTAATTGAGAGAGGCAAAAAACGTGGTGTATTGACCTACAACGAGATTATGGACAGCCTCCAGGGAACCGATCTCACTCCTGAACAAATTGATGATATTTACGAAAAACTAGCCAATATGGGTATAGAAGTTGTTCCTGAGACAGCGGAACTGGAACCACTTGACAGTACGGTAATGGAACATCCTTCCGAAGAAGTGGAAGTGGATCTTTCTGTTCCGGAAGGTGTAGGTATTGATGATCCTGTTCGCATGTATCTAAAAGAGATTGGCCGTGTTCCGCTTTTGACGTCGGAAGAGGAAGTTGAGCTTGCCAAGCGCATGGAAAATGGTGATGAGGATGCGAAGCGGCGGTTGGCGGAGGCCAACTTGAGACTGGTCGTCAGTATCGCTAAACGTTACGTGGGCAGAGGTATGCTCTTCCTGGACTTGATTCAGGAAGGCAACCTGGGTTTAATTAAAGCGGTGGAAAAATTCGACTACCGCAAGGGATATAAGTTCAGTACTTATGCCACCTGGTGGATTCGTCAGGCTATTACCAGAGCAATAGCGGATCAGGCCAGGACCATTAGGATACCTGTTCATATGGTGGAAACGATAAACAAACTAATCCGGGTATCCAGACAGTTATTACAAGAATTAGGCCGTGACCCGAACCCGGAGGAAATTGCCAAGGAAATGAACATTTCTGAGGACAAGGTGCGGGAAATCATCAAGATAGCTCAGGAGCCGGTATCGCTGGAAACTCCTATTGGGGAGGAAGAGGATTCCCACCTGGGTGACTTTATTGAGGATCACGATGCAAGGGCGCCCGCCGAGGAGGCGTCGTTTACCCTTTTGCGTGAGCAGCTTGACGACGTGCTGAAAACACTGACTGACCGCGAACAGAGGGTGTTGCGCCTGCGCTTTGGACTGGATGACGGCCGTGCGCGCACTCTGGAGGAAGTGGGCCAGAAGTTTGGCGTAACAAGGGAGCGTATCCGTCAAATCGAAGCCAAAACCTTGCGTAAACTACGCCACCCCAGCCGCAGTAAAAAGCTGAAGGATTATCTTGATTAATTTATCGTCAGTAATATGTTGACGAAGAGAACAAAATATCGTATAATGTTAATTACCGATGTTCCTCGATAGCTCAACGGTAGAGCAACCGGCTGTTAACCGGTAGGTTGTAGGTTCGAATCCTACTCGGGGAGCCATTTTTGGGCCCATAGCTCAACGGTAGAGCATCCGGCTCATAACCGGCTGGTTCCAGGTTCGAATCCTGGTGGGCCCACCATCTCTTGAGGTTCGAAGTTAGAAGTTCGAACCTCAAACTTCGAATATGGGCGATTAGCTCAGCTGGGAGAGCGCCTGCCTTACAAGCAGGATGTCGGCGGTTCAAGCCCGTCATCGCCCACCAATTAGAAAAACAATGTTGCACCGGAATTATTTTTCGGTGCCTTTTTTTGTGTCAAAAAATCAGTTCCATAATATCCCATTTGAATTCCCTCCTTCCGGGGATGAGTTTCCTGGCCACCGGCCTAAAATATCATATGTCATGCGGGTAGAAATGGTTAATATTACCATAAATATTATAATTTAGAAAGGATTACCACATTGTATGGAGAATATTACCAACCATTTAAACAGGAAGATTATTGGGCAGATCCTCTTTAATGACTTTACAGTGTCTCTTAAAATGAAAAATAATCCGTCGGGCCAGACCCCTAATTAATATTTTTTTCGACAATCAAAAAAAAGACAGGAAAACTCTTTTGATTAAAGAATCCTATTAGGTGGTATTTTTGGTTCCAAACTGTGGCAGGGGGGGAGCCTTTTTGTCTTACCAAAAAGCGCCGAGAATAACCAATATGTGGTCAAAAGTTGTGGATGGAGAAGTAGGCGAATGGCTTTCCAAAGTGGTGATCGAGTCGACGAAGCCATATGCCTATGATGCCAGGAGTACTGACAATAGGGTCGTTTTCGAAGGTAAAGGCGTTATTTTGAATATGCCGGAGGAAACTACAGAGGTTAATGATGGTCTCTTACGTGAGGTGATTGTAAAACAGGACGGTAAGGATATTGTTTTAGTGGAAATAGTGCTGGAACACCCGGCGGAGTACCGGTTGACAGCTTTTGAAGGCTTTCCCTTCCGGTTGGAGATTACTCTTGACCGCTCTTCTATTACCGGCTTGCTTGGCGGAAAAAAAATCGTTATCGACCCCGGCCACGGCGGTAAAGACACCGGCGGGAAAGGGCCTGTCAGCCTTCAGGAAAAAGACGTGGTCGTGCCCATAGCAAAGAACCTGGAGAACATCTTGCGCCGGGCAAACGCGGATGTTGTAATGACCAGGGACAGAGATGAAGATATTTCCAGGGAAAAGAGATTTGACCTGGTCAGGCAGGCAGGTGCCGACGTTTATATCGGCATCCACACTCAAGCATTCGCCGACAGCAATGTGGATGGAACAGCCACGCTGTATGCGCCTTCGAACAAGCGGAGTGCCCTATTGGCACGTTGCGTGCAAGAGGGGCTGGTCAAAAGGCTGAAGACAACAGACAGAGGGATTGCAGAGCAGCCGGAACTTATTGCGATCAGTGAAATACCGGCAATAGAGGCGGAAGTGCTGACCATTACCAATCTGGTGGAAGAGGTATTCCTGCGCGGCCTGACAGTACAAAAGAGGGCGGCGGAGGGAATTTTCAACGGCCTAATAAAATACTTTGCTCAAACCGGCGCAAATTCTAAGGGTGATTATTCATGATCTTTGGAAGAATACCGATTAAAACGCACATCATTACAGAAAAAGACGATATTGTGGATGTGGCGAAAAAATACGCCGGTGAGATAGCCTCCCCGGGTGACATTATTGCTGTGGCTGAGAGTGTGGTGGCCATTAGTCAGGGACGGGCCATCCGGCCGGAAACGGTAAAGCCGGGTTTGCTCGCCCGCATCTTGTGTCACTTCCCCGGTAAAGAAGGTAGTCTTGCCGCTCCGCCATCCATCCAGGTGGCCATACAGGAGACCGGTTTGCCGCGTTTTCTCCTGGGTGTGGCGGCAGCGGGACTGGGCCGGCTGGTAGGGCGAAGGGGAGATTTCTACCGGGTGGCCGGCCGGCATCTGGCCCAAATAGACGACTTTGCCGGTACGATGTGGCCCTTTGACAGGCACATCGTCCTCGGTCCGAAAGACCCGCAAAAAGTCGTGGACAGGATCAAGCAGGCAACCGGAGCCGAAGCGGTTATCACTGATGTAAATGACATCGGGAAGGTTGACATTCTGGCTGCCACTGACGGAGTGTCTCAGGAGATGCTTTACAATTATCTTAAAGATAACCCTCACGGCAATGACGACCAGCAGACACCGATAGTGGTACTGGTATCGGAACAAAATATGAAAAATTTCGTTTAAAAAAAGTAATGTTAACAAAGAAGGATGGGAATAAATGTCATTGGATCAGAATAAAACACCTCTTTTTGAAGCTGTAAAATATCACGTAAAAAGAAATGCTATCCCTTTGCAGATACCAGGCCATAAACATGGAAACGGACTGGAAGAATATAAGGAATTTGTCGGCGAAAATGTTTTAAGAATGGACTTGAACCAGACAAGAGGCATCGACATAATCTGGGATCCAACTTCGGTAATATCAGAAGCTGAAAAACTCCTTGCCGAAACATTTCAAGCGAGTTCCGCCTATTTCCTGATTAACGGCACCACATCAGGAGTACAAGCGATGATCATGAGTGCCTGTAAACCCGGGGATCAAATAATACTTCCCAGAAACGTCCACAAATCAATCTTTAACGCCCTTATTCTAAGTGGTGCGAAACCAGTATATGTCCTACCGGAAATAAGCGATGATCTGGGTATTGTCCTGGGTATTACCGAAGACAGTCTTCGTAAAGCCTTGACGGAGAATCCGGGTGCTAAAGCAGTTCTGGCGATAAATCCGTCTTATTATGGAGTAACCTCAAACCTCAAGTCGATTGTAAATGTAGCACACCAAAACGATATTCCGGTCTTAGTTGATGAGGCCCATGGAACCCACATGCACTTTCACCACCATTTCCCCTTATCCGCGATGGAAGCCGGGGCTGATATGAGTGCTGTGAGCCTTCATAAAACAGGTGGTTCAATGACTCAGAGCTCGGCTCTTCTCATAGGGAACAGTAATATCAATCCGAAATATGTCAAGCAAGTGTTAAGTCTAACGTATACAACCAGTCCATCCTATATTCTTTTGTGCTCACTTGATGTTGCCAGAAAACAATTGGCTACCAAAGGTAAACATATACTGGATCAAGTATTGGAACTGTTGAAATGGTCCAGGAATGAAATAAATAAAATTGATGGTGTTTTTGCGCCGGACAAAGCTTTTTTTGAAGAATCAGGATACTTTAGTTTTGACGAGACGAAGCTTTTAATAAATGTTCAGAAAATCGGTTTTACCGGATATGAAGTTGAAGAATTGTTGGCCAGGGATTACAATATACTAATTGAGCTTGCCGACATGTATAATATCCTGGCTATAACAGGTTTGGGAGAACGAAAAGAATACCTGGAAGCCCTGATAAACGCCCTGAAAGACATAGCCAGGCACGCGGATAGAAGAAAAATTAAAAAAATTGACGCCGTACAATTTAATCCTGAAATCGTTTTACAACCAAGAGATGCGTTTTACAGCCCTAAAAAATTGATACCGCTTGAACAGTGTGCGGGGGAAATATCAGGTGAAATGATAATGGTATATCCTCCGGGAATTCCTCTGGTCAGCATGGGGGAAGTAATAACGCCTGAAATTATTGAATACGTTAAACTGTTGAAGCAAGAAAAATGCACTCTTCAAGGTACTACTGATCCATGTGTTGATTTTGTAATGGTTTTGGATAGATAGTTAAAAATAACCAGTCCCATCAAAAGAGCACAGCAGAAGCCTGTGCTTTTGTTTTTAATGTTGTGTTAATAAAAATTTGCCGGTTGCCTTTGCAGGTAAAATTATGATCACGCCGAAGTAAATAAATGCATTTTTTGTCGAATAAACATGAAAATTGTCAAATCAAAAGACCAAGGGGTATCCCGCCTACTTGTGGATAATAGTGAAGGGACGAATTAATGAATTGATTATGGCCGATAAGCACAAGCAGCTTCAACGGAAGGTTATTAAATGTAAAAAGGTTGAGGAATTACTGCGGGAGAGCGAAAATAGATACCGAATATTATTTGAGACGTCCAACGACGCAATCTTGCTTATGCACGAAGATATTATCGTAGATTGTAATCCAAAGGCAGTATCCATGTTTGGCTGCAGGCGGGATGAAATCATTGGTAAAACAATCTGTTGCTTTTCACCCGTTTTTCAACCCTGCGGGTTTGAATCAAGGGCAAAGATGGTTGAGATAATTAAAGGTGTCCTTGGAGGGGAACAGCAAGTCTTTGAGTGGCAATGCAGTCGTTTGGACGGCGTTGACTTTGCCGCGGAAGTTAAACTGAGTAAATTTAAGCTGGATGATAAAGTAATCATCCAGGCAATTATCCGTAAAGTTACTGATCGTGAAATGGATGAAGAGACGTTACAGGAGAGTGAGGAGCGTTTTCGCCGGATCGTCGAGATTGCTAACGAAGGCATCTGGATTGTTGACGATGAAAACAGGATAACCTTTGCTAATCAAAGACTGGCTGAAATGCTCGGATATACCGTGGAGGAAATGATCGGCCGGTCGATATTGAATTTCATGGATGAGGAGTACCGGACTATTGCGGGTGCCGGCATAAAGAACCGCTTGAAGGGTACTCATTACAAGCAAAACGATTTTAAGTACCGCCGCAAAGATGGCACAGAGTTGTGGGCAATCGTATCAGTTACCCCGATGTTCGACAAGGACGGCAGCTATGCGGGCGCTTTGGGGATGATCACAGATATAACCGGGCATAAGCGCATTGAGGAAGAACTGCGAAAAAGCAATGAAGAACTGGGAGTAACCAACGAGGAACTGATAGCCATAAACGAAGAGTTGCTGTCAACCGAAGAAGAACTCAAGCAGCAGTTCGAAAAGTTGCAGGCGAGCGAGGGAGCCCTGGCGTTAGCCAACCAGCGGCTTCAGGACATTATTGAATTTCTCCCCGACGCAACATTTGTCATTGACAGTGATAAGAGAGTAATTGCCTGGAACCGGGCCGTCGAAGAGATGACCGGGGTGCCGAAAGAAGAAATACTGGGCAAGGGGGATCGTGCCTATGCAATACCCTTTTACGGGGAAACCCGTCCAATCTTAATTGACTTTGCTTTCGGAATGGACGAGAATTCGAAGACATTATATGATCCCTTTAAAAAAGAAGGTAATCTAATTCATGGTTCAACTTTTGTATCCAATATTTACGGGAAAAAAGGAGCTTATCTCTGGGGGATTGCTTCGCCTCTATATGACAGGGAAGGAAACTTGATCGGGGCGATTGAATCCATCCGGGACATAACCGAGCAAAGGCAATTGGAGGACCGGCTTAAGTACCTGAGTCTGCACGATGCTCTAACCGGCCTGCACAACCGCGCCTACTTTGAAGAGGAGATGCGCCGTTTGGAGGACGGGCGCAACGCTTCAGCAGGAATAATATTATGCGACGTGGACGGCCTTAAGCTTGTCAACGACACGCTCGGACACGAAGCCGGAGACTTGCTGCTCATGACGGTGGCCGGCATCATTAAAGATTCTTTCCGCGAGGGCGACATGGTAGCCCGGATCGGGGGCGACGAATTCGCGGTACTGCTGCCGAACAGTGAAGAGAAAACCGTAAAAAACGCCTGCAAAAGGATAGAGGACGCCGTCGCAAAGCATAACGCGGCCGGTCCGGAACTGCCGTTAAGCATATCCATCGGTTTCGCCACAAGGAGTGACGCGTCGACAAGCATGAGCGACCTTTTTAAGGAAGCAGACAATAGAATGTACAGGGAGAAACTCCACCGCAACCAGAGCGCACGCAGCGCCATAGTGCAGACCCTCCTTAAGACACTGGAGGCCAGGGATTTCATTACAGAGGAGCATGCCGAACGTATCCAGAAGCTGATAGCCGGCCTGGCCGCGGCTATCGATCTTTCCGAGCGCAGTATAACCGATTTGAGCCTTTTGGCGCAATTTCATGATATCGGCAAGATTGGCATCCCGGACAGCATTCTCTTAAAGCCCGGTCCCCTTAACCCCGAAGAAGTTATCGAGATGCAGCAGCACTGTGAAATCGGCCACCGAATTGCCATCCTGGCACCCGACCTCGTTCCTATCGCTGACTGGATCCTTAAACACCACGAATGGTGGAACGGTCAGGGTTACCCGCTCGGGATCAAAGGGGAAGAGATACCCCTGGAGTGTCGCATACTTGCCATAGTTGACGCTTATGATGCCATGACCAATGACCGCCCTTACAGGAGGGCCATGTCCCATGAGGAGGCTTTAAATGAACTTGAGAAGTATGCCGGGATACAATTTGATCCTTATCTTGTGAGAGAATTTATCAGAGTAATGAAAAACGCCAATGTATAATTATGTCACCTCCAGGTAAACTAATTTAAAAAAGGAGGGTGGTGTTGTTAATGGATCTTGTAAAGTGGGACCCTTTTCATGAACTGTCGGGATTGCAGTCGTCTATAAACAGGCTATTTGATGATAACTTTCGTTATCCGAGGCTGTTTCCAGGAACACTTGCTCAAGGTTGGGCATTTCCTGTAGACATTAAGGATACACCCGACGCGGTCTTAATCAAGGCGGAAATTCCAGGCGCAAACAAGGAAGATATCCGGGTGACTTTGACTGATAATCTTTTGACTATCAGAGGTGAGCGCAGGAAAGAGGAAAAAGAAGAAGGGGTGAATTTCATCAGGACAGAACGCAGTTACGGTTCTTTTAGCAGGTCTTTTACTGTGGATGTACCGGTGAAACATGATGAAATGAAAGCGCGCTACCGGGACGGTATTCTGGAAGTTATCCTGCCGAAAGACACGGATGCCGGCCGAAAAGGAAGGAACATTGAGATACAGTAGCGATAACAGACTGTATGCCAGACAGACCCTCCGGAGGGAGGGTTTGCTTTTCTTGATTTCGGGTATAAAGCAAGCTACAACGGTAAAAATTATGAGAGTAATTATTATGGAGGTGAAGTATAATTGCAGAGTATTCGTTGCAGTGTGAACAACTGCCATTACTGGAAGAGCAGCAACATTTGCGATGCTGATCAAATCATAGTGACTTCGGACTCATTAGGCGCGGCGGAGCCGGATAGCCTTGACGCTCCGGACTACCGGCAATTCCAAGCTACTCCTGTTAAAAATTGTATGCAAACTTGTTGTAAGACATTTGTTGAAAAAGGTTCAGGGAAGGAAAAAGCTGATGGAGTGACGAAACATTAAAAAATCTGGTTGTTCAGGTCGATTGCTTTTGATAACCTTTGATAACCGTGGCGTCGTGTACTTTGACTTTACAGACGGCGCCACGGTTTAATTATTGGACTGTTTGTCTTTTTGTACAAAGTAAATTATACTGGTTTTAGGAAAAGAAAACGGAGGTGCCCATGGGACTGGCGAAACGCCTGGCCGCCTTGGCCGAGTGTGTGCCGGCAGGCGGCATAGTAGCCGATATCGGGACTGATCATGCCTACCTGCCTATTTATCTGATCGAGGCGGGTATAAGCAAAAAAGTTATTGCCACTGACTTAAAGCCCGGTCCACTCGAATCTGCGACTCGGGCGGTCAGGGAGCGTCGTCTTCAAGACCGCATAGAACTCCGTCTCGGTGACGGCTTGAAAACGCTGGAACCGGGAGAGGCTGAAGTTCTGGTGTTGGCCGGGATGGGCGGCAATACGATAAAAGAAATTCTGGCTGCCGCCCCGGCTGTTCTTATAAATGTAAGCAGGTTAGTTATGCAGCCGATGGCGGATGCCGGTGACTTGAGGCTTTGGCTTGCCGGAAACGGCTGGAAAATTATCAGCGAGAAACTGGTTGAGGAAGATGGCAGGCTGTATCAGATAATTGTCGCCGAACCCGGACGGGAATTATTTAATGATAAATTTTACCTTGAACTAGGTCCTCGTTTAATTGAGGGGAGAGACCCGTTGCTGGACACTTATCTGAGAAAAATGATTGATCAATACGAGCGGGCGCTGGCCGGGGTGTCCTCCGGAAAAAACAAGGCGGCCCGGGAAAAAGCCAGGAGGCTTGAGGCCAGGCTTGAACGTATTAGGGAGGTGGCAAGATGCCTGTAAATTGCCGGGACATATTCAACCTTATTGAAAAACTGGCGCCCTCTTCTCTGGCCGAGGGGTGGGATAATACCGGTCTGCAGGTTGGTGATCCGCATGCGGAAATAGAAATGGTCATGTTGACATTGGACGTAAACTTGGATGTAGTTAAGGAAGCAAAGGCAAAAGGCGCCGGACTGATTATCAGCCATCACCCCTTGTTGCTTGAGCCGCTAAAGTCGTTGCGTCTGGACAAACCCGGCGGGAGACTCGTCGAATATATCATAAAAAACGGCATCACAGTTTATGCCGCACATACCAACCTGGATGTCGCTACCGGTGGGGTAAACTCTGTGCTGGCGGAAAAACTTGGGTTGAATGATACTACTGTTTTGAAACCGGCCGGCCGGGAGCAGTACATCAAGCTGGTGGTATTTGTTCCGGCCGGACACGTTGAAAATGTGCATCAGGCCATATCCGAAGCCGGGGCGGGGTGGATCGGCAATTACAGCCATTGCGCTTTTCGGACCCATGGTACGGGAACATTCCTGCCTCTTGCCGGTACGAAACCATATATCGGCAAGCAGGGTAAATTGGAAATGGTTGAGGAAGTAAGGCTGGAAACAATTGTTCCAACGACCGGCTTAGATACTGTTATCCAGGCTATGTTCAGGGCTCATCCTTACGAAGAAGTGGCCTATGACCTGTATTTACTGGAAAACCCCGGCCCGGTCTACGGGTTGGGGAGAGTCGGCGGTTTGGCCCGTCCGGTGCCTTTTTACGAATTTGCTCAGACAGTAAAAAAAGTACTGGGCCTGCCGGCGGTAAGACTGGGCGGTAAACCTGAAAGCAAGGTCAAAAAAATAGCCGTTTGCGGCGGCGCGGGAGCAAAGCTCTGGCCCGCGGCCCTCCGTGCCGGCGCGGACACATTCGTCACCGGGGATATCAAACATCATGACGCTCAGGAAATACTCTCGGCCGGCCTGAATTTTATCGACGCAGGTCATTATGGTACCGAGTCCGTGGTTTTGCCCGCGCTGAAAGAATTCCTGGAAAAACACTGCCGATCGAGCGAGTTGAATGTCAAAGTCGTTTTATCTGAAACAAATACCAATCCTTTTACTTGTTATTAACCTTGTTATAACCTCGGATTGTTTGAAATAAAACAGTTAACTTTGCATATTGTTTATCCGGATGTTATAATGAATGAGTCAATTAAGTGAGTAAATCAGGTGATCGCGGGCGCCGGGCCGAAAGGTGGCGTCTGAGGAAAGTCCGAGCTCCGCAGGGCAGGGTGCTGGGTAATACCCAGTGGGGGCGACCCCAAGGAAAGTGCCACAGAAATGTAGACCGCCACTTTAAGAGGTGGAACTTCCCACTTCTCAAGTGGTAAGGATGGAACGGTGCGGTAAGAGCGCACCAGCGGCCGGGTGACCGGCCGGCTAGGTAAACCCCACTTGGAGCAAGACCGAATAGGGGAACATTTGCGGCGGCCCGTCGTATGTTCCCGGGTTGGGTCGCTTGAGGCGCGCTGGCGACAGCCGTCCCAGATAGATGATCATCCACGACAGAACTCGGCTTATGATTTGCTCACTTGTCAATTTAAAAAGCGCCTGTATAGGGGCGTTTTTTTGATAATAATATATGATAACCACCTTAGCGGTAATCAGTGACGGTTTAAGTGTGACAGGAGTATATAAATAATGCTTTTGGATACCATCATCTTGCTGGTAGTTGTAGTTGCGGCGGCGCTGGTTTTCGCGCTGACAAATGGTTTGCATGACGCAAGCTCTGTTGTGGCAACGTTTATCGCCTGTGGTGCGGGAACACCTTTTCAGGCGGTGGGGTTGGCTTCCGTATTCGGTTTGTTCGGCGCGCTGTTTAGCGGCAGTGCGGTTGCGGACACAGTTGCCAAAATTGTCAACCTGCCGGTACAGCCGTCATTGCTCAGTGTATTGCTGGCTGCTTTATTGGGAGCTGTAGTATGGAACTTAATCACCTGGTATTTCGGCCTGCCGTCCAGTTCCACACACGCTCTGGTGGGTGGGGTTGTCGGCGCTGTTTGGGTTTCAAACGGTTTTGGAAATATTTTATGGGGATGGGCGGAACTCTATTATGCACATAAGCTGACTGGAATTATGAAAGTGTTTACGGCTTTGTTTGTTTCGCCTCTGCTGGGTTTTACCATGGCTTACTGTTTGCAGAAAATAGTAAGCTTTGCTTTAAGGAATGCAAAATTTACTGTCAACAAGTGGTTGAAAGGGTTGCAATGGATTATGGCGGCCTTGCTGGCGTACAGTCATGGCGCTAATGACACCCAAAAAATTATGGGACTAATCACACTGGCCTTGATGGCCGGTAATCTCCTGCCTCAACAGATTATACCCGATTGGGTAAGGTTGTCCGGGGGGATGGTTATGTTCGCGGGTACTTTATTGGGCGGCTGGTCAATCATGAAAACGTTAGGGCGGGGTATCTTCGACATCCGGCCTATCCACAGCTTGAATTCGCAAGTATCTTCAGGCGGCGCGATTATGCTCGCCACTGTTTTGGGAGTGCCCATATCAACCACACATGTTGTAGCGAGCAGTGTAATCGGTGTGGGCGCGGCAGACGAGTACCGTATGGTTAACTGGAACATCGGTTTGGAGATGATTGTCGCGTGGTTTGTAACAATTCCTTCCGCGGCGGTTGTTGCCGCTGTTATCTATTATCCGGTTATCTGGTTGATTGGTTTGTTATAAAGGGGATGTGAGATGTTAAAAAAGAATTTTTTGGACAGGTTATTTCCAGCCAAGTATGACTTTTACGGGATGCTGAGTGAGCAGGCGGAAATAACGGCGCGGGGAGTCAGTACTTTATTAGCCTGGTTGGAAAACCCTTCGCCTGATAATTATGACCTGCTCATTAAATTGACGATACAAGCAGATATTATTCGCATGGAAATGGAAGAAAAGTTAATTGAGGCCTTCTCTACGCCTTTTGACAGGCAGGATATTTACTACATTTCAGTACAAATGGACCGGATCATCGAATATTCCAGAACCGCCATGCAGTCAATAAATGAATATGAAGTAAAAGTGGATAATTTTATTATTAAATTGGTGCGGGAATTGTGTGAAGGAACAATTGTTTTTGCCCAGGCTGTGGCCTTGCTGGAAAAAAATCCGATTGAGGCCCAGGATCAGATTCAGAAAATACGCAGGTCTCTTGAAGCTGTGGAAGAGAATTACCGGAAAGGCATGTCCGCTATATTCAAAACATCGGATGTTATGGGCGCGATAAAATATCACGATGTAAAATGCCAGCTCAGGGACGCCGCGTATTTTTTGAGCTATTCCGCGGATATTTTACATAAGATCGTTGTTCGCTTGGTGTGATTGAAGCGTTCAGTCAAGCCGGTGCAAGGGATACGTAAAGTTATCAAGTGCGATAACAACAGTCGGCGAAGCGAGGGTAACCGGACCGCGGCGTTAAATCAGCAGTGATCGCGCTTTATAGTGCCGCCGGTCCGGTCCGGAGCGAGCCGGTACGCCTATATAACCGACCTCAGAGTGTCACCCCGCAGGCCGACGCGCAAAGCTTCCAGCGCTAATACTTCGCGGGGCGGGATGTTCCCCAGGTTGACGTCGGGGCCGAAACGCAGGATCAGTTCTTGTTGCTGTTCTTTCAGCGGCGCCTCCCAGATTAACAAGTCCGTATTGTCCACGGCGGACAGAATCAGATCTAAATGTTCTTCCGTGAAATGTCCTTCACTGTCGTAAAATCCGGTGTCTTTCCCAGATTCCCTGCCTTCGACAATTACCTTGTAAGCGCCGTTTTTCAAGTCGAGGGCAATTTGTTCAACAGATTCCACGAAGGGCCCTCTGTCCAGGGGGTTCTTTTTACCTATTTCTGTTAATACCTTGAATCCCTTATCCGCGGCCATTGAAATTGTACGTGCTCTCACCTTTGGAGAAATATTCACCGTGCCGTCTGATACTTCAATCGCCGTGTATCCCAGGGCCTTTGCCATCATTAAAAATTCTTTTACTTTATCCTGCATGACGGCAATTTCCAGGAATGTTCCCCCGGGATAAATAACTATATTGAAGTTTTTTGCCAGGTTGATTTTTTCTTCAAGCGCTTTTTGAGGATATAAAGCGGAAGTGCCGAAACCAAGTTTCAAAAAATCAATATAGTCGCCCGCTGTGTGGAACAAGTCTCTTGTTTCCTCCAGTCCCATGCCTTTATCCAGAAGCATGGTCAAACCTTTGTGGCGCGGCTTTCTACTACGGCCGTCGAGTGGAAAACGCAGTATTTCCATCCATACGTTGTTAGTGGAATGTTCGCCCATTATAGCACTCCTTTTTGGTCAGATATACTCTCTTATAGTATTCTTGTGGTTCAAAAAGGTTGCCTGTTGGAACGAACCTGTAAATATTTGCTATAAAAGCCGGCGATGCTTAGTTCTCCGGTTTTTTCGCCGGGACAAATTTTATACCAAAAACTGTCCCCGGTTGTTTTTCCGCCTTGTTGGCGGTTTGTTTTTGGATTTCCGCGTTGCCGGTATCTTTTATAAAAATCAGAGCCGTTACAGCGGTCAGCAGGGCAAGCGCGGCTGAACTCCAGAACATCAAACTGGTACTCTTCGCCATCAGGAAACCGTAGATAGGAGGACCGAAGGCTACGCCAAAAAACCTTACGCTGCCATAAAGTGAAGTGACCAGGCCGCGCTCTTCCATAGAAGCGGCACTGGTTATAAAGTTGTTGAGGCACGGTAGTGCCATGCCGGTGCCGACGCCGATTATGGAAATGGCCGTAAAGTATATCATTACTCCTCTGACCATTGGAAGGAACGCGAGTGCGGCGGTCATTATTGCCAGGCCGGCTACCACCAGGATCTTCATCAGTGTCTTTTTCTTTTTTATAATAAAACCGGTCGCAAACGAAGCGGCGCTCATAAACAAAACCGGAACGGCCAGGGCAAGGCCCTTTATTACTCCGTCTATGCCGAACTGTTGTTCCAGAAATTCCGAAAGGTAAAATAAAACCCCGAAAAGAACCATCAACACGACTGCTCCGGCCAGGTAAGACGATAAAAGCAAGCCTGTTTTATGATCAAAGATCTTTACAACGGATTTTATGTACTCTGACAGCTTTTGTTGCGCGCGGTTGGATTTGGGTTCTTTAACCAGTAGCCACATTCCGAGAACAACGGGAATAACGAAAACGGGAAATAGGACAAAAGCGGCGTACCAGGCAATCAGACCGATGGCTGAGCCAAGAATGGGGCTGATTACCTTGCCCAGGCCGTTGGAGGATTCGATAGCTCCTAGAGAGCGGCTGCGCTCATTACCCTGGAAGAGGTCGCTGCAAAGGGCCATAGCGATCGGTGCGGTCCCTGCCGCCCCGGCTCCCTGCAATATTCTACCCGCCAGGATAACAGTAAAAGCGTGCTGTTTCAAAAAAACAGAGGCAATAGCGGCAATAAGCCCCCCGAGGCCGTAAATAATAGCGGCGGGAATGATCACGGCCTTCCTGCCGTAGCGGTCCGATAAGAAGCCGGCTACCGGGATAATTATGCCGGCCGTTAATGAAAACAAGGTAATCAATAAACTAACACCGACAGGAGTCAAATTAAGCGCGTTTCTGATATCGGGCAGGACAGGAATAAGCATTGAATTGCCCAAGACCATGATAAACGGTACACCTGAAAGCGCCGCCACGGTGAGCCAAAAATTATTCTTTTGGTTTTGTGCAGCCGTTTTTTCGGTCAAACTGATTCCCTCCCAAACTTTTTAATATGATTTGATTTATCGGAGACAATATCATGAGATAAATAAATGAGGTGATTAATTGTGAAAAAATTAAGGGTCGGGATTATCGGCGCCGGCATGGCTTTTGAACAGTTGCACTACCCGGCTTACCAGGAACTGTCGGATAAATTCGAAATAGCAGCCATATGCGACCTGGATCCTCAGAAGGCTAATTATTGGGTTAAGAAATTGAACCTTGTCCAGCAAAAAGTATACTCTGAATACAGGAACATGGTGGTCAGAGACGATATCGACGTCATTGATATTATGGTCCCAATTGAGCTAAATTATAAAATTACTAAAGAAGTCGCCTCATTGGTCGCCGGTTCCCGGAAGTGGATTATTTGTGAAAAGCCGCTTGCTTCAACCCTTGAAGAAGCTAAATCAGCTGTGGAATTGCCGCAAAAATACCATGTTCCAATCATGATTACGGAAAATTATAGATATAACGAGGAAATAAATATAATCAGGGACTATGTCTGTGGAGAAAGAATCGGCGAAGTGTTATACTTCATGCAAAACAGAGTGATTAATTTTCTGGAAGACATTAATATGAACAAGTTTCCGTCCACGAGATGGCGCCAGCACCCGAAATTCCCCGGCGGCGCTATCTTAGATACCGGTGTCCATGATATTGCCGCTTTAAGACATATTTTTGGCGCCATTGAAAAAGTCCAGGGTTTCGGACGTCCCCAGGATTATGACTTCTCACCGTATTCGGTCGTTTGTGTTAATATGCTTTTCAAGAGCGGTTTGATCGGCCAGTTTTCATTTTTCTGCAGCGGAAAGGAAATGCAGAGACCGTGGATCGGTTTGCGGATATTTTGTACTAGAGGAATGATTTATTTAGAGGATAGAGATTGCGGAACGGTAAATATCGCTTATAACGACGGCCGTTTTGAACAAATACCTTACCGGCCGCAGCGCGGTTACTATAATGAACTTCTTAACTTGTACCAGGCCGCAGCCGGGAACGAACCGGTATCCGTCACTCCCGAACTGGAATTCGGTGATACTTATACGATATTTCAGATTCTCAACGCGGTTCGCGATGGAAAAACCTTACCTGTCGACCGGGAAATTGACTACATCCCGTCGTATGACCTCGAACACAAAATGTATACGGATTATAGTCATTATCATTAAAACTGTCTATTTTTTATCCCCCAATAACTCATTTACCCTTAATTTTACCGGGCAAATCTTTATAAGTATCTCAATGGAAAAAAATAACATATTTGTCTTGCTCTAAGAACTTATTATATGGTAATTTGTTTTATAAAGTTAATTACTAAGGAGTGGTTGGGTGGCCTCTAAAATTTCGTTTCGTATTATTAATGTTGAAAACACATTCCTCGATCCACGCGCAAATTTTCAGCCGGCTACGGTAAGATCACAGGTGCGTATCGACCCTCTTACCGGAAGAACGGGTCACTTTTCGCACTTTGGGGCGATCAAGCCGCAAAAATTAGACATGGAAAAATACATGGAACCACAAACTAAAGGCTTTTGTCCATTTTGTGGTGATAAGAAGAGCCGTTTAACACCCAGGTTTCCTGAAGAGTTATTTCATGAGGGCCGCATGACAAGGGGGGAAGCTCTGCTTGTCCCCAACCTGTTTCCGTATGATGTTTATAGTGCAGTTGTTATCATGACTGATGATCATGTTGTTTCTTTAGAGGACTTTAATGACGAAAAATTATTTGACTCTTTTTCCGTTGGAATCGATTTCCTGAAAAGAGCAAAGACTAAAAGCCCCTCAATACCATACCAGGTAATGGCCTGGAATTACATGCCGCCTTCAGGAGGCGGACTGGTTCACCCGCACCAGCAATATTTTGCTACTGAACACCCGGGAAATCAATTTGCGGATGAATATAAGTGGGCGGAATTATTTTATCATAATCATCAAGTGGATTACTGGACGGAACTGATTAAAGAAGAACGAAACGATAACGAAAGGTATATCGGGCAAGTTGGAGACACACACTGGCTGGCGTCTTTTGTGTCACTAGGAGTACTTGGTGAAATCATATGCGTGTTTCCCGGCGTCTATTGCATAAATGATTTTACGGACGCACAAGTCCGCCACCTTGTTTCAGGTATCCGAAAAATATTTCGTTATTATAAAAATAATGGTATTTATAGTTTTAACGCCTCATTGTTTTGGGGTGCTGAAGGTCAAAAATTTTTCCCGGCCCACTTCAGGATTGTGCCGCGGACATTCCTCAACACCAGGGATTACGCGCCTGACTTAAATTTCTTTCAGGCAGTTTTACAAGAGCCGGTATCTGTGGTTTTACCGGAAGATTTATGTAAAGAGGTCAAGCCATATTTTGTTATTGAGTAATATTTAAGGGGTGTAAAATATTATGATTTTATGATAAAGTTAACTAAAAAGGTTATATATGGAGGAAGGATTGTTCCTTGAATCAACCGTTCATTATTTTGCTTGCCGTTGCTATTCTGGGGTTGGTCGGTAAAAACGGCACGGTGACGGCGGCGGCTGGTGTTTTACTGGTCTTCCGGTTGATTATCGGAGATCGGCATGTACCGTTTCTGGAGGAGTATACGCTAAAAGCAGGGATTACCATCCTCACACTGGCGGTACTGTTGCCTTTCGCTACTGGAGAGGTGGATACTCAGTCACTTATATCTACACTTAGAAGTTCTCCCGGCCTTGTAGCTGTTTTAGTCGGCATTGTGATTGCCTACCTGGGGGGCAGGGGTGTGGCTTTTCTAACTAGTCAGCCACAGGTACTGGTCGGGCTGTTAATCGGGACAATAATCGGGGTTGCTTTTTTCAAAGGCGTACCGGTCGGCCCGCTTATCGGCGCCGGGATAGTGGCGGTAATCTTGTCTACAATGTCTTAGGGATGCCATACGATAAACGGCTGTTTACCTGCTTTTTCACGATCTTGCGAGTCCATTTCCACCAGGTCTCGAACACGCTGATCAATTAGCAACTCCTGCCAGCAGCGGACCACTACTTCAATAAAGTCTTTTCGCAGCGGCGTTTTTCTTATAATAAGAGGGCATCTGTAGGGTAAATCTAGAGTTTCATAAATTAGTATTAGTTTACCATCTTTTAATAAATGAGGTGTTAAGGGGAAAAAGCGGCAGCTCAACGGACGCTGTTTTCTTGGGCAGGGCTCCGTGCAGCGGATAAAGTATACCGGGTAACTCCATGTCGCCGGAAAATCGTCTTCCGCAGGATGGCGCCGCTCCCAACGCAACCAGGTTTCCTTCCCTGTAAACATGTCTTCTTCCCCCGGGAACAAGTACATGCCGAGAGTATTATTTATATCCGGCCGGCAGCAAATTTTGCCGCACAGTTTACCGCAGTCATTGTCTAATGGTGTAATGTTATTGGTTAATTTATATAGTTTTTTGTAATCAATGATTTTCCTGAACATATATTCATTATATCATCTTGTGTCGGACACGCATCATTGCCCTGATGAACAGGGGTATGAAAGCAAACCTTATGATATTTATATTATGAAGGATGACCCGCATATATTGGTTTAGGGTGCTATAAATATTAAGTATATTGAAAACTGAGGAGTTTAAACAGTATGGCCGAAAGTTGGCGCAAAGCTGTAAAGGTAATTGCCTGTATTCCCGCTTTTTTTATTTTGGCGTTCACGCCGTTTTTAATTTGGGGCTACTTTTATGCGGACGGGGTTTTAGCCGATTTTTCCAGTACAAAAGCTTTATCAACCGTATTTGACCAGAATTCGCTTCTTTTTGATGAGAATGGTGACCTGATCTGTGAAGTTCATGGTGAAGTGAACCGTATACCCGTTCCGTTAAACCAGGTTCCGGATCATGTTCAAAAAGCTTTTGTGGCAATTGAAGATGAGAGATTCTACAGCCACAGCGGAATAGATCTCAAAGCTATTTTGAGGGCAACGTTCAGTTATTACAGGTCCGGCCGGATTACCGAGGGGGCCAGTACAATCACCCAGCAGGTCATTAAGTTGTACTTCTTGTCGCCGGAGCAAACCCTGCGGCGAAAAGTGAGGGAGGCCGCGCTGGCCCTAGAATTTGAACGGCGCTTCAGCAAGGACGATATACTGGAGTTTTACTTGAACAGAGTCTATTTCGGGGAGGGTGCCTACGGTATTCAAAGCGCGGCAAAAGTATACTTTAATAAAGACTCTAATCAGCTCACATTGGCTGAAGGCGCGCTCCTGGCCGCCCTTGTGCAAGCACCTAGCGCCAATGATCCCTATTTGAATCCGGAAAGCGCTCAACGGCGGCGGAACGTAGTGCTGGAAAAGATGAGCAAGCAGGGTTTTATCTCCAAGTATCAGGGCTTGGAAGCACAACAAAAACCCATTGAACTGAACAATGAGGTAACGCTTGAAAATTACCATTCATATTTCATTGATTATGTAATGGACGAAGCGGTTGCTGTAATCGGCAATGACAGGCTTTTCAAAGGCGGACTTAGAATATACACGACACTGGAGCCGGAGATACAAAGAAAAGCCGAACAAGTATACGCACAGTCTTATTTATTTCCTTCTGATAAAGTGGAAGCGGCTTTAGCCATGGTGGAAAACGGCACAGGGGCGGTAAAGGCGTTAATTGGCGGCAGGCAGTACGGGGCGAGGCGCGGGTTTAACCGGGCCACCCAGTTGTCCAGACAGCCTGGTTCAGCTTTTAAACCGATTGCAGTTTACGCGCCCGCGTTTGAGCTCGGTTATAACCCGGAGTCAATAATTTTAGACTCACCGTTTAAGGTCGGCAACTATGAGCCGCATAATTCCGGCGGCGGTTTTTACGGGCCGGTTAGTATCCGTACGGCTGTACAATGGTCCCGCAATGTCGCCGCAGTCAGGCTGCTGCATCAAATCGGGGTTGACCGGGGGTACGAAATGGCCAAGAAATTAGGCTTTGAACTGGTGGAAGATGACCGCTGTCTTCCTTTAGCCCTGGGAGGGCTTACCAAAGGGGTTTCTCCGTTACAAATGGCCGCCGCATATGCGACTTTCCCCAACGGGGGTATCTTTATCAAACCATATGCGATTAAGCACATAGAAGACTCACAAGGACAAATACTTTATCGTCATCCGCAAGGGACATTGGTGATGAAAGCGTCTACAGCCGATTTTATTAAGGATGTCTTACGTGCGGCTGTGGATTCGGGTACAGGGAGCCGGGCGAGAATTCGCGGCGCTCAAGTGGCCGGAAAAACGGGTACCACCGAGTTGCCGGATACGGCTGAATTCCGTGGTCTGACCGGTAACAAAGACGCGTGGTTCGTCGGCTTCACGGACCGTTATACCGCTGCGGTATGGATGGGTTACGATGAAAGAGACATGGATAGATATCATTACCTGACTTCCTATGGCGGTAATCAGCCGGCGGAGATATTTCGCCTGGTAATGGCAGATGTCATGGGCCTTGACAGGAGGCCCATGGGAGGATATGTCGATCAAACGCAAGTTGTTGAAAAACAGCAAGAGGAATCAAATAAACAAGATGAAGTAAAAAAACAGGAAGAAGTAAAGAAACAGGATGAAGTAAAGAAAGAAGATAAACCTGGGAAAGAAGATGAAACAAAGAAACAAGATGAGCCGGTAAAGCAGGTTGGGCCGAATAAGCAAGAGGAAGAGAAAAAAGAAACAGAAGATACAAAGAAACAACAAGATGTTCCCAAAGATAAAGAGGAGAAAAAAGACCCCGCGAAATCTGTGACGCCTGTACCGCAAGCGGAGGAACAAAAGGTTAATCAACCGGTTAAATCATCTCCCTGAGTACACAAGCCGTGCTATTTTATAAACAGCACGGCTTGATCAGGTTGTTTATTATTATTCAGGTGTTCAGAATTCAGGTGTCAGGAGTCAGAATATTTCGGGACGATTAACCATTCTCTTATTCTGACTCCTGACTCCTGGCTCCTGACTCCTGAGTTAAGCTTATAGTAGCACTTCCTGGCCTGGTTTTATGGCCTCAACTTTGACATCGGGAGCCTTTTTCTTGGATAAATCAATAAATTCCTCCGCGCCTTGGGTCAGTAGGGGAAATGTCTGGTAATGAATTGGGATGGCAATTTTAGGTTTTATCAAGGCTAAGCTTGCCGCTGCCTGGAGCGGGTTCATGGTAAAGACGCTCCCAATCGGAACAAGGGCAAGGTCGATATTGTAGATTTCACCAAAAATCCTCATGCTGTCGAAAATACCTGTGTCCCCGGTGTGGTAAATTGTTTTTCCGTCATCCAGAATAATTATATAACCGGTGGGGCTCCCGTTAGTGCTGGAATGAAACGCCTGAGTCATGATCACTTTGACGCCTGCAATTTCTGCTTGGGCGCCGATATTCATCCCCATGCCGCCATGAATAATATTATCAGCGTTGACACCTGCCCGTTGGAGTGTATCCACCAACTCGGGCTGAACTATTACGGTAGCTCCGGTTGCCTTTACCAGGTCCGGGACGTCGGTGCCAAGATGATCAAAATGGTCATGGGTGACTAATATTAGATCAGCCCTTTTGATTTCCTCCTTTTTAACCGGAGAGCTTGGGTTTCCGGTGAGCCAGGGATCTATTAAAATGACAACTCCTTTTTCTGTGGTGATTTGACAGGCGGCGTGTCCAAGCCACTTTACGCTGTGAGCCATATTTTTACCCCCTTAAATGTGTTAATTTATCTATATAATAATTAATATTTACAATACAACTTATTTTTTTCCTGCGTCTTATCTGCCGGTAATAATAAACTTTTTAGAACATGATTTTCTTATGGGAAAGTTGAGTATATAATATTGGCAGGTCGGCTTGTATGTTGTTGTGATATATAATATTCAGGTGCCAAGCTATTAAAAGGAGTTGTCAGTATGGAAATCAATGAAATTGCCCGCCAGGTAAAGGAAGCCTCCGTAAAATTGGCCGCGATGAGTGCGGAAACGAAAAACAGAGCATTAGCGCGGATTGCCGGGTCATTGATAGACCGCAGGAGTGAAATCGTCAAAGCGAATAATGAAGATTTAATCAGGAGCGAAAAGGAAAACCTGCCGGAGCCCCTTTTGAAAAGGCTGAAGTTCGACGAAATAAAGATTGCGGATGTGGTTGACGGGATCAACAGCCTGATTACATTGCAGGATCCGGTCGGTAAGACACTGCTCGCGACTGAGTTGGACGAGGGTTTGGAATTGTATAAAACAACTTGTCCGATTGGGGTGATTGGTGTAATTTTTGAGTCCAGGCCCGACGCCCTGGTACAAATTTCCACTCTTTGTCTGAAAAGCGGCAACGGCGTGCTGTTAAAGGGCGGCTCCGAGGCGAAAGAAACCAACCGCGTACTGGCGGATATTATTATCAGCGCGACGAAAGAAGCGGGGATTCCCGCCGACTGGTTGAAACTCCTGGAAACCAGGGCGGAAGTCGATGAAATGCTGAAGCTGGATGAATATATCGACCTGGTCATACCCAGAGGCTCGAACGATTTCGTCAAATATATCATGGACAACTCAAGAATTCCGGTAATGGGGCACGCGGACGGCATATGCCACTGTTATGTCGATGAAGATGCTGATCCGGACATGGCGGTAAAGATTGTGGATGATTCTAAAACCCAGTATGTCGCTGTGTGTAATGCCACGGAAACACTGCTGGTACACGAAAAAGCCGCTCCCGTGTTTTTACCCCTGTTGAAAGAAGTCCTGGACAAAAAACAGGTCGAAATAACCGGCTGCTCCAGGACAATGGAAATAATTCCGGCATCTTTAGCCACGGAAGAAGACTGGAAGACGGAATACCTGGATTACAAGCTGTCAATTAAAATAGTGAAAGATATTGATGAAGCGATAGAGCATATCAATCATTACGGTTCCGGACATACGGACAGCATTATTACCGGCAGCAGGGATAAGGCGGCCCGGTTTATGTCCCTGGTGGATTCGGGCAATGTGTTCTGGAATTGTTCCACACGTTTTAGCGACGGTTTTCGCTATGGTTTTGGCGCGGAGGTGGGGATCAGCACAAGCAAGATTCACGCCAGGGGTCCGGTAGGCCTGGAGGGGCTGGTTATTTACAAATATAATTTAATTGGAAACGGCCATATAGTAGCGGATTATGCAAATAAAGTTAAAACGTTCAAGCATAACAAAATGAAAAAGGAATTTCCCATGTAAATGCCAAACCGTTCCAGGAGGTGGCAATTTTGTTCGATAGTATCATTTATAAAGAGAATGAGGGCGTTGCTTACGTCACCCTCAACAGGCCCGAGGCCATGAATGCTATAAACCACGGGCTGGCGACAGAGTTGATCGAGGCTTTAAAGATTTGTCGTGAAAATAAAAAGGTGTGTGCTGTGGTAATTACAGGCGCTGGTAAAGCGTTTTGCGCCGGCGGTGATGTGAAATGGATGGTCTCAGCCCGCGATGAGAACTGGAAAACTGATTTTGACTGTTTAGTCAATAACTTTAATCAGGCTATTCTACTGATAAGAGATATGGAAAAACCGGTAATAGCCGCCGTGAACGGGTTTGCCAGCGGGGCGGGATTCAGCCTGGCGCTGGCCTGTGATATACGGGTTGTCAGTGAGAATGCCAAATTCAACCAGGCTTATGTCAACTTGGGGTTAACGCCGGACGGCGGCTCCTCCTATTTCCTGACGTTAATGCTGGGACCGGCCCGGACTATGGATTTGGTTTTCACCGGCAGGGTGATTGACGCGAAAGAAGCTCTGGCCTTGGGGCTGGCCAGTGAACTGATCCCGGCTGAATCCTTTGGCGAAAGAGTGGAACAGTTGGCAAAACAATTTGCATGCGGCCCTTCATTAGCCTTTGAGCAGGCGAAAATGCTGATAAACGAAGCACACAGGCGGACTCTGGAAGCGCAACTTGACCTTGAACGGGAGTCTATTGTCAGTGCAAGTTTAAGTAATGACTTTGAGGAAGGGCTGAAGGCTTTTACTGAAAAGAGAAAGCCGGTCTTTAAGGGGAATTGATTTGAAAAGAATTAGCATCGCCGATGGTATAGAGTTCCTGGAAGCGCCGCAGCAGGATTCCTGGCTGATGAATAACGGTTTGTTAATTACCGGTGAAGAAACCATAATGATCGACGGCCGGTTTGGTGATGAGGAAACTCTGGCGTTTATCCGGGAGAACAATGTGAGCCGCTATTTCATCTCACATTTTCATATTGACCATTCCTCCGGCGCCTGGCGGATTGCCGGTGAGACAAATTGCCGGCCGGCCTTGAACAAGGCGGAATATCAATATCTTCAATCAAGTGAGAATATGTCGCGGGCGACGGGCTATGGCCGGGCGGGTGTGCACGGGCTGGTTGAAGAAGTGCTTATGCCGAGAATGGGTTTGCGGTACGTCCCAGACATAGGTTCATATGCGCTGGAGGAGATTGAGGCTATTTCAAAAGGACGGTTGCTGGCTGTTCCGGCTCCGGGACATTCGCCGGGCCATTATTGCCTTTACGCCCCCCAGAGTAAATCCTTTTATGCCTGTGACCTGGGTCTGGACCGCTTCGGCCCCTGGTATGGTTTTCCGCATTGCAACTTAAACGATTTCCTGGCATCGATCAAGACAGCGCGCGAATTCGATTCCAGGCAGCTTTTTTCCAGCCACAGGCCGGTGATCCGTGAGGAAGTCGGTGGGGCTATCGACAGGTGTAAATCGATCATAGAAGAACGTCATGAGCGTGTCCTGAACGCCTGGAGCAGAGGGAAAAGGACAATTAAGGAGATCGCTGAGGAAGGGATCTTTTATCAAAGGATGGATACTTATGGCAAACGCGCTGTTCCGGTAATGTCTTATTGGCAGGAATCAATGGTAAGATGCCACCTGGAGTATGCGGGACTCCAGGCTGAAGACATGAGATAAAAATACCGTCATCCTGTTGTTTTTTGAGATCCTGTGGTAACTCAATAAAAACGCCTTTTAGGATTAACCTGTGGCGTTTTTTTATTTTAGAAGGATATGTAAGTATGAAAAGAATCATGATTCAAAAGCAAGGTTCTTTAAGAAGTCAAAATTGAATTCAAAACCATGAATATTAATGACTCCGATGTAATTAATTGGAAATGAATGGCCCGACATTATAAGTATAAGTCTAATATGGTTCAATTATTCTTTACATATGATCTCGAGTAAGTGTACTTGTAAGTAGTTTTATGTTCTGTATTGACAAAATTTTTTAAGTTTGCTGCCAGTATCTAATCCTTAAGAATTAATCCGGGGTTAGTTTGCTATTAGCTTTTTTTCATCCTTTCTAGCTATTTTATTAATTCTTTTTTGAATTATAATTATATTTAAGAATACAATGGTGGACAGTCAAGGCGCAACAAACATGAACGACCTGCGCGGCTAAAGGCCATGGCTGCGTAGAGGAAATATCCTTATGGCCTAAAAAGATACACAGAGGGGATTGAAAATGAGGTACGCAGAGACAGGGTTTAATTTAGAAGTTGATTTATCAACAGGAAACATTGAGAAGGTGGAAACCGACCCGAAATGGACAGAACAACATATTGGGGGACTTGGTACCAACATGAAGTTAATGTGGGATAGGGTTCCCCCTGAAACTGAACCATTTTCTCCTGATAACCTACTTATATTCAGCAGCGGTCTTTTATGCGGCACACCTGCTCCCGGCGCCAACCGCACCATGGTCACCACGATTTCTCCCCAAACGCAGTATGTGGCGTATTCAATGATGGGGGGGTTTTTTGCGCCTGAATTGAAGTATGCCGGTTATGACAAGGTGATCATTCGCGGCAAGTCCCCCAAACTGGTTTATTTATGGATTAAAGACGATCAAGTAGAAATACGTGACGCCACTCATTTGGCAGGTAAAGGCGCTGTTGAGACCCAAGAACTGATAAAAAAAGAATTGAATGAGCCGAGAGCCCACGTGGCCGCCATCGGTCTGGCCGGAGAAAACCGGGTCTTTTTCGCTTCCATCGAGCAAGGCCGGTCCAGCGCCAGCCGGCAGGGACTCGGCGCCGTGATGGGTGACAAAGGGTTAAAGGCGATAGCCGTTCGCGGGACAAAGCGGGACATCAACATTGCCCGGCCGGAGGAACTTATTAAGCTAAGCGAATGGGCGCTGGAATATGCCATGTGGCGGCAGGCCAATCCGATTCCCGGCTATATGACTATTTTGGCCATACTCGGGTCGCCGCAGGAGATGCTGGAAACTGACGAGAAGTGGCACACCGAGAATTTCGTGTGGGGAAACGCCCGCCAGCGCAGGAAAGGCTTCTGGACCAAGGAAATCGAAGAGAAGTGGGCTGAGACTCAATTAAAAGTGCGGACGCGCTTAATCAGTTGCTATAACTGCCCGCTGAAATGCGGGGCGTTGATTTCCGTGCCGGGAGTCTCAAGATACATGATGAAATGCTTCACCAAGCTTACTTACGCGATGGCTGCCTATGTGGAAGACCTGGATTTCGGTTTTAGAATCGCCCAGCGCGCCACGGAATACGGCGTCGACGGATTCTCAGCCCCGCAGGTTATGGCTTTCGCCGTTGAGCTTCTGGAAGCAGGCATTTTGACTGAAAAGGACTTTGAAGGTTGCCCGACCGATAACGCCGGGAGATTTTACTGGCTGCTGGACCGGATCGTCCGGCGGGAAGGAATCGGCGATATCCTGGCCGACGGCACCTATTGGGCGGCCCTCAAGATCGGCAAGGGGGCGGACGCGTTTGCGCATAACAACATCAGAAAACAGGAGCAGACGCCCCTCAAGCTGGGTATGGTTAATCCCATTTATTATCTGATGTATTGTACCAACGAGAAGGGTAACATTACCCAAATTGAAGGTAATTGGCCCCAGGGGCCTATGGCAAAGCTTGAGGATAGGCAAGCGTTTGTAAAAGACTGGTTCCAGGTTCCTGATGACAGGTTTAAAGAATATTTCCTGAAGTGGGAACCGCGCGGTGAATTCTCCATGCCCTACTACCCAGGTATTAAAGAATGCTGCGAGATTGTCGACTGGATGGAGAGGATGCACACCATCGATAACGCCTGCGGGGTTTGCACCGGTATATCCGCATTCCACCTGAAGCCGCCCTATCATATACACAATTACCCGGAATTTATCTCGTATGCATCCGGGATCGACATGGATTATGATGAGCTAATCAAAGTATCCAACAGGAACCGGCAGCTAATCAGAGCCGTTAACGTCAGAAGAGGCTACCGGAGAGCAGATGATACCCCGCCTGAAGACCATTGGAAGAAGAGACTGCCCGAGTATGAAAAAGAACTCATGGACGCGTATTGCAGATTCAAGGGATGGGATCTGGACGGCGTTCCGACAAAAGAAAATTTACAGCAGTTAGACTTGGCTTATGTAGCCGAAGACTTTGAACAGAGAGGGATCTATAAAGATGGCGAAGATTAAAAAGAAAATCAAAAATATCAAGATTGATCTCAGTTTATGCAACGGCTGCCGGGCATGCGAAATGATCTGTTCTTCCTTTCACGCCAATCCCAGATACAGCAGCAACAACCCGGAGCGGTCGCGTATCCGGGTGGTTCGTGACCCGATAAACGACATATTTTTCCCCGTGTACGCCGGTGAATACGCCGCGGCCGAATGTATGGGCAGAGACATATATAAAATGGAAGATGGAAAGATATACGAAGAGTGCACCTTTTGCAGAGCCGCCTGCCCGTCCAGGGAAATTTTCCATGAGCCCGATTCCGGACTTCCGATCAAATGCGATATGTGTGAGGACGAGCCGCCGCTGGAAGAGCCCTTGTGCGTCAAGTGGTGCGTAACCGACGCCCTCACCTACGAAGAAAGAGAAGAAGAAGTCGAAGAACAAGAAGATATAGACGAAGTAGAGATCGGATTGAGAGCATTAGTAGACAAACATGGGATGGAAAAACTGGTAGATACCATGGCCCGGATGGCACAGAAAGGCTAATAAGGAAAGGGGACACACCTCTATTTGGGGTTTTCCTTTGGGGTTGGAGGAATGTCCCCGACTTAATATACTTTGTGGACAGGAATGTTCTCAATTAAAAGTGAAAGAAGAGGAAAGATTATGGAGATTGTAGCCCCCTTCAAAGAGGTCATAGGTGAAATTAAAGAATACGGTGGAGAAGCCGTCAAATACTGCTATCAGTGCGGAAAATGCGATACCGTCTGCCCCTGGAACAAAGTCAGGATCTTCAGTATGCGCAAGCTGATCCGGGAGGCAGCATTCGGTCTGACAGAAATCGAACACGAAGAGATCTGGCGCTGCACCACCTGCGGGAAGTGCGCCCAGGTTTGCCCCAGGGACGTAAAGCAGATTGAAAACATGAGAGCCCTGCGCAGGATGGCCTCAGGGTACGGAGTCTTTCCCGCCGCCGTCAAGCCCGTCCGCGGCGCGAGCGCGGGCCTTACCGCGGAAGGCAACCCCTTCGGTGAAAGCCGGAAGAACAGGGCCGATTGGGCAAAAGGCCTCACCGTAAAAACATTCGAAGAAGGAATGGAATACTTGTATTTCCCCGGCTGCTACCTTTGCTACGACCCGAGATTAAAGAAGGTAGCCCAGGCCACAGCCGGTATCCTCAATAAAGCAGGAGTGGATTTCGGGATTCTGGGCGAGCAGGAGAACTGCTGCGGAGAAAGCATCCGCAAGACAGGCAATGAGGAATTGTTCAAGCAGTTAGCCAAGGAAAACATCAAGACATTTATCGAGAACGGAGTCAAGAAAATCCTGGTTAATTCCCCTCATTGCTACCACACCTTCAAGAACGAGTATCCGGAATTCAGTGTGAACCTTGAAGTAGTGCATATCACCCAGTATTTATTCCAGCTGATTAATGAGGGAAGGCTTC
>Ga0067045_1002902_pt1 | contig 38118 bp, 32 predicted proteins | sample TerdegcTABiofilm_FD_59184 | JGI IMG/M metagenome (GOLD analysis project Ga0067045, IMG submission 59184) | Combined Assembly of (Gp0054472, Gp0054536) Wastewater bioreactor microbial communities from Singapore -Terephthalate degrading... | reverse complement strand
TTTAATTTCAAGATTACAGATCACATAATTCAGTTCTATGGCTTGTGCGACAAATGTAAATAAATGCTTTTCTTATAAAGCATTTATTTTTTACCATTAATTGAAAATGATTTTCATTATCAAGTTATATATTGAAAGATAACGAAAGGGGGTATAGATAATGCCGAGATTTGATGGGACAGGACCATTGGGTCAAGGACCTATGACCGGTCGTGGCATGGGATATTGTGCGATGAATCTTCCCACTCCAGAAACGAACTATTATCCCTATGGTTTCGCTGGTATAGAGGGGGTTCCAATTAATATAGGAGTTCCGTATTATATTCCACCTGCTAGACCTTTCAGAAGGATGCCCTTCCGCTGTTTTAGTAGAGGACGCTGGATGGGAAGAGGTAGAGGATATCGGTTTAGGACTTATTGGTAATTCTTCACAGAGCTAAAGGATGTTCTGAAAAATGGGCAACGGAGGGCTTTTATATTTTGGAAACTCCCAAGCTCTGTGATTTTTTCTAAATAAAAGGAGGAAATAAAAAATGCCGTTTGGAGATGGAACAGGTCCACGAGGTATGGGACCTATGACTGGTAGAGGTATGGGATATTGCGCTGGTTTTTTAACACCGGGATATATGAACCCCGGATTTGGTAGAGGATGGTTTGGCAGAGGTGGTGGAAGAGGACGAAGAAATTGGTTCTATGCAACTGGTATGCCCGGATGGGTGCGAGCTGCACAAGGTATGCCAGCTTTTGGTGGCATGGTTCCACCGGTCAATCCTTATATGCAACCACCAACTGCAGAAGATGAAAAGACCATGCTGAGTGATCAAGCAGAATTTCTGAAGAAACAGCTTGATGACATTCAAAAACGAATCAGCGAATTAGAAAAAGAATAATGACAATTGGGTTGGATGATGAATCCAGCCCATTATATTTTAAAATTGGAGGAATTATATGAGAGTATCTATTTCAACTGATGGCAATAATGTTGCTGAGCACTTTGGAAGATGTCCAAGCTATACTATAGTTGATATTGAGGACAACAAGGTTATTGATACCCAACTTATTGATAATCCGGGGCATATGCCCGGTGCTATACCACAACTTATGAATGAACTAGATGTTGATGTTATGATCGCTGGTGGGATGGGGCCAAGAGCCATAAACTTTTTCAATGATTATGGAATTCAGACTATCGTTGGCATACAAGGCAAAATTGATGACGTGATAAAAACTTTGTTGGATGGCACATTAAAAGGTGCTGAAAGCCTTTGCAAGCCCGGCTCTGCAAAAGGACATGGTGTTGAAAAGGCGATATGTGATCATGTTGACGGGGAAAGACATTAATAAACAAATGAGGTATTTTTAATATGATTATCTCAGTAGCAAGCGGAAAAGGTGGCACAGGAAAAACAACAGTTGCCACTAACCTAGCTTTATCAATACATGGAGCTGTTCAATTGCTGGATTGTGATGTTGAAGAGCCTAATGCTCATTTATTTATGAATCCCGTTATGAAGAGGAAAATAAAAGCCAATGTTCCCATCCCAAAAATTGATGAATCAAAATGCACTTATTGTGGATTATGTCAAAAAGTATGTGTATATAATGCAATTGCAGTTATACAGAAATCAGAAGATATAAACGGAAGTGTTTTAATTTTTGATCATCTTTGTCATAGTTGCGGTGCGTGTATGCTTCTCTGTCCTGAGAATGCCATAAGCGAAATAGACAAAGAGATCGGCATTATTGAGGTTGGCGATTGTGGTGATATTCAATTTGTTCATGGAAAACTTAATATTGGCGAGATTGCATCACCGAATCTGATCAGGCAGGTCAAAGAATATATCAACCCTGCAAGGATAACGATTATTGATGCCCCACCGGGGACATCTTGCCCTGTTATTGCATCAGTGAACGGAAGCGATTTTTGCATCCTTGTAACAGAACCAACGCCCTTTGGGCTAAATGACCTTACTCTGGCTGTTGAGGTATTGAACAAACTGAGTATTCCCTTAGGTGTTGTGATCAACAGGTCTGACATAGGCGATGAAAAGGTTAGCTTATTCTGCAAGGAGAACAATATACCGATACTCATGCAGATACCATTTGACAGGCAGGTTGCTTCGCTTTATTCCAAAGGCATACCAATAGTCAAAAAAAATAGAGATTATGCAAAAAAGTTTCAGGATATGTTTGATCAAATAAAGGATATATGCAAAAATGTAGATTAAGCGTTTTGAAGGAAAGGTTAAATGAAACAAATTGCAGTTGTAAGCGGAAAAGGTGGCACAGGAAAAACAATGCTGACCGCATCCTTTGCATCTCTGGCAAAGAATAAAGTTATAGTAGATTGCGATGTTGATGCAGCAAATCTTTATCTATTGCTGAACCCCACCATTAAAGAAAGGCATGAGTTTAGCGGAGGGGTAACAGCAAGGATAGACAAAGAAAAGTGTATCCAATGCGGAAAATGTATTGATGCTTGCAGATTTTATGCGATCAGCGAGGATTTTATTGTTGACCCTATATTATGTGAGGGTTGTGCGCTTTGCAGTAACATCTGCCCTGTGGAAGCGGTAATCATGGAAGATAATCAATCTGGCGAATGGTTCATATCAGATACTAAATACGGAACTTTTGTCCATGCAAAGCTTGGTATTGCTGAGGAAAACTCAGGCAAGCTTGTAACAGAAATTAGAAAAGTGGCTATGAAAATCGCTGAATCAGAAAGGGCAGATTATGTTTTAATTGACGGTCCTCCGGGGATAGGCTGTCCTGTCATATCCTCTCTGACAGGGGTTAATATAGCAATCGTTGTTACAGAACCAACCCTATCAGGTATTCATGATATGGAAAGAATGATTAAGGTCGCATCACACTTCAATATTGATACAAGGATCGTGATAAATAAGTTTGATCTGAATGAAGAAAATTCAGACAAAATAAAATCTATCTGTGAAAAAAATAATTTAAAGGTATCTGGAATGATACCATTTTCAAGGGAAATCGTTGAGTCTGTTGTAAACATGATTCCATTTGTTGAATATAAACAAAATGGCATATCAAGAACCATAGAAAATATCTGGAATTCCATAATTGGAGATTAAAAATATGCACCAAGTAACTGATGAAGAAAGAGAACAGCAAGATTTGCGTCTTAAAGATAATATGTCAAAGATTAAGTATAAGATTATCGTTATGAGTGGAAAAGGCGGAGTTGGCAAAACTACGGTAGCGGTAAATTTAGCTTACGCTTTGTCAAACACCAAAGCAAATGTTGGAATTATCGATACCGACATCCACGGACCGAACATAGCAAAAATGCTTGGTGTTGAACAAGAATCACTTAGCGGTTCTTTGGACGGAATTGAACCTGTTGTAGTTCGACCTAACCTTAAAGCTGTCAGCATGGCTTTTACTGGAACAGATCCCGATAGACCTATAATTTGGCGTGGTCCCTTAAAGGCAGGTGTTATAAAGCAATTCCTAAGTGATGTAAATTGGGGAGAATTAGATTATCTTGTTATAGATTCCCCGCCCGGAACAGGCGACGAACCTTTAAGCGTTTGCCAATTTATTGGCGATATAGACGGCTCTATTATCGTAACGACTCCACAGGATGTCGCAATACTAGATTCCAGAAAGGCTGTTCTTTTCTCACAGGAGCTTGGTATTCCAGTTATAGGCATAGTTGAAAACATGAGCGGATTTATCTGTCCGCACTGTAATAAAAAAGTCAATATATTCAAGAAAGATGGTGGTATGAAGGCAGCTCAACAATTAAAAGTACCATTTCTTGGCAAGATACCCCTAGATATTGATCTAGTAGAATCGGGAGATAATGGCACTCCATTTATCGCTTTTGGCAATCAATCAATAACTGCACAGGCTTTTAATAAGATTGTAAAAAACATTGAAGAGTTTATCAAAAGACCAAAATATCGTGATTGGTCAAAATAGATGAGGAACTATAATTTGTTTCGTATTTGATTAACCGATCTCTGATAGTGTTACGATACACCGTTAAATGTTTAATTACCTCTTTTTTGTGGGTGTCTGACCGCTTTTGAGAAGAACCAGCATATATATCCTTTATTTTTTGTCTGAATCTTTTTCTTTCTGATATTAGTTATTCATAGTGCCAATAGTATATAATGCACAATTAAATTAAAATGATATTAATTTTGAAGCGATCACAAAAATCTAGAAAGCTAGCTTTCTTGACCGCCTCATTAATATATGATTTGCTTTTACATATTTATCGTCATATTAATTTGTTTTCTGGTTCATTACAGACAACATCTTATTAATTGCGTTGATATATGCTTTTGCGCTTGCTTCGATAATATCAGTGCTTGCACCATGACCGCTGATTGTGCGTCCACCATCAACGGCGATCCTAACCAAAGCATCACCCATTGCATCTTTACCTTTTGTTGTGGCATTTAGAGAATAACTGACTAACTCAACCTTTACACCTGTGATTTTATCTATCGCCTTGCATGCCGCATCAAAAGGACCGTCTCCACATGCAACCTCCCTGATTACTTCATCACCTTTTTTCAGACCAATTACAGCAACGGGAGTTTGTGTCCCTCCAACAACCTGCATATATTCTAGAGAATATGTCTGAGGTGTCGCTGGTAATTCATCTTGAACTATCGCTGCAAGGTCTTCATCAAAGACTTGTTTCTTTTTGTCTGCAACAGCAAGGAATCTTTCATAGACTTTATTGATCTGATCGTCTGCTATATTATATCCGAGTTCCTCTAATCTGTGTCTGAGTGCATGTCTGCCTGAGCGTGCTGTTAGAACAATCTCACTTTCACTGAGTCCGACATCCTGCGGAAGCATTATTTCAAATGTGGAACGTTCTTTGAGAACACCGTCCTGATGTATACCTGAACTATGAGCAAAGGCATTTGCGCCAACTATGGGTTTATTAGGTGGAACGAGGAAGCCTGATAATCTGCTGACAAGCCTGCTTGTGTTGATTATTTCTTGCGTTTTAATATCCGTATATGCGTCAAGATAATCACCACGAGTTTTGATTGTCATAACGACCTCCTCAAGTGCTGTGTTACCTGCGCGTTCACCCATCCCATTTACAGCACATTCTATCTGTGTTGCCCCTGCCTTTACTGCACTGATGGCGTTTGCAGTTCCGAGACCGAGATCATCATGGCAATGGACACTTATCCTGATTTTGTTGATGTCTGGCACGTTTGCGTATATATCTCTTATTAGTTGTCCAAAGCTATCGGGTATGGCATATCCAACTGTATCGGGTATATTTATCACATTTGCGCCAGCTTCAATCGTTGCCTGAATTATCTCAAATAGATATGCAGGATCGGTTCTTGAGGCGTCCATAGCAGAAAATTCAACTTCCTGACAGAGCGATTTTGCCAACATGACCGCATTAACAGCCATTTTCAGCACATCCTCACGAGATTTTCTGAGTTGACCTTTTATGTGTATATCTGATGTGCCTATAAATGTATGTATCATCGGCTTTTCAGCGCCTGCTAATGCCTCGCCTGCGCGTTTAATATCTGACTCAACTGCCCTTGCAAGCCCACAAATAATGGGTCCTCTGACTTCATTGGCGATGGCTTTCACCGATTCGAAGTCTTCGTATGATGAGATGGGAAAACCTGCTTCAATGACATCAACGTTGAGTCTGGCGAGTTGCTTTGCGATCTCCATTTTTTCTGTTGAGTTCATGGATGCGCCGGGTGATTGTTCTCCGTCTCTCAGTGTCGTATCAAATATAAAAACTTTTCTTGACATTGTGTCATTCTCCTTTTTGTCTAATGAATTTTCGTTATTATCAGATAAATGCTTTTTAAGGTGTGGCAAGTCTGGATCGCTAAGTGAACCCGTCGTCATAGTCAACCCCATCTTCATCACCTCCTCAGTTTTAGGCATTAATAAACTTCATCATGTTTTCCAATATCAAACATTATTACATTACCATCATCAAGAAAATTGAATACTATTCTACAATCGCTATCTACCGAAAAAGCCCATAGGTCTTTTAATTTTCCACTTAATTTATAGGTATTCAGCGAAGAATGAAATGGATCATTAACGAATATCTCCAGACATTTGGTAATCTTGTTTTTCAAATTTGGATCAGCTTTTGTAACCTTCTTATAGGCTCTTTTGAAAATGCTACCCCAAATGATTTCAGTCATCTTCTAAATCCCTTATTAAGTCTTTAACAGAACCCTTTTTCGTCATTCCCTTTTTATATTCCTGGAGTGTCTGCTTGGCATTTTGGGCAATTCCTTCTCTTCTTTTCTCACGATAGCGATTTTCTAGTATTTCAATTAACAGTGATTGCTGTTCCAAAGACATATTATCAATTACCCTTATAACCTCGTTAATTATGCTTTTCCTTGCTTCCATAATACGATAATCCTTATTAAACATTAGACCAAGTCTTTTAGTTGATCAATGCTTAATCCAACTTTCTTTATAATATTATTAAGAACGCCCTTCTTCACTTCCTTGTGAAGTGGCACAATAACAGAGATATTTCTCTCCAGATTGTGCATAAATATATGGCTTCCTCTTTGATGATCAACAACAAATCCAAGCCTTCGGAGAGCTTTGACTATCTGTTTCCCTGAGAATGTTTTACTCAAAGAGTAACCTCTACTTCCCGCAGGATAGCTTTTGGCTTTGATTTTATCTGATTTACCTTTTCCAAACCCTCAAAATAGCAAAGTATCGCTTCTTTTGCATTCTCAATTGCTTCCTGCTCTGTTTCCCCTTGTGTAAAACAGCCATCCAATGCTGGAACTATTACGGAAAATCCGCCATCTTCATCCGGTTCAAGAATTACATTAAATATCATGGTTAACATCTCCTTCTGTTATCAGCTTATTGCAAGCTTACTGGTATTATTGTTGCTTTGATAAAATTGGGAATTAAAAATGGGCATAAAATCTTTTGCCAAATAGTATTGAACCAAGAAAAACTTACAGAAGAAGGTATTCTATTCGCGATATCATCATCTCGAATAAGTTCCACTAAAACATGAGTTTTATTTTGTCTTTGTAACTCAGCATGTTTTAGTATATCGTAAATTATACATTCACGTTAACTAAACTGTGACTCAATCGCAATGGTTAATGAATTAATTTGTATAATAAAATCTGGTTGAAGGGAATAACCCGTATTTGTTATTGGATAATCCCTTGGTTTAGGTATATTTGCTTTTTTTAATATCATGACTTGCTTGATTTGAGGGGTTAATGTATTTTCTGTTGATATCCGACCTTTTGGCGTAAGGTTTATATTTGTTTGTATTGGAAATACACAATTTAAGGAATCCAGATATTAAAGTGCAAATATTCATAATTAATCCATACCAGATAGCTTTATTAAGATCAACCACAATATTCGCTGATGCTCCCTGTATAAAATTCATAGGCAAATCTCTCTAAATTGCGTTTTTTGAATTCCCGCTTGCGCGGGAATGACAGTTTTTTTATGGCTAATCTTTCCCTATCTGTTTTATACCAATAACAGCCTTTTCGCCATTGATTGACCACTCTTTGCTATACATACCCGATTTTTCATGATCAAGCAATTCTCTTGTCAGAGTTTCGCTCATTATGTAATCTTTGTGGTTTTTCAGGACGTCATTTATAACATCAGTGGAGTTTATATATAGCTTGATTCGGTCAACAACGTTAAAGTTCGCTTCCTTGCGCATAAATTGAATCTTGTTGATTATCTCACGTGCAAAGCCTTCCTCAATAAGCTCTTTTGTCAGTGTGGTTGACAGCGTAACAAATATGTCTTTCTCAACTTCGGTTACATATCCCTCTTTGTCCTGTTTTGTAATCTCAATTTCCTCTGGAAGCATCTCTATCGTTTCGCCATCAAGATCAAGTTTGAGAACGCCATTTTGCTCTAATTCTGCTTTTGCTTTTATTGCGTCAAGTTTTGGCAATGTCTGTGATATTTTGGGAACGAGTTTTCCATATTTTTTGCCGATTAAGCTAAAAACTGGTTTCATACCAAGTGTAAGGAATTGGCTCATATCTTCCGTATATTCTATCATTTTTACATTAATTTCATCAACAATAAGGTCTTTAAGCCTTTCTATTGCGTTTTTTTCCTCATTAGTTCTAGCGTTGACAAGCATTGTTGCCAAAGGCTGTCTTGTCTTGACATTTGCTCTATTGCGTCCTGCCCTTGCAAGAACAACAACGTTCCTGACATAATCCATATCCCTTTCAAGTTCCATATCAACCAAATTTGCATTATAGACAGGATAATCACATAGATGGACGCTTTCAGGTGCATTTGAATCAACTGACCTAACAAGATTTTGGTAGATCTCTTCTGCAATAAATGGAACAAACGGAGCAATTAGTTTTGATAAATCAACCAATACCTCATAAAGTGTTTTATATGCGGCAATCTTGTCTGCATTCATCTCTGAACCCCAATATCTGTCCCTGCATCTTCTAACATACCAGTTACTAAGGTTATCTACAAATTCAGCAATTGCCCTTGTTGCTCTATTTATCTGATATGTGTCCATATTTTCATGGACAGTCTTGATAAGATTTTGAAGCTTAGATATTATCCATCTATCAATGACCGTTCTTTCACTGACAGCCTGATGATAATCATTTGGATTCACATTATCTATATTTCCATAAAGGACAAAGAAACTATAGACATTATGCAAAGTCCCCATAAATTTCTTGACGACTTCTTCAACGAGATCAGCACTTAAAGGTCTGCGGATCCAGGGTGGGCTGATAGAAAAATACCATCTCAAAGCATCCGCACCATGAACACCAAGTATTTCCTCTGGTTCAATACGATTGCCCTTGCTTTTGCTCATTTTCTTGCCATCAGGACCCAGAACATGCTCAACAACAAGACAATTTTTATATGAAGATTTACCATAAAGAAACACTGATGTTGCCAATAGGCTATAAAACCATCCTCTTGTCTGATCTATTGCCTCGCAGATATAATCCGCAGGAAAACTGTTATTAAAAGTCTCTTGATTATCAAACGGATAATGCCATTGTGCTGTATGCATTGAGCCTGAATCGAACCAGCAGTCAATAACTTCTGGTGTCCTTCTCATATCTGCATTGCATTTTGGGCATGGAATAACAACCGCATCAATATATGGTTTATGTAGCTCTATATCTTCTGGAACGTCCTTACCTAGCTTTTTTAGTTCTTCGATACTTCCGACTCCCTGTTGTGTGTTACAGTCGGGGCAAACCCAGATATTAAGTGGAGTTCCCCAATATCTATCTCTGCTTATCGCCCAGTCGATATTATTTTCAAGCCAATTGCCGAATATTCCATCCTTTATATGCTCAGGATACCAATTTATTTTGCTATTTTCCTCAAGCATTTTATCTTTATATGCAGTTGTTTTTATAAACCATGATGAACGGGCATAATAAAGCAATGGTGAATCACATCGCCAACAGAATGGATAATCATGTTCATATAGCTCCTTCTTAAACATCAATCCCCGTTCTTCCAAATCTTTAATTATAAGTGGATCAGCGTCTTTGACGAACATCCCCGCCCACGGTGTAACCTCTTGGGTGAAATTGCCATCCATGTCAACAGGTTGCAAAACAGGCAGATCGTATATTCTGCTCATTTCATAGTCATCAGCACCAAAGGCAGGCGCCATGTGAACCATACCCGTTCCATCCTCAAGAGTTACAAAATCGGCAGATACAACATAATAGGTTTTTTTCTCTGGCTTAACAAATGTAAACAAAGGTTCATAGCTTCTGCCGACTAAATCTGCTCCCTTCATTCTGTTGACGATCTCATATGGAGTATCAAAGACTTTCTCGACAAGTTTTTCTGCAAGGATCAGCTTTTCATCATTGACTTTCACAGTAACATAATCATAGCTATCACGAACAGCGACAGCGACATTTGATGGCAGTGTCCATGGGGTTGTTGTCCAAACTAATAGTGATGTGTTTTCTTCATCAACTAACCTCATTCTAACAAAAACTGATGGGTCCTTGACAGACTTATAGCCTTGTGATACCTCATGGCTTGATAGAGGAGTCCCACATCTTGCACAATACGGAACAACTTTATGTGCCTTATATAGCAAGTTAGCATCCCAAAATTTCTTTAATGACCACCAAACACTTTCAATATAATCATTTGTTAATGTAACGTAAGGATGATCAAGATCAAGCCAAAATGCGATTCTCTCTGTTAGCTTTCGCCATTCGCTTTCATATTTAAAAACGTTATCTTTGCATTTTTTATTGAATGCCTCAACACCATATTCTTCTATCTCTTTTTTCCCACTTATGCCTAGTTCTTTTTCAATCTCAAGCTCGACAGGTAAACCATGAGTATCCCAACCTGCTTTTCTACTGACATAATGACCTGTCATAGTCTTATATCTACAAACAAGATCTTTCATTATTCTAGTCAAGGTATGGGCAATAGTTGGCATACCATTAGCTGTCGGGGGACCCTCAAAAAATACAAAGGTCGGACAACCTTTTCTATTGCTCATGCTTTTCTGAAAAATATCATTTTGCTTCCAGAAATCAAGAACCTGTAATTCCTTCTGCACGAATGCTAACTCTGTTGACACCGGCTTAAACATATATCCCTCCTGAAACTAAAAAAGCCCACTACCGAACCTATCTTCGATTAGTGGGCTTTACAATCTATTAATACTTTTTTGGTTTAACCGAAAAACTTGTCGCCCACAATGGAAAGCAACAGGCGTATAATTATAATAATGGCGATGAGAGCATACAAAGCCTGTAGTAATCCAAGAGTGAGTATTCCTTGATTATTTGCGGATTTAGCAATTTTTGTTTTTTCGGTAAAACACATTTGATAACACCTTTTATTGTTAAATTAAAATATAACCTCAACATCTTTGACAGGTATTCTACCATAGAATATTCTAACTGTCAAGAACAAAAACTAAATCTGAATCACCCTCAGTTTTTTTAGATTTCATAAAAACACGCATTATCAAAGGTAAATAATGGATCAATCCTGAGATTAACCCAAGAATCTCTTATTTTCTCTTTGATTACACGTATCAATGAGTATTCCTTTCTACTGGATGTATTGCAATTGACCATCTATAGTCCGAGTTCTCATATATAATATAATACGCATAATGACAATAAAAATAGCAACTCAAACCTGCACTAACGATGATTCAACTAATGTTTTTTTATTGACATTAAATATTCCTATTATTATACTATAATTATGGTAATTTACTTAATTTTAAAAAATGCCAATATTAAGTTAAAAAAATTTCTTTGTTATTAGGAGGAGTAAAATGAAAAAGCTTTCTATCTTTATTTTAATCGGTCTACTTGCTTTAAGTTTTGCATCATTTGCAAAAGACGTTCCTGATGCCATTGGTATATGGACATTTGATAGCATTAAGGGGGATCAAGTTCTTGATATTTCAGGAAAAAATCAACATGGAACAATTTTAGCTGGTGGCGAAATTACAAAAGGAAAGATCGGTAATGGAATAAAACTCAATGGCTCAAATCAGTGTGTTGAAGTCCCCCATTCTGATGTCCTTGATGTTGCAGATGATAAGATAACGATGATGTGTTGGTTCAATTGGGGTGGCGCTGGTGATGGATGGCAGACATTCTTCTCAAAGGGACCTATGAGTGGGACAAATGAAAACTGGGCGTTATTTATCAACACAGGCGCAGGATATTTCCATTTTATCACAACTCCAAATGGAGCAAGGGTTAATGTTGATTCACCCGGTGGAGTTGTTAAAAAGAATGAATGGCAATTTGTTGCAGGCACTTATGATGGCAAAATGATCAGGATATACCTAGATGGTGAAAAAATAAAAGAACAGGCGCTTTCTGGTAAATTAACGACAAATAAAAATAACCTTAGATTAGGTCATAGGGAAGGTAGTCCTCACTGGTGGACTGGCATGTTAGACGAAATGGCAGCGTTCCACAGAGCCTTAGACGAAAAAGAAATCGAACAGATCAGAAAAGAAGGCTTCCAGAAGTTTATGGCTGTTGAAGCAGAAACAAAACTTCCAACTGTCTGGGGAAGAATAAAATCACGTTAAGGTTTATTAAAATTATAAGAAGTGGTGTAAAAATAAATACACCTCTTTTTTGTCTAAATAACATGAATTCAATGTAATACTAATTAAAATAATTAGATATATATTTTATTAACTCCGGTTATTCTTTGCTCATTTAGCAAAGAATAACCTCATAAACGATGAACATTCCTCTTATCTGCAAAATATTCAGCTATTACCTCAAATAATACTTACTCTAAATCACCCAAATTATTATAAATATCATATTGGTTATAAGTTTTTGCAACTCCTCAATGGATCTTTCTAATAGATTTAACTCAGGGATATATGCTGATAAAAACTTAGAACTGATGAGTTAAATCCCAATAAAACAAAAATAAATCAACTAGACATATTAAATATAGCTTTAAGTATTGAATAAATAGAGAAAAGCGTTTAATATAGGTATAAATTATCTGTTAAGCACTATTGGTAGAATTATAACTCATGAAAAAGGATACTTAAATAAAGGGAAAAAAGATGAAAATAAACGGAAAGATAAGCATTGAAGATATTAATAAAACCTTCTCCAAATTTGCTCTTGGAACTGCTTTTTATAATGATGATGGAAAAGACACTTGGTTTAAAATAATGGATAATTTTATTGAATTTGGTGGAACTGTTATTGACAGTGCAAGGGGCTATGGAAAAAGCGAAAATATTATAGGCTCTTGGATAGAGAATCGTTCTGATAGAGATAACATAATTATTATGACTAAATGCGGATTGACAAATGATGGCGTATTACCTTCAGAAAATTATCCTGATCTTGTTTATAGAGAATTAAATATTAGTCTGCAAACGCTAAAAACAAGCTATATTGATGTCTATATGCTTCATCGTGATAACCTTAATATGACGGTTGCTGAGATATTAGAGCCACTTAATGAATCTATTGCAAAGGGCTATATCCTTTCACTTGGGGCATCTAACTGGACATATCCACGAGTTGACGAGGCGAATGAGTATGCTTATAAAAACAATATGAAAGGGTTTGCGGTTGTAAGCAATAATATAAGTCTGGCTGTTCAATCAGAACCATTTTATCCGGGGCTTATATCGACTGATAAAACTGGTGAACAATGGCACAAAGAAAGACAGATACCTTTGATACCTTGGTCATCACAGGCAAGGGGATTTTTTACAGGACGATGGACACCTCAAATGCCTGCTAATGATGGCTTTACAAAGAGAATGATTGAGGTTTATTGCACTGATGATAATTTTAGACGACTTTCTAGGGCAAAGGAACTTGGTGAAAGTAAGGGATATACTACGGTTGAGGTTGCTCTTGCATGGCTTCTACATAAACCATTCCCAATTGTGCCAATTGTAGGGCCACATACACAGGACGAACTTATATCATGTGTGAAGGCAACTAAACTTTCTTTAACAGATGAAGAATGTAAATGGCTTAATCTTGATGAATGATTGAAAGGCAATGAAATGAAAAAACAACCAAATCTTGTTTTTGTATTTGCAGACCAAATGAGAGGAATGTCAATGGGGTGTTCTGGCGATCCAAACGTCATTACACCAAATATGGATAATATGTCAGAAAATGGTATCAGGTTTTCACATGCTTACGCAAACTGCCCTGTTTGCACACCTAGTCGGGCTACTATCCTGACTGGACGTTATCCAATATCTCATCGCACAATTACAAATGATTTACCTATGCCAGAAGATGAAATAACATTTGGCGAAGTGCTTAAACAGGCGGGATATAAGACGGGATACATTGGAAAATGGCATCTTGACGGTATCCCAAGAGATAAATTTACTCCTCAAGGTTCAGCAAGGCATGGATTTGATTATTGGGCTGTCTGGAACTGCGCTCATAGCTATTTTGATGGAAAAGTATTTCTTGATACGCCTGATGTTATCCAATTAGATGGTTATGAACCCGAAGCACAAACCAATTTAACGATTGATTTCATTCGTAGAAATGCGGATACTCCATTTTGCGTATTTTTGTCTTGGGGTCCTCCACACGATCCATATTTCCAAGTTCCAGAAAAATATCGTCAGCTTTATGATCCAGAGAGTCTAATATTACCTGCAAATATCCCAGAAAATCCCGATATGTCTCATGCACCTCTGGGAGGAAAAGATGCAGAAAATGGAATGAAAAGAATATTAGCTGATTATTATTCTGCGATAACAGCCCTTGATGAATATTTAGGCAGGATAATTGAGCTTATTGATGAATTAGGATTAGCAGAAGATACTATTATAGTTTTTACATCCGATCATGGTGATATGCTATTCTCACAAAATAGCTTCAAGAAGCAACAACCCTATGAAGAAGCAATTAATATTCCTCTTATTATCCAATGGAAAGGGCATATTCCCTGTGGATGTCTTTCGGATACATTATTTAGCACGGCAGATTTTCTGCCAACTTTACTATCATTGATGGGAGTTGATCATCCTGAAGGAATTGAAGGCTATGATCTTTCGTGGATTTTTAGTGACAGAAAGGGTGATGAACCAGATTCAGTTTTTTTGATGGATTTAGTGCCTATGGATGAAGGCATAAGGCTTGGTATTGATGAATGGAGGGGAGTGCGCACAAAGAGATATACCTATGCTCAATGGTTAAATGGAAAAGATTGGATTTTGTATGACAATGAAAATGATCCTTTTCAGCTTAGCAATCTCGTTAATGACCCCAATTTTGCACATATAAAGTTTACCCTCAAAGAAAAGATGCAGAAATGGATGGAAAAAGTTGGCGATAAGGGTTTATACTGGCAAGATTTAATAAAGAGCATTAATTTAACCGAGTTATGGAACAATAGAGAGAAATTCATGCACCCAAATAATCCAAGAATAATTTATTAGCTATAAAATAAAAAAAATGCAAGGGGAGTTTATAACATGAATATAATGGAAGAAGCAAGAAAAATTAATGACAAATTGATTGAGATCAGAGAATATTTACATAAAAATCCAGAACTCTCATTTCAGGAAGTAAATACCTCAAGAAAAATAGTGGAGATATTGCAAGAATTGGGTCTTGATGAGATTGAGACAGGTATTGCAAAAACAGGTGTTGTTGGTTTGCTTAGAGGTAGTCAACAGGGAAAAACCTTTGCTATGAGGGCTGATATGGACGCTTTGCCGATACAAGAGGCAAATAACGTTCCCTATCGCTCTCAAAATAACGGAGTAATGCACGCCTGCGGACATGATACTCATGTTACTATGGTTCTTGGCTCAGCGATGATACTAAGCAAAATGCGGGATAATCTGAAAGGAAATGTAAAATTCATCTTCCAGCCTGCTGAGGAGATTTTTGGCGGGGCAAAGATGATGCTCGATGAAGGTGTGATGGAGAAAGAACCTAAGATTGATACCATAGTAGGAATACATGTTTGGTCTGGTTTGGATGTTGGGACAATAGGCGTTGTCTCTGGTCCCGCTATGGCTTCTGCTGATAGGATTGAGATTTTTGTCAGGGCAAAGGGTGGACATGGTGCTATTCCACATCTTACAGCAGATCCGATAGTTGCCTCTGCACAGATAATAAATGCGCTACAGACCATTGTCAGCAGAGCAACAGACCCATTACAACCGATAGTCCTTTCAATATGTCATATAGAAGGAGGTCATGCTTTTAATATTATCCCATCAGAAGTTCGTATGGAAGGCACTCTCAGGACGCTTGATGATGAAGTTTGCACAAATGCGGTTGAAAAAATAAAAAATATTCTCAAAGGCATAGAGAATACAACGGGTGTCGAATGTGAGTTCAATTATGAAAAGGGAAGTTCTGTTTTGATAAATGACGATAAAGTCATCAAACTGATTTCACAAGCAGGATCGGCTATTCTTGGCGAAGAAAATGTCATGACTGTTGAACCGACTATGGGTGGTGAAGATTTCACATATTTTACGAGAGTAGTTCCGGGGGCTATGTTCTGTCTTGGCATTCAAGATAGAGATGCGGGTATAGTTTCTCCAGTCCATAGAGACACTTTCGATATTTCTCCTAATGCTTTAAGTATAGGCATTGCGGTATTAGTTAAGTCCGCATTGATGTATCTCGAATCGTGATAAATATGAGTTCGGCGTAAGAATTTATACTTACCACCAAGACACAAATACACGAAGCAGGAAATAAGATTGAAGCTTTGTGCCTTCGTGTCTTTGTGGTTCATTCTTATATCGAACTGACATTGATAATTGTTATATCTTGGCTTTTTTCAGCCTGTTTGCATTAGTAACGACACTTATAGAACTGCTTGCCATCGCTATTTCTGCAATAACAGGGTGTAATAAACCAAGCACAGCCATTGGAATTGCAACGACATTGTATCCATAAGCCCATGTTAGATTTTGCCTGATCTTTTTGAATGTGGCTCTTGATAATCTTATTGCGCTTACAACTGCGGAGAGTTTTCCACTCACCAATGTTACATCAGAAGCCTCAATGGCAATATCTGTTCCTGTTCCGATTGCGATTCCAACATCGGCTTGTGTCAGTGCAGGTGCGTCATTTATACCATCGCCAACCATTGCAACAAGACCAACCTTTTTTTGAAGATCTCTGATTGCTGACACCTTGCCGTCTGGAAGCACTTCGGCGAGAACTTTTGAAATACCAACCTTTTTTGCTATGGCTTCAGCAGTTCTTTTATTATCACCTGTGAGCATTACAGTTTCTATTCCTAATGATTTAAGTGTCTGTATAGCCTGAATAGAATCGTCCTTAATTGTATCTGCTACCGCAATTATTCCATCGATTTTACCGTTTCTTGCAACAATCATGGCTGTTTTGGCTTCATTTTCAAGTCGGGCTAATTCATCTTCAGCCCATAAAGGCAAATCTTGTTCTCCGTATATATCCTCAAGTAGTTTTATATTTCCGACGGTAGCGATTTTATTCCCTAATAATCCCATAGCACCCTTGCCTGATATAGATTGAAAATCTCTTAATGTCAAGAAATCAAGTCCGATCTCTTTTGCCCTCTTTACAATCGCCTGACCAAGTGGATGTTCTGAACCAATTTCAACACTTCCTGCAATTTTGAGCAGTTCATCTCTATCAATTCCTTCTGCGGGAACAATATCAGTAACTTCGGGTTTTCCATTTGTAATTGTGCCAGTTTTATCAAATACTATTGTATGAACATCTTTAAGAATCTGTATGGCTGAACCATCTCTGATAAGTATTCCTCTTTCAGCACCCATGCCACTTCCAACCATCAAGGCTGTTGGTGTTGCTAATCCCAATGCGCAGGGACATGCTATAACTAATACTGCAACAGTCGCAAATATTGCAGATGTCAAAACTCCAAGATTGGGATTTACCCAAGGTATGAATTGACTAGCCCAATTAATTATAAGTCGCATTTGCTCAGGCAATATGATCCAACTCAGAAAGGTCAAACTTGCTATTATAAGAACGGTCGGCACAAAATATGCGGTTACCTTATCTGCAAATTCTTGAATAGGAACTTTTGATCCCTGGGATTCCTCAACCATTTTTATAACCTGAGCAAGAAAAGTATCTTTGCCGACCTTTATTGCCTTTACTTTTAGCAAGCCATTTTGNTTTAAGGTTGCACCGATAACCTCATCACCGATNTTTTTTNTAACAGGCATNGATTCACCAGTCGCCATCGATTCATCAACAGAACCTTCACCATCGATNACTACGCCATCAGTTGGTATTTTCTCTCCGGGACGAATTANCATCACATCATTGACACTAACTTGGTCTATAGGCATATCTTTTTCTTCACCATCAACCAATATATGCGCTGTCTTTGCCCCTAACTCAAGCAGTTTCCTGATTGCCTGTGAAGCTTTGCCCTTTGCCCTTGTTTCAACATATCTGCCAGTCAAATGAAATGACATAATCATTGCGGATATTCCCGCATAATTTGCTATTGGGACACCAAAAAGCATAGCTACACCAGTAGAGAAAGATGATATTGTTCCAAGAGCTATAAGAACATCCATATTTGCGCTTCGGTGTAAAGCTGACTTTATAGCTGACCGCATCGTAGGCATACCAAGCCAAAATAATACAGGTATAGCAATAATAATCACAGCTATATTATAAATTCGCATCATTATACTATGGTGCATTGCACTGCCGAATATCATCATGGGAAGCATCCAAAGTGTTATTGGTATTGTAAAAATCCAAGCCCATATCATACGTTTTTTGGCTTCACGCATTTTTTGCTCTTCTCTGTCTATCTCAATATCGGCTTCTTCCATGCCAATAACTTTATAGCCTGCATCTTCAATCGCTGTTTTCAGATTATCTTTTGAGGCTTTTTGAGGATCAAAACTGACATAAGCCTTCTCTGTGGCAAGATTAACGACAACCGAAGATACACCTTTAATATTTTTTAGAGATCTTTCAACAGAAGCAACACAAGATGCGCAGTGCATACCAGCTATATTAATAGTGGTTTTTTCATTTATATCGTCAAAAGTCATTGCATTATCTTTCATGAGATCACTCCAATCCTTTATATTTCAATCAATTAAACAAATCGGATATTTGAACTATTCCTTAATGAGAGATAGAAAGTTTTTTCTCATTCTTTTAGAAATGTATTGACTTAAGCACAATAAGTGTATATATTAAAAGAAAATACATAATAATCGAAATATCAAAACTCAGGCTGGACTAAAGTAAGCATGATATATAACGATTTAAATAACAAAGATACACCAAAGGAAAATATAAGCATTTGGCGAGTTTTTCGCATTATAATTATTTATGCGATAATAACTATAATTGTATCTATTCAGATATACAGATTGGGAGATGGTTTTCGCTATTGGTGGCAAAATAAGCGATTAAAAAAGCAATATATTCAGGAGATCGCTTCGCTTGAGCAAAAACAAGCTGAAATGAAAAGAGAGCTAGATAGCCTTAAATATGGCGTTTTTGAAAATGAAAGGCTAGCAAGGGAAATTGGATATGTAAAACCGGGAGAAATAGTATTCAGATTTAAGTCAAAATTGGAATAATCAACCCTAAAAGGAAATTTTCTCTGTATCATTATTATAATGTATTAACGGTGTCAAAATTGATGAAATATTTAAGGAGGTTGTAGATTCCATGAAAAAGTCGTTATTAGTTTTTGTGATTTTTGCCTTTTTCTTGATTTGTCAAATATTCATACAATTAACCAAAGCATTGTTTTTTGACTTTGAGAATGACACACAATTAAAGGAATGGACAGTTCTTGGAGGGACATGGACAATAGTTAAAGATGATATAACCAAAAGTAAAGTAGTTAAAGGCGAAGGCGCAAACGATTTAATTTTATCAATCGGTGATAATAGTTGGACGGATTATACCGTAGAGTTTGATGGCTGTGGAATGACAGATGATATTGGTATTGCCTTTCGTGTTAAAGACTTAAACAATTTTTATTGTTTTCTAATTGCACCAAATCTAAATTTAAGTGAGTGGTTTTTAAAAAAAGCAGGTGCTTTTGATGAAAATATCGGGAAAAAAAGCGACAATCTTGGCATAAGTATTAATGAATGGCATAAATATAAGCTGGTAGTTGAAGGGGCAAAAGCCAAAATTTTTGTTAATGGCAAAGAACCATTTAATTCTGTTGAAATTTCTAAAGACTTTAATAGCGGAGGGATCGGACTTCGTCAATGGGGTGATACAGGTCATTATGATAACGTCTTAATTACCGGTCCGGGTATCCCACGTTCTCCCGGCGAAATGGCTATTGGTGTTAAAGATAAAATATCGCAGACATGGGGATATATCAAGAATAGAAACTAATGCTTTTGGAGAAATAACGATGTTAAGATACCTTATTGTTTTTGTTTTATGTGCTATGCTTGTGGGCTGTTCTGCAAGCCCAAACCCAAATGTAAATATGTCCAGAGAGGAAGGCAAAGAACCTGCTGGATTTTGGCTTGGTTTATGGCATGGTTTTATTTTGTTTTTCACTTTTATCGTATCTCTTTTCAAATCATCCGTTGGAATTTACGAAACATACAATAACGGATTTTGGTACAATCTAGGCTTTGTATTTGGAGTAATTGCCAGTCATGGCGGAGGAGCAGGCATCCTATTCAAAGGTAAAAGAAAGGATTAGAAGAGTATGAAAAAATTTGTTTTTGCTAGTTTAATTATAGGATTATTATTCATTATTTGTCAAATAAGTTTCGCTGTTGATGACCCGACAATCCTTTGGTATAAGTTTGATAAGGATTTCAAGAATGAGGTTGAAGATTCATCAGCTTTTAAGCATAATGGTATAGTTTCTGGAAATGTAGAATTTGATAAGTCAGGTAAAATAGGCGGAGCTGCAAGATTCAAGGGCGGAAGCATCAAAGTTCCAATAACAGATGAGCTAAATCCAGAGCAAAATTTGACCATAGAGTTTTGGGTTCGTCCTGACAAAGTTCCAGCATCAACTTATTGGAGATTAATACACAAAGGCTGGGTTGCAGTTGGAAGTTATATATGTGGTATAGACAATAACTGGATGGCTATGGGTTATACTTGGGATGTTAATAATATGAATAATGTCCGCACGGATGCCAACATGGCGAATGCTGTTCAAAATGAAACATGGTCCTATTATACTGGCACTTATGATGGAAAAAACATAATCCTATATATTGATGGAAAAGAACTTGTAAGGACACCAACCAATGGTAAGATAAATGGATCATATGAAATCGTCATATCAGAGGGATTTATGGGCATGATGGACGAGATTCGATTTTCCAATGTTGCGCTTCAGCCTGATGAAATCGCAAAGCACATGGCAGGGCAGACAATAAAAGCGGTTGATCCGAGAAGTAAGCTTGCGACAACTTGGTCTGCGGTAAAATCGAATATATGAAATGGGGGAAATCTTTATGCTTGAGATTTTTTGTATAACGATTCTTGTTAGCGGAGTTTCATCGTTAACTGATATTGTTAGCTCAGAACCAGAGAAGATTGCCTCTGAACTCAGATTTACAGAGGGCCCCGTTTGGCATCCAAAGGGATATTTGATTTTTAGTGATATTCCAGCAGATACAATATATAAATGGACGGTTGATGGCGATCTATCAGTTTTTCGTTCACCAAGCGGAAACTCAAACGGATTGACTTTTGACAATGAGGGAAGGCTTATCGCTTGCGAACATGGAAACAGGCGTGTTTCACGAACAGAAGCAGATGGAACAATCACAACACTTGCGGATAAATATAATGGCAAAAGGCTTAACAGCCCTAATGATGTTATTGTAAAATCAGATGGAAGTATTTATTTTACTGATCCCCCCTATGGTATACAACCAGATCAAAAAGAATTGGATTTCAACGGCGTTTATCGCATATCTTCTGATGGTGAATTGACACTTTTGCTTGATGATTTTGATAGACCGAATGGATTAGTTTTTTCGCCTGACGAAAAGGTGCTTTATATAGCAGATACAGCCAGAAAGCATGTCAAAGCCTTTGATGTTAAAGCTGACGGAACTCTGACAAATGGAAGAATCTTTGCAGATTTAAGCTCAGAAAAAACGCATGGTCCTGATGGGATGAAAGTTGATGTTGATGGTAATCTCTACATCACATCAGGCGTAACATGGATATTTGACAGCAATGGCAATCACATCGGCGATATAGTAACTCCTGAAGCGCCAGCAAATTGTGCCTTCGGTGGAAAGGATAACAAAACACTATTTATAACTGCCCGAACATCAGTTTTTAAGGTTCAATTAGATGTAGCAGGAATAATTCCTATCGGTTCAAAAGCCAAAGACTAATAGCCATAATGAACATACCCGTTATTACCCCTAATATCGGTGTATGTTCACTTCCATAGGATTTTGCAGCGGGAACAAGCTCATCAACTGATAGAGATGTCATAATTCCAGCAACTATGGCAAGCACCCATCCAAGAACACTCTCATTAAGGAATGGCAATAATATTAATGCTGCCAAACCTGCACCTATTGGTTCACTAACACCCGAAAGAAAAGACCATAGAAACGCTTTTTTCCTGCTTCCTGTTGCAGCATATATTGGCGCCGATATTGCTAATCCTTCTGGTATATTGTGAATGGCAATCGCAATAGCAATCGCAATGCCAATTTTTGTATCTTGAAGCGCACCCACAAATGTAGCCATACCTTCAGGAAAGTTATGGATACCGACACCAAAAGCAACGAGTAATCCGACCCTTATTAATCCGCTTTCTGGCTTGTCACCATGTCCTTCATGTTCCGCTAAGTATTGGTGAGGAACTAGCTGATCGATGAGAAATATCGATCCCATACCAATAAAAAATGCTATATGTGCAGATAGGAAACCAATTGTTTCAATACTTTTGTTTAGAAGTTCAACAAATGAGACGAGTATCATCACTCCAGCAGAAAAACCAAGAGTGAAGCCATTAAACCTTTTTCCAGGCTTCCTTATCGCTAATCCCAAAAGGCTTCCGATCGTGGTTGATAGACCTGCACCAGCAGTTAATAGCAAAGCCATTCCAACGTTATAATCCAAGCACTAGCCTCCCTTAACCAATGGTTAATATGACAATACCACCAATAGTCAATAACATCCCAATAATAGTTTTAATTGTTAATGGTTCACCAGCAAATATAATTCCCATAATTGCTCCAAAAAGCGGAGATGTAAAGGCTATTGGCATTACTTTTCCCAAAGGTGCGCCTTTAATGGCTGTATAAAAGCATAGCATACCCAACGAGCCAGCGACAACTCCACCTCCAATAATCATGTATATTAAAGCCTTTGATCCAGCTTGGGAAACAGTCTTCCATTGTGGAAAACTAACTATCGCAAGAATAATCAAAGCTATTGCTGTTCGGATTGTGATGCCCATTTGTGGCGAAAGGTGACCTTGATGTAAGCCTTTCTTTTCAAAATATCCGCCAACTCCCCATGCGATAGCTGTTAATAAGGCAAATAGCTGTGGTTTCATAGATTACTTCCGTTATACTTTAGAAAATCTCTCTAAATCTCCAAAAGGTATAGCATGTTCAAATCACTCATTACTTATCACGCTTTACGATCTTATTTTCCCCCAAGTTGCTGTAATTTTATCTAAACTAGAAACAGGAGCAATTCCCAATACTTTTCCAAGCCCTTTATCCATAATTTCCTTAACATCTTTTTCCTCAAGCAATTTATTAAAAATGGCAACTTCATCAACTATTCCGCTGAATTTATAGTTGAAACCTGCGGGAACTTCATATAGATCACCAATGCCAATTTTTACAAAGGTTACAGGTGTAATCGTTCCTTTTATTACCTCTTTTGCATTGATATAAACTTTTATGCTATTATTATCCACCAGAACAGCAACATGCGCCCATTCTTTGGCTTGTAAACTTCCACCATAGACATTATGCACACCGACAGCCCCGTTAGAATCAATCTGAAACTCCCCGCCATTTGGCCATGCCTGTATAAGCCCCTGATAATGACCAGCCTTTGGATTATTAGGATAAATCCATATCATCGCTGACCAAGTGCTTAATTGGATGCTAGGAACTTCTATTCTTACGAATGGTCCTTCGACATCAAAACTTAAACCCTTGCCGAATTTTCCATCTACCCATGTTGGTTTTTCCATGAGTTTGCCTTTGTTGCCTTTGCCAGAAGCATCTGCTGTTGTGTCACCTTTGCCTTCATCAAAAAGCCATATTCCAATAGCATCATCTATAGTAACCGCAAAAGAATTATGACATGCCAGAATTATACATGCAAATAAACAGATAAAAGTAAGTGATTTTTTCATTTTCATTTCCTCCCTTATGAAAAAGCCTCTTTATTCACTCATTTAACAATTATAATGTTTTTATTGATGTTTTACAAATGTTATTTTCTCCCATGTGTTCTATAATATCTATATCCCTCAATTAAGGTCTGTATATTTTCCCAAGAAACACCGGGGGTCATTGAGCTTGTGCAGGCAAGAAATAGCCCTGTTTTGGGTCCTTTCTCAACTAACCATGCCATCTCTCGTTTTACATCATCAGGTTTTCCCATCGGTAAGGTTCGTGTTACAGATACACCCGCAATAATAAATAAGTCATCGCCATCTTTTGTTTTCATCTTGCATATTTTTTCATAATCCATACCACATTCATATTGAAAGCCCTGAAAGCCCCTAAGACCAACATCAAGCAATCTGGGAACCATCCGCATCAAATTTCCGTCACAATGCCATATCATACGCACATCGGTTTTTAGCATTGGCTCAAGACACCTTGCAAAGTGCGGAAACCAAATTTTATCAAGGGATTTAATATCTACAAGCGTTCCTGTAGAGTCTGCCATATCATGATCAAGGCGATTTACTGGGGGCAAATTTCCTTCTCGATATGCCCTTGCTGCTGCACGATTATACAACAAATTCAGGTCAGCCTGAAGCGAAAAATCCTTCTCCATTATCTCTGGATAAAGGGCATAAGCCATAAGATAGTTCACATATCCATAGGTTGTATATCTAAAGCATGGAAAAGATATGAAGCCGTATCCAGTTTTCAGAATATCATTTCCTAGTTTTTCTTGAAGACTTGCTTCTCCTTCCAATATTCTTTTTACCTGCGCATCTTCATCAAATCCTGCGATATGGTTTTTGATAGAAGGAAAAACAAATTTCTCCATATGTTCAACTACAGATTCTGGAGAATTAATTTCAATCCCATTTAATATAATTTTCTCTGCACCTGTTGTAGCACCTCTTTCTGCACCTTCATAGCCCTTATCGCCCATAGAAAGCGGGTTTGTTGGTATATATTGATCGAGAGAGCATACACCTATGGCACGCAGATAATCAAGATAAACTTTTTCAGGATTTCGCTTATATTCCCCAGGTTGTGCGCCTGCAAGACGTTCTATAAAGGAATGTTGCATTATATGAACATGCCAAGTTGGTATCCCCTTAGTTGGTTTTTGATAAACTGTATCCAAAGCAAGAAGCGCATTTTCAGACAAATTATTTAGCATTATAATCTCCCTTTTTTTCTACTTTGTGCCTTTATTGTGCATATATTTTACGAGCAATTTATATTAACATGGCGTATGGAAATCATTGCCAAAGTCAGCATTTCCATAACTTCACAAATTGCCCCATAAGTATCGCCAGTGAGTCCACCGAGTCTTTTTGATAATCGCCAAGCAATAAGCCAAGTAGTAAAAACAACAACCGCAAAAATGGGAATTGCTATCAATAAAAAAAGTAAGATTGATATAATAAGAATTTGTATTAATGCAAGAAGGAAATAATATTTTTTTGAATGTTCGACAAATAAGCTACCAAGCCCTTGTGATGTGCGGGCATAAGGAAAGAATGATATTGCAAAGACCATGCTTGATCTTCCAAGCATAGGAAATATAAGTAATGCCTTAATCTTTATGCTTTCGTCTATTCCATTGAGAAAGGCAAATTTAAGCAATATAAGGCATATTCCTGCAAGAACACCCATTGCGCCGACTCGGCTGTCCTTCATTATCTCAAGGGTGCGTTCTCTATCTTTGTTACTGAAAATACCATCACAGGTATCCATTAATCCGTCAAGGTGAAGACCACCTGTAAGTGCAATCATGCTAATAACCAAAATAATATTAGTTATTAGTGGATTCCAGATATATAAACAGAGATAGTTTATCCCAACTAATATCCCACCCAAAATCAAGCCTACAATTGGAAAATATGGCGTTGATCCGCCAATTTCATGTGATTCAATCTTTTTCGGTGAAGGTATAGGTATTCTTGTTAGGAATGTTATCGCTAGGATAAGTTTTTTCATGGATGAATACTTGGCTATTAACTTTTACGAACGAATTTTAGTCTGATTAGATCTTCATCTGTCTATTCAGCATCTTCTATTAGGCTTTTTAATATGCCAATTCTCAACGGTTCTCCAGTATGATGATAAGCCAAAACAACCTCTTATCATCCTTTGGTCTGATATAGATTCGGTGACTTCCTTTCTGACGTTTTGGGATAAAGCCATCCTTTTGCAAAGCCTTAACAAAATCCAGCGCAGTAATATTTCTAAGGTTTGGACTCATATAACAACCTTTTGAGTTTCAATGACTTTAACTACTGGCTTTATTTTTTCGACTAGACCAATTTCAGGGATTGGTTTGCCATCAGCTATGAGACCTTCAATATATAATTCAACCGCTTCTTGAATATATTCTAATGCTTCTTCTCTGGTGTGTCCCCAAGTTCGACAACCTTTTAAACTTGGACAATATGCTTGATATACATCTTCATCAGGCTCTATAACTACTTCAAAAACATGAATTTCAGCATCTTCAATGATGGTTTTCGCCTCCACAAAAAACACCTTCAATTGACTATTTTTCCCTTGAAACGCCAGCTTCGTCAAAAGATGCCATTTCATTAAGAATTTTAACACCTGCATCGATAAGATTCATAGCAAGCACAGCACCTGTGCCTTCGCCCAAACGCATTTTTAGATCGAGAATCGGTAAAAGCCCCATTCTCTCAAGTATTGCTCTATGACCTATTTCAACAGAGGCATGTGCAGAGAATATATAATCTTTGGCTTCAGGCTTAAGCTCAACAGCAATTAGACCTGCTACACTTGATATAAAACCATCTATGACGACAGGTATTCTATTTGCCGATCCTGCAAGCGTTACACCAACAAGCCCGCCTATCTCAAACCCACCGACTTTTGATAGCACATCAATTGGATCGCTTGGATCAGGCTTATTAATATCAATAGCCCTCTTTATAACATTGATCTTGTTCTCATAAGTTTCGTCATCAATACCTGTGCCTCTGCCAGTAACATGATCGACAGGCTGTCCTGTAAAAACGGATGTGATTGCGCTACTTGGCGTTGTATTGCCAATACCCATCTCACCTGTCCCGATTATGTCAATCCCATCTTTTGAGATAGCATTTTCTACAATCTCAATACCTGTCTCTATGGCTTTTATCGCTTGCTCTCTTGTCATTGCGGGACCTTTAGTAAAGTTATTTGTCCCTTTTGCGATCTTCTTTATAATTAGCTCTGGATGTGGCTGAAGGTCTTCTGCAACGCCCATATCAACAACGATAACTTTTGCGTTAACATGCCTAGCTAGAACATTTACACCTGCACCACCACGAAGGAAATTATAAACCATCTGTGCTGTTACCGCACTTGGATATGCGCTTACACCTTCTTCTGTTACACCATGATCACCCGCTATTGTGAAGATTACCTTTTTTTCAAGACAGGGATTTTTTTTGCCTGTTATTGCTACGATTCTTTTGGCAAATTCCTCTAATTTACCCAAACTGCCTTTTGGCTTAGTCAAATTATCCAGACGAATTTGTGTTTCATGTAATAATGATGGGTCTATTGGTTTGATTTTTTCGAAAGTTGCTTTTAATTTGTCCAATTTAATCACCTATTCCTTTTATTAATAACGGGATACCTGAAAAACATACATAAACTTTATCCGCAGAACTTGCGATCATCTGATTGGCTTTTCCTGCTATATCTCTGAAATCACGCGCCAGCTTATTCTCTGGAACGATTCCCATACCGACTTCGTTTGATATGATAATCACAGTTCCATCAAATCTCTTTGCTGAATTAACAAGATCATTGATTTTTTCAAATATCCATTGTGTTTTAATCATATTTTCATCTGCACAAAGAAGATTACTCACAAGCAATGTTATGCAATCAATTATTATTATATCATGTCCGACTGCGGAATCAACTGCAGATGCAACATTTATAGGTTCTTCGATAGTAGTCCAGCTTTCAGGGCGTTCTTGCTTATGCAAAGAGATGCGCCTTTTCATTTCATCGTCATATGCTTGCGCAGTTGCGATAAAAGCGACTTTGCCATTAGATTTTTTCGCTAGTTCTACTGCAAAATTGCTTTTTCCGCTTCTTGCCCCGCCAGTTATAAATATTAGACTCATTGGAAATTAATCTCTTTTTATTGTATAGGAAATTATATTTTTACATACATATAAGAAGAACATTCACCTTTATCTAAATTCACCTCTCAACATTAATGCACCAGAAACAGCCAGATAGTCACCACCTTCCTGAACACGATCATGGTTATAATCGATAGACAAGCGAATAGAAGCCCGTATCCTCTGTCTTAGATCATAGCTTGCATCAATGGATGTTCCATATTGCTCTGATTTTTCCTCACGATTAACACCAAGTTTCTCTCGTCTTATCATAGCTGATATTGTATTGTTCATATCGAGATTATGATTCATGCTTATTTTTTTCTTTGTAAATGGAATACGAACATCACCCTCGACATGCCAATCATAATCAATATTGAAGTTTGGCGCAACAATCAATGATTTTGTTTCAACATCTCCACGTTCATAATTTCTAATTGTAGTTCTCAAACCAAATGAAGTTCCTATTCCAGAAGACCAGTTGTTACGGAATGTAACTGATGGGTTATGTGATACGCTGTCTGATATTGACCCGCTTGCGTTGCTACTGTTTTGTTTATTCATATCATATTTTAGCATTAAACTCATTTTGCTTATTAGAAACTTAATATCCCCACCAATCGTATTTGAATCTGAATCGGATGCAGTTCCCATCGATTTAGTAAACCTGTTTGTTATGGACATATTAAATCCCAGAGATGACCAAGTATATGGATCAACATTTGTTCTAATAGAAAATCTTCTGCCCCTCGTTGAGCGACTCCGATATGTTGATTCTGGTTCTAAGGCAATAATCTCAAAGAAGCCCATACTAGGTTTTAACTCTCGTAAATAATCATTAATATCAACCCCAAAATCTGTATTGAAGGTAAAACTCTCCATGCTTCTTCTAAGAACGCTTCTATTATCTTGTTTCCCCAATCCAGCTTTTTCGCGCATCTTTCTATCCATTTCATTGGCTTCACTTTCAATCCAGTTTCCTCTTTGTTCCTGTATCATATCATCAATAATATTACTGCGTTCTTCTGGACTCATAAAGCTATCAAATGAATCATATTGCTCATTTATATTTGCTGTATCGATATTAGTAGAACTATCATCTTTTTGTGTTTGGTTTTCTGAACTAGATACTTGATTTTCCTTATTTGTGCTATCAACTTTGCCTTTATTATCTTTTGAGGCTTTATTTGCAGACTTCTTTTTTGTATTTTCAGCAAATAGACTTTTTAGGTTAAGATTGAATCCGATTGAAAAATTAGTTGAAATGCTGGCATCTTTTTTATCTCTGATCCAATCCTCTCTAAAACTATATCTTCCATTTAAAGATGGTCTAATACCATAAAATTGTCTTAAAACAGGTCTTAATGAGAACCTCTGATCTCTTCTTGCAATAGTATATCTATCTAGTTCTTTTCCGTCAGTAGTCTTTTCTTTTTCCATCTCACGCCTAACATCATAAGACGGATTTATGCTAAAGCTCTTTATTGGTGATATTTGTAGTGAAATACTACCTCCATCTAAGATCGAATCCCCATAGCCTCCATAATAATAGGAACTTGTGCTTGATGACTTGTTAGAATCAACATCAACTTTTTCATGGTTATAATTGAGATTTAGGTTAAGTTTGCTTCCCAAGCCATATCTCATGCCTGATGAATAGAGATTGCTGTATTCCTTACCTCTGAGTTCATTCCAAGTTTCCTGATTATCATATGCAAATGAAAGACTCGGTAATTTTGACCTTTCAAAGTTTATGCTGACTGTCTTATTATCTGTTATCGTTTTTCCGCTGTTATATGAACTTATCATTCCAAGCTGTCTGATGCTTTCTGTCTCTCTGTGGATTAAATTGAATGAGATTGGAAGCCATGATATTAAGCTTAGTTCAGTATTTACGTTATAGTCATAATTGTTAGTGCTGTATCCCATGCTATATTGAGTCATACGACCAGTTTGTCCTGCTGAGTTTTCAAAGTCATTGTCTTGCCTAGCATAACCAGCATTAAGACTAAAAATATCTGTTAATTGAGTCGAAAGATCAAATCTCCTAGCCCAACCGGACTTTATATACGGTTCATTTAAGTGAATCTCATTTATCCAAATCTCTCCACTTATTGGTGACTGTTTGGTATTCTTTATTGCTAACAGGATATTTCCTATATTAGTTATGGATGGATCATTAATAGGGGTAAGGCTATCAGGATGACCATCATTATCATTGTCTTCTAATGATATTGTTATTAGTCGCCATCCAGTAAAATCAACAATTCTTTTATATTCATAATAGCCTCTACCGCCATATTGCGAATATGAGTAGTATGAATAATATCCTGTCCCCTGTTGTTGAGTATCAGCAGTTGATGTTATTGGGCTTCCAGCACCAAAATCATCAACATTACTTCCGAGTCTAATTATCATTTCAGCACCAGAACCATCACCATAAACCCACATCCTTATATTTTTATGCTTCGAAAAATCCTGACCATCACCCCTTCTAATACCAGATAATACACGTTTTGTATAGCCAATCAACTCAGGTTGAAGGTCATAAGTCAATGTTAATGACGATTCCTGTCTATCTGATTGAGTGCTAAATGCGCTTTCAACGTAGGGATGCAATGCCTTAAACTCTTTGTTATTCTCAATTAATTTGTATTCCCTTAAATAATCATCAAATTCATAGTTGTTTTTCGTCCCAATAAGCATTTTATCATTAGTATCTTGTAATAATTTACCTGATTTATCAACTATAAGTCCCTTTTCCCATCTATTTCCAGTAGCAGAGAGAGAATACCACTGAAGCTTTCCTGTTACAGCACCAGCAGTTTTCTTTTCTAACCAGATGCGTGCATGTTTTACAACACCCCAGGTAGGAGCTTGTCCTCGTTTTTCTGCTAGTTCAATTGGTATGCTAAGGAATATCCAGCCAGTTTGTTTGTTTTCTCTTCTGACCCATTCAGACGGAATGTCATCTAGTGGAATAGAAAGTTCATAATACGAATTAATCATATCAAGAACCACATCACCATCAAGGTCTTCTGAATCAAGTAAGGTGTTTTCTTTCCCAATTCTGTTAATTTCTATACCATTGTAATTTGTATATGACCATCCAATATCTTCTCCCAGATCAAGCCTTCCATTTCCTTTATATTTATCTTTTTCAGGTAGATTATCTTTTGAAAGGTCGAGTATATCAATTTTATGATCGCCATTTGCATCGGTCAGATCAAATGGCAAATCTTCGCTATCCAATCTGAAATCTTCGTCAGCATCCTCGCTCATTGTTCCGAAATTTATGTTAAGATTGACATTCTTATCTCCCTCAACCTTTAGCCATACTTCCACAAATTGATATTTGCTAAAATCTGCCCCCGTCTGTGATAATGGATAGATCAGGCTTCCCCATGGTGTATTATCATTAAGATCATAGCCTATTTCCATAACTTGATATTGCTGGAGAGTCTGTGATAATGAGTTAATATCTGATGCTGAAACTTCTCTATTTTTCATGTAATTACCATAACTTGCTTCTTTGTCTTTTTTGGCAATATCGAATATCGCCCTATTTTCAATATTTATATCTGATTCGGAACTTACAGGAACGCTTCCCATCCGCCACGAGTATTTATAGGTAGGTATCCTTGTGCTTTCTTTTGCGCCGTCCATACTGTCTATAATTGCATAGCCTGTGCTATTGGAGTTGTTTCTACTATATGCGGTTTCTGCATTCATATAAATTGACCATGGGACTTTGCCTTTAACCGAAACAAAAGGAACAAGCCTTATAACCTTTGCTATATTAAATTCCTGTCCCCAGCTTGCATTCATCGCTATTGCCTGTAACCTGCTTGGTGCGGAATTAACATCGGGAATAGTGCTTGTTCTTTGACCTGCATTATATATATATCCAAAGGATAAGTTTAAGCCTTGTCTGCCTGTGCGATAGCCACCTGACCTTGATCTTGAACTACCATAACTACTGTAGCTTCCACGTCTTCCGCTGGAATATCCTCCACCAAATCCGCCATAGCTATCATAGCTACTATAGCCTCCATAACTATCATATCCACCGTAGCCCCCGTATCCTCCACCTCCGTAATCGCTATAACCACCATAGCTTGAACCATAAGAGCTATATCCACTACTATACGGGCTACTAGAACCATAAGAATCATAACCGCTATATGTGTCTTGTGGAAATGGACTCATGCTATCAGCATAGGGATTTGATGGGTCTGTCACTGGCATTGATGGTTTTGACTCAGATTGTTTTGTTTTATTTTCTTCTTTTGTCTTTGGTATAAACGAATATTCAGCCCAAACACCAGCTATGGTCTGCTGATATTGACCACCAAAGGGCATATATTCATAATCTATTGTTATTTCGTCATACTCGTCAAGTTCTCTGAATATCTCCACTGAACCGACTTCGTATATCATTATGTAATCAGCATTGCGCTTCAATCTTGTGCCATTTACTTTGACTTCTTCACTTTCAGGGATAATGTTAAGTCTGCCAATATAAAAACTAGGCATCTGATATGAATAATCTGCCTGAATTACATATTTTTGATCAGTATATTGCGGATTTTCTGCATATATAGCTTCATTATTTAATTGTTCTCTGTATTTATAATATGGGCTTGCTGGATCATCAATTACAAATGGTCTTTGTGTGCGAAAAGTTAGAATACCTTTTTCAAAATCAACAAGCTCTGGATCAACCAAGCCATCACCATCAGAATCTAGACCAAAAATCCTGCTATATCGGACAGCACCTTCATCGGATTTAAAAGAATCTGTTCCACCTTCACGCCATATACTTACACTAAAGTTTCGACGATTTATATTTCTGTTCCCAAGACTATATACATTTTTGAGTTCTGAACCATGTTGACCGACATTTTTAATTATTACATAACCAATGGGGTCACTGCCATCCATTTCATCAATTACACCGTCGTTATCGTCATCAACAAACATTTTTTCAGGATTGCCTATAATTCCACCGCCATCACCTCGATACTTATATGCAACAACGATTTTATATCCCGTAGAGACATTTTTAAGGAATTCTATTTGACCTGTTGTATAATCTATATTGTAATCATCTCCGGGATATTGATAATTAAAATAGCCCTGTGCGGTTGCTATGCCTGAATCGTTATTTGTCCCTATGCCATCATCAATATATATAACTTCGCTTCCTGCCTCTATGGGAAGATATGAGTTATGAATTACATTATCTTCTCCAACGTTTATCGCATAATATCTTTCTTTTATATAATTGATGTCCATAATTCTGTTGCCGATACCACCACCCGCCTGCCTTGATTGACCTCTCGATGACCATGTTTCTTTGATGCCTTTTGTTCTTGATCCAAACATTGTAACTTTTACATCGCCTAATTTTGCCACAAGTTCAGCACCAAAGAGATTTCTGCTGACATTTAAAAATCTACTACTTGGAAAATTCAGCATAATATCTCCAAAAGAAGCCCTTTGTATGATTTCATCTCTATCGCCCTGATACCATACTCTTATCTTTTGCTCTTTTTGCCCCATTCCACCGAATTGTGTCCTTCCAGTATCATTATAATCAACGTCAACATGCGTTTTGGGACCGATACGACCATGTAAATGAATATCAAGTTCTTGTTGAATATTTATTCCACTTGATCGAGTGCCTCCATAACCATAGCCTCCGTATCCACCATAACCCCCATAACTACTGCCGTATCCGCTTTCGAAACCTCCATAGCTACTCCCATAACCGCCATAGGAACTATAGCTACTACTCCCATACCCTCCGTATGAACTTCCATAGGAATCATATCCACCGTATCCATAGCTATCATACCCACTATAACCACCATATCCACTATAATCATAGCCACCTGAATAATATCCCTTATAGCGGTTAATATCCGAATCACCAAAGTAATGGACTTTGTTATATTCGATCATCACGGATTTGTATCCCTCAATCTGAAGCAGTGATTGCATTGGCAATTTTACGCCTCTTTCATCTTGCATCATTTCTCTTGGTTTTTCGGTTTTAGCTCTTACTTTGTGTAATGCTGAAATGGCATCGTTTAGGCGTGAAACCTTTTCTAGTTCAGTAGGTTCTATTTCCAAAGGTTGGATTCTCAAAGCCCATGGGAATTCTGGTATCCATGTAGTCTCTGATGGATCAACGGGCTTGGCTTTCGTTTTGACAGGTTTTCTTATTTCAGGAGTTTCAATAATTACTGGCTTTTTTTCAGGAATAGAGACAGCTTCTTCCTCTATTTCTGTAACTGCAGGCTTTTCTTCCTCAACAACGGGAGTTATTATTTCCTCTTCTCTCTCTTCGGGAACAGGTAGTTTTTCCTCAATTATCGGAGTAATGATCTCTTCTTCTTTTGGTTCTTCAGCTATTTCCTCGGGTTTTATTATTTCTTCAGATGGCAAAGTTACTGTTTCTTCTTCCGAGGGTTTCTCTTCTTTTGGCTTTTCTTCAATTATTGGTTGGACAGACTCTCCAATTTTTTCCTCTACTTTTGGTAGGACTTCCCCTTTTGAAAATTCCTTTTCTTTGGTGTGCTTCTCTGTTATTGCTATATCAATATGCGGAATTGCTGGTATTTTGATAAATGATCCCTGAACTATTAGATTCGGATTTAATATATCATTATATTCCGCTAATTGCTTGTATTTTTTGCTATTGCCTAGAAATTTTCTTGATATTTTTGAGAGGGTATCGCCTTTTTTGATTTTATAAGAAAAAACATTTGGCATTTCTATTTGTGTTCCGATGGGAATACGTTTTACATCTTTAATATTATTATATTCTGCAATAAGATAGGAGAATCTTGGATTGCCATATTGTGATACCGATAGTTTCCATATCGTTTCGCCTTTTTGAAGGGAATGGGTTGTATAGTCTTGATTTGGCTTATCTTCTGATAATGCTTTATCTTGAAAAACCAAGATGCTCAGTATTAGAAAAATAACAGATATTATCCTTTTCAAATTTATCCCCAACTCGATTCTTACAACAAAGAAAGAACTCTTATAAATACGCTCTCTACAAACGCAAATAAATAAATTCAGGTTTACTTATGAAAATTCTTAATTTATTTTGAAATCTTCCGATATATTAAAAGAAGATATTATATAGCTTTGAGTTATAAGTTTATTGCATATAAGCCTTTTTTTCAATCTAAAATTTTGGAGGGCGACCTTCTCTATATGTCGCATATATTATGAATCAAGAAAAACTTAATAATTTCCACAAAGAACCAACAATATCAGCATGTATGATTGTAAAAAACGAAGAGAAACTACTTGCTCAATGCCTTGATAGCATTAAAGACATTATGGATGAGATAATAATTGTAGATACAGGCTCAACAGATAATACAGTTGAAATAGCTAAACGATATACAGACAAAATATATTTCCATGAATGGCAAAATAGTTTCAGTGAAGCAAGAAATCACTCTATTAAATATGCTCAATGTGATTGGATACTTATAATTGATGCAGATGAAAAACTAGAACAGGAAGATAAACGTCTGCTTAAAGTCGTTATGAAAGATGATCGCTTTAATTCCATATATTTCGCCATACTCAGCGATTTGCCAACAGGCGTATCAAAGCATTATTCACAAAGAGTCTTTCGTAATGGAAAAGGCTATTATGATGGTATTGTCCATAATCAGCTAGTTTGTGAAGGCGCATCTGTTATGACAGATATAAGAATATATCATTATGGCTATAATCTTAGTTCTGAGCAAATGCAGAAGAAATTTAAGAGAACAGAAACATTATTAAAAAAGCAAGTCGAAGAAAACCCTAACTATATATTTGGATGGATGAATCTTGTTAGGATCTATAAATGCCAAGAGCTTTGGGATGATGCCCTAAGAACCGCCGAAGAGGTGATCAATACAAAGAGAGAAATCATTGATGATACAACCTATCAGATGATTGTCTATGACATGATCTATTCTATATTCTCAAAAAAGGACTATGACAGAGCAGATAAACTATGTGCAGAGATACTCGAGACCTATCCAAACAATCTCGATATAAATTTCCTTAGGGGAAGTATAAATATATGCAAAAATAATTACCAAAAAGCCATTCGAAATTATATGCAATACCTTAGAATCTCTGAGGAAGGCTTAGGACTATCAGAATATCCAAATATCATCGTTGACACATTTTCTTCACAAGGGCAGGCATGGAATAATATAGGTTCTGCCTATGCAGAAATATCACAGCCAGACAAAGCAATAGAAGCATATAAAAAAGCTATCTCATATAAAAATGACCCAATGTATTATGAAAATCTTGCACGAATCTATTTCAAACAAAATATGATCAATGAAATGACAAAGACGCTTGAGGAAGCTGATTCATTGGGCATTGCCACTAATATTATGCTATTACAACTTTCTGAAATATACAGCAAGCAAAGAAAAATTGATGAAGCTATTAAATATCTCAAAAGAGCTATTGAAATTGAACCATCAAAAACAGATCACTTAATTAAACTTGCACATCTTTTCATGTTACAAAATAATCAAGATGAAGCAAAATCTATATTTGAAGATATCTTTAACTCAGGTGTAAGAACTCTCGAAATATTGCATAATCTCGCAATGATTAATATAATGCTTAACTCAAGAGATAAGGCTGATGAATATATAGACGAGATAATAAAGATAGAGGATATAGATTCAAAACAAAATCTAGAAATGGGAAATGATTGGATAAAATTGCATGAATTTGAAAAAGCTATTATTTTTTATGAAAAATGTCTTCAAAATGATCCAACCAATTTATCTGCTTTAACCAACCTATCAACTTGCTATGCCCAACTTGGTAAATATGAATCAGCAATAGCAGGCTATCGCGCAGTTCTGGCAAAAAATCCTGATGACAAGATTGTTTTAGAAAATCTTGTTGCTATGAGAAAAGCAATAGAAACACAACATTCAAATCTATAATATTTTTATAGACACTAAACCAATAAATAGTTAAAATAATAATTGGTAATCAGATTGATCTTTGTAGTATGATCAAAAAGCTTATCTTATGCAAAAGAGATTTTTTGGATTATAAGTCTTAATTTTATGAACCGTGTAAAAAATAGAAGAAAAAAAGAGAAATAAGAGGGAAAAAAGAGGTATTTTAAGAGGAAAATAAAGACGTTTCCAGAAAGCCTGAAAGATCGGATTAAGCAAGCAATAGCAACAAAAAATGCGGTTTTGAGTGAGTTTTATTTTCCTCTATTTTTGTAAGAAAATTGTCCACTGATTTTCGCTGACTACGTAGCACTGATTGGCTCTGATTTTTTAAAGAACTTGGAATGATGCTATCAATTATATATATCGGGATATGTAAGAGATAATGTGAATTGAGATTTTGAAGATTTATAGCCCGCTGATTTTCGCTGACTGCGTAACGCTGATTAGCTCGGATTTTTTTTAAAGATTGAATAGAGTTCTAAAGATTGAAGCTTTGACACTGCAAAAAAGGAATAGCCCGCTGATTTTCGCTGACTACGTAACGCTGATTAGCTCGGATTTTTAAGAGATGGAATTGAGTTTTAAAGATTGAAGCTTTGACACTGCAAAAAAGGAATAGCCCGCTGATTTTCGCTGACTGCGTAACGCTGATTAGCTCGGATTTTTAAGAGATGGAATAAGTTCTAAAGATTAAAGCTTTGACAGGAATAGCCCGCTGATTTTCGCTGACTGCGTAACGCTGATTAGCTCGGATTTTTAAGAGATGGAATAGAGTTCTAAAGATTAAAGCTTTGACAGGAATAGCCCGCTGATTTTCGCTGACTGCGTAACGCTGATTNGCTCGGATTTTTAAGAGATGGAATAGAGTTCTAAAGATTAAAGCTTTGACAGGAATAGCCCGCTGATTTTCGCTGACTACGTAACGCTGATTAGCTCGGATTTTTAAGAGATGGAATAGAGTTCTAAAGATTGAAGCTTTGACAGGAATAGCCCGCTGATTTTCGCTGACTGCGTAACGCTGATTAGCTCG